>Ga0326727_10006806_pt1 | contig 30916 bp, 28 predicted proteins | sample MB2enrmetagenome_FD_207643 | JGI IMG/M metagenome (GOLD analysis project Ga0326727, IMG submission 207643) | Lab enriched peat soil microbial communities from McLean, Ithaca, NY, United States - MB29MY | ecosystem: Environmental > Terrestrial > Soil > Wetlands > Peat | place: USA: New York... | reverse complement strand
CTAGGGCGGGCTCTAGTGCTTGCCGGTGCCCGGCTCCTGGAATTGGACTGCAGGGAATTGGATCTGGAACTGAAGGTTCGTGACGCCCTCAAGCTCGGCATTCTGCTCTACGACACAACTCCCGGTGGCGCGGGGCACTGCTTTGAACTATTTAAACTCGGCCGCCCGTGGCTGATGGAAGCCCGGAGGATTCTGCGCGGCACCCAGTCACACGACAAAGTGTGCCGCCGAGCTTGCTTGGAATGCCTACTCGATTTTGCGGGGCAGTTTCATGCAGCCCGCCTGAACCGCAAAGGCGCGCTAGAACTCGTTGACGCCCTTTTAGGCGATTAGTAAGCGGATAGCTAATAGTTAGCGGGCAGGTAGCTGTCGTGCAAGGGGCCGGTTGCCCGTTATCCCTTGCACAGATGTGTACGGACTTAGTGACGCTGAAGACCGACAGCGGGCTCGGAAACTCTGTTGAGTGGGTGCTTCGCCGGATCGGGAACGGAAAACGCCCTTCCACGCATAAGTCCGTTCAGGGTGACGAACCCAGTTCCTCCGGTACTGCTAACCCAGGGACAGAGCTCCGCCATAGGAAGGGGTCAGCGCAGTCATCACCGCTGACTTTTCTCATGCCCGATGCCGCTGCGGCAACCGCATCGTCAATCTGCGTGGAACTCGCCGCTACCGTTCACGACCCTGGTAAAATACCTCGTCAGGAACATTGATACCCACATGGCCCACTGGAAAGTCATTGCGCTGGTCAACGGCCAGATCGAAGCCGTTTCAGGCCCCGCTGCTCACGACCGGCCGGGAGCCCACGAATGGATTATCTGGGAAGGCACTGCCGCAGACAAGGCTGAAGCCCTCAAATCTGCAGAGAAAGCCGATCCCAGGGTTGACCTGGAGTGGATGCGTATTCGCTACGAAAGGGACCTTAACGTACGGTAGGTGCTGCGCTACTCGGGACAAGGGTCAGGTATTCTTGGGCTAACAACGAGAGCGGGGAACCGCTTCCGGCTCCCCGTCTCAGGTATTCGTCGTTAATGCCGTGGCGGCGTCCGCGGGGCGCTGCCAACGGTGCGCACCGCAAGAGCGCTGTTGAGCTGAATCCCGCCCTTCCGTCAGACAAACAATGGTACATCGCCATCGACGATGTCCGCTTCCGTTTCCATCCGTCGCTCGCCGCGAGGTTGCTGATCCTCATTCAGCCTGAAAGCCAGTACGGTTCCCACGGCGACAGAACTGAGCAACAGGACTCCCGGGTGGCACATTGCCCACTGCACCACCTGCTGCGGGCGAGATGGTTCATCCTGAATCTTTGAACGCTCCGGTTTGTTATTCGACATAGGTCAAGACCTTCTCGTTTTCTTTATCGTCACATCCCGTGCAAGCTCAAACCGCGAATCGTCCGTAATTCGGACGTGCTTTCAGCTAATACCAACCTGGATTCTATGCATGGAAACATGTGTATTCAATGGTACTAAAGTAGGACCCCACAGTTGTACGTTTCCGCCTGCGCATCTCCTGCCCGTGCCTTCCACAGAGCAACCACATCCTCGGGGGCAGGAACATTCCGGTACTTGAGCAGGGCATGGTACTGCAGAGGATTCTCTGGGCTGGCATAACCGGACCATCGTCGCTCATCTGCCCGGACCCATGCCACACGACCATGGGCAACACGACCCAGGGAATCAATGAATTGATGCTAGTGACGGAGGCAGGTGGATTCGGACAGCCACGCCCGTCTGCAAGCGCAACGTCATCCTTCTCCAACCCTGGTGTCAAGAGGTCTGTAGGGCCGTACTCCTGTACCATTGCGCAAATAGTTGATTCGTCCGATAACTGTAGTGAAGATATTAGTGGAGGGCAATCGAGGAATGATTCTTTCGTGGCTGATTCTGATACTCTCGTTGGCCATGGTCTTCTTCTACTACCAGGCGACCTGCCAGAGGATCCTACGCCGGCAGTTTGATCAAGAGTATTTCCGATCCATCGTTAATGTGATCCGTTTGGAGTTTCCCTCGCTGCGAGAAGCCTTGGAACAATCCAGTGCCTCGCTCGATTATTCCCGCCTGTCGAAAGCAGTGAAATGCGACTTCCATGCCCTGACCCACCTGCTCAGAAACACCGCGGATGTGAAACCGGGCTATTCCAAGGAGCAGCGGCTCCTGATGCTCTATTTCCGCGTGCAGTTCCTTTCGTTGGCAGTGAGACGTTTCCTGAGGGTCGGCGAGAGTAAAGCAGCGTTGAGATTGACTTCGATCCTTCAGTATTTCGCCAATGTGGTTGGCCAACGCATGAATGAAGTCGAGTTTCGTAGTTCGACGACGGCCAGCTCTCTCGTGAACCTCTGATTTGTTCCTCTTGACCATCGCATCGCACCCGCCCGTTGGCTGGGATCGTCCCGCATCATTAGGCAGAATCGAGCATAACGGCGCGGCTGTGCCGCCTGCAATCGGGCGGAGATATACTGAGCGTCTCGTTTGCTCCTCTGTGAGTTCCCTTCATGGTGTTTTCACGTCTTGCGCCGGCGCTTCAGTGTCGTTTGTCCGCAGGAACTTCAAAGGTAGTTGCTTCACAAACTGATCTCGCGGTTGGTCTTTCTTCCAGCCGTTGGTGTCCAGGCGGCAGAACACGACGTTATCAGGCGTGTAGCCTTGCTCGTTGTCCATGCGGTCCAAGCTCTGCGTAGCTCCTGATCTGCCCTGGCCGAAGTCGAAGGCCATTTGCTTGAAAGTGTAACCGTCAATGCCTGCCTGCTTGTCGCAAAGCCCTTTGTACTCTTCGAAGGTCAGGGTGAATGGGATGCCTTTTATTCGAGCGTGGCACTTCTTCATGATGAATCGACGTCGCCGGGCCCCCTCCGTAGTGCTCACAGATTTTTCGTATGTGCACCTTTGGCATTTCCTTCCGTGGCGTTGGCGCAGGGGCTTGATCCTCTTGCAGGCAGCGCATAAAAACTCCTCGGTTCCAACTTTCTCGTATCTGGGGACTCCACCTCGCTTGCAGTTGGACTTAAGACCAAGCTTTTTCATGCGGATGTACACCGGCGGCTGGGACACCCCGAGCTGGATGGCTAGCTTGGTGATGCTAAGTCCATGGGAATGAAGCTCGATGAGTCGCTCATCTGTGAATTTCCTGCGTGTGCAGGGCTTACTGGGGCTTATTGTTGATGTGTTCATTTTCATCTTTCCTCTTTTTCTGCCGGGTGTCAGCTTCCACCCCGGCCCTCTCTGTATTTGGTTAACTCGGTGACATGGCGTGCGTTTCAAGGCACCTGCATGGCTACGTCTAGACCTAGACAAATCCACGTGTTCTCTTGGACTTCACGCACAGTCTGGCTGCACCCTAGGTAATAAGATTGGTCAGCTTCAATAGTAGAATGGTCTCTCTTATCCCTTTATGCCGCGACGTGGCTGATGGAAGCCTGTCGATCACGTTCTCGGTGACATGAGCCATTATCTTGGGTGCTTGCCTATATCTTCTGCTGGCGTCATTGGTGAATATGGTTATGAAATCCATGGTTATCGCTATTCTTCTCATTTGGCCGGCCACTGGGACAGACCCGAGCATGAAAAACTCGATACGAGGCGATCCTGCGCGTCGGGACGAGGGGCTTATCTGGAGGCCAAATTACCACTTACTCCAATGTTTATAAGGACTTGCAGCAGCTTACAGACAAGTGGACGATTTCACTGGTATGTCTAGCATGGCAGTAAGTGTCCGCACCCCTCTGGGAGGCGCATAATTACTGGGGCCCAGAATGGCCAGAGTGGGCTCTTTCGGTCTTCTAAAGTCAGTTCTTATACTCCATCCCTGGGAACTTCTCTGCTCGGTGGTGTTCGGGACACTTCGATCGTTCCGACTTCGGCGAGACTCGGAAGGGTTTGTCGCAGGTCTGCCCACCAGCTACCTTCTGCATGCAATACCGGGTCTCCTTTGTGCAACACGTGGCGCGATCTTTCGGAATCCAACTCGTGATCTCCCAGGCCTGCGCTTCGGGGACTTCTGACTTTCCTTCTACACATTGTTCAGCGAAGTGGCGCCAGATGCCCGCGCGGGCGACCAGATCTGGCTGAGCACTCTTGCGGTCCTCGCGGACCAGTTGGCAACACAAACCGGAAAGCAGCAAGTCACGCGTAAAGGCACGAAGGTGCTTTAACTGGGCTCGCCTGACCAGCTTATCCCAGAGCGGAAAGGTCGCCACGTACTGATAAAGACGCCGTGACAGATCCGCATCTTCATGACGAAGCAAACGCTTCACGACGTAATCACAATCGTCCATGGTCACGATCAGCCGGGCAGGCAGGGTGGTTTCTCTCCTGGCCACGGGCGCTGGACCAGCTTGGGGAGTAATCAGTTCAGGTTCAATGGGCGTTCTCGTAGCCTGATTCATGGTTTATTCCCTCTTTCCCATCGGCTGGAGATCATCTGAATTAGCTGAGACCCTTGCATCCGGGAGGTTGTCGGGAGCCCCTGGTGAAGGTTCCTCCGCAGGGTCTGCTAGTAGGGAAATGCCACCACTATTACCAGTACCCTTGTGTGGTTGTGAGGGGTGACTGGGGAGAACTGGGAGGGTAGCAGCCTCCGGCACTGCGTACCCGGCTGAGAGCCAGCGCTGGAAGACCTGACTCCACCAAGTCAGCCGGTAAACCGTAGGTCGTTCCGCATATTTCGTTTTGTAACCTCGGTCAATCTCGAATAGGCCGATGGCTTGCACCTCACGATTCGCCCTGGCCAAGGTGCTGGGGTCCGTGATACCGATTAGATCCGACAGTCCCTTTCGGCTGATCGTCACGCTATTCTTCTCATTCATGCGCGCGAGAGCGAAGAGCGTCATGGCGACGACCCGAGCGCTCAGGGTCATCTCCCTCCAACCTGGACTGGTCACGATGGCTTGCAGATTGGGCTTGTCTCGCTCCGGCATCGGGAGATGCCGCACTCGACGGTAAACCTGCTTCGTGAGTCCATGCTTGTTCTCGCTTCGCTCCACTTGGACTTTGCCGGCGACATGCCAGCGCTCGCTGATCCACGTGGCAGCGCCGAAGGCATCGACATTGAGAATGAACATCACCAAGTCGATCACTGACTTCCGCTTGCCAGCAGGATCGCAATGCCAGCATCGCCAGCAGTTGAATTTCACGCTGAATGTGAGTCGCCGTGTCTTGCATTCCGGGCAAGTGGCCTTCCTGCCGCGCACTGCTAATCCCAGCTCCTGGGCAACTTCCAGGATGGGGATTTCCCGGTTGACATGTTTCATGTCCGGCATAGTTTTGCCGTACCGGACGTCATTGGTTCCATGCATCTTCTATTTCTCCTTGGGTGAGACCGCGGTCGTGGGAGGGTTTCCAGGTGGGTAGAGGAATCCCGGCGCCTTATCCGGCTCATTCTCTTCTGACTAGTATAGGAATTCCTGCCTTCGCGTACGGAAATTATTCATGCGGGTCTGACGCAGGCAGTCTCATGTCATGACGACATTCTAAGAGTTATCCGAAGGCCTTTCCCCAATGGATGTAGGCGATGTCAACGAGTTCACAGACTTGTGCTGGGAAGATCTGAACGAAGGCTGTCAAGGTCTGATTGCAAGATTGAATCAGGCTGTGCGCTCTACTGACTAATCTCACTTTGCTTGACTTGACGCTGGCAGCTGATGTGACTGAAACCTTTCAGACGGCGTGGTTGATGATTGACAGCTTGCCATTGTGCCTCGATCTGGAGTAACTTACTGGTTCCAGGTAGCGGTGGGTTCCGTCATGAAGCTCAGACTGGTCAGCATGGAGATCATCGGGATCATTCTGCTGTCGTGCTCCAGGCCGGCGATGACTCCGTCTTCGACCCAGTTTTCCCGAGGGTGACCGTGGTGAACCTACCGGCGGGACTCGATGCGGATTAGGCAAAATGGCTAACCTATTGACAACACGTAACTTACCGAAATACGAGGGTGGTGCCCCCGAATGGCCCTAGGCGCTGCCTTCGCGGGTCGACATGGCTAGCTGCCATAATGTCACTATGAACTATTATCAGACATTCTAGAGGTGCGGACCCTCCTGGATGGCGAATTTCTCGTTTGCAGGCGAACCTAGGCATGTCCTATTTTTGTATGGTTTTACAGATGTACATTTCGTCGGAACGCGCAGGAGGGCCATTTCCGCGCGATTGCGGGGGTACCTACGACGCTATTCTGTTATGTTAACTAATAGTTACGCAGCATATCCATGATGCACGTATCTCATTGAAAACAAAGGTTAACACACGTCTGGCTTATAAATGCCTATATGTGAATGAAACTAAAGCACTTATAGGAGATATGGCCCCGATGCTCATCCCGTCGGCCGGACAGTCGGACAAAATTGACGATTCAAATATCGCGCCACGAGCCGATCCTACGCATCAACTCGGTGACTCTGGCCTCCACCTATCACCCTGTCAGCCGGGCCAACTGAGGTCCTCGAGTCCCGTCTCAACCATTTTTGTCTTTTAGCAGTCGGATTCCGGCTATCTGTCCATATGAACCCAGCCGAGTGTGGTGATTGCCAGTCGACCTTGGCCATCTGTCCATACGGACCCAGCTGACTGTCGTAACTCAGCTAGTTCGCTCCCGTCTATTTGGGGGTAGGATCGCAACTCTTTGTCATCATAGCCGGTCAGCTTCAGTCTATCTGAGGGAAGGATCTCAGCTATCTTTGCCAACTGTTGATCAGATCCAGGCCTTTTGCAAGTAGGTTCCTAGCTATCTGTGATGACTTAGCTGGTTAGATTCCTGCTTTCTGCGAGTAGGATCCCAGCTATCTGTGGTTAGCTTCCCGGCTACCTGCGAATAGGTTCTCATCTGTCCTTGATAACTGCTGGTCGATCTTGGCTATCTGAGAATAGTGTCCCAACTGTGTTGACTTAACTGGTTCGATCTTGCGAGTAGGATTGCAACTGTCTTTGATGACTTATCTGGTTAGATTCCCTCTGTCTTTGATGACTCCCGTAGTCATTTTTCATCTGATTCAGCCGGCTGCTCGGCACTGTCGGTTTCCTGGTCAAGGGATGGTGATTTTCCCTCCACTTCCGGTATCTCTAGCTGGATGGGAGGGGTTGACATGATGCGTTTAACATTGACCGTGTATTTATTTGATTCGGAATATTGCCTTTTCTTGGTGATCCACGCCTCTCTCTGGAGGTCCTTGATTGCGGCCTTCACGGTTGTCGGGCCAATTCCTGCTTCTCTGGCAATGCGAGCTACACTGGGAAAGATATTGGGGAAGTGAGAACATAGAACAATCAACACCCACTTGCGTGATCCTTTAAGGTCAACGTCTAGACACTTCTGCATCAGCTTCCAGTTTCCAAGCTTCTCTCCTTTAATGTTCTCCGCCATTGGGAATTCTGCCGGTATTTGTACCCATCCCCGGCCTCTGGCTCGGACCAACCCGAGACGGTGGTCGTCAGGTGACATCCTCCTCGGTGAAAACCTGAACTTGAAGAGACGGCGGTCGGTACCTTTCCAGTGCGGCCGGGTACGCGTCATGTACAACTCCGTCCAGCCTTGCCTTCGGTCTTCGTTTGCTGTACGGCCATCGGCCAGCCGGCTGCTTGAAGTAAAAAGGGATGGCCTTCGCCGCACACACGTCGCGAAGTTTGCGAGCCCATTGCAGATCCATCGGCCGGTAATTGGTTGTACCGTTGCCAGATTCCCCGCCAGCCAGGAGCCAATGGAAACCTTCCAGGTGTTCGTCGATCTCCGGCGTCAGATCCTCCAACAATGGCTCGCACATAACATAACGGACCACCGCCGGAATCTCACGCAACAGATCCTTCCGCCCCGCATACTTCTTCATCTCTACGCTTACGCCCAGCCAAACGTTCTTGTACCCGCTGCCCCAATCCTCCGGCAATCGGCCTGTGATTAACTCCGCCCGCTTCGTCAACAGACTCCAGATCAGATTCGGTGTATCCCTGATAATCTGCCAGGCTCCAGGTCGCCACTGGTCCGCGTGCGGGTGAAAGAAATCCCCATAGCTGCAGCTAAACACCTTCCTGACCTGGCTGAGTTTGAATCCCTCACGCTGCCATCTGAGCGGGTCCTTCCATGTCTCCGTCTGCCTGACGACACCGAAATCCAGGCCGCGTGCTTCGGTCGCAACCCTGGCATAACAGTGGTCACATCCCTCGCTGACCTTGTGACATCCAACCCAGAAGTTCTGGGTGTGGTCTACGGTTTCGGCTGCGGTCTTCGTCCCCATTGTTATTTCCCCCTTGCCGGAGTTCTTCACCACCGGCTACGGTCAGCCTTCGCCAAATCCAACATCGCAACGTGGCCCCCTCTGAGCCTGTCGTGCCTTCATGATGCGGGATCGTCTCGTAGCTTAATGGCGCCGGTTGCCGGTCCAGCCCAAGGCGGCCTGAATGGCTAGCTCCATGGGCCGGAGACCGGTACCTGGGCTAGGTTACGCTTACATCCCTAGCGCTACACGTCTGCCCGAACAGCGGTGGGACGCCGGATATTCTCCGCGTCATCCGTAGGTCTTCTCTCCTGTTTTCGAGGTGCCAGGCTCTTATCCGAATGGCCTTTACGCCGGTCCGCAAAGAATTCCTGCATGGCAGACTTCCATCTGCGGTCGCCCTCCAGCCCATACATGCTTTCGATAACCCCACCGCAGGACAACGCCTCCGTTCGCACATTCCGAGCTTTCTTGAGCAAGCGACGGATTTGGGCACGACTCAAGCAAGAGGGGCTGCCAAGTAGACGCCACAATTCGACAATAGCCGTCGGGCCTCTCACTGCTAAAACAGCTCGCAGCGCTTCCGTCATCTCCGCAGCCCATGCGCGAGAGCGAAGGTTAAGTGTCCCGGATGCATTCACGCCGATGAAGCGTGGTGCCACCTTCTTAACGCGGCTTATCCTCTTCATCGAACCTCCTTTCCGCCCGGGTGCTTGTTTCACTCCTGCGGTCGGGGCAACTGGGACGGGACTTCGTTATGCTCGACGCCCTTGCGAAACCGGCTTGGATATTGAGCGTCCCCCCCAAGGGGTACAAAGACGAAGGAGATCTTTTGTTCCTTGCAGAGGTCACGGATATTCCTTGCCCATTGCTCGTTCATCGGCCTGAAATCCACCGTCCCATTGCCCGACTCTCCGCCAACCAAGATCGAGTCGAAACCGCTTTCGTAAGCTTTGCCTATTCATCGATCATTTCGATGCGAGCACGACGTTTGAGCTCAAAGATGGCGACCCTGTCGCCTGCCGTGACGGATTCGAGCCTCTTGAAGATCCCCGTTTTCAAATCCATCACACACTGTGCGGGAACTACAAAATCTCCTGCCGCTCTTCTCTGGAGCTCGTCGTGCATACTCTTGCTGAATTTCTCGTAACCCAGCTCTTTTGCACGCTTCTGAGCTTCCTCGTGGCTGGCCTCTGGATTCTCTTTGTAGAACGCAATAAGTTGCTCCTTGAATTGGGGACTGAATCTTATACGCTTGGCCATATACTTTCTCCTTCTTGCGACCCGCCTGTTCGTTATGCCTGCCGTTGCCGGATCAGGCCAACAGGTACGGGACTTCTGTTGTGCTCGACGCCATCCAACAGACGTCTTGATCGGCTTCGACGGCCCGCGGATCGGACCATTGCCGCATTACTGAAATGCTTTCACCACTCACTGCTTCTCTCCTTTTCTCAGCGACACTACTGCCTGTCGCAGACCGCATTGCAATACGCGGTCGACTTCTTCCGCCGAGATGCGGACAGCCCTGCCCACTCGGTAGGAATTGATCTTGCGCCTGAGCACCCAAGCTCGGATGGTAGCGGGCTTGATGCGTAGCGCCTCCGCTGCTTCCGCGACGGTTAACAACTTGACGGTCATATCTGCGCCACCTCCCTCCCCAACTTTTGCGGGTTGGTCCGCTTGTCAGGCCGCTTGCTGCCTTGGCCTAGGTGGGGGCTTGACAAATCGGATCGGCACTATCTCTAGCTTGTCATCGTCCAGCCGCGGCCAACGGCCGCCCAACTCCATGAGCGCGTCGTCCGATTGGAGCACTAGAGCGATCAGCTTCCGCGTCAACAAAAGCACAGGGCGGTGAGTTCGGGCCAAGAGACCACAATTCTGACCGGTAAAGCAATCCCGCCGTTCGGCATCGCGTACGTCAATGTTGGTCATCCGATTGCCTGTAAATAGAACGATTGACGTAACTTGCAAGCAGTCTGGAATAGAACTGGTCATTTCTGGATTCCGCTAACTCGCATCTTTGTTGCGTCCTGCACGATACCGTGGTATGATTCGACTCCGCTATAGGGCTTGCTGAAAAACGATCTGAATATGTCTGAAGGCGGAGGGTCCATTGGCCCACAAAGCAGAAACTCCTCCCATCTACGACTTCGAGTCGTTCCGCCTTTATGCCAGCAGAGACATCCTTACGAGAGACGGAAAAAGGATTCCGCTGAGGGGAATCCGGATGAAGGTCCTCGTGGTCCTCGTCGAAAACGGGGGAAGGACTGTTAGCCGAGACGACTTCACCAAGAATGTCTGGGGTGGGAGAATCGTCTCCGAAAACAATCTTGATCAGCACATCGGTGAATTGAGAAAGATATTAGGCGAGGGCCCAGGAGACAATAAATACATCGAAACTGTGCGTGGTGAGGGTTACAAGTTCGTGGCGGCGGTCAAAATTGTCGGGACAGCCGACGACGACGCACGGGAACACCGCATTCGTAATGTCCTCCTCACGGCTATCTTTGGTATGGGCCCCTACAATTCGATCAGCTCGATTCTTGGACAGGTCTTCCCAAATCTCCCTCAGTCTTATACTGACCCGGTTAGGTTTTGGACAAACCGCATATTTCGTCACAATTGACCTCGGTATTCATAGCGTCCCTTGACAGCCTCTGAGCGCGGAATCTCCCGATTGCCCGCGCAGGGCAACAGTATTCTCGCCACCCCCGCCCACCAGGGTGCCCAGATCAGCACCCCAAGAGTCGAAAGAGCCTTTTCCCCGGTCCATAATCCGCAACGTCTACCAGAGGCGTAGGCTGCCGACGTGGACAGGGTGGCTCTCGCTGGCCGTGGCCTGCCCGGAAATGTGCGCCTGGTCAAACAGGTCCTATGCTGCGAATATCCTGCCTTCTCAACCCTGAACAATGAGACCGTACTTTAGGCAAACCCTGCGGGCGATACAGCAACGTGAAAGTTCGAAGGGGTAGAATCGTAAGACTCAGAGTCTGGGTGACTACTGCGAAATGCTTCAGAACCGCGATATCGTTCAGGAATTGAAGGGTGAGGGTTATAATACTGGAAGAAACGAGATTAGTCGAAGCAGGGCAGTGCGAAGTCAATGCCGGTGCCGAATGTAGCCTAAGTTACGCGGAGCATGCTCGTTTTTGAGGGAAGTAAGGTTCACTGTTAAGGGCCCGTTTTCCGCTGTCGGCGAATTCAGCGGGTACGGCTGGCATCGGGAGGCCGAAGGAGTTGAATCAATGAGTTTATACAAGCGCGTGACGTGTGCCAAACGAGGAACATGCAACACGAAAGGGCGGAACAAAACGTGCAGCAAATGCGGCAAGAAGCCCGAAGGGGGAGCCTGGTGGTACCGCTTCCGGTTCGGCGGGCGCATCATCCACGAGTCGAGCCGGAGCCAAAGCCTGACCATCGCGCGCGAAGCCGAGAAACAACGGCGGCGGCAACTCGAAGAGGCATGGAATCGCATTACCAAGCGCACCTTGCCCCCGTCGTTCGAGCGGGCCGCCGGGGATTGGTACGAAGCGACCACCCCGCATATCTCTGAACGCACCAAGGCCATTTATGGTGATGCAGTGCGCCTCCATCTAAAACCCGCGCTTGCGTCGTTGTTGCTTTGCGATATTGACGCGAACAGGATCGCCTCGTATCAGGCCCGGCGAAAGGCCGAGAAAGCATCAGCGCGGACCCTCAACAAGGAATTGCAGGTCCTCCGAATGATCTTGAAGCGGTACAGGCTGTGGGCCAACTTGCAAGGTGACGTAAAGTTTGAGCGGGAGCGCGATGAAGTTGGCAAGGCGCTCTCACGGGAAGATGAAGCGCGTCTCTTGGAAGCATGTGCATCCAATCCTTTGCTTCATACCGTGGTGACACTTGCCCTTAACACGGCCCTTCGGAAAAGCGAGATTCGCACGCTCCCTTGGAGTCAGATTGACCTGTTCAAACGAACGTTGACAGTTGGCAAGACGAAAACCGAAGGCGGAAGCGACCGGCCCATCCCGCTGAATGCGCTGGCGTATGCAGCCTTGGTGAAGTGGGCGGGAAGGTTCTCCGAATCGAAGCCCGAACATTACGTTTTCCCCGCGTGTGAGGATGCCCGGATTGACACTGAGCATCCCGGCCAAAGCAACATTGACGCGTCACACCCTATAAAGTCCTGGCGGACGGCCTGGCGCACGGCCACACGGACAATCGAATGCCCAAAGTGCGGCCACCGCCAGTGCCCGGCGAATACCTGCAGGAACCCGGAATGCAATGCCAAGATCGCCGGAGTTAAGAACCCGCTAGCTGGCCTGAGATTCCATGATCTCAGGCATACCTGCATAACCAAACTGGCCGAAGGGCAGGCCAGCGAGCAAACCATCATGGCAATCGCGGGGCACGTGAGCCGGAAGATGCTGGAGCACTATTCGCATATCCGAATGGAGGCCAAGCGAGCGGCACTTGACGCCATCGCAAAGCCCCTCGAACCTGCCGCGTTTCAGGCAGGTGTGCACCAAAATTGTAACCAAGTTGAGGAACGGCAAAACAGGCAGGTTGCTAACTCACTGAGTTGATTGGTGGGCCTGGGTAGAGTTGAACTACCGACCTCACCCTTATCAGGGGTGCGCTCTAGCCACCTGAGCTACAGGCCCGCGGGCGGAGGTGCCCGCGAAAAGGCAACATCCAGTATAGGCGGAGGCGTGGGTTCGCGCAAGCGGAATTCATGGTCTTGGGTTTCCCTGTCCTTTTCGGCGGCCGTGTGGTATAAATAAACACACGGGTGAATGCGGGCTGTTGGTTCATCCGGCTGCAGGGCAGACTTTCTCAAACTCAGCAAGGAATTACCCATGTCGGAAGTTCGCAAGGACGTTCTCGCCAATGGTCTGATCATTCTTACGGAGAAGATGCCGGCCGTGCGCGCGGTCTCGATGGGCATCTGGGTAAGGACCGGGTCGCGACAGGAGAGCGAAGAGGAGAACGGCATCTCGCACTTCATCGAGCACATGGTTTTCAAGGGAACCCGAAACCGGAGTGCGGAGCAGATTGCCCGCGAGGCCGACTCAATCGGCGGCCATCTGGACGCGTTCACGGCCAAAGAATGCACGTGTTTCTCCATCAAGGCCCTGGACGAGCACGTGCCGCGCGCCTTCGACATTGTTTCGGATCTGTTCCTGAATCCGCTTTTCCGACCTGAAGACATCAGCAAGGAATCGAAGGTTATTCAGGAAGAGATCAAGATGGTTGAGGACACGCCGGACGACCTGGTGCACGAGATGTTCACGCAGAGTTACTGGCGCGGGCACGCGTTGGGCCGGCCCATCCTGGGCACGCGCCACACGGTGAGCAGCTTCAACCGGGAACGGCTGTGCGAGTATTTCCAGCGCCATTACACTCCCAACCGGACGCTGATCGCCGCCGCGGGGAACCTTGACTATGACCGCTTCGTCGAGCTGGTCACGCGTTATTTTGGCGACCGGCGCAGAGGCCCCGTGTCCGACGACGGTCCTCCGCCTACCCCCCATCCCAGCATCAGGCACCGGCACAAGAAGGAACTCGAGCAGGTCCACCTCTGCGTGGGCGCGCCGTCCTATCCGCAGCCGCACGAGAAGCGCTTCGCCTGCTACATCCTCAACACCGTACTCGGCGGCGGGATGAGCTCGCGGCTGTTCCAGAACATTCGCGAGAAGCGGGGGCTTGCCTACTCGGTGTTCTCCGGCCTCTCGAGTTTTCGCGACGCGGGCTGCCTGAGCGTCTACGCCGGCACATCGCTGGAGAACGCGCGCCAGGTGCTGGGCCTGATCTTAGCGGAGTTCCGGCAGTTGAAGTCCGAGGCCATCAGCGAGCAGGAACTTCAGCACGCCAAAGACTACCTGAAGGGCAACCTGCTGTTGAGCCTGGAGACCACCGGCAGCCGGATGTCGAATGCGGCTCGCCAGGAAATGTATTTCGGGCGCAACATCTCGCTTGACGAGATTTCGCGGCACATCGACGAGGTGACTTCCCCGGCGGTCCTGGAGGTGGCGCGCGAGTTTTTCCAAACGGACCGGCTGGCGGTTACTTTCCTCGGGCCGATCAACGACTTCCGGTTCACCCGCGCTGACTTGGCTTGCTAGCTGCGAATTCCCGAGGGCTGGCTGCGCGCCTTCGCCTGAATATGCCGCCGCCCACGAAATCAACCTGTCATTCCGAGCGAAGCGAGGAATCTCGCTCTGCCGGATCTCGTCGAGAAGCCACGGGCAGGGCGAGATTCCTCGCTCCGCTCGAAATGACACCTTAGGCAGCGCGGATGCATTGTAGAAAGGGCGGTTGCACCCCACATTCGCTGGAGGAGCCGTGTTCATCGTTCACGTTCATATTCGAGTCAAAACGGAATCCATCGAGGCCTTCAAAGCAGCCTGCATCGAGAACGCGCAAAACAGCGTGAAAGAACCGGGCATCGCGCGCTTCGATGTGATCCAGCAGGCCGACGACCCAACCCGGTTCCTGTTGGCTGAGGTCTATCGCACTAACGAAGCCACAGCCCATCACAAGGAAACCACCCACTACGCCGCCTGGCGCGACGCCGTCGCGCCGATGATGGCGGAAGTTCGCACAAGCGTTAAATACTCGAATGTCTTTCCTCCCGATGAGGGTTGGTGAGGCGGCGGTGAGATTCGAATTTGCCACGGCCAGCCGCATCCTGTTTGGAGCGGGTGTAGTGCGCGAGGTTGTTCCCGCCGCAAAACAGATGGGCCGAAGACCGCTGCTGGTGGTGGGCCATTCGCCGCACCGCGCCGCTTTCCTGGCCGAGGAGTTTAAGGCCGCGGGAATCGGTTGCGTTACCTGGGCCACGCCGGGAGAGCCCTCGGTGACCCTGGTTCGGGAGGGCGTGGAACTCGCCCGGCGCGAGCAATGCGACCTGGTGATTGCTTTCGGGGGCGGCAGCGCCATCGACGCGGGAAAAGCCGTCGCCGCGTTGCTGACCAACGGCGGCGATCCCACCGATTACCTGGAAGTGATCGGCAAGGGGCAGCCGCTCCAAAATGCCCCTGTCCCATTCATCGCTGTGCCCACCACCGCCGGCACGGGATCCGAGGTGACGCGCAACGCCGTCCTGGTTTCCGCCGAGCACCGGGTCAAGGTGAGCCTGAGGAGCCCGTTGATGCTGGCGCGCCTGGCGGTGGTGGACCCGGAACTGACCCTCGAGTTGCCGCCCGCGGTCACCGCCAGCACGGGGCTCGACGCGCTGACGCAGTTGATTGAGCCCTATGTGTCGAGCCGCGCTAATCCCCTCACGGACGGCTTTTGCCGCGAGGGCTTGCACCGCGTCAGCCGCTCGCTACGGCGCGCTTATCAGTCTGGAAGCGACAAGGCCGCTCGAGAGTTCATGTCGCTGGCCAGCTTATTGGGCGGGCTGGCGCTGGCGAATGCGGGCCTGGGCGTGGTGCATGGCTTTGCCGCGCCCATCGGAGGAATGTTCGACGCCCCGCACGGAGCTGTCTGCGCCGCCCTGCTCCCCCATGGCATGGCCGTCAATATCCGAGCCGTGCGCGCTCGCGCCCCGGAAGGTGAGACATTGCGCCGCTACGAGACCGTGGCGCGTCTGCTGACCGGCAAGCCGGACGCCCTCGCAGAAGACGGGGTCGAATGGGTTAGACAACTGTGCCGCGACTTCCAGATTCCACCCCTCCGTTCCTACGGTATCGAGGCTAAGGATGTGCCCACCCTCATCGAAAAAGCCTCCCAAGCCAGCAGCACCAAAGGCAATCCCATTAGCCTCACCCTGGACGAATTGCAGGAAGTGTTGACCCTCGCAATGTAGCCTACCGCTGATTGACGGCGCTCGCCCAGACTAGGGACGCAGGGCCTTTTCCATTGCCTCCACAACCACCTGAAGGTCGGCGTTATCGACGACGCCGTCGCGGATCACGTCCGCGCGCGGATCGTAGCCTGGCATGCCAGCCGTCGTCCCCAGGGCGGCCTTGACGATCTGCACATCTGCCAAGTCGACCTTCCCGTCGCCATTGAGGTCTCCCACTAAAGGCGCGCCGGGATTCGGGTCGAAGAGAATCTGGTAGATGTGGACAGCGTAGCTCGAGCCGAAATAGTCGCTGAATTCGCCGTTGCGAATGGGGATGGTGCGGTTTGGCCCGAGGGCGGTGGCGCGGGTATAGGTGATCGGGTTCGGGCCGGCGGGTGCAAAGTAATCAGGGCTGCCGTCGCCGCCGCAGGCGTAGTATCCTCCCGCCGGACAAATTACGGGCAAGTCGCTCAAACTCAGGTTCTCGCCCAGAACGATGGCGGTGGCCCCGGGAGGCATTCCCCGCAGAGTGAAAGTGGCCAAGGTACCCGCCGCGCGCGACATGCTGAGCGCGCCGCCTTTCGCCGCTACAGAATCGGTGCAACTGTCGCTGCCCCTGCAAAACAGACTCATCTCAAGCATGGGGTCTGCATCCGGAGTCTGGTTCTGCGGCAAACCGTCATTGACGGCGAGCAGGAACGTCGAGCCTCCATAGCGTTTCAGCAGGACGTTGACGGCGGCATTGGGATTCGATGACTTAACCGTAACGCCGTTGCCCACCGGCGGCGTATTGAGTGGACGCGCCAGTGCCGCCAGGCGGATGTTGGCGTTGGCGAGCGCAGCTTCCGCGTTCTTGTGCTCGGGGAAGAAGACGGCGTCTTCTTCAAAGACCGGCGCAAACTCGTACGGGAAATAGCCCACGCCTCGCGCGCCGTGAATTATCGACATCCAGACTTCCGCTTCGATCTCCTGGGGTGTCAGCAAGAGGCCGGGCACACCGTCGAAATTCACCAGTTCGATCCACTGCCAGACGGGCTTGGAATAATCGGACCAGAAGCGCAGCCGGTCGGTAGTTCGGCTGATCCACCAGAGGGGGTTTCCGTCGTTGATCGGGTAAACGTCGCTTGCCAGGATGTCCGCGCCCTGCACATAGCTTGGGTAGTCTGAGAAGCCGTTGTCGGGATCGTTACATCCGCAACCGGCGAAACCGCCCCGGCCGTAATAGCACGAGTCGGCGTTCCAGCCCGTGCCCTGGCCCAAGCCCAGGAACACCGGGCGGTTCGGATCCGCGGTCTTGAATTGGTTGTAGAGGTCGATGATCTCGGAAGGGGCAACGCAGGCGATGTAGTTGCCGTTGGCGTCGGTCTGGGCATTGTCCGGCTCGTCCTCCTGCACCCAGGCGTTGATGATCGGATCGGTGAGGTGCTCAGCGGCGTTCGGGCCGGTCAACCCGGTGGCTTGGTCGCCGAACACGGGCATCTTGTAGTCACGAAGCAAAGGAAGTAAGGGGCCGTCGAAGGGATCGACCTCGACGGTGCCGTCGTAAAGGGCTACGTATTGATTGACGGCGACGCCTTCAAACAACGGGGCATTCCAAGGACTCTGAAGCCAAACGCCGCGAGTGAAATAATCCTGGTTGGAGGGCGGCCCAAGCGACCACTGACCGTAATAAGCGGAGCCACCCTCCCAGGGGAGGTAGGTGTCCCGGGTTTGCGCCTGGCCGGTCAGCGTGAACAAGACGGTCAGGGCGAAAGCAGCCATCGACAGACGAAAGCCGCAAGACTTCACGTTGCACTCCTCGTGTCGCCGTCTCATAGCATCCTCCTGATAAAGCGTGCTCTCCCAGACTAAAGGTTTCGTGGGCGGATGATAACTCGCGAGGACTCGAACCACAAGCGGCAAGTCATCCGTGCACTCTGCTACCTGGCATCACTGAGAATGAATCGGACTAATTGCCATTATCCTTTGTTTTCATAGACATTCTCGCTTTGTTCCGTCAGTACTGCAGTCCAGGAGTCGCGAAGTTGAGGAGTTGAGAAGCCAATGGCCGTTTCCCGAACTGCGACTGGGACTTTGTGTCGGCACTTGCCTTCTGCGGCTCAAATCTTCAACTCCTCGACTCCTTAACTTCTCGGCTTCTTGACCTCATCCTTTGTTTTCATAGACATTCTCGCTTTGTTCCGCCAAAAACATCTCTCGACAATCCGCTTTCACCTCCTGCCGTGCCATTCTCGGATGGCGCAGACCCCGGTGTGGGGGGTCTGCGATGTCCCGAAGGGGCAGGTCAGCCCGAGCGGCACAATTTGACCGACGGTCCGTTCGGGCAGGCGCACACCCGATCCTAGCCTATTAGTTTAGGTGGTGGTTTGCCAAGGAATTTCCCGGCTGTGGAGAATTTGCGCGCCCCAACGGCAAGTTTCAAGGGTTGGCGCGGACCGGAGCATTCTGGAGAAGAGCCGCTCCGCCCACAGCAGGACACCGTCCTTGCTATTCGCAACGAGATCGATCGCGATTTGTTGGCGTCTGGAATCCGCCCGGTCACAGGCGTAGAGCAGGACGTTAATATCAAGTGCGATCATGGATGTCCTCTCGCCTGGGCAGCGACCCCTTCGAGAAGAACAGGGGAAAAACCCCGCTTTCCGTTCCGTTGCTACTTGGGGTTTTTGCCTATCCCCGCAAAAATCATCAATCCAACTTGGAGGATGGGGTTAATCCTCCACGTCGGCGGCGGTAATGGCATCGCGGGAAGTATGCCAGACTCGTAACACCCGCACGTGTTGCTCTTCCTCCCGGATGTGAAAAATGATTCGGTAAACCCCTTTTCCTTTGCCGTACAGCAAGTGGCGGGCCGGATAGCCAAGCTCTTTTGCTTCGGGAATTACGGGGCACCGGGCGGGAAGCTCGTCCAAACTGAAAATGGCCTCAAACAGACGGGTGAGCCACTTTTCCGCATGCATGGGAGCCGCTTCACGGATACGCTCGAACGCCGCATATGCGTCCGTCTCCGCCGGAGCGGCAAGACTAACGCGATACGCCATACTTAGCCCGCATCTCGTCAAACACTTGGGCGGCGGGCTTCAGTTCGCCGCGTTCCGCGCTCGCCATTCCCTCCTGAATGGCCGCAAGAGTTTCCATGTGCTGCAGACGGTCGATCATTAGCTGGTAGCTTGCGGCGTCCTGCACTACCAGCTCCGCTTTACCGTTCACGGTCAGCACTTCCGGGGCCTGTGTCTCCTTCAGCCGCGTGACATGCGCCTTATGATTGCGCAGGAAATCGGTCAAGGGGTGAATATCACGGGTATCGAGCATAGGGCTCCTCATCAATCAATTGTTTGATAATTATATGATACTGGATGGCCGGCCACAAGTCAAAGCTGGTTGTTCTTTGCCTACTTTCATGAAAGTATCAAAGCATGCTTTCAATAATTCATTTAGCTTCATGCCCTGAGGAGGAAGGGTGTCAGGAAGCTGTGAAAAAATCGCCGGCCGAGAGGTAGCGGCGGGTTTACCCCGCCATATCTCCAGCGTTTTCAGAACCGCGATGGCGGGATAAACCCGCCGCTACGATTTTTTCACAGCTTCCAGGTACCCTTCTCAGCATTCGACCCCGCGGGATGGCTGAGATAAAGCAGAATCGTCAGATTTCTAGGAGAGAGCGGCTTCGCGCTCGATCACACTTCCGGCAGGAGAAACGGTTCCTGGAAGGTGTGAAAAAATCATCAAGTCCTGTCATTCTGAGCGAAGCGAAGAATCTGCAGTTGTTTGTTTTCAAAAGGATAAAAGCAGATTCTTCGCTTCGCTCAGAATGACAGACGATTTTTTCACAGCTACCTGACGCCCTCACCCCCGCCGGGGCAGTAATCCCTTCGAGAAGAACTTCATGCTCGCGATTCCGGCCTTCAGTTGTGCCACGGCCGTCTCCCGATCCCCAAGACCGTCGTCGATGGGCTCAACGATAACCCGGACTCGCTGCCGCTCGCGGAGGTTCAGATCCACCGCAGGCTTCAGAACGCCCTGAATCAAGACGGCTTCGGTTGTCTGCGTCATGGTTACCTTCCCTAAGCAACATTACTATCAACTTGTCGAACGCGCAATCATTCGACTCGGTCACCGCAGGCCCCCCCTTTTTTTTTGCCGGCATTGATGCGAAGCGTCGAGCGCAGCTTGCTCGTTTCCAGAAGAAAGGGTACCTGACACCCTTACCCCCCCTCGCAGAAGACGGCTATGTTTTCAACGGGCGAGAGGCGGTACCTGAACCTTTTCCCCCATGCGAAAAATATGAGTATCCGGGACAGTATCAGAGTAGAATACGCGTCATATGAATGCACCCGCCATCGTTAGCGAGTTGGTTGAGCGGTTCCGTGAGAATGAGAAGTCCTACTGTTCTCCCGCGTACAACGAGGCTCAGCTTCGAGTCGAGTTTCTTCACCCATTCTTATCTGCACTCGGCTGGGACATTGAGAATCGCAAAGCAGCAGCCGAGCCCTACAAGGAAGTTATACACGAGGATTCCATCAAGATCGAGGGACAGTCAAAAGCCCCCGATTACTGCTTCCGGCTTGGGGTGCGGAAGTTCTTTGTCGAAGCAAAGAAGCCAGCAAACGGACTTAAAGATGCGGCCGAATTCGCTTACCAGTTGAGGCGGTACGGATGGTCAGCAAAACTGAGCCTAAGCATTCTCACGAACTTCAACGAGTTCGCCGTTTACGACACAAAGATTAAACCTCACAAGACTGACACGGCTGCGATCGCACGTATTCTGTATTTTACCTGCGACCAATACGAGGCCTGCTGGGACCAAATCGCTGACATCTTCAGCCGCGATTCCGTGTTCAAGGGCAGGTTCGACGCTTTTGCAGAGTCGCAGGGCAAAAAGAAGGGCACAGCAGAGGTCGATGAAGAGTTCCTTATCGAAATCGAGCGTTGGCGGGACGTATTGGCAAAGAATGTCGCACGGCGTAACAAGGGGTTGAGCGTTCGTGAACTCAATTTTGCTGTGCAGCGGACAATTGACAGGATCATTTTCCTTCGAATCTGCGAGGATCGGGGTATTGAGCCCTACGGGAGGCTGCTAAATGCAGCCAAGGCGAGCCTTATCTACCCAAGGCTGTGCGACATCTTCAGAGAGGCCGATGACCATTACAACTCTGGAATCTTTTACTTTAAGAAAGAGAAGAACCGACTAGAAGAGATCGACCAATCGACGCTAGCTCTCAAGATCGACGACAAAGTTCTTAAGGTTATAATCCGACGCTTGTACTACCCGGACAGCCCGTACGAGTTCAGCGTTTTTTCCGCAGACATACTTGGTCAAGTTTATGAGCAGTTCCTAGGTAAGGTTATCCGGCTTACCGCAGGCGGCCAAGCAAAAGTAGAAGAAAAACATGAGGTGAAAAAGGCCGGCGGTGTGTACTACACGCCAGAGCGGGTGGTCGATTTTATAGCAAGGAATGTGGTCGACCGACTCCTTAATGGAAAGACTCCCAAGCAGGCGGCAAGAATCAAAATCGTGGATCCAGCCTGTGGGTCCGGGTCCTTCCTAATCACCGCTTATCAACTCCTCCTCGACTGGCATTTGTCATGGTATGTTGAACACACACCGGACCGGCAAAAGAAATGCGTATTCGAGACTCCTCGCGGATGGAAACTCACACTTCAGGAAAGAAAACGGATTCTGCTCAATAGTATATATGGGGTCGACATTGACAGTCAGGCCGTTGAAGTGACCAAACTGTCACTTTTGTTAAAGGTATTGGAGGGCGAAGATCAGGAGTCGTTATCAAAACCTCTTCGTTTGTTTCATGAACGAGCGCTCCCGGACCTGGGGGAGAACATCAAGTGCGGAAACTCCCTAATCGGATACGACTTCACTGGGAATGGCAAACTGCTTAATCTAAGCGAGGAGGAGCAATACCGCGTTAACATATTTGATTGGAAATCCGAGTTCGGCCGGGCGTTCGATAAAGGCGGGTTCGATGGCGTAATTGGTAACCCACCTTTTCTTTTCATCACCGAACTCGATGAGTTTGAGAAGGACTACTATAACTCCGCTTACAAAACTTGCGAATATCGCTTCGACGTGTATGGTCTTTTCATTGAGATTGCGATTCGGACGCTTCTTAAGAAAGGTGGGCTGCTTTCTTTTATCGTTCCCCATACGCTACTGAGCAACCTTTCTTTTGAGAAGCTCCGCAGGTTCTTGTTGACTCAGACGAGACTGCTCCGCATGGTCGACATCGGTCCCGGTATGTTCAAGACCGCATCCAACGAGACTCTCGTATTTTTGGCCGAGCAAGCCAAGGGGGCACCAGGTAGGTACAAGACCAATGTAATTGACACCACTGCGAAACGGTTTCCCGCACCTGTTAAGGTGTTCGAAATCGACCCAGACGCATGGCTAAAGAACAGCAAAGCCGAGTTTCTTGTCCGCGTAGCCCCAAAAGAGTACCGGCTCATGAAGAAGCTTGAAAAGGCGAGGTACCAGCTCAAGGACTTCTGTACCGTCAATCAGGGGCTGCGAACCGGCAATGATGAAAACATGCTCTCGGATAGGCAACATTCGTCGGTTTGGAAACAGGCGGCGAGGGGAAAAGAGTTCAACCGCTACGATCCCATCAGCGAGACGCTGTACGTCTACTACAAACCTGCGGAATTGGATGCTCCTAGAGATCCAGCCATATTCGATTCTCCAGAAAAGATCGTGGTGCAGGAAGTGCGAAATATAGCGCTGAAGCGCAGGATCGTCGCGACGTACGATGACCAGCAGACTTACTGTTTGCAGTCGACCAACGTTGTGAACTCAAAGCACGATGCGGCAAAGACACTCCCCCTCAAATACCTTCTCGGCGTAATGAACTCATCGCTACTGAACTATTGGTTCCGACAGCGTTTTTCCGGTAATAATCACATCGCCGCGCATCAACTAGCGCAAATGCCAATTGCTGATCCCGATACGAGAACGTGCGACCGGATCGTGACCTACGTAGAGCGCATGTTGGCTTTGCGAAAAGCCTTCTCAGCTATGAAGACAGGCGAATCACGCACCCGGCTGGAGAGGAGAATCGCGGCACTCGATGCTACGCTTGACCGGACCGTTAACGGTCTGTATGGAGTTACCGCAATAGACATGGTGGCGATTGCCAAGAGCGCGGAGCAGTAAGGATTAGGGAGAAGCGGCACCCGACACCCTTAATGAGGCGTTCCCGAGAGGGGGCGGTCACGCGGGCCGCCCCGGCTTCGGGAATCAGGACTAATGCGAGAAGGTGACGTGAAACGACTGCGAGGAGATCAGAAGTCGAGGCGCAGGGCCAGTTGGCCGGTGCGATTCCCGCCCAATCCTTGGGGCAGGGCGGCATCCAATATCCCGAAGGTGCTGGGGTTGCCAATGTTTAAAGCTGGCGGCGCAAAGTTCGTGTGATTCAGGACGTTGGTAAAGGTAGCCTCGAAGCGCAAGCGAAAGCGTTCCCCGATGCGAAACTGCTTGGCGAGACCCGTATCCACGTCGATCATACCGGGCCCCCGCAAAATCCCAAGACCGCAATTCCCAAACCGTCCGGCGTTGGTGGGCGGCAGGGCGAACGCGTTCAGGTTGAAGAAATTTTGAGTTGTCTGGCCGGCATAGGGGTTACCCACGCAGTCCGGCCGCGCAATGGCCCCGCCGGTGTTGCGCTCGATCATATCGGTGTTCGATTGATCGTCGGCCGCGGGCATCGTGGGCGTCAGCCATTGGCCGGTTTGCAGCGTCGTCACCGTGCTGAGATTCCAGCCTCCGATCACGGAATTCAGGAAGTGCGGCCCGGCGAGAGTTTTCCCCATTCCGAACGGCAATTGATAGCTGCCCGTGAGCATGAACCGTTGACGCGGCATCCCCACCACGTTGCCGCGGTCGTAGTTCATGTTATAAGCATTGGCCATTTCCACGGCGTAGGGCTCCTCGCTCGCGTAGGCGGTTGGAGCATCAGTGCCTTGGGCGTTGCTGATATTTTTCGCCCAGGTGTAGTTCGCCTGGAACGCGATCCCATGCCCCACTCGATGGGTCAATTCCGCGATACCCGCCTCATAGTTTTGGTTGCCGATACTTTCCGACTCCATCAACAGGAGCCAGTTCTGGAACGGCGCGCGGGGATCGACGACTGAGTATCCGTTGTTCGGAATGGTGTAGGGGGTGGTGCTCGCCGGAATCTGGTTCCGGTCTATGGTCATGGGAAGATGGTAGGCGCCTTGGCCAGTGTAGCTCAACCGAAGCACCGTGTTGGGTGTCAGTTCCCGTTCCACGGTCAAGTTCCACTGCGCTGACGAAGGATCCTTCCAGTGCGGATTGTTTGCCTCCTCGAAATCGCCGCCGCCCAAAGTTGCCGGCGCGTTCGGAGGGGACGTGTCCGGAAACTGGAACGCCGCAGCACCGTTCCTGACAGAATTGTTGTAGGTGAGTAGATCCGAGAGGGCGATGATGCCACTGTTGAAGGACATGGGGCCAAGAGTGGTCATGGTATAGATGCCGAAGCCGGTGCGAATGACCGTCTTGTTGTTGTTGAACGGCCGCCATGCGAAGCTTACGCGCGGGTCAAAATCATGCCAATTCCAATCCCGAAGACCTTGAGGAATCCCCGCCTGGCCCGCCGTTTCGATGTTCGAACACGGCAGCAACGAGGTCTTATCCGGAAGTGCACAGGAGTTGAATCCTTGCAGAAATCCCGTGTAGATCTGCTGGTAGGTCGAATTGTTGGCGATAAAGGGATAGAATTTGTTCGGGACGACCACGGTCACGTTGTTTCCCGACGTAAGGTAGGTAGCGATATCGCCATTGGTTTCCTGAAAGGGCGGAAGCAGTTCCCACCGTAACCCGAAATTGACCGTGAGATGACTGTTCACCTGCCATTCGTCCTGACCATAGACGCCCCATTGGGTGGTCAGTGCATTCATCTGTGGGCCAGTGACCGCGAAGTAAGACGGGTTCGGCATGCCCAGCAGAAGATCGCCGATGGAGTAGCCGGTGAGTGTACCGCTGAAGGTGAAGGAGCCAAAGTCGTCGGACGGCAGGTAATACATGAGGGCGTTGAAATGCTCTCTGCGCAGATCCAGCCCGAATCGAAGCGTATGCTTGCCGAGAATCTTCGTCAGGTTGTCGGTGAATTGGGTGTTCCCCGAAATGGTTGGTCCAACCCGGTCCTGCCCGATCGAGGTGACCGTGCCGTCAGCGAAATTGAAGGTCGGGAAGGCATCAGCCGTGGGATGCGCGGCGATGTTTACTGCGTGATCGAAGACCAGCCCGAGCTGAGAAATGGCCGTGGCCCCCTCGATGGGGAAAGTGTCATTCTCGTTGTAATTGGTGAACCCGAAACGGAATTCGTTCAACACCGTCGGGGTAATCGAATAGTTGTAGGAGACCACCAGGCTGCGGTTCTTTTCATTGGCTCCGTCATTGGGCAGAAAATTGTTGGCCGGTGCGATAACCCCAGCGTCGTTGTACTCGGTATAGAACGCGTTCTTGAAACTGTAGCGCACGTAGAGCTGCTGCTTGGGACTGAAGTTGTGATCGATCCGTAGATCAAAGCCGTTGGAATTCGAGGGGATCGGCACCAAGGTCTGATAGTTGTAGGAGGGGTTCGCGACACCCAGGTTGGCGTTCGGCAGCGGGTAGTAGTTCATCAGGGCCTGCGCGACGGGATTGACGCAGGCCGGGCAGGAGCCGGTCGGGATCGTGTTGTTGGGGAACCCTGTACCCGCGAAGGGATTGATCACCGGGCCCAGTCCTAACGCCTGTACCAAGCCGTTCAAGTCGCCGGCCCTCTCCGCCGCCGTCGGGACGAGAAGCTGCTCGGGATCGGATTGGGTCTTGCGATTTCCTTCATAATCTACGAAGAAGAACGTCTTGTCGCGTCCGTTGTACAGCTTAGGGATGGTGACGGGCCCGCCCAAACTGCCGCCGAAAGTGTTAAAGGTCCGGGGAGCCTTGATGTTGAAATTCAGAACGGTGGCGTCCAGACCGCTGTCCTGAAAGTATTCAAACGCACTGCCATGCAATTGATTGGTTCCGCTCTTGGTGACGAAGGTTACGTCGCCGATCTGGGCGAACTCCGCGTTGTTGTTGAACGCCGTGACTTTCATCTCGGCGATGTTTTCCAGGGATGGGTAGGCGTCCTGCAGCGCGCCGTTGAAACGCACGCTGGCGGTCGAAATTCCATCCACCGAGAAGCCAGTCTGCGCCGACGTCGCGCCCCCGACCGCGATATTCCCTTGCGAGTCCCTGGTTACCTCGGGAGATACGGCGAGAGCCGCCAGAGGACTGCTCGACACTGACCGGGAGTTGATCGGCAGCCGGGTGATGTCGTCATTGCTCTGCGTGTGGGACAACGTGCCATTTTCAGTGTTGACCGCCAGCGCGGACGCGTTCACTTCGACCGCCTGCACTTGTGCCGCTACGCTCAAGGTAACATTGACGCGCAAGGTCTGCCGGGCCGCCAGCTCCACCTGGTCAATCGTCACCTTGGCGAAACCTTCCTGAATCGCCATCAGCGCGTAAAGGCCCGGCTTGACATTCTCGAAGACGAAACTGCCTTCGGTATCGCTGTTTGTGGTGACCTCGGTGCTCTCATCAAGACTGCGCAAGGTGACACGGGCGCCGGGGATCGCCGCGCCCGTCTGGTCCATCGCGGTTCCGCGCACGCTGCCAAAGGTTGATTGAGCTTCGAGTCTTCCATCAGGGATGCCAAAGAAAGCGAGCAACGCGAGCACAGCCATTACGGAAACGCGACCACTGGTTTTCATTACGCACCTCCACGGAGAATTCGAAAATCGAAATTCGAAATTCGCGGGCGGAACCGCAGCTTCTCTTTCGGCGGCTCGCCTAGGGAAGAAACTAACGCCTGCACCACTCGCGACGCTCGAATACAAAAGGACGCCCATTCGGAAATCGGAGAATTGTGTTTTGATGGGTACCCTTTTCCAGCCAATCATCGCAGAGGATTCTCTGCTGACGAAATTCAATGTTTTTATTACTGGGATAAGGTGCGGAGCGAAAATCGAAATTCGCCGCTAATGGGGAATCGGCAGTTTAGGTTTGCGATGTTCGAGAGGGGCGTTCATGGTCTTGTAGGTAAGCTGCCGGCATGAAAACGCCTGCGGGCGCCCGTGGATCTTGGTTTGCGAATCTCGAACTTCGGTTCTTGAATGTTGAGTTTCAATCACGGCACAACTCCAACGTCAAAAAGCAGTATGGAGGGCGAGACGTCAAAAAGTCCTAAGCATGATGTAAAGAACTCATAAGGAAACCATTCAAAATTCTTATGGTGGGGATTAGCACGATCGGTGCGTCATCAATGCTTGTAAGTGCTCCCCAGCTTTTTTCGCAGACCACCGCGAAATTGAGTTGCGGCCGCAGAAAAGTGTGAAGTGCACTGCGGAGGAAAAGCGCTTTCTCGCCAAGGCGCAAAGTACGCAAAGGCCGCAAAGTAGCGAGTCTTTCAACTTTTCGAACTTCCTTTTCGAATTTCACATTTCGGATTTCGAGTTTCCGGTTTTTCAGTTGTCGTCGCACCTTGACATCCTTCCTTGCGAGGTGATATGAACGCACGGTGCGTCCGGGATAGGGCACAATTCGAGAGATCCCCACAGGCGCTGGGATGACGTGACTTTGAACTGTGTCATCGAGTGCCGAGATCAGACGCGCGGGAGGAGACCTGGTCGTGGAGAAACTGGCAATTGAAGGCGGTCCCAAGGCGGTGACCAACCGGCTGACAGGCTGGCCGCAGTTCGATGAGAAGGCCATTGCATCTGTCACGGAAGTATTGAAGTCGGGAAAGGTTAACTACTGGACTGGCAAACGAGGGATGGAGTTCGAGAAGAAGTTCGCGGAATGGCAAGGCAGCAAGTACGCCATCAGTGTGGCGACAGGGACGGCCGCGCTGCATGTGGCCTTGAGCGCTTTGGATATCGGACCGGGGGATGAGGTCATTGTTCCCAGCTACACATTCATCGCCACGAGTTTTGCCGTGGTCCAGGCGGGAGCCATTCCGCGGTTTGCAGATGTGAACCTGGAGGATCACTGCCTGAGCGTGGAGTCGGCGGAAAAGCTGGTGAACGCGCGCACCAAGGCCATTATGCCTGTGCACTTGTACGGAAACGTTTGCGACATGGATAAGATTCTGTCTTTCGCAAAACGCCATAATCTTCTCGTGATCGAAGATAATGCCGAGGCTTTTGGCGGGGAGTACAAGGGCAGGAAAACGGGTACGCTGGGGCACATCGCGGGTTGCAGCTTTTGCCAGAACAAGACCTTCACGACCGGCGGCGAGGGAGGGATGGTCACCACGGATGATGAGGAGCTGGCGTGGAAGGCGCGCAGTTTTCGCGACCACGGCTACGACGTCAAAGAGCGATTGGCTCTGCTGGAGATGGAGCAGAAGCTTCCCTACATTCACAACATGGTGGGATGGAACTATCGCATGACGGAGATGCAGTCCGCCATCGGCCTGGCGGAACTGGAGCGCATCGACAACTGGAACATGCCCCGGCGCCGCCGTAACGCGCGCATCCTGGTGGAGGCGCTCGCCGGACGGCCGGAAGTGAAGTACGCCCCGATCGATACAGCGGAGCGGCGGAACGGCTGGTACACGATGGCGTTTTCGCTGGATATCGAGAATATGCAGTGCGATATTCAACAGTTCGTGCAGGCGGCGGTGGCGGAAGGGGCTCCCTGCTGGAAGGTTTTTTGGCCGCAGTGCCACACCGAGCGAGCTTTTCGGGAGTTCAACTCCTTCGGCAAGTCGGGGTTTCCATTCCGTTCGAAGGAATATACGACGCCTTCCAGTGTGGATTACTCGCGGGTCGAGGTGCCCAACGCGGTCTGGCACGAGTCGCATACGTTTACGGTTTTTGGCTTTCCCACTTTCAGCGAAGACGACATGCACCAGATCGCGCGGGCGCTGGTGAAGGTAATTGAGGCTTATTCCGGGAAGGCGTAAAGAGCTGTGCTAGGCCGCCCTTCGGGGCTGCGATGGGTATCACCTGGGGCTCGATCCACCTTCGCGGAGCGGGAGAGGTATAAGGAGGGAACACGATGACCAACGAACCAAAGAAACTGGGGCGCAGGGAATTCCTCAGCACCACTGCGGCGGTGGGACTGACGATCATCAAGCCGCAACTGGTACGTGGTACGGCCGCGAACTCATCAGTCCGGATGGGACTGCTGGGTTGCGGCGGACGCGGCACGGCAGTGGCGACGGCGCTCTCGCAGCACCCCAACGCTCGTTATGTGGCGTTGGCCGACCTTTTCGGCGATCAGCTCGATCGGGACAAGCGGTATTTCGACGGCATCGCGGCCCGAAAAGGCTACGCGGGCATTGATCCCAAGCTGATGTTCAAAGGGCCCAAGGCCTTCGAGGCCATTGCCGAATGCGACCAGATCGACGCCGTTCATATCGCCACTCCCGACATCTTCCACCCCGAGCACCTGGCGGCGGTGGTTGCGGCGGGCAAGCACTGCTACTGCGAGAAGCCGACGGGCGTGGATGTGCGGGGCGCGAAGCGCATCGAGGAGCTGGGCCGGAAGGCCGAGGGGCGCCTGAGCCTGGATATCGGCTTTCAGATTCGGTGCGCCCCGCCTTATGTGGAGATGGTGAAACGGATTCATTCCGGGGCGATCGGGAAGATTGCGCAGGCGTCCACGTATTACCACGCGACCGCTCTCACCTACCCGCCTCGACGGCCGGACATCACGCCGCTCGAGCTGCGCATTCGGAATTTCTATTGGGACCGCGTCATCTCCGGCGACATCATTGTGGACCAGAGCCTGCACGTGATCGACATTTGCAACTGGGTGCTGAAGAATCATCCCATCAAGGCCGTCGGCGCCGGCGGGCGCAAAATCCGCGACGATTGGGGCAATACGTGGGACCACTTCGACGTGATCTTCACTTATCCCGATGACGCGCGGGTGAGCTTGAATCACACGCAATATGGAAATGCCTTGTGGGATGTGGCGGAGCGCTTTTTGGGCTCGCGTGGCGTGGCGGAATCGCACTATTCCGGCGTGGTGGGGATCTACGGCGACGAACCCTGGAGTTGGGACGGGGGCGGAACACCCGTCTCCCCCAGCGCCAACATTTACGCGCTGAGGAGCAAGGACACCGCCGACCAGGCCGCGGGCAAGTTTCACGGCGCCCTGGATGAGGCCGATCCGGAAAAGACCAAAGCTTTCGTGGAGAGCATTCTCAGCGGCAAGTTTCACAACCAGGCGGCGCAAGGCGCGGAGTCCACACTGAGCGCCATTCTGGGACGCACGGCTGCTTACCTGGGGCGTGAGGTTACCTGGGACGAGTTGCTCGCTTCGGATCAGTATTATGATCCGGAGTTGGAAGGCCTCGATCTGAGCGCGCTGGAAACGGCGTGAGGGCACATAGACTCGACAGCCCTCTCCCTTGGGGAGAGGGTGTCACGCTACGCCGCCTTCATCAGGCGGAGCGTGACGGGTGAGGGGTCTGTTGCGTGTTCCGGAAGAAACCCCTCACCTGACCCACGACGGCTGATGAGAACGCCGTCGTGGGCCACCCTCTCCCCACGGGAGAGGGCTTTCGCAAATGCACGATGGAATCTACGACTGTAACCAACCCACCTCGCCTGCGCCGAGTCCTGACCATTTGGGATTTGGTCTTCTATGGGATTGTGCTGATCCAGCCCATCGCCCCGGCAGGAATCTTCGGCATCGCTCAGAAGATCTCGTACGGCCATGTCTCGACTGCGGTGCTCGCTGCGATGGTGGCCATGGCGCTAACGGCAACCAGTTACGGCCGGATGGCCGCTGTTTATCCTTCCGCGGGCTCCGCTTACACCTACGTCAGCCGGGGGCTGAACCGCTACGTCGGTTCCCTGATTGGTTGGGCCATGGTATTGGATTACCTGCTCATACCGATTATCAACGTGATTTACCCCGCGCTGACTTTCAAGAGGCTGTTTC
>Ga0326727_10006805_pt1:27500-30922 | contig 30922 bp, 22 predicted proteins | sample MB2enrmetagenome_FD_207643 | JGI IMG/M metagenome (GOLD analysis project Ga0326727, IMG submission 207643) | Lab enriched peat soil microbial communities from McLean, Ithaca, NY, United States - MB29MY | ecosystem: Environmental > Terrestrial > Soil > Wetlands > Peat | place: USA... | reverse complement strand
TAGGGCGGGCCAACAACCCTTTCGACGGACGGCAAACGCCTATGGAGGGGTCCGGCAACCCGATCCATTACGCCCAACACGCCACAGCCTCGTGTTGTCGGAAGTGCATGGAGTATTGGCACGGCATTCCTCAAACCCAGACATTGACCGACGAGCAGATTGAATACTTCGTCGAATTGGCAATGATGTATCTCAAGGATCGCCTGCCGGACCTCACGTATGGTGGGGAGCATGTTCCTCCCGCTCGCCCGAAGAAGTAGCTGCAAAACAGCGATGACTAAGATTGCTACAGAACGGGTCTCGCAATTCCTTCGTGGACGGAGCGTGCGCACTAATCGGCGCGAAGTGCTCATTGGCAACTTCCATGCTACCGAACAGATCAACGATCTCACGAGACCGCCAAATTGTAAGGGACATGGACGCATTCACCATTTTCGACGCGAAACAAGCCTCGGCTGGCCTCGCAATTCTCTGTGTGCTTCCGGCAAGCGTGCAAAATCTTTACGCGGCGGGCCTTGGGATTGGGATGGGCCTAATATCACCGGGCAGTGTGGGGATGCCGCTGATTACGACTGTGACTGCTGGAATCGGCGTCGCAATGTGCGAAGTTCTTCATCGCAGATGCAGCCCACACGGTCGCTCTTGAGCATGGCGGTGCACCAGCCCACCACTTTCTCCGCCGGCAGGCCGCTCTTTTTGAGGGCTTGGATGACCACCTGCAAGCACTCTTCGATGTCGTCCGTCATCAATCCCTCATCACTCATCTCGACCTGATAGCTTCCTTGTTTCATCAGCTCCCGCGAAAGCTCCATCGCCAGCCGCCACTGCCCCAACTCGATCAAACGGCTCAAGTTGCGTTTCACCTCGCTGTAGGCTTCGTAGTCGTAGCTGAAATTGCGGTTGATGTCCCGCTCGTCGAAGTTGGTCGCGTCGGCGATCGCTTGACGGGTTGCCGCCGCAAGTTCTTTGGGTGGAGCTTCCAGTTCGATTCGCGCGGCGAGCCGGCGGAGGATGGTGCGATCTTCGCCCGCCAATTCCACCAGAACGTCAATCAGTTCGTCTTTCGCGCTTTTTGCCAGTGCCTTGCACAGCCTGGCCGCGACATCACCCCTCTTGGCAGCTTTCTTCGGACAACGTTTGGGCATATCCCCTCCTTTCCAGCGATTCCTGATAGTTCCATGGCATCCAGTCTTGTGGAGCCGCACTCAGTTCGCCCGCGTGACGCTTCAGTTCCGTGAGGTAATCAAACGGATTGGCCCCGCACAGTTCGCAGGTGTAGATCAGGCTCATCAAGACGTCTCCCACATGCGCGCCGTGGCACGTCTTATAAAAGAGCGCGTTCTTCCGATGAAGGATCGCCTTCTTCAACGCCTGTTCGACGATGTTGTTGTCCAGCGGCGCTCCGGCCACACGCAGGAACAGCGTCAGCTTCTCCCAGTGCTTCAGCAGATACGAAATCGCCCCGCCTAACGACGAGTTGGGTTCCACCAGCCGTTGCTGGAACTGTCGTTCAAGCCAGACGTGGAGTTCCTCCATCATCGGGCCGCTCTCGGCTTGGTGAAACGCCAGTCGTTGCTGCGGCGACAGATTCTGCTCACGGGCCAGCGCGTCGTTATGGTAAACTGCGGCCAACGATTCCAGCACGTGTCGGCACTCATCGGGGAAACAATCCGCCACCTCGACAAACTGCCGCCGACCGTGCGCCAAACAGTTGCCGAGAATCGTCTGCAACTCGCCGGGCAGATTCCGGCTCAAGGCGTCACACATCTGAATCGGTGGAGGCAGGTCTTTTGCTCGCCGCACTAACACGTCTTTGAGGTTCTCTCCGGCGTGCTGACGGCCGCTGAGGAACAAGGCTATCTTCTGACCACCTCGGGTTGACACAATCCCCGTGGTGAACAGCCCGGTACGTGCCGCCTTGGAATTATCCGTCAAATCCGGCAACCCCCCGACCGAAGGTTGGTCCCCAAGCACGGTCGCCGACTCTGCCAAACTAGCTTTCTCCAACGCCGCCTGCCGGGCACGCTCGCCCATCAACTCCAAAATCTTGACGGTTGTGTCATCGTTGTGGACTATCTCGCCGTCGGCCGCCTGCCGAAGGAACTCCTCGAAAACCGGTTCGATCTCTTCCGCCAGTCCCTCGACGATGTCCCACTGCGTTGAGGACGGCAAGGGAATGCCCAGGTCGGCTTGCAGCCCTTCCAGCCGGTTAAATGGCATCCCCGTCCCATATTTCATCAGGGCTATCATGCTGCCCGCGGTCGCGTCGTATTTCTCGCCGCCCGCGTCGTCCGGCGTCTTGGCCGTAAAGATGGCCCCGCACAGATTGCAACGCAGTTTCTGCAAGTAGTACACCAGGGCGTGCAGCGGCGCTTGGCCCACCAGCCGCACCAACACGCCCGGACGCTGCCACTGGTAGACCGTGCCCTCTTCACACTTCGGGCAGGGATCGCCTGGCTGAAGCGATTCGTGTTGCACCGCGATCTTCTCGGCGCCCGCGTAGGCATCGGCCCCGTTGCGACCATGCCCTTTTCCACGCTCCTTCGCGGCTTCTTCTGGCCCGGCTGCCGACGGCGGCTGCGTTGTGCCCTCATTGCCGCCGCCCGCTGTGGATGTCGCCGGAGCGGACTCATCCGTCACGGGCGGCTGCCCCTCCTTCCGCTCGCCAAGCACCGCCGCCAGGTTTTCGGTGCTCGCCCCAAACAACAGCTTCCGCAGACGATCGATGCTCGTCTTCTTGCTCTTGAGCAAGTCCAACAGGTGGACATACGATATGAACAACGTGCGGATCGTCGCGCAGTCGTCCTCGGTCAGTTCATTCGCCTCGGCGCGCCGCAGGACGTCTTCCAGTTTGTCCATGTCCAGCTCGATGATCGTCGGTTCTGATGGCATGATGATACCAGCAACCGCCGCCCACGAGAACCGTCACGCCCCAAAAAGCCCGTGAAAGAACGTGATGGCCTGCCTCGCCGATCCCGATTTCCGCTTCGCGCGGAACCACCATAGCACGAGGCCAGAGAAAACTCCAAGATCATTTTGAGACGGTTCCGGGCGTCGCCTGCAAAAGATCGGACACCACGGCAGCAATGGCCACGTCAGGCTGCCGGCCCCACCGAACGCCATGTCGGCGCTGCTTGCACCGCTTCGGGGTTGCCTGCCGAGAGAAGCACTTGCATCTGATGGGCCGCCAGGGTCTTCGTGGCGGCATTCTTGCCGGACGGCCACCAGCGGAACCGCGCACTTGAAAGTCGCTTGTGACACAGCCAAAAGCCCTGGCCGTCGTAGACCAAGATCTTCATGGCCGTGGCCGACCGGTTGCGGAAGACGAACACCCAGCCGTTGAATGGATCATGCTTGAGCACGTCTTTGCATAATCGGGCCAAACCGTCGATCCCCCGGCGAAAATCAGCCGGCTCGATGGC
>Ga0326727_10006805_pt1:0-25000 | contig 30922 bp, 22 predicted proteins | sample MB2enrmetagenome_FD_207643 | JGI IMG/M metagenome (GOLD analysis project Ga0326727, IMG submission 207643) | Lab enriched peat soil microbial communities from McLean, Ithaca, NY, United States - MB29MY | ecosystem: Environmental > Terrestrial > Soil > Wetlands > Peat | place: USA: New... | reverse complement strand
CCCCGGCGGAAATTCTTTTCGCAATTCCGCCGCACATGGAAGGCCCGCCGACAGCCCCCGGCCCTAGGATTTCTTAACATCGGCTGCCGGGCAGCGGAATCTTGAGCCGCTGTGCGGCCGAATGCCCGCAAAAACTCGGGTTGGCCACCCTGTGGAGGAAGGGCGTGCGGGGGCCGGGGCGATCGGTGGCCGCGCATCACGCGAAGATCTCTTCCACCCGCAGATGAAATCCCGGCAGAATGTCTTCAGCCGCAAGGTCGTCGGCGGGAGCCAGGCGGACTACCGCGCCATCGGGCCGATACACGGCGACGGTCTGTTTGGCGGGATCGACCACCCACACAGCCTTGCACCCCGCATCCAGCCAGTCCTGAATCTTGGCCAACACCTCGCTCGCGCGATCGCCGGGCGAGAGCACTTCGACCGCCAGGTCCGGCGCGCCCTGGAAGAAACCGGCTGTCGGGGTGCGGGGCACCCGCTCGGCGCGTACGAATCCCACGTCCGGCGCGCGGACGGTGTCCGGATCGCGCTGGATGTAGTAGCCCGTGTCCGCACTGAGAACCAGGCCCAGGCCCCGAGACTTCACGAAGGCCCCGAGGCGGCTGTGGATTTCGCCGGCGATGCGGCCGTGCTCGAACCCGGCGGGCGACATCATGATCACTTCTCCGCGGAGCAATTCACAGCGCCCAAGGCCAGACGCCTGCAAAAGCTCCTCGGCCGTCGTAACGTGCTGCGTTGTAGCCATGACTGGCACACTCCAGCGGGTAGATCCCCTCCAATTAAGCATATTGGGGGACCACGCGGGTGTCAATCGTCGAGGGTGAGTGAGGCGCCGCGAAGCCGCAAGCGGCTTTCGCTCTCACACCAGCCCCCACCGCTTCCGCAAGTACCACTCGAAGCTCAACAGGCCCACCAGGGCGAGAAAGAACGGCCATGTGTCCCAAAGCGTCTTCTTCGTCTCCTGCGGGACTTCCAGGTAGGGAGTCTGCCGGACCAACTGACGGATCAGTTCGGGCAACTGTTCGGGGGCAACGGTTTTCCCCCCGCTCGCCTTGGCCAGATTCTCCATCGTGTCCGGGTCGGCGGCGGCATTGTCCAGCTCCAAATCCTGGGGCGTGACGGAGAATCGGGCCCGGGCCGTCCCCAGCGCCTGGCCGCCCGCGGTGGCCGTGACTTCGATCGTGTAATCACCGGGGGCCTGCGTCTCGCGGAAGGTGCCCGCAGTTTGCTCGTTCTGGCGGATCAGCAGTACGGGGATGCGCGGGCCGCCGGGCGGGGTGACGACCTCGCCTTTGAACTCCACGTCCTTGGCCTGCTCGCCGTCCGGCTGTTGCGCGCCGACGGTGAACTCGACCCGGTCGCCTGGCCAGTAGCGGCGGTTGTTCAGCCGGACCCACACGTTGCCCTCGGCGAGCTGGTCTTTTCGGGCGAGCCAGAGAACGACCTGTCGCCAGAACCGCTTGTCGGCCGCTTCGTAGCCGCGCATCCACCACCGCCAGGTGGAGTCGCCGGCAAAAGCCAGCACGCGGCCGTTGCCGTAATTCTGGGTGACCAGGAGCGGTTTGCTCTCATCGCCGTCGGCGTCGGCCAGGACGACGGCCCCGGGCTTCACCTTGAGGAACTTGTTGGCCCCGTCCAGAGGCGGCAGTGTCGCCCACAGGGCCGCATTCTGTTTCGGATCGGCGGCCAGCGTCAAGGCAAAGTGCCGCTGGCCAAAGGGCGTGGGACGCATGCGCAAAGGGCCGGGCAGGTGCAGGTCCTCGCGGATCGGGTCGTCCAGCCGTTGGTGCTCCCAGCGGTCCATGACCACTGGCAGGACATCGGCCAGCGGCGTTTCGTAGTAGCCGCCGGCGCCGAAGCTTTGGAAGCCGCCGAGCATGACCAATCCTGCTCCGCGGTTGACCGCCTCGGCCAGCCCGCGCAACTCCGCCTCGGTGAACGCGTCGCGGCCGACGTCGCCGAGGATGAAGACCTCGAACTTGCCGGGCCGCAGCAACTCGGCCAGGTCGGTTGGCCGGCTGGCGGGCTGCCGCGGGTCGAACCGCCGCGTCTCGACCTTGATGTCGCGCGAGGCGTCCAGCGCCCGGGCGACGAACTTCTGCTCGACCCGCAGCGCCCCCTCGATGTACAGCACGCTCAGCCCCCCCTTGAGCACATCCACGAAGGTGCTGAGTTGATTGTTGGTGGTGACCAACTCGCCGGGCTGGGCGACGGCCTCCAAGGTCACCTTGTATTCGCCGGGCACCTGGGGGATGTAGGTCAAGTGAACCGGCAGCAATTGCCCGTCGGCCGTGGCCTTGACGGCCTGCTCGGCCACCAGTTCCATCTTGCCGGGCGAGGTCTCGAACCACAGCCGTACCGGGATCTCGCGGTTGACGTAACCGTCGACGCGGACCAGGCCCGTGACACTCAGCTCGTTCTTGACGAAGGGGCGCTCGGTGGCGAGCATCTCCTTCAAGGCGACGTCCTGGGCGGCACCCAGCCCGCGCGACTGGCCGAAGACCACGGGGAAGACGGGGTCCCCCTGGTCGCGGAGTCTGGGGGCGACGGTTTGCGGGGCGGTGTCGCGCGGGGCGACCGCCTGTTGCCGACCGTCGGTCAGCAGGAGGATGCCCAGCACGCGTTTTCCGCCGAACTGGCGCAGCACGTCGTTCAGGGCGTCGCCGATGGCGGTTTGCTGGCCCACGGGCGCGGGCGGCAACGAGATCTTGCCCTGGCGGACCTCGGCCGGATGGGTCTCGGAATCGAAGGTATAGGCGCGGACCTCGAGATTGTCCCGCGTAATCTCCCGCAGCACCGGCGCCGTGTCTTCCAGTGTGCCGCGGAGTGCATCCCAGCGGGTCTTACCGCCCAGGGCATCACGGACGGACATGCTGCGGGTCTGATCGGCCAATATCACGAAAGTCGCCTGCTCCCGCTTCGCCTCCGTATAGACGAGCGTGGGGCGGAGCATGGCCAGGATCAAGAGGCCGATCATCGCGGCGCGGAGCGTGGCCAGCACTGCCCGGCGGGTCACGCCGGCCCGCCACCCGGCATCGCCGGGTACGCGTGCCCCGGCCGCTGCCCGGCCCGGCCCCAGGGCCAACAGCGCCAGCAGCGCAAGGCCCAGAAATGCCACCAGGGCATAGCTGTCGGCCAGCGGGTAGAAGAAAAGGTGCATCGGATTATCTCCCCTCTCCCTCGGGGAGAGGGGCAGGGGGTGAGGGTGGCGGCGTTATTTTGGTCCTTCGGCCCTCACTCTAACCCTCTCCCGGAGGGAGAGGGGACTTCGTTGCCCCACCGCGGGCGGATTCCGTAAAACCGGTTCGCCACGACGTACTCCAGTGCAAGTACGGCCACCAGGACGTAAAGCAGCAGCGGGTAGAGCTCGCGTCCGACGCGGCCGAGGCTGACGCTGCGGTCGATCTGATCGGCCGTGCGGGCCACGCGGAACGTGAAGGGGCCGAACAACTCGGCCAGGTGTTTCTCATCCACGCGGGCCAGCTCGGTCTGCTGCCCGGCGAGATTCACGCTGAAGCCGCGATCGGGGCCCGAGGTCCGTCCGCCCCCCTGGACCCGGTAGTTGCCCACTTGCTCGGCATAGTTGATCGTCAGGTTCTGCCGCTGCGGCGTGAGCGTGGTCTTCGTACCATTGGGCGCGGTAAGGACGTACGTGGACCGCCGGCCGTGCTCATCCAAGGGCAAGGTGACCGTCTCTCCGGCGTAATAGTTCAATTGCTGTTGGCTGCCGCCCACCAAGTAGGTCATCATCTGGCGAACCAGGATGACAAACGGCCAAGGCTGGACCGAGGGGCCGACAGCCAGGAGGTTCCAGGTGTCGCGGGAAGGCGGGTCGGAGATGGGGGTCGTCAGGAGCAGCACGCGGCCCGAGCCCACCGGCCGCTCCACGAGCGCCGGCCTTCCGTCCGTGTAAGGCAACACTGTGGCCACGCCCGGCGGCGCGTCGATCAGGTCCCAGTAGCGAAACACGGGAAAAGCCAGCCAGGGGGTCGAGGTGGCCCGCGGGGCGAACGCCTTGAGGATCGGGTGCTGGAAGTCCCGCGGGGCCAGATAGTTGTCGCCTTCACGGCGCGGCACCTGGGCGTTGAGCCTGCCGGGCAAGAGCTGCTGTGCCACCGGGGCGTTGAAGGAATCGACCGGCTGGGCGTGCCGGCCCAGGAAGATCGCCAGGGCGTGCCCCTCCGACACGTAATCCGTCAGGTTCTGCCAGACGGCTGGCGGCAGGGGTGGCGGGTCCAGCAGGCACACGGCCGCGAACGACTTCAGCGACTCCAGCGACTGTGCCGAGAGGTCCTTGAACTCGATCAGTTTGGCGTCGAACTGGGCTTGCCCCCGCTTGCGCATCTCCGGCGGTGCCACGGCCCCGATCAAGTAGACGGCGTGCTCCTGAACGGGCCGGCCGGCCGCCACCAGCAGCGGCCAGGCCGGGTGGACCTCGACGCTGAAGTACCGCACATCGTCGTCGGCCAGTCCGTCCTGCCCCAGGATTCGCACCACCCCTTGGTGCGCGCCTTCTTCCAGAGGGCCCAGCCGGAAGTCGATCGTGCGGGCCTGGCCCGGCCGGAGCGAAACCGTCTGTTCGCGGCGTTTCTGGGCCTTTTCCCCGGCGGCGTACATCTCCAACTCGACGGTCCGCTGGCCCTCGCTGCCCAGGCACGAGACGCTGGCGGCCAGTTCGACGCTGCCGCCGACCGAAAGGACCTGTTGCGAGAGGTGGATTTCGCCGAGGCTGAAGTTGACCGGCTCCGCGACGCCGACGTCGATCACGTAGAGCGAGACGCCGGGCACCTCGCTGAGCCGATCCTGCAGCGCGGCGGCGGCCTCCGACGGCCATGCGCTCCGCGACAAATCGGTGAAGACATAAATCTCTTTTCGCGGCAGATCGCTTTGGGCCAGCAAGCGGGCGGCCTGCCCCACGACGCGGACCACCGGCTGTGATGCGCCGTTGGCGCGGAGCCGCTCGATCCGCTCCCGGCTCAGCCCGCGGTCGGCGTCGAAGCCCCGCTCGACGATGCCGGTGTCCAGCACGGCGGTCTGGCTCTCCGGCGGCAACTGGGCCAAGAGCCGCAGGCCGAGATCGCGTGCGGCCTCCAGCCGGGTTTCCTTCTGGCGGTACTCCATGTGCGGGGCGGTGTCGAACACCAGCGCCGCCGCCACCGGCGATTCCTGGCTGCCCGCCATGCCGGAAAGCCGGCCGCCGGACTGCAGGCTGGGTCGGGCCAAGGCCAGGGCCAACAGCACGATCGCCGCGGCGCGCAACGCCAGCAGCAGCAAGTGCCGCAGCCGCAGCCGCCGCTGGTTCGTGTCACGCCGCCGCTGGAGGAACCGCAAGGCGGGGAACTCCAGCAGCTTGGGCTTCTGCCGCATCAACAGGTGCAGCAGGACCGGCACCGCCACCAGCGCCGACCCGCCTAAAAGGGAGAGATGCAGGAACGTCATCGACACTCAGCTCCGCGTTGCCCGGCTCACGAGGTACTCCGTCAGCGCCCGGTCGAACCGCATGCTCGTGTCCAGCGGGACGTAATCGATGCGGGCCTGCGAGCACTCGCGGCGGTAGCGGGCACGGAAGGCCTCGATCTCGGCGAGGTAGTCGCGGCGATAACCTTCGGCGTCCAGGGCCAAGCGCTGGTGCGTCTCGGGCTCCTCCAGCTCGACCATGCCGGTGAAGGGGAAGCAGACCTCGGCCTCGTCGAGCACGTGAAACAGGATCACGTCGTGCCCGCCGTGCCGCAGCCGGTACAGGGCCTCCAGGATCGGCTCCGGCTCGCCCAGCAGGTCGGAGAACACCATCACCAGGCTGGCGTGCCGCAACATCGCCGCCACCTGCACCAGGCTTTGGGCGATGTCCGTGGGGCCCTCGGGCCGCAAGCGGGCCAACAGCGAGAGCATGTCCGCCAGGTGCCGGCGGCGGGTCCGTGGCCGCAGACTGTTGCGAATCCGCTCGTCGAACGTCAACAACCCCACCGGGTCCTGCTGCTGGATCATCAAATAACACAACGCCGCCGCCAGGCAGATCGCATACTCGAACTTCGTCAGCTCCTGCCGGTAGGTGTAGCCCATCGAGCGGCTCTGGTCCATCAGCAGGTAGCCGGTGATATTGGTCTCGGCCTCGAACTTCTTGATGTAGTACTTGTCCGTCTTGGCGTAGATCAGCCAGTCGAGGTCCTTGGGGTCGTCGCCCGGGGTGTACTTGCGGTGCTCGCTGAACTCGACGGAGAAACCGTGCAGCGGGCTGGCGTGCAGGCCGTGCAGAAAACCCTTGACGATGAACTGCGCGCGGAGATCCAGCCGCTTGATCTGGCGGATGACTTCGGGCTTCAGGTACTTTTCGGCGGTGGACATGGCACGGACGCTATGGGCTTTCTCGCCAATTCAGCCCCGGCCCGTCGAGGACGAGGGACAACTCGTTGAGTACGTCCCGACCCAAAATGCCATACGCGGCCTCCAGGATGAGGTAGACCCCGCGAAAGATTCGCCCAAGGAAGACGAGGTCGCACTGCACGGAGTCGCACTCGCTCCTCGTACCGTCAAACGCCCCCACCGCGTAGCGGCGCTCGGGGTCAACCTTCAATCCAAGCTGGCCCAGGCAGGAGGCTGGCAGAAATGTTGCGTCCGACCCGGAGTCAATAAGTAGGCTCACGCCGGAGAGCCTGTTGCCACGCGCACGGAGTTCAACCACGGCCATCGGCGCCGGAGTGTCAAATTGCTCACAGTCATACCGGGGCATCGGGGCTCTCCTGGATAACCTCCTTGACAAAGTCTCCCACCTGTTCGGGGTGAAGCAGCCGCGGGCTGAAAATGCGGACAACGCCCTTCGCGGCAAGCCCTGGTACGACCACGTAGACCTTGGTGTTCTCGGGAAGCTCGGCCCCCGCGGGTAAGCGGACTTGGCCGTTTTCCACGACCGCTTCATACGCAGCTACGTTCATAGTTCGACCCCTTCATTCATGCACGTCGTCCCCGTAACTTCCTTCCTCGCCCTCCTGCCCCACTTCCATCTCGAACCGGGCCGCCTGCGCAGGATCGGCCAGCCGCGGGCTGCGGAAGTGGACCGTTTGCTGGGCCTTCATTGCTGGAACAACCACGTATACGGTGGCCTTCTCGGGGAGAACGGCGTCGGGGGGCAACTGGACGTGACCATTCTCCACGACCCCTTCATAAGTAACCACGTTCATACCCCCTCCTTCCTTTCCATGCACATGATGCGGTGCTCAGGCCTGGAAAACTACGCCTTGCGGACCGGGGCCGGTACACGCGTTGGCCAGGCGGCCCGTCACGTATTGAGCCCCGTCGCCCGGCTCCCGAGCTTCTTTTTGTAACGCTGCTCCGACTTTATCACTTCCTTCCGCGCGAAGCTCTTTGGTAGGACTTGGAGGATCGAGTAGGAGAACGCTTCCGGGTACGCGGAATCCCTGTCGATGAGATCTCTGAGCAGTTTATTGCCGCCGTGGCCGTTACGGGCGTACACGGCCCATCTGCCCCAAATCCCCTTCGCGCCGCAAGCAGACCCGACGTACTGTTTCCCCGTCTTGGTCGCCAAGATGAGGTAGACGCCGGCCACAGCCGAGAGGTGCGCGCGCCATTCCCTGTTGGCATCCTCGCTGTCGCAGAGCTCCTTAAGCTCCGAATGGGTCAGCGTGAACTCAAGGTAATCGCCACGAAACGGAGGCAAGGTCTGGCCGCCCGGGAGCAGTTCGATAACCTCTTTGTTCGAGAGCCAGTGAACGTAATTCTGGGTGCTCTTTCCCCATTCAATGACCAGACGGTTCTCCAAGTCCTTATACCCGGCTTCCTTCTCCAGGTCGTAATAGTATTTGTACGAGCCCAGTCCGGAGGGGAACCCTTTAGGACGCGGGACTGTTTTCCCGTCGCGTCGTCCGAGAACCCGGTAGACACCAATGAAACGTGCCCTCGTCTTGCCCGCTCCGACGAAGGAAACGATTCGCTCGCACCCGTCGAAGACCCGCCTGTCCTGCGTCGCCTGGTAGAAGTCGAGCAAACCCCTGCGCATCAGGTCCTCAACGTCGCACCTTTTGGGGTCCGCGTGTCGGGCGAGCTTCGTCGGACGGCTCGGGTCGAAGCCGCGCATTTTCAGAAAATCGACGATTCCGAGCGGCTTCGTTTTGCTTTTCGGGGCCACTTTCAGTCCCTCCTGCAGGGCTCTGCGTAATTGAACCCAATCCCCAATCCCCAATCCCCAATCCCTCGTCCCTACTTCTCGTATTTTGGTATGACCGGGGGCGGCGTCTCGCGGATGAGCCGCTGAATGATGTCCTCGTTGCTCATGCCCTCGGCCTGGGCCTGGAAGTTGGTGCTGATGCGGTGGCGGAGCACGGGAATGGCGATCTTTTGCACGTCCTCGATGGCCACGGAGAAACGGCCGTCCATGGCGGCCAGGGCCTTGCCGCCGTGGATGAGGAACTGGCCGGCCCGCGGCCCCGCCCCCCAATCCACCAACTCCGTGACGAACTTCGGCGCCGAGGCGTCCTTGGGCCGCGTCGCCCGCACCAGCCGCGACACGTATTGCACGATGTACTCGCTGACCGCCACCTTGCCCACCAGGCTCTGCAGGTTCAGGATCGCCTTGCCGGAGAGCACCTTGCGGACCTCGACCTTCTCGCTGCGCGTGGTCTGCGCCAGGATCCGCTCCTCCTCGTCCAGCGACGGGTAATCCACCTTGATGTTGAACATGAAGCGGTCCAACTGGGCCTCGGGCAGCGGATAGGTCCCCTCCTGCTCGATGGGGTTCTGCGTGGCAATGGTGAAGAAGGGCTCGGGCAGCGGGTAGGTCCGCTGCCCCACCGTCACCTCCCGCTCCTGCATGGCCTGCAACAGTGCGGCCTGGGTCTTGGGCGGCGTGCGGTTGATCTCGTCGGCCAGCAGGATGCTGGTGAAGACCGGCCCCTCGACGAAGCGGAAGTCCCGCCTCCCGTTCTCGTCCTCTTCCAGCACGTTGGTGCCCGTAATGTCGGACGGCATGAGGTCGGGCGTGAACTGGATCCGCTTGAACGGCACGTCGAGGATCTTGGCCAGCGTGCTGACCAGCAGCGTCTTGGCCAGCCCCGGCACCCCGACCAGCAGGCAATGCCCGCGCGTGAAAATGGCGGCGAAAAGCTGCTCGATGACGTCGGCCTGCCCGACAATCACCTTCTGCAGCTCCTCCTGCATCAGCCGGCGGTGCTGGCTGAACTCTTGGAGCACGTCTCCCAGGCTGCGGGGCTTGACGGCCGCAGCCCCCGCCGCACTCGAAGGAGGGATGATGGTGGACAACGGGGAATTCCTTATTTCTTGTGCCGCACGATATAATACCCTAGTCCCCTCTCCCTCCGGGAGAGGGCTAGGGTGAGGGCTGTTGGCTTTCACCAAGCCCTCACCCCCTGCCCCTCTCCCAAAGGGAGAGGGGACAAGCCTTTATTCTAACGCAAGCGGGTGGAAATGCCCAAGCCCGCCGCTCGCCCCCGGGAAAGCGTAACTGCTGAATTCTATGACGCTTGTGGCAAGTCCGTGCGTTGAGGAAGATTGGAAGGACGGAAAATGAGGATTTTGGCTGCCGCCTTGGCCGGTCTGGGGGTTCTGCTGGGTGGGAGGATAGCGGTTGTGCGGGCGGACCTGTCGCCGGAAGAGGTTCGCGCCGCCATTGAGCGGGGGGCCGGCTATCTCAAAGGGGCTCAAAAGCCCGACGGCACCTGGCCCGACTACCTCGGCCAGACCGGCGGAATCACTTGCCTCTGCACGCTGGCGCTGTTGACGGCAGGCGTTGATCCCCAGGACGCGAAAGTCCAGGACGCCCTGAAAGCGATCCGCCGGCTTCCCACCCACACGACCTACGTCGTCTCGTTACAAACCATGGTCCTCTGCCGGGCTGAGCCGGAGAGGGACCAGGTGCTGATCGGTCGGAACGTCAACTGGCTCGAGGAGAACCAGAAGCATAAGCAGGGAGACCGGGTCGGCGCCTGGTCCTACCCGCTCGGCAACGGCGACAACTCCAACAGCCAGTTCGCCCTGCTGGCCCTCTACGAAGCGGAACGGGCCGCCGAGGCCGGCCGCCTCCACGTCCAGGTTCATCGCGAGACCTGGGAGCGGGCCAAGGCCTACTGGACCGGCGCCCAAAACGATAATGGCTCCTGGGGTTACTACAAACCCCTGGACGGCGTGGGCAGCATGACCTGCGCGGGCATCAGCTCGCTGGTGATCGCCAGCGACGTGATCCATCAGCCCGACGCCCGGGTCATCGGCGACACCATCGAGTGTTGTCCGGCAGCCAATGCCCTGGAGCACGACCGCGTCCAGGACGCCATTCAATGGTTGAAGCAGAACTACACGATCGAGTCCAACCCCGGCCAGCGCGGCGGACTGTGGCACTACTACTTCCTCTACGGCCTGGAGCGCGCAGGCCGCCTCACCAACCGGCGGTTCATCGGCAACCACGACTGGTACCGCGAGGGGACAGCCTACCTGCTCCAGAAGCAAGACGGCCTTTCGGGCTTCTGGCAGGGGCACGGCCACTCCGAAGACGACAGGAACATCGCTACCAGCCTCGCGCTGTTGTTCCTGGCCAAAGGCCGCCGTCCCATTCTCCTGGCCAAGCTCAAACACGGCCCCAACGAAGACTGGAACCAGCGGCGCAACGACGTCAACAACCTCACGATCTACGTCGAGGCACAGTGGAAACGCGAGTTGACCTGGCAGATCGTCGACCTGGAGACGGCAACCGCGGATGATCTCCTGCAGTCGCCGGTCTTGTATTTTTCGGGCAACAGCAGCCCGCTGCCCCAGTCCGACAAGGCGGCACAGGACCTCGCAGGGAAGCTACGCGACTACCTCGACCGCGGCGGCTTCTTGCTGGCCGAGGCGGACTGCTGTTCGACCGGCTTCGATTCCGGCTTCCGGCAACTCATGCGGCTGGTCTTTCCCGAGGAGGAATACCGCCTGAAGGTGCTCGACCCCGCACATCCGGTTTGGCACGCCGAGCAGCCGGTCCCGGCGGAGCAGTTGCGACCGCTGTTGGGCATCGATTTCGGCTGCCGCACGAGTGTGGTTTACGCGCCGGCCGACCCACCTGACGACCCCCGCCCTTCGCTCTCGTGCCTGTGGGAGTTGTCGAGGTCTGGGCGAAATGCGAAATATAGCGAGAAGGTGCAGACGCAGATCGACGCCGCTCGGGCCATCGGCATCAACGTCCTCGCCTACGCCACCAACCGCGAGGTGAAGGGGCGCGAGGAGTCATTCGCCGGCCAGGGTCCCAATCGGGCCGACAAGGTCGTCCGCGGCCGAATGGAGATCGCCAAGTTGAAACATCCCGGGGGATGCGACGCTGCGCCGCGGGCGCTGGCCAATCTGATGGAAGCGGCCAGCCGGGAGCTGAAGACCCGCGTCAATCTCCACCCCGTTCTCCTGGACATCCGCGACGACGCCCTCTTTGATCACCCCGTGGTCTTCATGGACGGCCGCAATGCCTTCCGGCTGACCGACGAGGAGCGCGCGAGGCTGCGGACGTACCTCGAGCGCGGCGGCCTGCTGTTGGCCGACGCCATTTGCTCCAGCCCGGCATTCGCCGAATCGTTCCGCCGCGAGATCGGTGAGATTCTTCGCAAGGCCCCCTTGGAGCGGATCCCGGCCAACGACCCCCTTTGGACGAGCAAGTACGGCGGCTTCGACCTGACGACCGTCACCCGCCGCGATCCTCAGCCCGGCGGCGGGTCCGAACCGCTGCGGGCGGTGCTCCGCAAGGTTCCCCCCGAGTTGGAGGGGGTCAAGCTGGACGGCCATTATGTTGTGATCTTCTCGCCTTACGACATCAGTTGTGCGCTGGAAAAGCACGATTCGCTGGAGTGCCGCGGCTACACGCGGGAGGATGCCGCCCGGATCGGCCTGAACGTACTGCTCTACGCGACGCAGCAGTAGGCCACGGGCATCCCCGGCTGGCCCGGCAAACAGGTCGCCGGCGGCGATTGACCTATGGGCGCAAAGAAAGAGCCGGACCTGAATCAGGTCCGGCTGCTAGTTTTTCTAGGACTTCGCGTCGGGACCAACAGGGCAGGTCCCGCTTGCTTGGGGGCTCTGGCCCGGCTGTGCTGGGCCGCAAGGCCCGCTTGGCCGGTCAGGACCCCCAATCAGCCTGCTCTCAGGCCTTGGGGGCCGGGGGAGCCGGGGGGGCCGGGGCCTTGGGGGCCGGGGCCGGAGCCGGAGCCGCCGAGCCAGCCGCCGGGGCGCAGCACGACGGAGCGGCACACGCCGGGGCGCAGCACGCCGGGGCGCAGCACGCCTTCGGGCAGCACGTCTTCGGGCAGCACGTCGACCGGCGGCACCGCTTCTTGGGGCAGCAGGTCTTCGGGGCGCACGTATCCGCACAGCACGCCGGAGCGCAAGCCGCCGGAGCGCACGGTGCCGGAGCACATGCTACCGGAGCGCACGGGGCCGGAGCGCATGCTACCGGAGCGCAGGGCTTCGGGCAGCATGTCTTCGGAGCGCACGTATCCGCGCAGCAAGTCGACCGGCGGCACCGCTTCTTGGGGCAGCAGGTCTTCGGAGCGCACGTATCGGCGCAGCACGCCGAAGCGCAGCACGCCGGAGCGCAGGGGGCCGGAGCACAAGCCGCCGGGGCGCAGCACGCCGGAGCGCAGCACGCCTTCGGGCAGCAAGTCTTGCAGCACCTCGACTTGTGGCACCGCTTGGGACAGCAGGTCGCCGGAGCACAACAATCGGCGGCCGGAGCCGCGCAGCAGGCCGGCGCGCAGGCATCGCCTGCCACCGCCAGCTTGTCACCGCCCAGAAGGGCGATGCCGAGCACCGCGATAAATAGCGCGATGCAGAAAACACACGTGCGATTCATTCGAGTAACCTCCTACTTACAGGTACCGTAGCGTTGAGAAACTCGCACTCGCGCCGTCACTGGTTTTCTCCTCCCCAACCCTGACGGCCTCCAGCCGGGGAGAAAACGGATCGGTGCATTGTGCACCACCACGCCGCTCTACGCCTCGCTGCCCTGTTCAGCTTGCTAACGCGGTCGCGGGGGTTCAACTGCACAGCTTTGATCGACTAAGCTAGCATAGTTGAACCGCTTGTCAACCCCGGGGAACCGGAAAATAACCGTCCTGGGCCAACTCGGCGTTCTGGGAACACTCTAACGATACAGGCAAGTTTACACCATGAACCACGCCCTACAACCCCCTAGGCGCAAAAAAACAGGAGGCGCCGAAAATCGGCACCTCCCGGCTGAAATGACATAACTATATATCAGAAATAGTCTTGCGACACTTGGCCCAAGAAACACACACCCCACCTTCGGCTACATTCCCCACCAAATCCACCGTCGCCTGACCGTCACCGCCTTCAGCAAAATCGAGCCAAACCACCCAAATTAACGACGTATCTGGTCCTCCGGCCCGCTCCCAAGTTTTTCTGTCGCCGGGGGCGACGGGCTCGCCACGGCCGGAGGCTGCATCGGGTCCTCCGGGCCGCTCCCTGCCTTCGCCGGAGTCCCATCCCGCTGGCGTCTTTCCCGGCGAGCGAGCTCCTCTCGCAACCACTCCTGCTTCTGCGCCATCTCGTCCGGCTTCTCGAAGTCCAACAGCAGCGGGTCTTCACCCTCGAAAACGATCGCAGCCACGCCGCCCACCCGCCAGCCGTTCTCCTCATGCCGGCAGACCCAGATCGCCCGATCCGTCTGCGGCTTGCCGAACTCGTCCAAATCGGTCCAAGTGCAGTTCACCCGGGCGATGTCGTCTCCCACCGGCGTCACCTCGCCGACCTCGAAACGGGCGGTGTCGCTTGCCGCCATGTTCGTGGGACTCCGGTTAGCCTCGATGGCCTTCTGCCGGGCGACGGCAGTTAGCAGCCCCATGGCCTGCTCGTCGTTGCCCGTGCGAATGGCGTCCAAGAACCGGGTGACAACCGCTGCCGGGTCTGCGGAATCCGCCGAATCAGCCTGGGCCGTGGCCTGAGACGCGGTTCCGGTCTCCCCAGGATTCCCTGCCTTCCCACATCCGCTCACCGCCAAACCGGCCAAAACCAATCCGACCATCCAAGGTCTGTGTGATCCCATGTGCGATCCTCCGTGCATCTGAGCAGCCTTCCCGATTCCAGAAACCGGGGGGGAGTGTCGCAAGAACGGCCATCGCCGTCAAGAGCACTGGGGAGGCCGCCGCCCGAGGCCGGAAGGGGGAAGTCGCAAGCGGGAGGCCGAAGGGTGGACGCGGATGATTAGGCGGGGCAGTACAAAGCCGCAAGCGGGCGGCCCAATCCCTGACCCCTAATTCCCAAGCTTCTAATCCCTACCCTGCCCCCACCCCCCGCTCGAACGCCTCCTGGTCTCGCTGGTGGACCGCCAGCACCGACTCGAACGTGCCGCTGGAGATCGTCCATACCGGTTCCCGGTCGCTGTGGGCGTTGCAGTGCGTGGTCAAGAGGCGGTAAATGAACTTGAACAATTGCCGGGGCACCCGCAGCATCGCCGACGCCTCCTTGAGGCGGCGCTCGTCGACCTCCGCGGCGAAGAGGTCGGCCAGCACCGGGGCCTGGCCGTTGGGGACACAAGCCCGTAGCCGGGCGTTAGCCAGGTCGTAGAGCGACTGCCCGGTCCAGGCCAGCGAGCGAATCAGGTTCTGCTTGTCCAACCTGGCCCGCTGGTAGAACTCCCGCTCCTGGCGGTCCAACTGCCGCTCCAACTCGATCGGCAAGAGCAGTTTCACCCCCATCCCCGGGTGCTTGAGCAACTTGTTGTCCAGCATCGGCCAGACCAACTCGCGCATCAATTCCACCGAGCCGGTGATGAGGTAGGGCTCGTCCACGCGGTCGACCAGGACCAGGATCCCGTCCAGGTGCAGCGCCCGCAGAACCCCCTGGAGCTTGCCCAACAACTCGTAGCGGTCATCGGTGCGCGGGGCGACGGGGGCGGGCTGGCCGACCAACTCGGACGCCGGAAAGCCGAGCAAGATCCGCTGCAGCATGCGGCGGTTGTGGTGCAGCACCGGCGTGTTGCGCTCGACCCGCCACGCCTGCCAGGCGGTCTTCAGCCATCGCCACGCCGCCGGAAGCCAGCCGGCGGCAAGTATCAGGTACGGCCAGACGCTGCCCAGCCAGTGCCACTTGCGGAGCCAGATGATCAGGGCCAGCCAGGCCACGGTCACGAGAACGCCCAGCCCCACGTGCCATCTCGCCCACCAATTCGGCCAACCCAGTCGCTTGCGAAGGCGGCGCCAGCGGAGCAACGGGGTGTCCGCCGTGGATTGGTCGAAGTAGGCGGCCAGCAGGAGTACATCCCGTTTCTGCGACCGGTCCAGCGACTCGACGGGCAACGACTCGTCCCGAGCCGCCGGATGTCGGGCCTGGCGAACCTCCAAGATCCGGTCAACCACCTGGGTCACGCCCAGCGACAAGATCGCGTCGACGTGGTCCCACAATCGCCACTGCCCCAACACCCGGTCGATCCGCCGCCGCCAGGCGGAAAAGCGGTCGCGAAACCGGTCCAAGAAAGGATTGAAATCATCGTACTGGATCACCAGGACCTGATGCTCCGGGTGCTCGGCGTTGTAGTCGGTCAACCGGCGAACCATTTGCAGCCGCAGGGCCGTCTTGCCGGAGCCCTTCTCGCCAAACACCACCGACGTGGCCGGCTCGCTCGGATCGCCGTAAATCTTGTCCCAGGCAGGATGGAATACCGTCTGGATGCAACTGCCCTTGAAGACCTGGTCGGTCTGGGCGTCCTCGTCGGCGAAAGGATTGGCCGCAATCCCGTAATGGTCCAAGAACTGCTGAATCTTCATGGGCAGGGCAGCATGTGAGAGGAAGACTGCCGAATCTTCAATGCGCGAACAGGACGTACAAAAAAACGGCGACCAATATGGCCACGGCAATCACCAGTGCAGCCACCAGGGTGAACTGATTGCCATTGAAACGGTGACGGGGCTTGGGATGGTAGGGGTGTTCGGAGTGGACCTCTGGTGGGGAAAAGTCCAGCGGCAACCCCGGCGGCGACTCCAGCGGTACGCCGGCCATGCCTTGCACGTTGCCCGAGTCGTGCTGGAGTTGCGGAAAAACCTTGCCCGCCTCCTGCCAATCCCGCCATCCTTCGCGCCAGACGAGAGTATCGCCGCTCAGGCGACCCTCGGCCAGCCAGGTTCGCATGAGTTGACCGGCGGCCGGGCCGAACTGTCCGCCCGTGGGAGGACGAACATACCAAATCATCTCCGGGGCCTCGGCGATGGGATCGGGGATGGTGGGGGGCGGCGGTGCGGTGGGAGCGGGGGCGGGCGCGGAAACTCCACTGGCTGCTGCCCCCCCACCGGCTGCTTGCCCTTCGCCTGAACGCGAAGGCTCCACGGTCGCTGCCGCGGCACCCGCCCCAACGGGCTCGGCGCCGCCGGACCCGCTCCCGCCGGGCTGGACCCCGTTGTGCTGGGCCACGCTGGGCGGGGGCACGCCGGGTTGGGCAACGCCTGGCCCGGTGGCGCTCGCTTGGGCAACGCTCGGCGGGGCCGGGGGCACCGCCGAGCGGCTGGCCGCGTAGCCGGCCCGAGCCCCGCCCGGCGCTGCGGACGGCGGGCTTTCCGGCGGCCGGCTCGGGGCCACCTGCCGCCCGGCACCGGCCGCTTCAGCCTTCGACCCAGGCGCCCCGACCTTCGACCCCGGCGCCCCGGCCTTGGCCCCCGCCGGCCCGGTCTTGTCACCGGCCTCCATGAACTCGGCCATGGCGGCTTCCATCGCCTCGTCCACGTCGCCATCCGCCTCGTCTACTTCTTTCGGGTGGGATACCTTCCGAGAACTCGGCCGGGTACTATGACCCGGGATCTGGATCTTCGCTCCGCAGAACGGGCAGATCCCTTTCCTGCCCGCCTGGAACTTCTTGACGTTCAGCTTGTGCCCATTGGGGCAATAAAAGCGAATGCCCATCGCGCTGCACCTGAACTCCAGCCGTGGCCGGCGGTAACGCCGCAAAGCCCCGCGGCTTGCCACACTATTATAGCAGTGTAAACCGCTTGCGGCTTGGCGGGCCAGTGGAAGGTCGTTTGCCCTCCCCCCTTTACCCCTTCCACACCTCAAACCCCTCTGCCTTGCGCCTGCCCCTCTACCCGCCCGTGCCTGTCCGCATCTCGCCTGCCTCACGCACTCCTGCCAGGAGGGCGGCCCGGGGTTGTTGGACGCTCCGCAGGCCGTAGAATGAGCCATGTTGTGCGACGGTCATCTCCCGGCTCACCCGTTCCGCCGCCGTCGACCCGTTTGATTGAAAGTCCATGAAAGAAGGAACCCTTATGGACCAGCGACGAGTAAACGTGGCCATTGTCGGCCTGGGCTTTGGGGCCGAGTTCATCCCCATCTACCAGAAACACCCCAACGCCCGCATGTATGCCATCTGCCAGCGAAACGCCCAGCGGCTCGACCAGGTCGGCCAGGCCCTGGGGGTCGAGAAACGCTATACCCGCTACGAAGACCTGCTGGCCGATCCCCAGGTGGACTTCGTCCACATCAACTCCCCCATCGCGGACCACGCCTGGATGTCGATCGCGGCCCTGAAGGCCGGCAAACACGTCCTCTCGACCGTGCCCATGGCCACCACCATTGACGAGTGCCGCCAGATTGTCGAGCTGGTCCGGAAGACCGGCCTGAAGTACATGATGGCCGAGACGGTGGTCTACTCCCGCGAGTTTCTGTTCCTCAAGGAGATGTACCAGAAAGGCGAGCTGGGCAAGATCCAGTATCTCGCCGCATCGCACCCGCAAGATATGGACGGCTGGCCCGAATACTGGCAGCGGATGATCCCCATGCACTATGCCACGCACGTGGTCAGCCCGTGCCTCGGCCTCCTGGACGGCCAGGCGGAGTACGTCTCGTGCTTTGGCTCGGGAACGGTCCGCGAGGACATTCAAGCGAAGTCGGGCAACCGCTTCGCCGTCGAGTCGTGCCATATCAAGATCAAGGACTCGGACGTGGTGGCCCACATCTGGCGGTTCCTTTATGACACGGCCCGGCAGTACCGCGAGAGTTTCGACGTGTATGGCTCGAAACGGAGCTTCGAGTGGACGCTGGTGCAGGGCGAGCCGCACGTGCTGCACACGGCGAAGCAGCCAGAGGCGGAGATTCCGTCGCGGGTCGAGCCGCCGGACTATGCCCAGCGGTTGCCTGAGCCGATTCGTCCCTTCACGCGGACCATTCGGGACGCGGAACACCTCTCGTTTATCCAAGGTGCCGGTCACGGTGGATCGCACCCGCATCTGGTCCACGAATTCATCACCGCGATGGTGGCGGATCGCGCGACGTGGCCCAACGCGGTACAGTCGGCCAATTGGACGTGCGTGGGCATTTGTGCCCACCAATCGGCCCTCCAGGGAGGCCAGATCGTTCGCCTGCCGGAGTTCACCCTGGCTTGATTCACGCAGGCCTGTCAGAAAGTGCTCAGTCGAGATGGGCCGACCGAGCACCCACGCGCTTGAATTCGTTGTAAAGCATTCTTTGGAAGAACCTGGGAAAACACCTGCGGTCGCCTTTGCAGCCTACGAGTTCCTGCTAAAATGAGTTTCGTCTGACCTGCGATAACGCCGAATGCTCTGTAACACGTGGCGGTGGCGAAACGGGGCGGTCTGTAGTCTGCTTTGAGCAACAGTACAAGTCAATTGCTTACAACAACTTATGACATTTCCGGAGGGTACGCGAACGGTTAGCAGCCTGACTCGAAATCAGGTGCCGGGCAACCGGTTGAGGGTTCGAATCCCTTGCCCTCCGCTTGTAAAGCCTTGTGATGCAATGAGATACGCAAGGCTTTTTTCGTGCGCTGCGCATGGCCTGAAGGATTTCCGGCGGGCCCGCCAGAAAACGGCCTGAGGGATTGAGAGAGGGGCGCAGCGGATGGGCAGGCATCCCCGAAGAGGCAAGCGCTGGATGTGTCTTGTGCCGCCGCTCTGTGACCCGGGACCATATACGCCCCAAGTCGGTATTCGTCGGGGCTCCCAACAGTCGTCTAATAACGGTTTCGGCCTGGGGTGGTCCAGTCAGAAGCCCGCGCGGGAGGTCAAAGGGACATCACAGTCTTCTACGCATGGCAAGACGACCGGCCGGGCGAGGTTTGCCGGTCCCTGATTCGCCGCGCGGCCCAAGCCGCGTGCAAGAGGATCAGCGACGACCAGTCCAACGACTTGACCGTCACACTTGACGAAGGCACTCGTGGCGCCGGGAATGTGTGACATTCCGAATGCGCTCCTAAAGAAGATTAGGGGCTGCGACGTGTTCCTTGGCGACCTGACTGTCGTCGGATCGTATGAGGGGAACAATCGCAAGATGATTTCCAACCCGAACGTCGTATTTGAGTTGGGGTACGCTGTTCGGAGACTGGGCTTTGGTCGCGTTGTCGGCACGATGAATACCGCGTTTGGGCCTCCCGACGACCAGATGTTTGATATCAAACGGCGGTGGCCCATTCGGTACGATCTGTCAGCCGATGCTAGCAAGGGGAGACTGGAAAAGGTCCAAGGGTCCCTCAGCAAGGAAACCGAGAGGGCCTTGCGGACGATGCTTGCAAGAGGGCTTTTCCCCGCTAAGGGCCAGGCAACCGAAAAGCGGTTCGAGGCAGAACGGCAGGCGTTTGAGGAGGAGGTCCGTAAAGGAAAATTCTGGGGAATGCCTCGTCGTCCCGCGGCCCTGACAGTGTGCGTCGTTCCCCAGGGCAAGTACGACCTTGCATTCGATGCAATAGAGAAGGCGACGTTGGGTCCGCTGCGTCCTTCCAACTTCTATGGTGGTTGGTCGCTGAGCTTCGGGGTGGATTCGGTTGCCTCCATTATGGGCCACGAATCGGGCGCGTCGCCCACGTCTGTCGTCGAGATTACTACGGCGGGAGTAATCCGCGCGGAGAGCACGTGGGCAATCGGGGCAGAGCGCCCCACGGTGGAGGATTGGGTTGCGGCAAGACCGGAACAGGGCGGGCAGGCAGGCGGGGGGCGGCAATACAAGAAGTTCACAATATCCGCCAGCCATCTCGAAGACACTCTGGTTACGTCGCTGCCTTGCTGGTTGAGGTCGCTACGGGAGTTGGCAGTTGAACCTCCCTGGCGTGAGGGGAATCTCGCTTCTTGGCATTCAGCGCGCGCAGCTACCCTGGTGAAGACATGCCTGTTCTGCGGGGAACTGGGCCGCAGGTCTCGCGGCGGATCGGAGACCTTCGGTCCGCGTGGCGGCTCGGTCGGAGACCGGCCACAACAGCGGAGACCGGCCACAACAGCGCGACCCCGCTGGCGCCTTGGCCGCTTTCACCCTGGCACTACCCATTAGTGGCACGATTGTGTACCACTTCCCGGTTGCGGCGGCGCTTGCCATGCCCTGCGGGGCGCGTTAGAATCCACCTTGGAACGTTCACCCCGATCAGCCCCACCGCGTCAGCCTTCCCACCATTAGATGCCGGGCGGCGGGCACAGAGTGCCAGCGGCAGCCCGGCGCGCGAGGAATCCCGCCATGCGTTGGGCCATTGCCTCCTCCTGGCTGCCGGCCGCCGCGCTGTTGCTGGCGTTGCCGGCCGAGAGCCGCGGCCAGTCGGGCGGCGCGCCGCTGGCCCGCGCCGTGGACCTGATGAAAAATCATCAGTACCACGACGCCATCCGCATCTTGCGCGAGGACATCCAGGGCAAGCCCGAGGCCCAGGTGGCCCGGCAGATGCTCATGCTGGGGGAATGCTACTACCTCAGCCGGGCGTACGAAGAGGCCCGGCCGCTGCTGTTGGCGGCCTCGCGGAACCTGAGCGACCAACGGGAGAAGATCCTGGCGGAGTTCCGCCTGGCCTGCACGCACTTCCGCTTGAAGGACTACGCCGGGGCAGCGGAGCGGATCGACGGCTTTTTGGGCAAGCACCCGGACGACCCCCACGTGGGCACGCTGCTGTTGTTCAAGATGCTGATCCTCGGCCAGCAGGGGGCCGCGGCCGAAGACGACCTGGTGAAGCTCCACAAGCGGATCCGCGAGACCCGCAAGCACGACTCCACCACGGCCATGGAGGCCGACCAGATCCTCTGCGACTTCTACCGCCGACTGGGCAAGGACGACAAGGCCCAGGCCGTCTACGGCAGCATCGTGGCCAATTTCGGGGCGGTGATCGCCGACTTGCGGGCCAAGAAGCAGTCCGTGCCGGCGGCGTTCGAGAAGAGCCACGACAACGCGGCCTTGCAACTGGGGGTGATCGCCCTGGAGCAGCGGCAACCGAGCGAGGCGATCAAGTGGCTGCAGAACGTCCGCTACGACCTGGAGCTGAAGGCGCGGGCGCGGCTACTGTTGGCCCGCATCGCCTTCGAGCGCAAGGACTACGGCGCGGTGGTCCGCGAGCTGACCGGGGAGGGCTTCCTCGATACGGTTCCGCCGGGCCAGGTGAAGAGCGACATGTACCTGACGCTCGGGCTGTGCGAGAAGGCCCAAGGCGGCGCGGCGGCGAAGGTCGAGGAGCTGCTCAAGCAGGTGGGGCCGGAAGCCAAGGGCTATTTGCAGGCCCAGTTGGTGCTGGGCGATCTTTATCTCGAGAAGGGCCTGCCCGACTATGCCGTCAAGGCGTTCCGGGGGTGTCTGGCCGACTCGCAATGGGCCCCGCACGCCCTCAACCAACTGGCGGCCGCGGCCATCCAGCAGGCCAACGACGAGCCGGCCAAGGCCGCGGACCATTACCACCAAGCCGAGGCGTACCTGGCCAAGCTGTTCGTACAGTACCCGCTCTCGCCGGAGGCCAAGCAAGCCCGCGAGAAAGTCACGCTGCTGGCGGGCAAGGGGATCGAGGTCCGCTTTGCCGCGCGGGGCGAGGACCTGATTGCCGGCTGGGAGAAGGTGGCGAAGCTGAAGCAGGGCACCGTCGAGGCGGCCCAGGCCCTGCTGAGCATCATGCGGCAGCACTTCAGCACCACGCTGGACGAGCGGAGACGGGTGGTCCAGGCGCCCAACTACGCCGCCTGTGCGGCGGCGTGCGACCGGCTGCTGGATGAGCGGGTGTACCACGGCCAGGGTTTCGCGGCCGATGCCTGGAAGGCGTTGCGGGGAGAAGTGCTGTTGCACCGGGCGAGTTGCGAGCTGGCCAGCGTTGCGCCCCCGCCGCCCAAGACCGGCGAGGCCGTGCCCGTCTTCCTCCCCAAGGCCGGCACCGAGCAGGCCATTGCCTGGTTCACGGAAGCGAAGGGGCTGGTGGATCGCAAGCAGCCGGACCTGGTCAAGGGGATCGAGCTGGGCCTGATGGAGGCGATGTTCAAGAGCGACAAGCCGGAGCTGCAGGAGCAGGCGGGCAAGCGGTTCGCCGAGGTCGAGGGCGAATACGGCAACGAGCCGCGGTTCCAGCGGCTGGCGCTCGGGCTGGCGGAATGGTACGCCGCGCGCGGCCGCTACGCCGAGGCGGCCCGGCAATACGTGGGCGTGGCCGAGCACCACAAGCAGCAGCTCGACGAGGAGACTTTGAAGCTCTATTACAACGCCGGCTCGCTCTACACCAAGGCGGCCTACGAGCAACAGCAGAAGCCCGAGGACGTGAGCTATTGCATCTACCTCTACCCAAAGGCGGCCGTCGAGATGCGTGACGACCTGCTGGCCGGCTATCCGCCTTTCCAGCGCGAGGTCGGCATCAAGTGGCCCAACGGCGGCGAGAACATTACGGCCCGGGACGCCCTGACGGAGTTGTCGCGGGTGGCGGGCCTGCCGCTGGTCTGGTCCACGGCGGGCGGCCCCAACACGATCGCCACCTACCTGGCCGAGAAGAAGCTGACGCTGCGGAGCGGCCGGATCACGGTCGGGCGGGCGTTGGGCATGATCCTCGACGCCGAGCACCACCGCGTGGTGGAGGACATTGGCCTGGCCGACGGCAAGCCCACGCTGCCCAAGCCCGCCGCCGCGGCGGACGACCCCGAGGCCCGCGCGTGGCAGCCCCTGGAAATCTACGACCTGCGGCAGACCGAAAGCCGCTTCAAGCCGCTGGGGCAGCACTACGGCTCGTTCCAGCAGGTGCATGCCGGGCGGAAGGCCATGCTGCTGGAGGTTCTCGACCGCGTCGAGAAGCTGACCAAGGTCCGCGTGGTCTGGGCCGAGAGCATCGAGCGGAAAGACCGGGAGGACCGGCTGGGCCGCGAGTACGACGCCGTGCCCGGCGTGCCCGCCTCGACCGACCTGACTTGCGCGCAGGTGCTCGGCGGCGTGCTGGCCCCGCTGGACCTGCGCTGGCGGATCGCCCGCCGCCAGCGCGCGGCCGACTTCTACGAGCTGGCCCGCGAGGCCTTCCACGAGGCCTGGACCATCGACAGCCGCAACAGCTACGGCCAGCGGGCGATGATCGGCATTGCCCTGAACTATTTCAACCAGCGCGAATACGGGGCCATGAAAGCGGCCCTGCTCCGCTACCTGAAGATTTGCGACAGCCCCGCCAGCCGCTACTACCACGAAGCCAATTTCTGGGTCGGCTGGACCCTGGAGAACGAACGGAAGTATCGTGAGGCCGCGAACTACTACACCCGCGCCGCCGCGGAGCGGTTGGTGCTGTATCGTCCCGAGCCGGGCAAGCCGCCGCTGGCGCGCGAGGCGCTGAAGAAGTCCATGTCCTACGACACGCAGTTTGCGCTGTTCGAGGAGGTGTCGGGCGAGCTGAAGGACATGAGCCTGACGCAACTGGCCCGCTGGGTCGAGCTTTCGGCCCGGGTGGACACGCGCTTGGATTCTTCGGCGGGGCACGTCGAGGGCAAGATCAACCGCCCCGCCTTCCACCGCCTGGCGGTCTTCCAGGTGCTGTGCGAGACGCTGGAAGGGCTGGGCCTGGACTGCCGGGTCGAGAACGTCGATCCCGAGGCCGCCGAGAAGGCCTACTACCGCCTGGCGCTGAGCTACCGCCGCGACAACCAGATGGACCTGGCCCTGGAGAGCTGCGAGCACCTGCTGGAACGCTATCCCGAGTCGCCGCGAAAGCGCGACGTGGCCAAGCTCAAGGTCGAAATCTACCGCGGCCTGCGGGACTACGGCATGGTGCTGGCCACGCTCGAAGAGCTGCGCCGCACGGCCGCCGACGAGCAGGAGAAACGGTCGCTGGCCAACGAGCTGGCGGCGATGTATTTCGACCTGGCGGACTACGCGCGGGCGGCCGAGGCCTTCCGCGCGGCGCTGGTCACGTCGAAAGACCCCGCCGAGGCGGCCGCCATCCGCGCCTCCTACGCCCGCGCGCTGTTCCGCGCCGGCGACTTCGCCGAGGCGCGGCGGCAATACGCCGAGCTGGCCCAGCAGCCGGGCAGCCCCGCAGCCTCGCTGGTCAATAGCCTGATGCTGTTCTACTTGAAGCTAGAGGCGGGCGAGGTCGAGGAGCGGGAATTCCCCCAGGACGCCATGAAGCTGGCCCTGGCCTACGAGAAGCTCACCGCCGCGCAGCGGGAAAACCTGGGCCCCAGCGACCTGGTCCGCGTCACCTGGATCTACTACGTGCTGGGCCTGGTGGACGTGAAGAAGGGCCGCACCGCGGCGGCCATCGAGAAGTTCAAGGCCGCCGGCGAGTCCCCCGACGACCTGCTGGCCGGCGAGGCGGGCGTCCGCTTGGCCCAGCTCCACATGCGCGGCGGCCAGTATGATGCGGCGCGGGAAGCCCTGGAGTACATGATGATGTCGGTGCGCTCCAGCGAATCGAGCGAGTCGCTCGTCCGCGGCACCTACTTGCTCGGCGAGTGCCTGGAGAAGCTGGACCGCTCCGCCAAGGCGACCGAGCGGTTCCAGGAGCTGGTGGATCGTTACGCCGCCTCGCCCTATGCCGAAATGGCCAGGAAGCATCCGTCCTACCGGCCGAAGGCCGTGCCCGCCCCGCCGGCCAAGACCCCGGAGAAGAAACCCTGAGCGCGTAGGTTATGCTTCAACACAACATCGACGGCGATAAGATCCCTGCGGCCATGATATTTTGCGTTATGCTGAAGCATAACCTAGCGGCTGTCCAAGAATGACTTCCAGTTTTCGGCGAAATCCTGTATGATCCGCTCCGCAGCCCGTGGATGGGAGAGCGGATTATGCAGGATGCCGTGGTTCATCAATGTCA
>Ga0326727_10006804_pt1 | contig 30922 bp, 21 predicted proteins | sample MB2enrmetagenome_FD_207643 | JGI IMG/M metagenome (GOLD analysis project Ga0326727, IMG submission 207643) | Lab enriched peat soil microbial communities from McLean, Ithaca, NY, United States - MB29MY | ecosystem: Environmental > Terrestrial > Soil > Wetlands > Peat | place: USA: New York... | reverse complement strand
ATGTGTCGGTGGTGCGGGTAATGGACCTGGCGGATGAAATTCGCGCCCAGGGCCTTGATCATCCGCATGTCCTGCTCCATCTGGCGGTGCGTCAGGGTGAAACCCTGCTCTTTCCACATGTCGTGCCGGCAGACTCCCTTGAGCACCAGCCGCCGGCCGTTGAGAAGAAAATCCGGCCCACGCGTCGCAACCTCCCGAATTCCCGTCCGGCAATTCCGGCGGTCCATGCCATGATCGCTGTTCAACGTTGCGCGCAGCTCGTAGAGATTCGGCTCTTCAGGCGACCACAACGCCGGCGCAGCGACTTCGAACTCCACCTCGACCACGCTTGCACCGGAAGGGATCGAGACAGCCTTTTCCGCTCGCGCCACTTCCGACCCCAAGCGCAGCAGAGCCACCTCAACGCGGGCTGAGGTCTCGGTGGATGCTGACACCATCGCCTGCACTTTGCAGGCCGCCTTGGCATAACCCGGCTCGAGCGTGTACCCGAAACGCACATTGTCCACGAAAGCTGCCGGGCGCACTTCAGCGTAGACGTCCCGAATGATTCCGCCGTAAGCTTCCCAACCCGGATTCACGCCCAACGCCAGTTCGTCCGTGCCGGCGCCGCTCGGCTCCGGCGTAAGGTCAGCGATCGCCACTTCCACGATGTTGGCGCCCTTCCTGGCCTGCGGCGTGAACTCGAACTCGAAGGGTACGTAGGGCCCCATGACGCCGATTTCCGCGCCATTCACGAACGCCCGGCCGAAATAGGTAATGGCGTCGAAGTGCAGAATTGCCCGCTCGTGCCTGGAAAGTTCCGGCAGCAGGAATTCGCGTTTCAGCCGGTAGTTCCCCGACGGGCGCAGCGAGGAGGGCACTTGCACGAGATCATACAATTCCCCGTCGATCCGGCGTTCCCATTGCCCGTTTAAGTCCACGCGGGAGCGTGCTCCCGCTGAAGGCGCGTCCCCATTCGCCTCGGAGCCGTGCAGCGCCAGCGACGCTGTCGGCAAAACCACGCACCCGCCCAACGTAGCCACAAATCTCCGACGATTAACCATAATTGATCTACCCCATTCCGGTTATGCGAAGGGCGCTCTCTTGGCGTTCCTTTGCGCCTTAGCGTCTTTGCGAGAGCTGTTTTGCTTTCTGCTTACAGCGAGGCGCGCCCGTGGCCGAGTTGATCACAAATCCCCAATCACAAATCACAAATGGTCAGAAGAATTTGATATTGAGCGCAACGAACACCGCCAATACAATCACCGCATAAAACACAGGCCTGCGAAACCAGGGCGCCTCCTCCTTCTCCTTCATCGCTCGCGAATAGACCAGGCCTTTGAGTTTATCCGCTTGCGGCGCTTCGGTCACAAAGCTAAGAACAACCGTCACCGCCAAGCCTGCGGCAAGCCCCCAAACAGCCGTCCAGATATTCGACGCCATCGGGGAGGTAAACCTCAGCACGCCCAGCCGGTAGAGCACGTACTCGAGGGCCGCCCCGGAAAGTCCTGCAGCCATTCCGTAGAACCCTGCCGTAGCGGAGGGCCGCTTCCAGAACATGCCGAGGAAGAAGACGATGAAAAACGGCGAAATGAACAAAATCCCGATGAGTTGCATGTAGTCCATCAGGTTATTGAAATAAAGTACGATGTACGACGACGCGCAGGCAAAGCAGGCGCCCACCACCGTGGCCATTTTCCCTACTCTGAGATAATGCCGGTCGGGGCGGTTCTTGACGAAGTAGGTCTGGTAAATGTCATAGGTGAAGACCGTGTTGAAGGCCGTAATGTTGCCGGCCATTCCGGACATGAAGCTGGCCAGAAGCGCCGTCAGACCCAACCCCAGCATGCCGCTGTGATAGTAACGTCCCATGAGCGTCGGCAAAGCCAGGTTGTAATCGTGCTTGACGATCGAAGGGGCCACAGCCAGGGCAAGCATCCCCTGCACCGTGACAATGGCCGGAAACAGCATTTTCGGAACGGCCGCCACGAGCGGCGTCTTTCTCGACGACGCCAAATCCTTGGCAGCCAGGGCACGCTGCACCAGAAGGAAGTCGGTACACCAGTACGCAGGAGCAGCACACAGGCCCATGCCGACCACCATCACCCACCAGGGTACGCCCAGCGGATCTCCCGGGCTGCCCATCCCCTTCCAAGTGTGCAGGTATTGCTCCGGCAACTTGGCCACCAACCCGCTCCAGCCGCCCACCTCGTGCAGACCCAGGAAGGTCAGAGGGAGGAACCCGATGACAATCAGGAAGAACTGAAGGAACTCGTTGTAAATCGAGGACGAGAGGCCGCCCCAAAAAACAAAGACCAGCACCACCCCGCTGGCCAGCAGCACGCTGGCGGTGAAGGGCCAGCCCAGCATGCTGCGAAAAACCACCGCAAAAGCGAACATATCAATTCCCGACATGAGCACCGTGACAATGGCGAAGCTGAAAGCATTGAGGATGTGGGCGCGGCGATCGTAGCGCATGCGCAAATACTCAGGAACGCTGCGCAGGCCGTTCGCGTAGTAGTAGCGGACCATGAACAAGCCGAGAAAAACCATGGCCGGGATGGCGCCGATCCAGTACCAATTGTTGGTTCTCATGCCATACTTCGCGCCGTTGGCGGTATGGCCCATCACCTCCAGGGCTCCCAGGTTTGCCGACATAAAAGCGATGCCCGTGATCCAGTGCGAAAAGGAGCGTTTCGACAAGAGGAAATCCGCCGAGGTCTTCATCTTGTCTTTGAGCCAATACCCCACACCGAGCACAACCGCGAAGTAAGTGATGATGATGGCGAAATCGAGCCAACCGAGTCTCATGAGCATGGGAAACCCTAGGGTCCAACGGTCGTACGGGCGGCCCTTGTGGCCGCCCTTGGGCAGGCGCCCGGCGTCTGCGCCGCTTTGGGTCAGCGCGTTATGGCGCCGGCTGCTTAGCCTGCCGGAAATGCCAATCCGGCTCGAAAAGAAACATGCGTCCGGTTTCGACGTACGGATGTTTCTTCACCTCTTCCAGGTTCAGTTCAGCGCCCAGCCCTGGAGACGAGGGAAGCTCCAGGTAACCGTCGACCAGCTTGGGCGTCCAGGTGAGCAGATCTTTCTCCCACGGCTCGTTGAACTGGTCGAAGTATTCCTGCATATAGAAGTTCGGAGTACAGGCATCGATCTGGAGATTAGCCAGCGTGCAGATGGGTCCTTGCGCGCTGTGCGGGAGAATCATGCCGTAGTGCGCGTCCACCATGTCGGCAATCTTGCGTGTGGCGAGGATTCCGCCAACGTGCAGCGGCTCAACGGTAATTACATTGATAGCGTCCTCGCGTAACAACTCCGCAAACTGCTGCTTGGAAGCGAGACTTTCACCCGTTCCTACCGGCACATTGATGTGGCGCGCCACCTCAATGCTGGCATGGATATTTCCGTGCGGAACCGGGTCTTCGTACCAGGCGGGGGCGGACGCCTCGAGGCGCTTGCCCACGCTGATGGCTGTTTCCACGCTGAAACGTGAGTGAGCCTCGACGGCTAAATCGACGCTCTGACCCACCGCCTCACGAACTCCATTGACAATGTCAATCGCCAGGTCCAACTCGGACGGCTGCGGTTTCCTCCACTCCGCGCCGAAGGGATCGAACTTCATCGCCGTGTAACCTAGTTCGACCACCCGCTTGGCCGCTTTCGCGAACTCCTCAGGCGTGCGCGGACAGCGATACCAGCCGTTGGCGTAGGCGCGAATCTTATCATGATAGCGTCCGCCCAACAGGTTGTAGATAGGCTGGCCCAAGGCTTTCCCGATAATGTCCCAACACGCGATCTCGATGGCCGAGGCGGCGCACATCACAATCTGGCCGCCGTCGGAATAGATGTCCCGCACGAAGCGCCGCAGCAACATCTCAATCTGAAAGACCTCGAGCCCCAGAATCTGCCCCTTCAGTTCGTGAATGGCTGTCTCAATCGTCCGCGACAAATGACCCAGTGTGCCTTCTCCAATCCCGTGTATTCCCTCATCGGTCTCTACTTGCACAAACAGCCAGTTCTTCCAAGGATTGCCGACAAGATAGGTTTTGATGTCTTTGATTTTCATGACTCTCTCCAATTCACGGGTGGCGCCCACAATTCGTGGAGTTTATCCTGTTTTGCAGGAAGCCGCATACATAAAAAGCAATGCGCGAAGCGCCTTGGAGTGTCCGTCGGCACACCGACTTTCAGAGTAGCGAAAAAACTCGCCTACAAAGCCTTGGGGTGGGGTACAGTGAGCAGGATGCAAACACGATAATTGCTTCTCTACGGAGGCTGACATGAGCGAATTCGCCGGAAAAGTCATCGTGATCACCGGCGGGGGGTCCGGCATCGGATACGGCACCGCCTTACTTTTTGCGCGCGAGAAATCGCGTGTAGCCGTGCTGGATTGGAACGACTCGAACTCGCAGGAAACATCGAATCAGATCCAGGCGGCGGGAGGCGAGAGCTTATTCGTTAAAAGCGACGTCAGCAAATCAGCCGAAGTCCAGCCCGCCGTCGAGTCGATTGTGGAACGCTGGGGAAGAATCGATGTCCTGTTCGCCAACGCCGCCGTTCAGATTAACAAACCCCTGGCTGAAACCAGCGACGCGGACTGGGACCAGACCATCAACGTGAATCTGAAGGGCGCGTTTCTTTGCTGCAAGCATGTGATCCCCGTGATGCGTGAACAGAAGCAGGGATGCATCGTGATCTGTTCTTCAGGTCACGCTTTTCAGACTTACCCGAACTACACCGCCTACGCCGCCACCAAGGGAGGCCTGCTGGCCTTCATGCGCGCCGCCGCACTCGACTGCGCCCCTTACGGAATCCGCGTCAACTGCATCATTCCAGGCGCCACCGATTCGCCGCTTTTGCGTTATCACCTGCGCAACTGCCCCGAGGACGAACCGCGCATTCTTGCCAGCATTCCGTTGCACCGTTTTGCCACCCCCGAGGACATTGCCAAAGGGGTCCGCTTTCTCGCGTCCAGCGATGCTTCCTACATCACTGGAACCTGGCTTGCCGTCGATGGCGGTCTGCTCGCGCAGGGATAATCTATTGTAGGGGGACGGCTTGCCGTCCCCTTCTAGCGGGCCCGCTGGGCCCGCGGGTAGGGCAAGCCCTGCCCCTACGACCTGGAGGTAATGCATCAGTGTTCGAATTCTTGCGGGATTTACGGCTGGCCCTTCGCGTGCTGCGCAAAAATCCCGTCTTCACTGCTACGGCCCTGCTGACCCTGGCGCTGGGGATTGGCGCGGCTACTGCAATCTTCAATGTCGCCGACGAGGCGCTTCTGAGCCCGCTGCCTCTACCCCAGCCGCAGCAGCTTGTGGCCGTCTACAATTTCGACAAGCAAACCTCACATTATGTTTCGAGTTCTTATCCCGACTTCGAAGACTTCAGCAAGCGCAACCGTTCCTTCCAACATCTCTCCGCCTATGTCCGGCTTCCTTCGAACCTTTCCGTTGGGGAAGCTACCGAACCAATTTCTGTCGAGGCGGTGAGTGCGGATTACTTCTCCATGCTCGAGCTTCCGCCGCTCGCCGGCAGCACCTTCGGCGCGGAGGAGAGTGAGTCTCCGGTAGTCATGCTGAGCGAAGAGCTCTGGCGCCAACGCTTTGGGGCAGATAAGAAGCTCATTGGGAAGACGATTGCCCTGGAAGGTTCTCCCCTGACGGTAATCGGAATTGTCCCCGCACGCTACCGCGGCGTCAACTTGAACTGGGGTGATCCGCCGCAAGCCTGGATGCCGCTCGGCGCCCTGCCGCAAGTGCTGCCCAGGTTCAAGAAGACCGATGTCTTTCACCTGCGGTCGGCTCGCTGGCTCGTCATGTTCGGCCGTTTGCGGACGGGCGTGACCGTTTCCCAGGCGGAGGCGGACCTGCGGCTGATTGCCGGCAACCTCGCCAAGGCTGAACCCGCCACCAACCGGGACATCACCGTCTCGGCATTCTCAGCCTCCCGATCCAAATTCTGGCCCGCTTACCGGTCCTCAATCACGCAATTGCTCGTGATGTTTGGCGCCAGTGCGGGACTGCTGCTTTTGCTATCCTGCGCAAACGTCTCCAATCTGCTTCTGGAGCGCGCCGTCGCCCGGCGCCGCGAAATGGCCATTCGCATCGCGCTCGGCGGCGGGCGAGGCTGGCTGATCCGCCAGTTAATGGCGGAGAACCTTTTATTGGTCATCGGCAGTTTTGCCGCAGCTCTATTGATTGCTTTCGGCCTCGACCAGGTCCTATCGCGATTTCCCACCGCGTTTGGGATTCCGCTCGCCCTGAACCTCGGCATCGGGACGCGAGTGCTGCTCTTTGGCTCCTTGGCTTCTCTCGCCACGGTCTTTCTGTTTGGCCTCGTACCGGCGCTCCAAGCCAGCCGTCCCGATCTCGTCCCATCTTTGAAAGAGTCCTCCAACGCGCCTTTGCAGGGCATCCGAGGTGATTGGCTGAGGCATTCTCTGGTGGTGGTTCAGGTGGGTTTTTCCATGGCCCTGCTGGTCATGGGCGGTATCTTCGCGCGAGGTGTGTGGAAGGCCTACTCGGTCGATCTGGGTTTTCGTCCCGACCGTCTGTTGCTCATGGGTTTCGATCCGCTCTCACAACAGTACGACGCCGCGCGAAGCGAGCTTTTCGCCCAGGCTGCTCTGCGCCGAAGCTCGGCACTCCCCGGCGTCGAAACGGCCACCGTCGCCTGGGATGTGCCGCTTACCATGATGCAATCTACAATCCAGGTGACGGACGCCGAAAGCCCCACGCCCCAGGTGCTGCGCGCGGCCTACAACATGGTTGGCCCCGACTACTTTCACACCTTGGGCATCGCCATGCTCGCTGGGCGAGACTTCACCTGGGATGACCGGGAGATTTCTCCCAAGGCCGCGATTGTCAACCAGACTCTCGCCGAACGTTTGTGGCCTGGCTCGAGCGCGGTGGGCCGAACCTTGATGGTCGAGGACCAACCTGGCCGCCGAACCCTGGTCCAGCTGGTAGGGCTTGCCCGCGATTCCAAGTACGTCTCCGTCTGGGAAAGCCCGCAGCCCTACATCTACTTTGCAGTCTGGCAATGGCACTACCCTGTGGGGAATCTGATCGTGCAGACGCGCGGCCAGCCGCACGGGCTGATGCACGAGATTCAACGGAGCTGGCAAGACGCTTCTCCCAACGTGGCGCTCTCCGGACTCCACACCGGAACGGAACATGTCACAATGTCGCTTGCGCCCCAGCGCTTCGCCGCGGGCCTCCTGGCGTCGTTCGCGATCATCGCAGCCATCGTCGCCTCTATCGGACTCTACGGCGTGGTCGCCTATGGCGTAGCGAGAGAGAAACGCACCATCGGCATCCGCATGGCTCTGGGAGCACAGCCGGCCATGGTGGTCCGCCGCATTCTCGGCCAGGCGCTGGCACTGACCGCTTTGGGTTTGATTCTCGGGGCGGCCGCGTCCTGCGCGCTGATGCGGCTCATCGCTTCCCAGATAAAGGGAGTTTCCCCATACGACGGAGCCACTTTTGCCGCCGTTTCGATACTATTATTCGCCGTGGCGGCCGCGGCGGCACTCTTGCCCGCGCTTCGCGCCGCCCACTCCGATCCGCTCCCTGCCCTTCGCTCCGAGTAGAGCCCCGCACGGACCCCGGGCGCTTCCCTTCCCTGCTTTTTTCTTGACACTGTCGCGCCATTGATGGTAGCCTATTGGTGTCGGCTTGCGCACCCCCCTGTCCAGGGAGGGGAATTGCCGGGCTCCCCTCCTCAGATGAGGAGGGGTTGGGGGTGGTGGCACTTTGCCACCTTTGCGTACTTTGCGCCTTGGCGTGAAACTGGATTTGTACTAACGAAAGGGCCGTAACAAAGCGTCGACCGCATGATTCTCTATTCCCTATTTACGCCTGCTTCTGTAAAATCTCCAAGGGAGTGTAATCCTATGCTCCCACGAAGTTCGGGGACGGAAGCGTGGCAAAAAGATGAAGATCGTCGTGGCGGCGGACCATGTCGGCTTTGCTTTGAAGCAGCAGGTCCTGGAATACCTGAGAAGCCAAGGCGTGGAGGTTGAAGACTGCGGTCCGCCGGACGCAGAGCCTGTCGACTATCCCGACTTTGCGGAGAAGGTTGCCGGAAAGGTGGCGGCGAAGCAGGCCGGTTGCGGAGTGCTGGTGTGCGGGACAGGCATCGGGATGATGCTGGCGGCCAACAAGGTTCCCGGCATTCGCGCCGTGGCGGCCAACGACACGCTTTCGGCGCGCATGGCGCGTGAGCACAATGACGCCAACGTCCTCACCATGGGGGCGCGTATGATCGACGCCGCCACCATGCGTCAGGTCGTTGACGCCTGGCTCGCTACGCCCTTCGCCGGAGGCCGCCACCAGCGCCGCGTGCAGAAAATTCAGGCTATTGATCAACGATATCATTCGGAGAAGCAACCATGAACCATACCCTTCCCTTGCGCGAGGTTGACCCGGAAATCGCCCGGGCCCTCGACCAGGAGGTCGACCGCCAAGCGCGGACTCTCGAACTGATTGCCTCGGAAAACTTCGTCAGTGAAGCGGTGCTCGAAGCGCTCGGCTCCGTGATGACGAACAAATACGCCGAGGGCTTGCCGGGCAATCGCTATTACGGCGGGTGCGAGTTTGTTGACGTGGCCGAAACGCTGGCCATCGAGCGCGCCAAGAAACTCTTCGGAGCGGAACACGCCAACGTTCAAGCGCACTCCGGCAGCCAGGCCAACCAGGCCGTTTATATGACCGTGCTCAAGCCCGGCGACACCTTGCTGGGCATGAGCCTCGCCCACGGTGGTCACCTCACCCACGGCCACCCGCTGAATTTCTCCGGCAAGATGTACAAGATCGTTTCTTACGGCGTGCGCAAGGACACCGAGACGATTGACTATGACGAGGTCGAGCGCCTGGCCCAGGAACACAAGCCGCGGCTGATCGTGGCTGGGGCCAGCGCCTATCCCCGCGTGCTGGACTTCGCCCGATTCGGCTCCATCGCCAAACAAAGTGGCGCCTTGCTGATGGTGGATATGGCGCACATCGCCGGCCTCATCGCGGCCGGACTCCACCCCAGTCCTTTCCCGCACGCCGACTTCGTCACCACCACGACCCACAAGACCCTGCGCGGTCCCCGCGGCGGCGCGGTCTTCTCCAAGGCCCAGCATGCCAAGGACCTGGATAAAATCGTTTTTCCCGGCATCCAGGGCGGTCCCCTGATGCACGTGATTGCCGCCAAAGCCGTCTGCTTCAAGGAGGCTCTCGAACCGGCCTTCCGCGAGTATCAGCAACAGATTGTGCGCAATGCTCGCGCCATGGCCGAGGCCCTGGCCGCCAAAGGCTTTCGCATCGTCTCGGGCGGCACGGATACTCACTTGATGCTGGTCGACGTGTTCTCGCAAAACGTAACCGGCAAGCAGGCCGAAAAGGCCTTGGGCAACGCCGGCATCACCGTCAATAAAAACGCCATTCCCTTCGACACCAACCCGCCCGCTGTCGCCAGCGGAATCCGTATCGGAACTCCTGCTGTCACCACTCGAGGTCTCATGGAACCGGAGATGGAGGTCATCGCGGCATGGATCTCGGAAGTGCTGCACCACATCGACGATGACTCAGTCCAGCAGCGCATCCGCCCCCAGGTCGAAGCCCTGACCGAGAAGTTCCCACTCTACGAAAAGCGGCGCCAAGCCATGGCGGCGAAGGTTTAATAGGAGATAACATTCGACAAGTTATTATCTATCCAGGTGAGGACGGTTACTGGGTCGTTGAGTGTCCCGGCCTCCCAGGCTGCATCAGCCAGGGGAAGACGCGTGAAGAAGCAATCGAGAATATCAAGGAAGCCATCGAGGGGTATGTGGCGGCACCGGCAGAGAACGGGACGAAGACCTAGGCATTGCAATTCAGATTAGAACCACCGGTAAGCGTCCTTTCTGTGCCCCACAAACTCGATCTTGATCAATCGTTCGACCTTGAAGACTTTGTACACGATCCTATAGGATCCGGCAACTCTGAGACGAAAACGGCTCTCAGGTCCGCTCAGCTTTCTGGTCCCCTCAGGAAAGGGATCCGATGTGAGCCCCGCCAGTGTTCGGAGCACGACCGATCGAACATCCGCCGGAAGTCGGTCGACATCTTTCTCCACCGAACTCCTATACCTAATCTCCCAATTCATGCTTGTATTTCTTGAGTAGCTTCTCCAACGGGTAGGTGGGCTCATCGCTTCGGGCGTCGCAGATCAGGTTGAGGGCCTCGTCTTCACTGAGCGGGTTCTTCCTGTAAGGCGTTCTGGCGCGCTCGAGAACGGCGGCAACGCCAGGCACGCTCCCAATAGGACGCAGGTGGGGAAATGGGTAGAGGTGCTCGTCGACCCGGGCAACCGGGTTCTTCAGCGGTCGGACCTTCGCCCTTATACGTCCTGTTTGCTTCTTTCTCATGCTTCCATTCTACTCCTGACATTAACACGCGGCAACACGAGGAGCATCGCCAGAGTTCCCGAGAATGGCCCACTATGGACGCTTTTCACTCGCCGTGAACAGCGTCCATGGTCCGGCCTTCATATCATGCAGCAGCGGCGCCTGCCACGCGAATTGAGGATGCTGTTTCAGAAAAGGCGCAGCGAGAAAGTCATCGCCGCACGGGTGCCCAACGTGGGCATAGAAGCTCATCGCCTTAGCCATCGTGCCGTCCACGGCTTTTCCCTGGACTGCGCCGCCGGGAAAATAAGGCGGCCATTCCCAAACCTCGATCCCGCGCGCCGAAGTATCCACATGCCCGCACAGGGCTCGTTCGCTCGCGTCCGCCTTCTTCTCGTAAGAATCGTAGTGATCGGCCATGAACTGCTCCGCCATGCTGACGTCGATCTTGCCCTTTGCTCCCGTCATCAACTGCTCCCAGCGGACGCGGCGTGCGTTCGGCGAGGTGTCGAGCTTGGTGGGATCGAAACTGGTGTCTTTGGCAATCACTTCCGGGTCGCGGGCGAAATTCGATCCCACGAAATAGCCGTTCTTCGTGCGCCAGATCCGGTACGCCTGTAATCCCAGCTCGAACTGGGCGATTTCACCGGTCTTGTTATCGCCGAGCAGCCAGTCGTTGGCGTAGCCGCCGTTGTTGCCGTCCAGCATGATGCTGGTATAGTCATCAATCGAGGCTGCGTATTGCAGCGCCTTGCGGGAGCGCATGAACTCCGGCTTGCCGTTCGGGTTCCAGCCGGCGAATTGCGTAATCGTCGTTTCCGTCACCATCATGCCGCTCGAGTTCACGCCGAAATCATCGTCGCTGGTAATGACGCCGGGAAAGCCGTCCATCAGAATTCCATAACCTTGTTGCGGCGTGATATCAAAGATGATCCGCCATCGCTCCCCATCCAGATAGCTGGTCCAGTTGTTGTGGGCGATCACGATCTTGTGGCCGCGCGTGTAACTTCCGGTCGCCACGAAGGCGCTGCAATTCCCCGGACTCACCAGGCGTGGAGCGCCGGCCACTTTGTGCTGCGAGTTGTACCAGGGCACATAATAGTCCGGCAGTTCTTCAAAGGCGTTCAGAGCCACGACGTCATCGAGATCCATGGAGACGCCGCGCGCCTTCACGCCCTCCGCGATTCCCGTCAGTTCCTCCTGGTACTCCTGGTCGATGTGCGGCCAAAGCATGTCGTGCGCACTCTGGCGGAAGAAATCCCAACCCTTCCGCGTATCATGCGTGTCCAGCAGCTTGATGGCTTCAAACGCGTCGGCGATTTCAGGGGCCAGCAGGTATCCATGCTGGAAGCCGATCTCGCCCGGCGTTCCCTCCAGGTGAACATAAATCCAACCACCCTTTTCAAACCGGTAGGCTGGTTTCAGCCGAGGGTCAGCAGCTTGGTCCGCCGCTTGTACGATCCTTGCAGGGCCCCGCCATGTTGCGCCCCTACCTGGGTGACGAACATCAAGTGAGCACATCAGCAAAAACGAAAAGGCCAGAAACAATGCCAGTCGCCGAGCATTTGCGCGTAAATGCATCTTCACCTCGCTCAACACCACCCCTCAATCCCCTCCTCACTGAGGAGGGGACTCAGGGGCGGTGCGCTAAATCCTTCCATCATCCATTATCGCTTGTGCGGCAGCGTAGCCACTTTGAACGGCGCCTTCGATCGTGGCCGGCAATCCGGTCGCAGTCCAATCGCCCGCAAGGAATAGGCCGCGAATCGGCGTTCGCGTGGCGGGCCGCAGTTCCTCAGCTTCGCAGGTCGGCGAGAAGGTGGCGAAGCGCTCCTTGATCACGAGCGAATGCAGCAAGCGCGCCTGACGCGCCTCCGGGAAGAAGTCGCCGAACTCGCGGAGCGCCGTGGCCAGCAACTCTTCTTTGCTCGTGGCGATGTGGCGATAGGCTCCGCTCAACACCAGTGAAACATAGCCGTCACTCTGCTCAGAGATTTTACCCTTATTGAACAGCCACTGCATAGTCGCGCCGCGCAATCCGGCGAAATCAAGATCGGTGACGGGACGGTCGAACCAGAGGTTTATGGAGATGATCGGCGCCGGCCGCAGGAGAATCAAGGCGGCGACGAAAGGCTCCCGGCGGAGCAAGTCGCCAGGCAACAAGCCAGCAAGCTGGAAGCATGCTACGGCGCTCACCACGCTGTCCGCTTCAATCTGCTCGCCGGTCGAGAGCAGCACGCCCCGGCACTGCCCCTCGGAAACCAGGAGGCCGGACACGCCGCGCCCACACTCGACACGCCCCCCCTTGGCGCGGATGAAGTCCGCCGCCGCGTCGACGTAAACCTCGCTCAACCCCATGCGAGCAATCCCCAGGCGCGAATCCGCTGGGGAGGTGAACAGCGCCAGGCGCAGCACGCGCTCAAAGAGCGCCGCATTAGCAATCTCGGGATCCTCGTTCATCGCGGCAATGCAGAGCAAATCCCAGAAATTGCGCTGTAAACGCTCGGACTGGCCAAGCCGGGTAAGCCACTCGCGCACGCTCAGCCCCTTGGGGCCGCGCTTCGCCTCGTTCGTCTCCCGAAGCGCCATTCCTAAGCGCAAGACTTCCAACTTCTCTCGAAAGGTCAAACTCTCGGACCTCAACACTCCAAGCAACACGTGCCAGGGCGACGGCAGGTCAGGACACTGAAGGTGCGAGAGCCGGCCGTCCCGGTCAAGGAAATGGACCGTCAAGCGCTCTTGAAACCGCACGCGATCCAGAGTTCCGATTGTCGATAGGAAGCGTATCGTCGAGTGGTAGCAACCCATGAAAATGTGCTGGCCGTTGTCCACCACGGAGCCGGTTGTAAGATCAAGGAAGGAGCGCGCCCTCCCACCCAGATAGGGCTTTTGTTCGAGCAGGCGCACACGGCAGCCACCTTCCGCCAATGCGACACCTGCCGCCAGGCCCGCAAAACCGCCGCCGATAACGAGGACGTCTTTCAAGGATTCAGGATTCAGGATTCGGGATTCAGCAATCAAAACCCAATTCTATCCGAATTCGAACCGCGAGGAGTAGTGCGCGTTGGCCCCGTACGGCCCCTTATGACCTAGTACGGAAGGGAGAGGAGAGACGGGCGGGGGCGCACGCGGCGACGGCAACGTATACGCCACCCTGGTGAGAGTGAAGGCCTGAATCCCGAATCCTGATTCCTGAATCCTGCCTTTAGAACGTGAACTTAATCGCCAACTGGATTCCCCGCGGCCCGCCGCCTCCGATGAAGGGATTACCCTCTCCCACGTCGCCGGTTGCGGTAGTAGGGAGAAAGCCTTCGCACGCGCCGGTATTGGGGTTGATCCCAACGGAATCACACGCGGCAAAAAAGGTAGGCAGGAACGGGTTCGTGAAGTTCGGGTGATTCACGAGGTTGAAGAAATCAGCGCGAAATTGCAACTTCAGGCGTTCGTTGATCGGAGTGTCTTTGTAGAGGGCCAGGTCCCACTGCTTGAATCCGGGGCCAAATAGGAAATCACGCGCCTCCGTGCCGTCGTGTTGTGATCCAGGGACGCAAGCGCCGTTCGAAAAGGTGCAAGGCACCTTAAAGGCGGAAAGGTTAACCACGGCGTCGGGAATGCTGGTACCCGCGTAAGGATTGCCGATAACGTCGGGGCGCGGAAAGTACTCGCCGGTGCCGTCGTAGTTGCCGCTGAAGTTGAAGTTGACCTGGAAGGGCTGCCCGGTCTGCAAGGTCAGGACGCTGTCAATCGCCCACCCGCTGCCGATTTTCGACCACGCTCCGCCGCGCTGCGGCGACGGGAAACGGTAATTGGCCATCCACGTAAGACGATGGCGGACGTCGAAATTCGAGTTGCCACGCTCCAGATCCGGCCGGTAGCTGTCGTTGGGTTGAGCGGCATTAGGCTCGAAATCCGTGCCGTCACTGGCATTGTCAATCGAATGCGAGTAATTGTAATTGAGCGTGGACTCGAAACCATGCAGGTTGCGAATGCGCAGTTGCGTCTGGAGCGAGTTGTAAAAGGAATTGGACGATGTTTCCAAGTAGTTGATGTAACCGTATTGCGGGTAGGGGAGATCGGCGGTTACGCGGGACAGCGTTTGGTTAATATCTCGGAAACGGAACAAATGGTGACCTTCGGAACCGACGTACCCCACTTGAAAGACAATATTCTTCGCGGCCTGCTGCTGAACGTTGAAATTGTAGTTCAGCATGCGGGGCGTGCGCAGGTGCTGGTCCACCGCAAACAGGTTCGACGAGGCGCCAAAGCCGCTGTAAACGGGCTGCCCGGAAACGATAGGGGTTGTGGACGACGTTACGCCTGAGAGGATCGGCTTGGGTCCGATATCGTTATAAGCAGCGCCGGGAGTCGCCGCGTCATAGGGCACTTGGCCCAGAAAGAAGTCTTGCGAGAACAAGTCGCAGAAAAGGCCCACGCCGGAGCGAATCACCGTCGTACCCTTGCCCGTGAGGTCGTAAGCCACGCTGGCGCGCGGCGCGAAATTCCGATAGTCGGGCTTGTAGAGGCTTGACAGTCCGTTGCTGCCCACTTGGCTCAGCACGCCGCTGGCCGGGTCGAAGTTTGAAAAGAGGTTGTTCTTCTCCGCGATCACTCCGAAGTAATCCCACCGCAGTCCATAGTCGAACGTCAGCTTGCGATTGACTCGAAAGCTGTCTTGGACGTACAAAGCATGCGAGTTCTCATAGGTGTTGCGGTTGGTGTCTCCCTCCAGGACGCTGCCGCCTCCGGTGGGGATGCCCTGTAGGAAATCCGTTAAGGTCGCGAACGATAAGCTGCCGCGGAACCCCTCATCAAAGAATTGGCTAACCGTCGTGCGGCGGAACTCGTAGCCGATCTTCACTGCGTGCTTGTTGAATTTCCAGGAGAAGTTGTCAATGAACTGCCAATTCACGTCCGTGCGGCCGCGCGGGTCCGAACTGGTTGCGCCGATGGCCGTAAAGCTTGCGACGCTGATTTTGGGCAAGCCGTAGTCCTGCTTTCCGGCGCCGGTATCCAATCCGATGGAAGCAGGGTTAAAACTGTCGTCCTCGGGCACGAAGGTCTCGTAGAAGCGGTTATAGCCGAAGCGCACTTCGTTGACCTTGGTAAGCGAAAACGTGGAGAGATACGAGATGGACACCAGGTTGACATTGGTCGGCGTCACGGTGTTGTAACCGGGCAGGTCGCCGGTTCCGCCGAGGCCCAACGGGAAGCTCTGATTGCTGGTCGAGTAGTAGTACCGGCCGGTCAGCATGTTCTTCTCGTTGAGATTGTAGTCCGCCTTGGCGATGACGCTGTTCACACTGTTGAAGATGCCGGCGGTGGCCGAAACATTGTTCACGGGCGAGCAGCTATCAGGCGTCGAAGAGGTCGGGGCTGGCCAGGGATTCCGTTGCAGCAGGGCGGCGATTACGGGATTGACGCTGAGCCCTTGCGAGGCAAGGCTACCCTCCGCCTGAGCAATCTCATTGGGCGAAGGAACGCAAGCCGTGCTGTTCAAACCTCCGGTTTCGCGCTGGCCTTCGTAGTCGCCGAAGAAGAAAGCCTTGTCCTTAATAATCGGCCCGCCCAACGAGCCTCCGAACTGGTTGTTGTGGAAAGCGGTTTTGGGAATCGGCGCGGGGTTGAAGAAGTTGCGGGCATCCAGAGCATCGTTGCGGAAATAGTCGGCCGCCGTGCCGTGAATCTGGTTGGCGCCGGACTTCGTGACGATGTTGATCACCGCTCCCGCGTTGCGGCCGTATTCGGGAGCGAAATTGGAAAGCACCGCAAGTTCGGCCACCGCGTCCACCGGCAAAATCGTCGCCGGAGTACCGAAGACTCCCGCCTGGTTGATGGCGGGGTCGTTGCGGTAGCCGTCGTTCATGTCGGTGCCGTCAAGCAGGAAGTTGTTGGCTCGTCCTCGGGCTCCGTTCACGGAAAACTCGCCGAAAGAGCCGGGAGAATCTGTGATCTGGTCGGGGCCGCCGGTCACGCCGGGGTTGAGGTAGATCAGCTTCGTGTAATCACGGCCATTGACGGGTAGATTCTCGATTTGCGACGACGCGACGGTGCCGCCGAGCGTATCCTCGGTGGTAGTTACCAACGGTACTTCCGCACTTACTTCCACGCTTAACGTCTGCTTGGCGGGCGTGAGAGTGATGTCGACGCGCTGTTCGGCCGCCACATCCACGCGAACGTCCGCCTGGCTGACGGGTGAAAAGCCCTCGACGGCAACGCGCACGGTGTAGGCGCCGATGGGCAACTCAGGAATGGAAAAGTTGCCGGACGCGTCCGTGGTCGCGGAACGAGCCACGCCGGTGGCCTGATTCGTCGCCACCACCGGGGCGTTCGGGATTGCGCCGCCGCTCTGGTCAAGCACCGTCCCAACTATCGAGCCGCGAAAGCTCTGGCCGTAAAGGGGCAGAATCGTGGTGAAGCTCATGAGTGCCAAGACTATGAGAAGATGGATCCGAGATGTCAATCTAGTCCAGCATCCTTGACTACAGGGCGCAATCATAGGGGTCTCCTTTGGGTGGGCGATGCGGCCTGCTACCTCCGCCGTGAATTGTGCAGATCTAATACAACGGGTGAGTGTGGCACCCTTCGACTGGCATGATATGCCATGCCCTGGCGAGAGCAGGATTGATTATTTTTATGGTGGCGATAAAGCGGATGTCTTCGTGCAGCGGGTAGAACGAACAGCAGAGCGAGATTCCTCGCTCCGCTCTCTCGAAAGTCTGTCATTCTGAGCGAAGCGAAGAATCTGCATTAGTTCGCCTCGGACGGGAACTCCAGATCCTTCGCGCAGTTTACCCTGAGCGAATAAACTGCAGATTCTTCGCTTCGCTCAGAATGACAAGCGAAGGGCTCAGCATGACAAACGAAGGGCTCAGAATGACAAGCGCAGGGCTCAGGATGACAGCAACTTTCATCTCCACGGGTGGCGCAGGCCCGTGTCCGCTCGGAATGACACCGCGGAGAGCCGGTCACGACGCGCAGAGGTCCGCTTCACGACTTGAGGATGACCGTCAGCGCCTGACCAGGCACGACACGAACCTCGCGGTCAAACGCGACTACCCGCAGCTTCCCATTCTCCCTTAAGGCCGCGGACAAGGATTCCTGGCCAAGGCGCGCGCTAGCGGTTTTCCGCGCCAGCTTGCCATTCCCTGCCAAAGCCAGAGTGGACAATGCTAACGAGCCTTCCTGGGCTTGCACCTCCGCCGTGTGGCTGGCCGTGCTGATGGACTGAGTGAACTGACCCCATCCGCCAGGTGCTGACCAGAAGCAACGGAAGTTCTGAGCGCGCCCGAGCGGCGCCAGTGTCAGCTTGCGCTCGACACCGGAATAATGAAAACCGCTCAAGGCCACAACCAGCGCCCACGCGGACATGGCGCGAGCATAGTGATGGCCGCATTCCGGCTCATTCCAGGGATTGCGGCGCTCCCCGTCGTGGCGGAGGCGTGCGCTTTCCACCACCGCCTGCGCCTCCGTGGTCAGACCCTCGAAGACCAGGTGGGCCGCAAACTGGTACTCCTCACCCGTCCAGCTTTCGGCGAAGTAAGGAAACGGGATTTCGGGGCGTTTGCCGTGAGGATAGCTCGCCACTAACACGCCTCCGTCGTCGTTCAAGGCGTAGGTCCGTTGCACGCACTCGTGGTCGCTCAGGTTGGGCACATAGTTGTAACGGAAGACTGATTTCATGGCTTTGAGGACGTGTTCCTCATCGAGCAGGTACCCAAGTCCCGCCACATGCGCCATGTATTGGCCGAGCAGTTGGTCTACCAGGCAGGCTTCGCCCATCTGGTAGTCCGGTTTCTCCGGGTTGGCTGCGCCCATGCCAACCAGTACCCCGGGAAACACTTCTTCCTTTGGCCGCCCCTCGATCTTCTGCGTGTAATACTCACCATTGAAAAGGTTAGCGTCGAGCCATTTGCTGCCATTTTCGAACAGCCGATGGTATTCCGCCGCCGAGTCCTGGTCTCCCATGGCACGCGCCATCTCTTCCCCGGCGCGCAAGGCGCCCAAGTACCAGACGCCGCAGAGAGGATTCGGGCCGTAGAACTCGACGTCGTAGGTGTTGTGCTGAACGCCCTCCGCCACCCCGTCCCGGTTCGCGTCCCAACCGCCCTTGATCCAGGCGAATTCCAGCGCGCGTTTGGCATTCGGCCACAGGCTTCGCAGCCAGTCGGTGTCCCCGGAGAGCTGCCAGTCCCGATAGAGCTTCATCACACATCCCATCTGGCCGTCCGCCGCTGCTTTATCCCAGATCCTCTTTCCGTCCGGCAGATAAGATCGGAAACCCATCAGCCCGTCCTCCCGCGTATTGCGCAGGAACTCGGATTCCCGGAGAGAATGAGCCAGCGAGGGAAAGACAAACGCCGTCGTCTGCTCGTAGTTCCAGACGTGCGTGCAGCTACCGTGGCAGCATCCCGATTGGTTGTTGCACCCCTCGAAGGCGTGGAATTCTCCGTCTGCGGTGCGGAAGGCCGTGTTGGTGCGCAGGGTGGAGAGATTGCTGAGCGCTGCGTCGAGCACGGCGGGAGGCAAGGTCGAAGATTCCATTGTGGCCGCGAAGCGCCGGCTGCGTTCTTCGAGTGCAGGGAGATGCTCCGCCGCGTGCTGCGCCACCGCCCAGGCGTCCGCGAACTGCTGACAATAGTAGTTCCCCACCGCCGCGGATTTCTGCTCTTCCTCGGGAGGCGGCCATCCGCAGCGCTGCGGCGTACGGTTGGGGAAATGCCAGGCAAGCAGGAAGGTCACGGCAGTTTCTCCGCCTGCAGGCACTGACTGCGTAACCGCAACCGAACCTACCGGACTGATCGCGGGCGAGTCACTCGTCAGCGCGCCGTCATCCGTGAAGTCGTCCCAGAAGGTTAGCGGGCCGTCCCACCACTGCGTGCGCTTCCAACCGCGCAGGTAAGAAACGCCGGCTTCGGGCGCGCCCAGCACCCCCAGGAACATCGAGCCTTTCAACGGATCGGTTGCCGGCAAAAAGGGGTTCTCCATGAACAAACCGGCCACTCCTCCAGCGCGCCGAAAACTGGATTGCCTCCCTTCCCTTCCCACGGGGTTCTCAAGGCTGAAGGCGATGCCTACCTTCACTGCCGTTTTGGCAGGGTTCTTCAGTTTGTAACGCAGTACAGCAATGGGCAGTCCGGACGCTTCAGCGTCCAGAGGCACGAGCGGATTGAACGCTTCCAAACTGACCAGAATGGGCAGCGCCTTGTCCTCGAATTCGAGACGCGCAAACGGGTACGCGCCCACGAAGCGGGCGGACGCAAGGCGCGGCAGGCCCGGCACGTTCTCGGACCCCAGCCCGCTCGGCCCCTCATAGGGCGGCTGGATGCGCGCTTCCAGGACGCGTGCCACCGGTTTCTTTCCTTCCGCCTGCGCCCAAATGGCCGGAAAACAGTAGTCCGGCGTGTTGCCCTTGTCCGGCCGGTTGAAGATCTCCCAATCGCGCAATTGACCCCGCCCCCCCAACGAAATCGTGCCGGTGCCGATTCCGCCCAATGGGAAAGCGATCATCTTCAGATTCGGCCCGCTGAAGGTGCGAGGAAAGGCGATGCGGCCTCGCGCCACCCCTTGCCCCTCCTTAGCCAAGGAGGGAGGTTTGGGCGCCGACTTCGGTGTGGAAACAGGTTTCTCCTGCCCTGACATCGCTCGAGCCCCGCCCGCCAATGCGCCGCCCGCCGCTACTTTCTTTAAGAATTCCCGCCGCTCCAAGTTCCCGTTCTTCCGTCTGGTCGTCACATCCCCCTCCCATTTAGCACCTGTATGGGCGGCCCTGTGGTCGCACCAAGCCAACGACGAGGCCGCTCCCACAGCCGGGTTTGACCTGCCAAGGCACGACGTTCAGCCGCCGGTAAACAACTAATCCCAGATTGCGTTCAGGAGAATTGTTATAGGCTAATGGGCACTGAAAGGCAACTGCCAAACGTCATTCTTGCAGGGGGATACAATTTCTTTGGCGGGGGTGACGGTGGTGCGGCCACGCCATGGTACCGAGGAAGGATCCCTCGACAAACTGGAATTCATGAAAAGGCCTGCGGAACCAAATTTTCGCATTGTTCTGAAATCGAAACATGTGTTTCGATTTCAGAGCATATGTTCTATAATCGAAACATGCGATTCCGGCGACCGCTCGACGATGTTTTTCGAACCGCCACGCGCGTCAAGATTCTGCGTCTTCTGACGCGCACCCCTGACATGGTTTTTACGGGGCGAGAGATCGCACGCCACATTGGGGTGGCTAACAGTAATGTGACCCTGGCTCTTTCCCGCCTGGAAAAGATTGGCATACTTCACTCAATGGTCAAAGGGCGATCTTTGCTGTACAGCCTGAACACCCAACATGTCCTCTGTGAGAGGCTGCTTGCCGTCCTATTCGATAGGGAGACAAGCTGTCTCAACTACGTACTGGAGAAGCTATTTGTCCGCTGGCCCGACGAGATACGGACCGTGATTTGTTACGGCAGCGTTGCGCGAGGCGAGGAGAAAACTACGAGCGACGTGGACCTGTGCTTCGTTACAAGGGATTCGTCCCGACGCGGACCGATTTTACGGTTGCTTGAAAAAGCACAAGGTGAGTTTTACCTGCGCACAGGGAACCGTTTCTCGCCCTATGTGATTTCCGCGTTCAACTTTGCCGTCCGTTATCGGAAGGATGATCCCCTAATCCGAAAAATAGCCAGCGAAGGCGTGCTGCTACGAGGCGATCCCATCGGTGAGTTGGTAAAATGACCTCCAAGTCAAAAACCTCGGCCGTTCATTCCTCTCTGGCGGAGAACTACTTTCGAAAGGCTCGCGAGTACAGAGACTCGATGAACCAGGCGTTGGCCGACCGGCACCCCAACGCTGCCGCACTGAACGGCATCCATTGTGCTATTTCAGCCGCAGACAGCCTCTGCGTCCATTTTCACGGGAAACGAAGTTCCAGCAAAGACCACGGTGATGCGGTCCGGTTGCTGGCTGAACTTTTCCTTGGCGACGAGGCCCAGCATCAGGCGAATCGTCTGGGAGCCATCCTGGAGAAGAAAAACCAGGTGGAGTACGAGGAGCGCATGTTCTCACACGTTGAGGCCGCGAATCTGGCCAAACAGGTTGAGCGTCTGTTCTCCTGGGTTGCGTCGAAGATGGGAACGAGTGCTTAGTTAAGGAAGCGGGTAACGTGGACCGCCAAAACGAGTGCTCGTCACTTGTCACTCGTCACTGCACTTGCGCAGCTTGCCAGAAGGCTCCGGATGGCGGCGGCAACGCCTTCCTTCGAACCAAACACTGACGAGCCGGCCACCAGCACATTAGCGCCGGCCTCGACCGCCAGCGGGGCGGTCTCGTGATTGATGCCGCCGTCCACTTCGACTTCGCAATCGAGGCCGCGTTCCCGGATGGCGCTGCGGACCTGGCGGATTTTGTGCAGCGTCTCGTAAATAAACTCCTGGCCGCCAAATCCCGGATTGACGGTCATGACCAGGACCATTTGCAAGCTTCCCAAAACCTCGGAAAGCGTGCCGGCGGGAGTTGAGGGATTGATGGCTACGGCGGCTCTCTTGCCCAAGTGGTGGATGTGCTGGATGGCGCGGTGCAGATGCGGTGTGGCCTCTTGGTGGACGATGATGGTATCGGCGCCCGCCTTGGCGAATCGCTCGATGAAGTCTTCCGGCGGTTGGACCATGAGGTGGGCTTCGATGGCCAAGCGCGTCAAGGGGCGCAGGCTTTCAAAAGCCAGCGCGCCGAAGGTAATATTGGGAACGAAGCGGCCGTCCATTACGTCGATCTGGAACCGGTCGACGCCCGCCGCTTCAACCTCCCGAACCTGCTCACCCAAACGAGTGAAATCCGCAGAAAGTATGGAGGGCGCTACGTGGATCACGACTCGCCTTTCGTGGCCGGACTAAGTTTCCTCGCCGCCGCCTCATCCAGGAACCAGCTCACACTCCCGTCCACCGGCCGAATTCGCTGTGCCGGCAACTCTCCCGGCGGTCCTTCCAAAACCTTGCGCAGCGTTTCAGCCTTGTCAGCTCCGGCTACCAGGAAAATAACATGTGCGGAGGCGTTGAGCAACGGAAGGGTCATGGTCAGGCGGCTCATCCCCAGCCGCTCGACGCGGTTCGGGCAAACCCAGAGGCTTTGCTCCTCGAGCGCCGCCGTCCCCGGAAAAAGCGAAGCGGTATGCCCGTCCGGGCCCATACCGAGATATACGATATCCAGACGCGGCCTGAGGCCGTCTTGCGGCTCGAGAACACGCGCCAGTTCGGCGGCATAATCGCGCGCCGCTTTCTCGAGGTCCGCTTCCTCGGCCTGCATGCGATGAAAATTCGCCGGCGGTATCTCGCCGCTATCCAGGAGGGCTTCACGGATCATCCGATAATTACTGTCCGGGTGGTCAGGAGGCACGCAGCGTTCGTCCACTTGAAACAACTGAACGTTCTTCCATTCGATCCGCCCCAGGAGGGCCCGTCCCGCCAGAATCTGATAGAGCAGGCGGGGCGTCAAGCCGCCGGAAAGCGCGGCGCAGAAGGTTTTGCCCGCGACGAATTTGAGGCGTGCCAAGTCTTCAAACGCGCACGCCGCCGCCCAGCTCAAGTCCTCGAGCGTTGAAAAAACCCTTACGTTGTGCTTACGCATTCCCACCTCAAGACCCGATCATTTGCGCCACCATGCTCAAAACTTCTTCGTAGAGCCGGTCACGCACTCCTAACTTCAGTTCCTCATTCAGTATCTCGGCCTCATCCAGGACCTCCAGACGCACCGAGCGTCCTATGGGTCGCAGTCCTGGCACCTCCGCCAAGGTTTTTACGACCTTCCCGTCCGGCCCGCGCGAAAGCGAGAATCTGGCGGAGGACGTCCCCTCAGCGATCAACTCAATGGTGAAACACACGCCACAGGCATTGTCGACCCTTTTCAAGTTCCGCTCAACTGTTACCATGCGGTTGGCTGACTTGAAATAGAAAGTGCGCGGCTGGGACGCCTCCGGCCGCTCAGACTTCAGAAACTGCCATCCCAGACGGCTCGCCAGCCATCCCGACAGCAGCAAGCCCTGCGCGCGCTGTGTCACCAACCGCACGGAGTCCTGCTCGTACTCAATCCGTACTCGGGTGAGGCGGTCCAGGTAGGGTCGCCTTTCCGGGGAGTCGAATCCTTGAGCTATGAGCTGCCGCCAGGGCGTGATGCGGTTCCAATTCAGGTCCGTCAACTGGATTTTTCCGGCGACCTTGTGAAGCCACGCGGCAAGATCCTGCAAATGCGTCGTGCCAGGTGAAAATCTGGCAGAGTCCACGATGACGTGCTGTGTCACACGCAGAATGTCGTCGAAATAGGCAGGCGGTGAGAAACTGTTGGCCCGCCACCAGAGGAAGATGGGCAAGCCGGAAACTGTCAATGGCAGAACCACGCTGGGGAGTCCTTGCTCTGCCTCGCCACGGGCCCGAATGGTGATCTGCTCGCTGCAGACCTGCTTCTCGCCCGCCACCGGTAGATGGCAATGCGCCGAGACCCACGCCTCAAGCCCGCTCGAGCCGGCTGCCGGCTCCAGCATCATGATGATCGCGCGGCAGGGGTTCTGGCGAGTCACCTCCGCCACCAGGTTGGTCACTTCGTACGCCGCCTCGTCGCTTTCAACATAAATGAGCAATGTTAGTGTGCAGGCACGCGTCACCGCACTCTCAGCCGTGGGACCCTCCGCCGCCGTGCGCCACAGAGCCGACAGTTCGGCTTCTAAGTTCGAAACATCGACCGGCCGCGGTTCGCCTAAGCCAACAGGTTCGATTATTCCTGCCACGCTGTCTCCTCTTGCTCTGTTCCGAAAACACGTAGGGGTAGGGCTTGCCCTACCCTTTTCGGGGCTAGCGGAAATACGGGGACGGCAAGCCATCCCCCTACAAACGCCTTTTGCCTTTAGTCTTCCTCACACCCGTTGCCACTGGCGTCCATCTCGCTCGATCAAGGCGTCGGCCTCGGCCGGCCCCCAAGAACCGGCCGCGTAGGTGGCGAGTCCCTTCGGTCCCAGTTCTCGCCAACGAGCAAGGATCGGGTCCACCAACTCCCAGGAGAGTTCCACCGCGTCACTGCGATTGAACAGCGTTGCGTCGCCCAACATGCAATCCAGCAGCAGTGTCTCATAGGCCGTAGGTGGCGGGGCGCCAAACGACTCACCGTAGCGAAACATCATCTGCACCGGCCGGATCTGCATGGTGGCGCCAGGCAGCTTGGCGCAGAACTTCAGCGAGATTCCCTCGTTGGGCTGAACGTTCACCGAGAGCACGTTGGGCTCAATGCCGTCCGATCCCGCGCCCTTGAAAAGCATATGAGGCACCCGGCGGAACTGGATGTCAATCTCCGAAACACGTTTCGCCAGCCGCTTGCCGGATCTCAAGTAGAAGGGGACATCCGCCCAGCGCCAATTGTCGATGTAAAACTTGGCCGCGGCATAGGTCTCCGTCACCGAGGTCGGAGAGACTTTGGGCTCGGCTCGGTAGGCAGGGACCTTCTTTCCACCTACCCAGCCCTCCCCGTACTGGGCTCGCACCGTGAATTCGTCGATCTGCTCCCCCGTCAGTGGCCGGACCGCCCGCAGCACTTTGGCCTTCTCGTCGCGCACGGAACTAGCATCGAAGGTCGCCGGAGGTTCCATCGTCACCAAACTGAGGAGTTGCATGACGTGGTTTTGGATCATGTCGCGCAACAGGCCCGCTTCCTCGTAATAGGAACCGCGTTTTTCCACTCCCAGGTCTTCCGCCACGGAAAGCTGCACGTGGTCAATGTAGCGGCGATTCCAGAACGGCTCGAAAATCCCGTTGGCATACCGAAAGACCAGGAGATTCTGAACAGTCTCTTTCCCGAGATAATGATCGATGCGGTAGACCTGCTCTTCGCTGAAAACTTCGGTTACCACTCGGTTCAATTCTCGGGCGCTCGCCAGGTCCCGACCGAACGGCTTCTCGAGAATGATTCGAGTCCAGGACTCCGGCTTCGCCATGGCTAGTCCAGCCGCCCCCAGATGCTTCACGATCACCGGGAAAAAGCTGGGCGGCGTGGCAAGGTAGAAGAGACGATTTCCAGATGTGCCCCGTTCGTGGTCCAGTTGATCCAGCAGGGCCTTCAATTTGGAGTAGGCCGCGGAGTCACTGAAATCGTCCGCGATGTAATAAATGCCTTTGCTAAAGCTCTCCAGAAATTCATCGCTATCCGAGGAAAGTTTCAAGTATTGCTTTACCGCCAGGCCCATTTCCTCCCGAAAACTGTCGTCCGTGGCCGGCGTCCGGGCGCAGCCAATGACGGAAAACCCCGCGGGCAGCATGCGCTCGCGCGACAGGTAGAAGAGAGCGGGAATCAGTTTTCGCTTCGTCAAGTCGCCGGAAGCACCAAAAATCACCATGGCGCACGGCTCGGGCGTACTGTGGATTCTGATCCCTTCCCGCAAAGGATTGCTCAACGTGGTAGTTTCAGCCATGATTCGACCCCGCGCCTCGGGAAGGGCGGGGCTGGAGCCCCGACCTTCCGACCTTCTCCATTCGTGGTGAGAAATGGGCGTTAGCTCTTAGCCCCAAGCAACCTGCGCGCATGTTCTACGATATTCGCCGCGGTAAATCCGAAATGTTCCGCCAGCGCTTTGTACGGAGCCGAGGCCCCGAAGCGGTTCATTCCGATCACATCCCCTTTCGTTCCGACGTACCGTTCCCAACCGAAGGGAGCGGCGGCCTCAACCGCCAGGCGCGCCGTCACTTTCGGCGGCAGAACCTCGTCGCGATAAGATTGGGGTTGTTCGGCGAAGAGATCCCACGAAGGCAAGCTCACTAATCGCACCCCGATTCCCTCGGCTGACAATTTCTCGAACGCTTCCAGGGCCGGCGCAACCTCCGAGCCTGTGGCGATCAAGATCAGCTCCACCGGCTTTCCTGGCGCCTCCGCCAGCACATAGGCGCCTCGGGCCAAGCCTTCCGCGGCTGCATACTTGCTGCGGTCGATGATGGGCAAAATCTGGCGAGTGAGGCAAAGCGCCACCGGCCCGTCGCGATGCTCAAGCGCCACGCGCCATGCCACCGCGGTCTCATTCGCGTCCGCCGGCCGGATCAAGCTGAGTTCAGGAATGGCCCGCAGCGCCGCGAGGTGCTCGATGGGCTGGTGCGTCGGACCGTCCTCACCCAGGAGGATGCTGTCGTGAGTAAAGACGAAAATCGTATGAGCCTTCATCATCGCCGCCAGGCGCAAGGTCGGACGCAGGTAATCCGAAAAAATGAAGAAAGTCGCGCCGTAAGGAATAAGCCCCGACAACGCCATCCCGTTCAGGATCGATCCCATGCCGTGCTCGCGCACGCCGAAATGGAAATTCCGCGACCCGTAATTTCCCCTTTCGAAATCCTTCTCGGTCTTAATTAAAGTATCGGTTGAAGGTGCAAGGTCTGCCGATCCGCCCAGCAGCGTCGGCAAGCTGGACGAGATCGCGTTCAGGACTTTTCCCGAGGCCTGTCGAGTGGCCATGGGCTTTTCGGTCGACTTGAATGTCGGAAGTTTCGCCGTCCAGCCTTCCGGCAGTTCCCGCTTTACGAAGCGATCGAACTCTGCGGCTAAAGCGGGCTCCGCCTGGCGGTAGTCGTCCAGTTGCTTCTGCCAATCGGCTTCAGCTTTCTCGCCGCGATCGATCGCTTTGCGGAAGTGGGCGAGCGCTTCCTCGGGAACGTAGAATTTCGGTTCCTGTGGCCAGCCCAGGTTCTCCTTGGTCAGCTTCACTTCTTCCTCGCCCAACGCCGAGCCATGCGCTTCGGCCGTGTCTTGCTTGTTCGGGCTGCCATAACCGATGTGCGTCCGGATCATGATGATGGACGGCCTTTCCGTTTCGGCCTGGGCGGCTCGAATCGCCGCATCAATCGCCTCCAGATCGTTGCCGTCAGGTAACCTTTGCACGAACCAGCCGTAAGCTTCGAAGCGCGCGCCCCGGTCTTCCGTGAAGGCCAGGTGCGTATTGCCTTCAATCGAAATGTGATTGTCGTCGTAAAAATAAATGAGGTTGTTGAGCCCAAGGTGCGCGGCCAGTGACGCCGCCTCGGACGCCACACCCTCCATCAAATCACCATCGCTGGCGATGGCGTAGATTTTGTAATTGATGATTTCATGCCCGGGGCGATTGAAATGCGCCGCAAGGTATTTCTGCGCGATCCCCATGCCCACGCCGTTGCCGAAGCCTTGGCCCAATGGCCCGGTTGTGGTTTCAATACCGTCCACAAGTCCATACTCAGGATGGCCCGGCGTCCGGCTTCCCCATTGGCGGAATTGTTGCAACTCCGCAAGCGGAAGGTCATAGCCGGTTAAGTGAAGGAGGCTGTACAGTAACATCGAGCCGTGCCCGGCCGAGAGCACAAAGCGGTCCCGGTTCGGCCAGTGAGGTTTGAGTGGATCGTAACGCAGGAAACGCGTCCAGAGCACGTACGCCATGGGCGCGGCGCCCATCGGCAGGCCGGGATGGCCCGAGTTGGCCTTCTGAACGGCATCCACTGCCAGAAAGCGAATGGTGTTGATGCAAAGCTGGTCAAGTTCGTCCTGGTCGAGAAGTTGTTTTTGCGTGCCTGTTGAAGCATGACCGTCCAAGGGATTAGTCCTCCTAAGTGTAGATAGACTTGAGTCCAACCCGGACCGAGCAGAATTTACATTTGCGCCTGCATCCTTGCCCTGCAATCTAATTTAGATGCCGGGACCGCTGGGTTGGTATCAAGGCAAAGGGCAATTATAAAGCGATAGGCTGATCCTGCACATTCCAAAACAATTCTAGGACTGAACGATCGCAAGCCCAGGCCCGGAGGGCCGAAAGAAAGTAGCCCACGGCGTGAGCCGTGGGATTGAGTAACAGCCCTCGGCGGGTCTCAGCCCCGGAGGGGCGGCAGAGACTCCTGTACGATCTCTGTCGCCCCTCCGGGGCTCTGGATAATAACGCCGCATCGCGTCCCACGGCTCACGCCGTGGGCTACCTTCTGCCGCCGCTCCGCGGCTCTCATACTCACCTTTAGCGCTGAATGCGTGCCGAGCCGCCTTTTGCCAGGGCCCGCACCTGCTCGAGCGTTGCCATGGTGGTGTCGCCCGGAAAAGTGGTCAGCAGCGCTCCGTGAGCCCAGCCCAGGTTGACAGCCTCTTGCGGCTCTTCGCCCGTAAGCAAGCCGTAGAAGAAACCCGCGGCGTAACCGTCGCCGCCACCTACTCGATCAAGAACATCCAGTTGGAGCGTCGGAGCCACGTAGGTCTTGCCGTCAATCCAGGCTACGGCGCTCCAACCGTGCCGGGAGGTCGAGTGAACCTCCCGCAGCGTGGTGGCCACAACTTTAACGTGCGGATATTTCGCCACTACTTTCTCGATCATGGCGAAAAAGGCGCTGGGGTCGAGCTTGGACTTCGCGGCCACTTCGGGCCCGGGGATGCCCAGACCCATTTGCAGGTCCTCTTCGTTGCCCACCAAGACATCGGCGTGCTCAACGATGCGCCCGATCACCGACAGCGCGCGCTCGTGCCCGCCCCAGATGTTCCACAACTTGGCGCGGTAGTTCAAATCGAACGAAGTCACGGCGCCGGCGGCCTTGGCGGCCTTCATGCCCTCGACGATCAACTCACCGGTGGTCGCCGAAAGTGCCGCGAAGATGCCGCCGCTGTGGAACCAGCGCACGCCGCTCGCGAAGATGCTCGGCCAATCAAAGTCGCCCGGCTTGAGCATGGCGCCGGCTTCGTTCGCCCGGTTGTAAAACACCACCGGACCGCGCACCCCGTGGCCGCGATCGCTGTAGACCGTGGCCATATTGGGGCCGTTGACTCCGTTATGCTTGAAGCGCTTGTAAAAGGGCTTCACGCCCATCGCCCGCACGCGTTCCGCGATCAGGTCGCCGATCGGGTAATCCACCATGGCGCTGGCGATGCCCGTCTGCAGGCCAAAGCAATCGGAAAGGTTTGCGGCGCAATTAAACTCGCCCCCGCTCACGTGGATTTTGCACTCCGTAGCCTTGCGAAAGGGAATCATTCCCGGATCCAGGCGGTGAACCAGGGCGCCCAGCGACAACAGATCCAGAGCGCCCTCCTGGCGAATATTAAGACCGTATTTCATCGTTATTCTCCCGTTATCTGCTTTGAAAACGTGTAGGGGTAGGGCTTGCCCTACCCGCGTCGGGGCTAGCGGAAATGCGGGGACGGCAAGCCGTCCCCTTACAACCTAGGCATTATAAGTACTCGACGCCACCCTGCCCCCGTGCCCGGTCCAGTTGGTGTGGAAAAACTCCCCGCGCGGCTTGTCCACGCGTTCGTAAGTGTGCGCGCCGAAGAAATCACGCTGGGCTTGCAGCAGGTTGGCGGGTAGGCGCGCCGTGCGATAACCGTCGTAAAAAGCCAGCGCCGTGCCGAACGCCGGGGTCGGCACTCCGAACTGAACTGCCTGGGCGACGGCACGCCGCCAGGACTCCTGGTAGTCGATCAACAGCTTGCTGAAAAAGTCATCCAGCAGCAAGTTGCTGAGCTGGGGATTCTTATCAAAGGCCGCTTTGATCTTGCCCAGGAAACGGCTGCGGATAATGCACCCACCGCGCCACATCAGAGCGATGCCGCCAAAGTTGAGGTTCCAACCTTGCTCTTTGGCTGCCTCGCGCAGCAGCATATAGCCTTGGGCATACGAGATAATTTTGGAGCAGTAGAGCGCTCGCCGGATGTCTTCGATCGCCTCGTGGCGCTCCGGCGCCGCTACACCTTTGGGTCCCGGCAGGATGGCCGAGGCCGCAACGCGTTCTGCCTTGAGGGCCGAGAGGCAGCGCGAAAACACCGCTTCACCGATCAGCGTCACCGGCATGCCGAGGTCGAGAGCGCTCAGGCATGTCCACTTGCCCGTGCCTTTCTGCCCGGCGGTGTCGAGGATCTTGTCCACGAGCGCTGCGCCGTCGTCATCCTTCTTGCTGAAGATCTGGCTCGTGATGTCAATCAGGTAACTGTCCAACTCGCCTTTGTTCCATTCCTCAAACACCGAGTGCAATTCGTCGGCCGTGAGGCCCAGCACGTCTTTCATCAACTGATAAGCCTCGCAGATCAGTTGCATGTCGCCGTACTCGATGCCGTTGTGCACCATCTTCACATAATGGCCCGCACCGTCTTCGCCCACCCATTCGCAGCACGGTGACCCATCGTCAACCTTGGCGGCGATGGCCTGAAAAATCTCTTTCACATAGGGCCAGGCTTTGGGGTTGCCGCCCGGCATGATGGAGGGGCCATGGCGGGCGCCTTCTTCGCCGCCGGAGACGCCGGTGCCGATGTAAAGCAGGCCTTTCTCGGCTAGGTATTTGGTGCGTCGGCTGGTGTCCGGCCAATGTGAGTTCCCGCCATCGATCAGGATGTCGCCCGGCTCGAGGTGCGGTAGTAGGCTATCAATCATGTGGTCCACCGTGTCGCCCGCCTTGACCATCAGCATGACGCGCCGCGGCCGCTTCAGCGCCCGCGCCAGCTCCTCGAGCGAGTGCGTTCCTACCACCTGCGTCCCCTTGGCCTCGTTATTGATGAAATCATCCACCTTGGAGACGGTGCGATTGAAAACCGCCACTTGATAACCGTGGTCGTTCATGTTTAAGACAAGATTCT
>Ga0326727_10006803_pt1 | contig 30925 bp, 25 predicted proteins | sample MB2enrmetagenome_FD_207643 | JGI IMG/M metagenome (GOLD analysis project Ga0326727, IMG submission 207643) | Lab enriched peat soil microbial communities from McLean, Ithaca, NY, United States - MB29MY | ecosystem: Environmental > Terrestrial > Soil > Wetlands > Peat | place: USA: New York... | reverse complement strand
CGGCCCGGAGATGGATCATCTCCTTCGCATGCAGCTCGCCTATGACGTGTCCAAGGCCAGGGAGTACGCAAAGAACATCTCCATCGAGCGGTACGTGGCGGCTTAAAATCAACAATCCAAACCTCCCGTTGTTATGGGAGAATATCCATCCAGCCGCGCGTGCGATGGCTCTCCAGCTCTGCCTGGAGAATGATCAATTGCCGCAACCCGTCGGCGAACTGCGGATATTCCGGAGCGAGGCCGGGCGTGCCGATGGAGGCGTAAAAGCGGCGGAATAGCTGCTTGAATGCGTCGTCGTAGCCTTCCGTGTGGCCGCCGGGCAGATCGGCGTAAGAGCGCGCCTCGGGCCGGAGCAGCGCCGGATCTTTGAGAATGATCTCGTTGCCCGTATCGCGGTGGCCGATCCAGAGTTCATTGGGCCGTTCCTGATCCCACGCCGCACCTGCCTTGCTGCCGTAGACTTCGATGTGCAGCCGGTTCTTGCGTCCCGCGGAGACCTGGCTGGCGACGACGCTTCCACGCGCGCGCGCGCCCATGTGAAACAGGACCGTGCCGAAGTCTTCCGTGTTTACGGGAGTTACAATGTAATCTTCCGGGTCGAGGAGTTTGTTGGCAAAGCTCTCGACGGAATGCTTGGGCTGCTTGCGGGTCGCGTGGAAGGTCTGCAAGTCGGCGACCAGCGAGGTGACGCGCAGGCCGGTGACGTGCTCGGCCATGTCGAACCAGTGCGAGCCGATATCGGCCATGCAGCGCGATGCGCCGCCAGCCTGCGAGTCGATGCGCCAGTTCCAGTCCGTATCGTAAAGCAGCCAGTCCTGCGAATATCCGCCCTGCACGGAGAGGATTTCGCCCAGTTCGCCGGCCTCTCTCACGCGGCGCAACTGCTGCACCATGGGGTAGTAGCGCAGATTGTGGCAGACGCAGTTACGCAATCCTTTTTGCGCGGCCAAAGCAACCAGTTCCCGCGCTTCGCGGACCGTGGTGGCCAGCGGCTTTTCGCAGGCCACGTGCTTGCCGGCTTCGAGCGCCTCCTTGGCCATGGAATAATGCAGCGCGTTGGGGGTGAGGATGTGGACCGCATCGACGGCCGGATCGCGCAGAATCTCCCGATAGTCGTTGGTAATCGCGGAGACGCCAAAGCCCGCGCCCAGCTTCCGCGCGACCTCCAGATTCCTGCCTGCGATAGCCACGACCTCGACGAATTCCTGCCGCCTGAGCGCATCGAGATGAACCCGGCCCATGAAGCCGGTGCCGAAGATTGCTGTCCTGATTGGTTTCATCATTTCACCATTTTTTGTTATTTCATCAGACCCACCAGGCAGCGCCGGCCTGCTCGCGGATCACGATGCCGCTGAGGAAGCTGGCCGCCTTGGTCAGGCCCTCTTCGGCGCTGAGCAGGCTGTCCTCGTGCTCGATGGAGAGCACGTAGTCGTAGCCGTACATCCGCAGCGTGGAGATGAACTCGCCCCACCATTCCGCGCCGTGCCCGTAGCCGCAGGTGCGGAAGATCCATCCGCGCTCACGCTCCTCGGTGTAGGGTTTGGTGTCCAGCACGCCAGTGCGCGGCAGATTGGCCGTGTAGATCTGCGTGTCCTTGGCGTGCACGTAAAAAATCGATTCACCCAGGATGCGAATGGCGGCGATAGGATCGATTCCCTGCCAAAATAAATGACTCGGATCAAGGTTGCACCCGACGCTTGCACCGGCGATGGCGCGCAGCCGCAGCATCGTCTCGGGGCTGTAGACCACGAAGCCAGGATGCATCTCGATGGCTATCTTCACGCCATGATCGGCGGCAAACTTACCGTGCTCGATCCAGTAAGGCGTCACCACTTCATTCCATTGCCAGTCGAGCACCTTGAGGAAGTCGGGCGGCCAGGGGCAGGTGACCCAGTTTGGGGCGGTCGAGTGGGGCGAGTCGCCGGGGCAGCCGGAGAAATCGACGACCACGGGAATGCCGAGTTTTTCCGCCAGCAGGATGGTCTTGCGGCTGACCTCGCGATCGTACAGAGCGCGAGCCTTGTCGGGGTGCAGCGCGTTGCCGTGGCAACTGAGCGCGCTGATCGACGCACCGTGATCGGCCAGCACCTTCTGAAACTCGGCCAGGGCGGAGCTCTCCTCCAGCATGGAGAGTTTGCAGTGCGCGTCGCCGGGATAGTTGCCCGTGGCCAGCTCAACGGTATCGATGCCAAGGGATTTGAGTTTGTCGAGAACGGAAGCGAGCGGAAGCTGCGAGAGCAGCGGCGTGAAGACACCAAGGCGCATGAAGAGTTCTCTCCCGTCGGAATCTTATCCTTGACGCCCCACCCTCCGCAATTCTTCCTCGAAAAGCCGCAAAGGATGGAGCGCCAAATTTCAGGGAAAGCTACTTCAGCGTCACCTCCGCGCTGAGCGGTGTGTTCTCGCTGGAGTCGCCGACGCGCACGACAAACTTGCCGGGATCGATCGTCCACTTGTGGGCCGCTTCATCCCAGTAGCTGAAGGCGCGCGCGTCCAGGTTGAGCGTCACATGTTTGGTTTCGCCGGGAGCCAACCGCACCTTCTCGAAGCCCTTGAGTTCGCGCTCCGGGCGGGAGGCTTTGGTGGAAGGATCGGAGACGTAGAGTTCGGCCACTTCGGCGCCGGCCACGCTGCCGGTGTTAGTCACGTCGAAGCTGACCGGGACGGTCGAGCCGGAGGCGGCCGTTGCCGGCACCTGCAGATTGGCGAAGCCGAAGGTGGTGTAGCTCAACCCGAAGCCGAAGGGGAAGAGCGGGTGCTTGCCGGTGGTCGTCCAATAGCGATAGCCGACCATCAGCTTGTCCGCGTACTTCACGTGGGGAATGATGTAATCGACCGGTGGCTTGCCGTTTTCGGTCACGTGCAGGGAAGTGTCCGCGCCCTTGATCGGATAGTAGTAAGCGAAGGATGGGCTCTCCTCCCAACTGCGTTCGAAGCTGACCGGCAGCTTGCCTTCGGGGTTGTGCAGACCGAAGAGCACCTGGCCGACGGCCGTGCCGCCCTCCTGGCCGGGATAGAAGAGATGAAGCAGGGCGGGAACCTTGTCCAGCCAGCCGCGCGTGTCCATCGCGCCGCCACCTGTGAGGGTGACGATGGTGTGGGGATTGATGGCAGCGATGCCCGCGATCAGCGCATCCTGGCCCCAGGGCAACGCAAAGGTGCGGTCATGGCCCTCGCCCTCTGACTGCTGATTGAAGCCGGCGGCGATGACCACCACGTCGGCCTTGGCGGCCATCTCACGGGCTTCTGCCGGGATCAGCTCCGGCAGATAGGCAATTCCCACACCAAAGTGAGGCGAGGCGCTGCGCGGCAACAAATCGACGACCACGCTGGCAACCTCCCCGGCGGCCAGCTCAACGGTGGCCGCCTGCGGAACCTGGCCCTCGGCCTGTTCCTGGCTGAGAATCTCTTTGCCGTTCAACAGCACTTTGAATCCATTTCCGCCCCAGCCCGCCGCGCCAGCCACCACCAGATATTTGCCGGCCTTTTCTGCCTTGTAGTGTGCTGTGTAACGGATGCTGAGTGGATTCTTGGCCTCGGGTTCCCAGCCTACCTCCTGCCAATTCGAGAGCCCTTCTTCAGTGGAGGTTTGTGGAGTTCCGGTGAAGTCCCGGCTGGGGTAATCATCCACCTTGACGGCGCCCTCCCAGCGAGTATGCCAGAAGAGTTCTGGGAGTTCGGGCAGTCCGCGGCTATATAAAACACTCACGCCGGGACCGGCTACATTGGCGATGCCGGTCAGGATGCTGACTGGCTCAAAGGCATGAGCCTCCGAAGAGCCTCCGCCGCCGACAACCGCCGGATAAGCGTCAGGCCCGATGACCGCGATGGTCTTGATCTTGGCCACATCCAGCGGCAAGAAGTGGCCGTCATTCTTGAGCAGGGTAAGGCTCTCCAGCGCGCCCTGCAAAGCGACCGCACGATCTGCCACGGAGTAGGTCGCGTCAGCCGGATCGAATTGCGGGCGATCAAGGAAGCCATAGCGCAGCACGGTGCGCAGCAGCCGCAGCACCTTGTCGTCGATGGTGGACTCCTTCACCGTGCCGGCCTTGACGGCGGCCAGCAGCGTTGCGGCGTTCATGAAACGAGCGCTGGGCATCTCCAGATCGAGGCCGTTGTTGGCCGCCGCCACGCCGTCGTAGGTCGCGTCCCAGTCGGACATCAAAATGCTCTGGAAGCCCCAATCGCCCTTGAGCACCTTCAGATTGAGGAACTCGTTCTGCGTGGCATGGGAGCCGTTGACCAGGTTGTAGGAGTTCATCACCGCGTCCACATGGGCCTTGGTGACAGCGGCCTCGAAGGCGGGCAGATAGATCTCGCGCATTGTCCGCTCGTCCACCTCCACGTCCACGTTGTGCCGGTTGTACTCCTGATCGTTCAGGGCATAGTGCTTGACGGTGGCGATGACGCCCTGCGATTGGACGCCCTCAATGAAGGGAACAACCAAAGCGGCGTTCAGGAAGGGATCCTCAGAGAGGTATTCGAAGTTGCGGCCTCCCACGGAGGAGCGGGCGATGTTCACGCCCGGTCCGAGCAGAAAGTTCACGCTTCGGGCGCGGGCATCCCTGCCCAGAGCCTCACCCAGGCTGCGGGCAAAGTCTTTGTCCCAGGTGGCGGCCAGCGCGACCCCGCCGGCATAAGCGGTTGTCGGTCCCCAGGTGCGAACGCCGACGGAAGCGTCGGACATTTTGAAACGCGGCAGGCCGATCGAAGGCACCGTTTGGGTGAACATACTGTCCACGCCGCCCAGCAGCTTGATCTTCTCTTCCAGCGTGAGCCTGGCCACCAGGGCATGGGCCTTGGCCTCAATCGCGGGTGAATCAGGCGTGGGAGCCTGCGCGGAGGCGCCGAGCGCGCCACAGAGCAGAATCGCGAGCAAGCCCGCGATTCCCAAAGAAAAACTGAGTGTAGTGCGGTTTTTTGCGTTTGTCATAGCAAAAAAATCCTATCGCATTAGGCGTTCCGGCGTACACACATCGGCCCGTGACCGCTAGCCTGGCTGGTATTTGCGGGCTGCTTTTGGTTATCTTCAAGACAGTCTTGTGATACGAGTCACAGCTTGGGGTGAATGGTATCACTGCCATTGCACCTTCCGGGGGCGCAGACTCGAAATCCTATAGAGGGAAAACCATGCGGCGCCGCGGTGCGCCGGGAGGCATCATGAGCTTTGCCAGCGGTTTGAAGACCATCGTCGTGGCCACGGAGCTGACTGGCCGCTCGGAAGCGGCTCTGGAGTATGCCCGCAAGCTAGCCGCGGCCTATGGCGCGCGGATTGTGCTCGCTCACGGCATCGATCCCATGGAATATGCCGAGGTGGGTTCGGTTCCCGGCCGGGTTCTGACAATTCTTCCCGAGGAAGCGCGCGCGGTGCTGGACAAATTGTCCGGCGATCTGCTGCGCGAGGGCATCCCCAGCCACTCCGAACTTCGCCAGGGCGCGGTGGCGCAGATGCTTCTGGATGTGGTCCGGCAATACCAGGCCGGGCTGATCGTGATCGGCACCAAAGGCATGGAGGGCGCCGGTCCGGTGATGGTGGGCGCCATCGCCGAGCAGTTGGTGCGGCTGGCGCCGTGCCCGGTGCTGGCGGTGGCCGCGGATTGGAATGCCGGAGCCTTTCGCCCCACACCGGGCGGGCCAGTGCTGCTGGCCATGGAGCGCAACGAGACTTCCGCCGCGGCAATGGCAACAGCCAGCTCGCTGGCGCGTGTCTTCGAACGTCCTCTGCTGCTGCTTCATGCGCGCACGCCAGCCGAGGCGGCGGAGAATCCGGACCCCTGCGCGGCCACACTGGAGGAGTTTGCCCTCGAGTCGCAAGGAGACTTCCCGGTGCGCTGCATCGTCAAAGACGGCAACCCGGCCGACGCCATCGTCGAGGGAATTGCCGAGAATCATCCGTGCATTCTGGTAGCCGGCGTCAAGCGCATGAGCGGCACGCCGGGGCCGCATGGCACCGCCTTCGCCCTGCTGGCCTGCTCGCGTGTGCCGGTTCTCTGCGTACCGCCGGAATAATACCGGGGCCGGGTGACGCAAATGATGGGTGCCCCAGCTTCCGCGTTTGGGAGCTGGGATACATCAAACCTCAACCAGCCCTGTTCCTGAGGAGCGGTGATCCGTCCATGGAATTCGGTTCCACTCAAACCCGCATCACCAAAAGCCTTCACCCGCAAGTGGCCGGCAAATGGGGAGCAGCCCCGACCCGCCGCGACAGCAGGGCGATAGCAAAAGGAGATGGAAGCATGCAACGTGAGTCCAGGTCCAGGCGAATAGAGGCCGTCCGCGCGCATCCCGTAGCCGAGCTGCTGGAGTGCCCCGCGCCCATCGGGATGCTGCTGAACGGCTCGGCCCGGTGCATCAGTTTAGCCGCTGGGGATGTCGTCTTTCGCCAGTCCGAGGAGTGCCGGGGGCTCTACCTGATCGTCTCGGGCCGGTTCCAGCGCCAAACCGAGCGGCTACATACGCGACTGGAGCTATCCTCGGCCCACGCCGGAGAACTGCTGGAACTGGCGGCCGCCCTGGGGGACGTCCCGCATACCTACACGCTCACCGCGCAGACCGCCGGTACCCTGTTGATGCTGCCCATGGAAACGCTCAGAGAGGCGTTTCAAAGCTATTCCCCGTTGCGTATGCATTTGTTGGAGGAACAGGCCCGCGAGGTTTCCCGTGCCTATTACACGTGCTGCCTCTGCCACGCCATGAATTTTCGCAAGGGAAGCCACGCTGCCTGATTGGCTGTGGGGTGACAATTTGCAGCCTGCGAAATCTCCGCGCCGCAACTTTTCGGGGTTGTGGCGGAGATTCTGGGAAAATCCCTGCCCTGCATCCCGCCCAAGTGCGCTATACTCAGTTTGCACGCCAGCGAGCACATGGCTACTTTTCATCCCCATCACCCCCCGGAAGATTGCGTGAATTGTGAACATCGGCATTTGAGGATGTTCTGCAATCTGACCCCCGAAGCTCTCGCCGACTACGACGGCATTGGCATTATGATGAGCCATGCCCGCGGCGCTAAACTCTTTTCCGAGGGCGACCCGGCGCGTAACGTCTTTGTTATCTGCTTCGGACAGGTAAAAATCTCCTCTACCTCGCGCGACGGCAAGACCATGATCCTCAAAATTGCCGGCCCCGGCGATGTGATGGGCCTGAGCGCGGTGCTGGCCAATGTTCCCCACGAGGTCACCGCCGAGGCCATCGAACCCTGCCAGGTAAAGACCGTGCGCAAGCAGGAGTTCGTCGACTTCCTTGGCCGTCACGGCATCGCATCCATGCATGCCGCGCAATCGCTCTCCGGCGAATACCTGACCGTCTTCCACGACGCCAAGCGGCTGGCGCTCTCCGGCTCGGCCGCGGGACGCCTCGCCCGCCTGCTGCTGGACTGGGGCCGCAACTCCAACAATAACAACGGCAAACACGAAATCCGCTTTACCATGGCTCTCACGCATGAGGAGATCGCCAACATGGCCGGCACCTCGCGCGAGACCGTCACACGCCTGCTCAACCAGTTTCGCCGCGACCAGTGGATCACCATTAAAGGCTCCAGCCTGACCATCACCAAGCCCGACCAGCTCGAACGCCTGACAGCGTAAATATCTTCCTCAGGAATCTCCCCCGCATTCAGCTACATACAAGGCGACGTGAGTCCCTCACTGGCGTTCGAGTTCCTCCAGCGCATTGCAGGCCGCGCGCACGCCGTCTTCGCCAGCCAGTTGCTTCCCCACGCTCTCGGCGCGCTGGGCCAGCAGCGGGTTGGCGAGCATCGCCTTCAGCCGCCGCGCCACCCGCCATGGCGTATAGCTGCCGCGCTGGATCACCCGCGCCACCTTCAGCCGCTTCATTCGCCGGGCGTTGTCCGGCTGGTCGTGCGAGAAAGGCATGATGAGCATCGGCTTGCCGGCGCGCAGGCATTGCGCCGTCGTCCCCACGCCGCCCTGATGCACCACCATTGCCGCGCGCCTGAAGAGTTCCGAGTAGGGCGCGTACTCGGCCACGCAGACCGACTCCGGCAGCGGGGTCTTCAACTGGTTGCGCGGATCGGTTCCTATCAAGAGCACTGCGCGAATTCCCAGCCGGATGGCCGCCTTCGCCGAAACCTCGTAGAAGTTTCCCGCAGCCAGCACTGCCGCCGAGCCAAGCGTGAAGACCACCGGCGGCGGGCCAGCTGCCAGAAACTTCTCCAGATTCGCCGGCAGCTCCTGGTTGCCCGAGTCGGCATCGTAGTAACAGAAGCCGGTAATCAGCGTGTGCTCCGGCCAGTCCTTTTGCTCCACGCCGAGCATGCGGGAGAAGAGCGCCAGCACCAGCGACGGCGAGTGTTTGGCGTCGAAGAGCGGATTTGCGCCTTTGGGCAGCCCCAGTTCGCGGCGCAACTCGTAGATCGGCTCTGGCCACTTGCGGCTGACAAAGCGCGCCACCCGCCGGATGACACGCCCAAAGCCCGGGACCACCTTGTCGGCGCGCGCCAACCGCGGGTACGGGGGCAGCACCGGCGGGTCGAAGGCGGAGAAGAACGAGAGTGGCGCCAGTACATAGCTGGCCCAGGGAATCCCGGTCACCTCGGCCACCAGCGGCCCGGCGTAGTTCAGCTCGCCCAGCAGCAGTAGATCGGCACGCTCCGGCTTGGTGGCCGCGTCCAGCAAGTCAGAATACGTCTGGCGCAGCACCGGAAAGAGAAAATCCCGCAGCCCATGCTCGGTGCCGTTCTTGATGTCGTAGACCATCTCCACCAGGATGGTGTTAGTGGGATCTATGTCCGGCCGGACGGCGTGAAATACCAACCCCAGCGGCCGAATCTTCGACTCGTAGACCGCCGGCAGCGCCATCACCGGCACGTGACCCCGCCGCTTCAGTTCCAGGGCAATGGCGATCAGAGGATTGGTGTCGCCGAGAGTGCCGATATTCGAAAGAACAATGCGCAAGGTGAAGTCCTTGAGCCGTTAGTGGCCGGCTGTTATGAGGGTAACGCATCGCAGGCAGGGTTGGCCCCGCCGATTCTTCCTAGCTGCTGCCGGTGATGCTATTCTTCACTTGTTGAACCAGGAGCCTTTAATGTCCAAACAGTGCACTCTTCGCCATGTTGCCCGGTCCTTCGCGACCGCGGCTTTGCTCTGCGGCCTTCTGGCTGCCGTTCGTCCGATCGCCGCGCAGCAGCCCTACAAAGTTCTTGACCACTGGAAGCTGGGCGGCGAGGGCTTTTGGGATTACCTGCTTGCCGATCCTCCGGCCCATCGGCTCTACCTCACCCGCGGCAACCACGTCGATGTGCTCGACACGCAGAATGGAAAGCCGATTGGGAGCATCGCCAACCTTCATGGCACGCATGGCGTCGCCCTCGATAACGCCGGAAAATTAGGCTACATCTCCGACGGCGGCGGCAACGCGGTCATCGTCTTCGACCGCGCCACACTGGCCATTGTGGCCACCATCCCCGCCGGAACCGGTCCCGACGCCATCGTCTTCGAGCCGGCCACGCAGACCGTCTGGGCCTTCAACGGCCGCAGCCATGACGCCTCTGTCATTGACGCCGCTACGCAAAAAGTCATTGCGACAATCCCGCTGCCCGGCAAGCCCGAGTTCGCCGCCGTCGATGGCAAGGGCTTGGTCTTCGACAACATCGAGGATAAGAGCGAGATCGTCCGCCTGGACGCGCACACCCTCAAGCTCACCGCCGAGTGGCCGCTCACCGGCTGCGATGGGCCCAGCGGCCTGGCCATGGACGTGGCCGGCGCGCGCCTCTTTCCGGTCTGCCACAACAAGGCGATGGGCGTAATCGACTCCAACACCGGCAAGGTGCTCGCTACGGCTGAGATCGGCAACGGCCCTGACGCCACAGGTTGGGACGCCGCCCACAAGCTGGCCTTCGCCTCCTGCGGCGAGGGAGTCCTCTCGGTGATCAATGCCGGCGCTCCGGGTTATCCCACTATCGAGACACTACCCACTCAGCGTGGCGCGCGCACCATGGCCTACGACTCCGCCGGCGACCGAATCTACCTGGTCACCGCTGACTTTGGCCCAGCGCCAGCACCCACCGCCGACAATCCCCGCCCCCGCCCCGCCATTGTGCCGGGCAGCTTCACCGTGCTGGTCGTCGGCCGGTAAAGTAGCGCGAATCGCCTTCCCTCTGGGTGCCCCAGGTCCGGGGTCCCCACGGATTCGGGGTCCCCAGCGAGCTATCTATGCTCGCTGGGGTGAAATGACAGGTCTTCGTCCGTGTGGTGGAGATCCGGATTTTCGGACCTGGGATTACCGTGGTGATTTGGCATTCCCAAAAAACCACTTGCGAAAGGCAGGGTTGCAGGAGGATGATTTTATTGCCTTTTACTGAAAGTGTTAGCGGTTTTGAATCATAAGGAGATGACCCGTGCGCAAGTACATTCTCGCAATAGTCTTTTTGGCGATCACCCCCCTGCTCTACGCCCAACTGGAACTCAACAATACAGCTGTGATCAAGCTGGTCAAGGCCGGCATGTCGGATGATCTGCTAATCACCACGATCAATCTGATGCCGGGAAGCTACGACACCTCTCCAGATGCGCTGATTGCGCTGAAGAGCGCCGGCGCCAGCGACAAGGTAGTCGGGGCAATCGTAGCCAAGGCCGCTGCTGCTGCTCCTCCACCGCCAGCGCCCGCTGCCCCCACTCCGCCGCCAGCGGCGCCAGCGCCAGAACCGCCTCCACCGCCACCACTGCCGCCGATGCCTGCTATACCCGCCCCTCCGCCACCACCGCCCGCAGCTGCAGTGCCCGCCACTCCTCCGCCGCCGCCCGCGGCTGCCGCGCCCGCCCTTCCGCCCGGCATTGACTTAGTGGGCGTCTATTATCAGGACAGCAGCGGCGCATGGAAGCCAATCGCCCCGGAGATTGTGTCCGCAAAGTCCACGGGCTTTTCCGTTGGGGATAATCGAGTTGGCTCGCTCAAGGGCCATATTCTCGGCGCCAAGGCCCGCTTGAGCGCGCCCCTTCCTGTCACGCTTGCCGTCTACCTGCCGGAGGGCCGCACCATCTCCGAGTACCGGCTCATACGCCTTCAGGTCAAATCCAGCGATCGCGAGTTCCACATCTCTTCCAGCCTGATCTCCAAAACGAGCAATGACAATGAGATCGACAAGGACGCGGTCATGATTACCTCGGAGAAGATCGCGCCGCGCGTCTACCAGATCACCCTGAGTTCCGGCATCGGATATGGCGAGTATGGAATGTTAGCGCCCCGGCCGCGCGACGACTCCGAGGGCGGCAACTGGAAGATTTATTGCATCAGCGCCGGCAATTAGATCAGCCGCCGGGCATATTGAGACCGCCCATTGCGAAGGACGGCAAACCGCGGGGCCACTCCGGAAACGGGGCTGGCCCTGCGGCTTTTATGCCCCTCTATAATTCTTCTTGCGAAAAGTGGGGGTTTGGGTGGATGATTCTATTGCCATTCTTGAACAGTTTTGGCGGTTTTGAATAGTCAGGAGAAGACTCGTGCGCAAAAGCATTCTGGCGGCAATATTCCTGGTTCTCTGTCCCTTGCTGGTTGCCCAGCAGGCGCTCAACAATGACTCTGTCATCAAGCTGATCAAGGCCGGCCTCTCGGACGATCTGATTGTCACCACCATCAACGCCTCGCCCGGAACCTATGACACCTCCGCGGATGGGCTGAACGCCCTGAAGGCCGCGGGCGCCAGCGACAAGGTGGTCGCGGCCATTGTGCAGAAGGCCGCCGGTCCTGTGAAGGATGCGCCAACCACTTCGGCTCCTGTGCCACCACCGCAGGCCCCAGCGGCCAAAGTTGAGGCTGCTCCGATCTCGCGCGATACGCGACCAAAAAAGCAGTTGAGCCTATGCAAATTTCAGCTTTGGGGACCCGAGACCGCGTTCGTTCCCACGGGGGGGGCAATGGCGGGATTATCTGTCGTCGGCCAAATGAATGCCGCGAATTATTATATGTCGATCTCGAAAGAAGTCAAACAAAACTATAAGACAGCTATAGAGGAGGATAGCCGGTATCAGGTTGTGGATGGCGAGAAGCTTGTCGATTCAGAGGACGAAAAGCATCTTTCACTGACTGAAATAGCCCAAAAGAACAATCTGTTCGCGTGCGTGAGTGCCAAGCCTCAATGGGCCGTCAAGGTGGGATGGGAAAAAAAGCTGGCCATTCAGACAAAATGGGAGGTCGAGAGTCCCGGCGGATGCAATTTCAAATTCAATACATCCGTCACTTCAGTTGAAACATATGGGAAGTTTCCACATGGTACCGAGCCCAAACTGAAATCTGCGTATCTTGAGCTCTCCAGAGATGACGCGGAGCAGTTTTTGGCAGCGTACGGAAAAGCGATGAAGAAGGCTGGTTGTGGGGAATAGATCGCGAGGTACACCATTTTTTGGCGGACCTTCAAGAGAAAGTTATATGGCAGGGGAACTACGAATTACGGCACTGGGCGTCTTGGTATTCGTTATTGAGACTTGGGATTTCACCGGAAAGAGAGAGGCGATGGGCAGATGAAGAGTTGTCCGCTTTGCGAGACCTCCTATCCGAGCCATCACAAGACCTGTCCGACCGACGGCGCTCTGCTGATTGAGTCGCGCGAGCTGGAGCCGGGGACAGTCATCCGCGGCAAGTACCGTATTGTGCGTCTGCTCGGCCGCGGCGGCATGGGGACGGTCTATCTGGCCGAGCACATCATGCTAGGGCGCCAGCGGGCTCTCAAGTTCATCTCCAGCGAACTCGCCCAGGACGCGTTGTTTCTGCGCCGCTTCCGCCGCGAGGCGCAGGCCGCCATCGAGTTGCGCCACCCCAACGTGGTAGAAGTCGTCGATCTCGACCAGGCCGAGGACGGTTCCCCCTACATCGCCATGGAATACGTCGAGGGAACCGACCTGAGCCACGCGCTGAGGGCGGGAGCCTTTCCCCTGGAACGCGCCCTGGCCATTACCCGCGGAGTCGCGCTGGGCCTGGGCGCGGCGCACGCCAAAAGCATCATCCACCGCGATGTGAAGCCGGAAAACATTCTGCTGGCCGGCGGCAATGGCATTCCCGAGACGCCTAAGCTGCTGGACTTCGGCATTGCCGCCATGAAGGAAGGCGGCACTGCCGTCAGCCGCACTCATGGCCTGATGCTGACCCCACCCTATGCGTCGCCGGAGCAATGGAAGGGCATGGCAGCGGAGGAATTGGACGGCCGCGCGGATCTCTACGCGCTGGGCGGCGTCCTCTATGAGATGCTCACCGGCCATACATGCTTCCACGCCCACAATACCGAAGGCTGGATGTACCAGCACTTGCAGGAGGAACCGCAACCACCCAGCCGGTTTCGCCACGAGCTGGAGAGATGGCCGGGGATCGACGCGCTGACGCTGCGGCTGCTGGCCAAGGATCGCGATCAACGGCCCAGGAACGCCGCCGAGCTGGTTGAAATGCTTGATGCTGTATACCGCCCCGTTTCTCCAAAAATAACTCCCATCGCACCTCCCAAGATCAGCCTCAGAACGGTTGTCGAACCGCCGTCCTTGTCCGGACACAGTACCGGCTCCGGCGCGAAACCAATTCCCGTCCCGCCGCGCTCCAACATCGTCAAGTGGGCCGTGGCCGCGGCAGTGGTTCTTGCCGTCCTGGGAATCTGGTATATGATCCAATCCTCCCAGTCCCTGCCCGCAACTGCTGTGCCGGTACTGACTCCGAGCGGAGGCACTTACGCTGAACAGCAATCCATTGCGATCTCCGACGCCACGCCGGGCGCCATCATCCATTACACGGTGGACGGCCACTCGCCCACCAAGGATTCGCCCGTCTACACACTGCCTGTCGCATCGCTTCCCAGCGGCGCCGTCCTGCGCGCCATGGCCACCGCCGAGGGCCACTCGCCCAGTTCCGACGTCACCGGCGTCTACATCTGGTCCGCCATCGCCCTTCCTTTGCCGAACCCACAAACTGGAAGCGCTTACGATCAAGGCAAATCCGCCTACGACAACAAGCAGTATCCCCTGGCACGAACGCTCTTTTCTCAGGCCTGCAACGGCGGTGAGAAGAATGCCTGCAACTATCTCGGCTATATGTATGCCCAGGGTCAGGGCGGAGCCCGCGACCAGAGGAAGGCGCTCGAGGTTTACCAGAAGGGCTGCGAGCTAGGGAATCTCCGCAGTTGCGTCAACCTCGGCTCACTCTTCCAGGACACCGGAAACAACGACGAGGCCCGCAAATACTTCAAGAAAGCCTGCGATGGAGGATTGACCGAGGCTTGCGACTTGCTGCGCGGTGTGCAGTGATTCGGATCGTGACAGAAACGATTGACCATAGACAGCAACAGGTTCTCCCTTCGGGGATGTAAGATAGTGCTCAAGAAATCAACTGGAGAACGAGATGCGAGTACGGACGATTGCGGCATGGGCGCTTACTTCGTGTATAGCGTTCGCGGCAGTGCCTGGGATGGCGCAACAGGACGAGGGGCCAATCCTGCTTCCCAAGAAGCAAGAGGTCAAGCCGGCGGGCGCGACGCTGCTGGTATTGTGCGATCTAACCTGCAATTGGAAGCTGGACGGCGAGGCGAAAGGTCGCATCGACGCCGGAGGCTCGGTCAAGGCGAAGGTTGAACTCGGAAAGCATCTGCTGGTTGCCGTGACACAGGATGGTATCGATCAGGTCAAGCTAGTGAGCGAGGTAAAGACCTCCGGTCAAACCATCGTGAGTCTGGCGCTTGAGCCAGTCCGCGATGCCCGGCTCAAGGAGGCCGAGCAGGAAACGATGTTGCTGGTGTTGTGCGATCTAGCCTGCAACTGGAAGCTGGATGGCGAGTCGAAAGGCCGCATCGACGCCGGAGGCTCGACCAAAGCAAAGGTCGATCTCGGCCAGCACTTAGTGGTAGCCGTGACCGATGACGGCGCCGATCAGGTCAAGCAGTTGAGCGATGTCAAGGGGGCCGGGCAGACGGTGGTGAACCTCGAGATCAAACCGGTGCGCGACGCCCGCCTCAAGGCCGCGCAGTCGGCTCAGCTTCCTGTTCCTCAGTTGCAACCAGCGCATGAGCAAACTTCAGCTTTCAACGCTGCAGAAACAGCACCCGCCAAAGTTCTCTTGCCCGAGGGAAGCCCGGTTTATCTAAGGTTTGATGAGAACCTCAGCTCCAAAACTGCGGCCGAAGGCGACTCCGTGCGGTTTATCCTGGCCGAGGATATCATGGTGGGCAACGCCCTGGTTGCCAGGGCGGGGGCCAAAGCAATCGGTGAGGTCAGCCATGCGGCAAAATCCGAAATGGGAGGCAAGAGCGGGGCTCTGAACATCCGCATTGAGTACCTGAAGGTTGGAGATGTAAGGGTTCACTTGCGCGGATCAAAAGGAAAGGAAGTTGATGACAATTCCATTGCCATGAGTATGCTTTTCGGTTCCTGGGCAATGCTTCGCCATGGTAAAGAAGTAACGATCCAGAGGGGAACTGCGTTGAATGCTTATGTAGCTGACGATGTAAGTCTTGCGCCGATTAATTGAGTGATGCCGGCGCGCAATCAACCTGCAAGCATAGTTGTTTATAAAAACTGTATTCTTAGCTAACTGATTTCTCTACCGATGGATCGCCCTAACAGGGGATGATGCGCTCTTGGACCAGCCGGCTTCAGGTGATACCGTATCTCTGACGGCCTTTCATGAACAGACGCACGCGCAGAACGCTCTGGATTGTGGCCGCGGTGCTGCTTGTCCTGGCCGCGGCGATCTTCCTGCGCTCCAAGGCTCCGCCGGAGGCCGCGCGCCTGCTGCCCGAGTCGGACGGCATCCTCTACATTAACCTCAAGCCGGTGCGTTCCTTCTTCCACAAGGATCTGAAGCCTCCACGGCATGCCGCCGAATACCAGCAGTTCATCGACGCGGTTGGGATCGACCCGGAGCGCGACCTGGACGAAGCGGCCATCGCGCTGCACCGCATGGCGGACCCCAGCGGACCCAACGGCCCGGTGGCGTATTCGATGGTGCTGGTGGGCAAGATTACAGGCAAACGGCTGAATGCATGGCTCGACAGCCACGCCACCAGCCGCGAGTCCTACGCCGGCCACACCGTCTACTCGATCCCCTCCGAGGATCGGACCGTCCGGGTGGCACAGATCGGCTATGACATGGTGGCCGTCTCCAACTATCCAGCGCCAGAGATGATTCACTCGATGCTCGACCGGCACGCAACCGCCGCGTGGCCCTTTGCCGGCTCCACGCTGCTACGCCAGCACTACCACGAGGTGCCGCTGCTCTCGCTGGCCTGGGGCGTGGGCCAAATCGGCCTGCCCTTCAACGAGAGCGGAGCCATCAGCATCCTCGGCCTCGAGCTGCCGCTGGAAGCCGACTCGACGATCATCGCCAGCTTCGGCTGGACCGGCTCTCTGAGAATTGTGGAGATCGCCCCCAGCGAGGCGGTGGCTGCCCGTCAGGCCGCGGCTCTGCAAACGCTGGTCACTCTGGCCCGCGGATTTACTGTTCAGTTGAACGGAAATAATGAAAACAACAGCCTGAAAGAGCTTCTGAAGACCGCCCAAGTCACGCAGAAGCGCGAGCGTGTGGTGGTCACGGCCTCGGTCGATCGTTCGCTCTTCAGCGGTCTGGGTGCGGCTCAGAAGGAGCCGGCTGATTCCTCTTCAGATTCCGGCGCGTCCAAGTAGACGGCAATGGAAGAGAGCGATTCGCGTCCCTACGAACCGCTCCATCGTCCACAAAATAGGTACCGCTATCCCCGCGGAGGTTTTATGAGTCGTCATGATCCGTCCTCCAGGACTGCTGCCCTTGCTTGCACCCTCGGCTTCGTAGCCTTTCTTATTCTCCAGATTGCCGAAAGGCCGGCGAATGCTACGCACCAGCCACCCAATCGGCACTCTGTTCTTACCGGCCAGGCCGCCTTCACCGACGCGGCGCACGAGTCGCCCGGCATACGACGCCACCTGACAGTAGCTGACCTGCCCGCCCCGGCGCAGCAAGAGTCGGTAGACAATGGGCCGAAGATTGTTCCCCGACCCGCCAACGTGCTGCCCATTGCGCCCAAAGGCTTCAAAGTGGAGTTGTATGCCACCGGCCTGGACAACCCGCGGCTGATCCGCACCGCGCCCAACGGCGACCTCTTTCTGGCCGAGAGCGAGACCGGCAAGATCAAAGTCTTTCGCGGCGTGGGCGCGGACGGCAAGGCTGCCCAGGTTTCCGTCTTTGCCGAGGGCCTGCACCAGCCCTTCGGCATCGCCTTTTACCCCACCGGCCCGCACCCCGCCTGGGTCTACGTCGGCAATACCGACGGCATTGTTCGCTTCCCTTACAAGAACGGCGACCTGACAGCGACTGGCCCATCGCAGCACATTGCCGACCTGCCCGGCGGCGGACGGCTGCGCGGCGGCGGCCATTGGACACGCGACGTGGTCTTCTCCAGGGATGGGACGAAACTCTTTGCCTCGGTTGGCTCTCACTCCAACGTGGATGACTCCGATACCCATCCCGAAGAGTTTCATCGCGCCGACGTGCTGGAGTTCACGCCCGAGGGCCACTTCGTCAAGATCTACGCCAGCGGCCTACGCAACTGCGTGGGCGAGGCCATCAACCCCACGACCGGCGAGCTTTGGTGCTCGACCAATGAGCGCGACGGCTTGGGCAACAACTACCCGCCCGACTACATCACCCACGTGCGGGAGGACGGCTTCTACGGATGGCCCTGGTTTTTGTATGGAGGTCCCGGCGGCGGCATTCAGGACCCGCGCCACCCCGGCAAGCATCCCGAACTGCAAGCCAAAGTCATCACCCCCGACATCCTCGTGAATCCCCATTTTGCCTCGCTGGAAATGCTCTTCTACTCGGGGTCTCAGTTTCCCGACGAGTACAAGGGCGACGGATTCGCCGCGGAGCACGGTTCCTGGAACCGCGCCAAACGAGGCGGCTACGAGGTCATCCGCCTTCCCATGAAGAACGGCCACGGCACCGGCGAGTACGAGGACTTCCTCACAGGATTCACGCTTCCCGACGACACCGTCTGGGGCCGGCCGGTAGGCGTCGCCCAAGCCAAAGACGGCTCGCTCTTCGTCTCCGACGACGGTTCGCGGTCAATCTGGCACGTGAGTTATGCGGGTCAGAGATGAAGCAAGGTTAGCGGAGTTGACAAGTACATGAGGCCACAGGCCGCAGCGAACGCTGGTATCTGCTTCGTTTACCAGTGGTAGGATTTTCAATCCTCACTTCCACTCCGCGGTATACTCCCACCGTGTCGGGCGCAGCGAAATGTACTGCACCACGCGCGGTTTTGTGCCGTGGTTTGGGCTGCTGCCGTGGGGCAGAGATTGATGCCACAGCACCAGATCCCCGGCCTTTCCGGCAATTGGCTTCAACCCCGGATGGTGCAGGATTGCCTGGCGCGGATCCTCCGATGGAGGCAACTCCTTCAGCCATGGGTCCATCGTGCGGTGAAATCCGGGAATGCAACTGAAAGCCCCCTGGTTAGCTGGCGTATCGGTGAGATAGAGGATGCCCTGCACCCCGAAGCAATGCGGCCGTGCAAGCGTAGAGTCCCAATGCACATGCGGCCCCGGAAATTTCCAGCGTTCGTTCTCGGGCGGGTTGAAGCCGCCCTGGTCCACCGTCGGCCACAGGTCCTCCCTGCCCCACAATTGGGCAAAGGCCTTCACCAGGCGCGGCGCCTGGCGATTGGCTATAAAGGCAGGATGGCGCAGCAGGGGAACCCAAATGGTCACGCCGTACTTCTTTCCGTACCAAGTCTCCGGATGGTCTGGGTCGGCGTCTAAAAACTCATAAATGGCCGCGGCGGCAGCATCGCGATCCTCGGCTGCCACCGCGTCGTGAACGACCACATAGCCGTGCTCATCCCAGAAGGCCAGTTCCTCAGCCGTCAGCCCCGGCACATCGTCCAGAGAGCCGGCGGCGGAGCCAACAGGCTTGCCCTCAAGAGCGTCACGCAGGCGCGTCAGCCTCTCCTCCTCGATGGCTCCGCCATTGGTTTCGATGATCCATTCTTCAAAGGAGTCGAAGCCCGTATGGCTTGCAGAGTGAAGAAACCGGCCGGTTTCCAGAATGTTGAGCCCCAGACCGGAGAGCAGCGTGTTCTCCAGGTCCCACTCCTCATGGTTCTGGCTGGGCTTTACCTTCGGCTCCTTGATCTTGAGCCAGCAGCGCTGCCAGTAGCGATAGAGATACGGAATCTTCAGCTGGCCCAGGCTCTCGGGCATTTCGGCCTCCCCGGCGGCGACAGCAGCATTTGAGAATCGTTCCATTTCCATTGCGCTGGGAATCCTTTCGTGAAGTATATAGAGAGGTTCTCCAATTCACATGCCCATGTTGGCATTGTATGACGTGGCTTTTTCTTGAGGAAAAAGCCACTTGAGTGCAATCGCTTTGAGATACAGCAATTCGAGAACCGCTGTAACCGGTTAGCGTGTCCTATAAATGGGGTTCCAGTTGAGGTTCGTTGTTTCCCACATCTGGCATGATCAGGCCGCACCAGATGTGGGGCACTCAGGCGAAGGGCATCCCGCACAGCGGGCCTCTCACTGCTTCTTCAAACCCAGAGCATCGACCACAGCCTGATCGACCTTCGCAGGCTGGCCATCTTCCTTCCACACCACGCCGAAGCCGCCGCGATAATCCCACATCGTCCAGCCGATGCCGTCGGCTTCCAATGCCGTGCGCATATCGTGAATCCAGTTCATGCGCGAGGCGGCATCCGCATGCACACGGTAAACTCCAAACTCGTTGCAGATCAGCGGCACGTGATTTGCCTGGCCCCACGCCGCGGTCTCGTCGATCAGCATGCGCAAATGATGCGCATCCCAGTGATCCAGCCAGTAGCTTTCCAGGCTGGCGCGGTCGTGCGCATCCGGAACCTGCTTCAGCAGCTCCTTCATCGAGCTTTCCGCCGCTGGGTAGGGAATCCCATGCGTAGAACTCATCCACGGGTCGGCCCAGCTCGCGCCCTGATGAGTGAATTGCATTGGATCGTAAGTATGGAAGGTATAAATCACATTGCCGTCGGGGAGCGGATTGAGGGTCAGAAGATCCGGAATGCCGGAGTAATTCGGCCCGGTGGCGATGATGGTATTCTTCGGCGCAACCTCGCGTATAGCCGCGGCCACGCGCGCTTGAATGCCCGCCCAACGGTAGCGGTCGTTGACCGCGGGCTCGTTCATGATCTCAAAGAAGACCTTCTCCGGGTCACGCGCCGCATAATGCGCGGCCAGCCGCCGCCACAGCGAAGTCAGACGGTCCACCGCCGCGTCGTTCGTGCGCACCTGGAGCTTGTAGTCTGGCTCCGGGTGAATGTCGATCTGGACGGCCATGCCATCGGCCAGTATGGCATCCACAACCGTGTCCAGCCGCCCCAGAAAGTCAGCGTTGAAGCCGTCCTTGTCCAGGGGGGCCTGCTCCAGCGGCACCGGATCGATGCTGAGACGCACATTGTCAAAGCCCAGCCGCGCCATCAATGCAATGTCGCCCGTATCGGTATAGCGGTTGGTGCGGGCCGCCGAGTAGTCGCTGGCCGATTGGGCAAACCACTCCGAGGCGTTAATGCCATGCTTCAGATGCTGGACACGGGCAAAGGCCGTCTGCAAGCCTACGCTGCGATCCTGTGCAATTGCGGGTAGGGCGATCAGGAGAAGAGCGGCAAGAGATTGAGTCACGAGACGCATAGGTGGGAACTCCCAAGTTGAAATGCACGTCGACATAACGATACCACTGGGGGCTACTTGCGGTTCTGCTTCGGACGAGTGCAGGCGCAATCCCCACAAACAGCATCGGCTCCCATGCTGCGGGAGCCGAAATTGAATCGAATGCTGCGAACGCGTTAGTTTGCTTGCGTGGCATCGCCGGGATCGCTGAACGCCATCTGCTCATAGGTAGTGCGCAGATACTTGTGCGGATTGACCGGGACATTGTGGACACGCACTTCATAGTGCAGGTGCGGACCGGTGGCGCGGCCCGACTGGCCGACATAGCCGATCACCTGGCCGCGAATCACATGCTGGCCGGGCACAACCGCCATCGCGGAGAGATGACCGTAGACCGTTAGCACGTCGTGGCCATGATCGAGAATAATTTCTCGGCCGTAGCCGGCATTCATCGAAGCATCGGTCACGTTGCCGTCGGCGGCGGCGCGCACTGGCGTGCCTTTGGGCGCGTCAATGTCGAGGCCGGAGTGGAAGGCTCCTTCGCCGTTGATCGGGTCCTGGCGCTCACCGAAGCTGGAGCCCACGCGGCCCTCCACCGGCCACAGGGAAGGCGCGTCGGCCAATTCCGTCCAGTCGCCGGCAAAGCCGGGCGAGAGGCCGCCCTCCAGGGCGCGGGAGATGCGGCCCGACATGGCCTGACTCCGCAGCGTGTAAAACTGGTCGATGGAGAGCTTGACCTGCTGCTGATCAGGATCGTCGGTCAAGGCCAGGCTGGCGGGTGTTGGTTCTGCGGCGGCGGTGGCGGCCGGCGCGGACTTGGCCAGCCGGTTCTGCCGCAATCCGTAAAGCGCGGTCACTTCATTGGCTAGAGCGCCTAAAGAGGCCACCTGCACATTGCGGTCATGCGCAATCTGCGCCATCTGCTTGTAATTCTTGCTCAGGTTTTCTTTGTCTTGGCGGAGCTGATTGAAGCTTTCGGTCTTGAGCAGCATGCGGGTGTAAGACCCGGCCAGCCCCACGATGGTAAAGGCCCCCACCAGTGCGGCGGCTATAAAACCATACACATACTTAAGAGGAAGGGGAATTTTGCGAATCCCGCCGTCCTCATCTCTGGCGACAAATAGAATGTAATAGCGCTTGCGCAGCATTTTCGCCTTTCATCCCTGCCGTCAGCAGGGCCGCAATTCGCCGTGTACTCAATCAAAGCCAAGGCAACAGAGCTGTTCGACCCCCCAAAACAACGCATCACGCCCCAACGGGCGCTACTGTATCGCCTGTTAAGGCTAGCAAACCGGCCCTTGCCCAGTCAACGGAATTCTCCGCAACACACTGACAATAAAGTTGAAGAATTGGTGCAAAATTGCCCATTGTTGATGCTCGGCCAGCAAAATCCGTACAACGAAGTGAAGATTCGCGAGTTCCATCGGCAAATCTCCGCAGGAATCCCCTTTGCTGTCGGCTCCGACGTGGGTCCCTTTCCGCACACCACTCAGGCCGTCGAGATGGATCTGATGGTCCGCTATGGCATGAAGCCTCTTGCTGTACTGCAAGCCGACATGCTCACCGGCGCAATGCTGCTCGGCTGGGAGGGCCAGATCGGCCAGCTCCAGCCCGGCTACTCTGCTGACAACGTCGCCGTCCCCGGCAATCCCCTTGAGGACATCGCCGCAGTCGAGCGCATGAGCTTTGTGATGAAAAACGACGAAGTCGTGCGCCAGTAGCTTCACAGTCCATGCTGCATTATAATCCCTTGTAACCGGAAAGGGCCGGAAGTTTCGGTCCGCCGCCCGGGTTCAGCAATCCAGTCGATTCAGGGGCTAACGAGATGCGCCGGTTACATTTGCTGTTTTTCGCCATCGCTTCACTCGCCGCCGCTGCCGCTGCGCAGTCCGCGTCCGATCCGCGCCTTTCCGGGAGCTACAAATTCAGCGACGGCGGATGGACCTACGTGCATCTGCAGGGCAAGCCAGGTCAGATCGGCTTCCAGCATGGCTACCTGATGGCCCGCCAGATCGAAGACATCGTGAACGTCTACCGCGTCGAGACGCAGTACCAGGACAAGCGCGAATGGAGCTTTTACAGGGATGCCGCAAAGAAGATCCTCTGGCCGCATCTCGACAAGGAATACAAGCAGGAGTTGCAGGGCATCACCGACGGGCTGAAGGCGCAGGGATCGCCACTGGATTTGTGGGACGTTGTCGCTCTCAACGGCGTGATGGAATTGAGCTGGTACTACCTTCCCTGGCTGAAAGCGCAGGAGGTCAAGTCGAACCCGCCTGCGACACCGGCGCCGGGCAAATGCAGCGCGCTAATCGCCACCGGCTCGGCCACCAAGGACGGAAAGATCGTCATCGCGCACAGCAACTGGTCCTCCTACGCCGAAGGCGAGCGCTGGCGCATAGTCTTCGACATCGTTCCCGCTCGCGGCCAGCATATGCTGATGGACGGAATACCCGGCGTCATTACCAGCCAGGACGACTTCGGCGTGAACGCAAATGGGCTGATGATCACCGAGACGACGTTACCCACAAATGAGGGTTTCAACGTTAAGGGCATTGCGGAGTTTGACCGCTCGCGCAAGGCCATGCAGTACGCCACTTCGATCGACAAGTACGCCGCCATCATGCGCAAGGGCAATAATGGCGGCTACACCAACTCCTGGCTGATCGGCGACCGCAAGACGGGCGAGATCGCCTTCCTGGAACTTGGCCTGCATCATACCCCGCTCACCAGGAAGAAGGATGGCTATTTTGTCTCCTCGAACTTTGCCGTGGACCCGGAACTGATCCGCGACGCTACAACGAACTACGATCCCAAAGATCCCGAGAGTTCCATGAATGCCCGCCGCATTCGCGCCGAAGAGTTTGTGAAGGAACACTACGGCAAGCTCGATACGGCTCTCGCTGAGGCGTATCTCTCCGACCACTATGACAGCTACGAGCACAGAGTGGATGCAGGCAAGCGCAGCCTCTGCGGCCATGAGGAGACCTCGCCCGTCGGCGAAAAGGTCTGGGGCGTACCGCCCTTTTATCCTAGCGGCGCCGTCACCGGCAAAGTGATGGATTCGGACCTGGCGGCAAGGCTCAGTTTCATCGGCCGCGCGGGGCGCCCCTGCGGCGAGAGCTTCCTGGTTGCGCCCTTCCTCGCCGCGCATCCTGAGTTCGAGTGGCAAAGACCGATCCTGCGCGACATGATCGCGGGATCATGGACGGCCTTCACAGCCAATGAGAAGCCGCCTGCGATATCGGCGCAGTAGCCCGCTCAGATCACCATCACCAGATCGGAATAGACTTCAGATTTGCGTCGGCAGTCAACAAATGCAATCGTTCAGTGATCGCCTGGGCTACAAGCAATCGGTCGAAAGGATCGCGGTTTTGTCCTATTCTCGTAGAGTGGGCATGAAGCGCACCCATTCAGGAATCAACGCCGGGCGAGGCGAACGCGCCCTGCTCGCCGAGTTACGCAAGCGGGCAGCCCGCTCCTCGGCCGGCGGCCTTCGCCTGGGCATCGGCGATGACTGCGCCCTGCTGGCCCCGCGTCGGGGCGAGGAAGTGGCCGTGACGACGGACTTGTCGATTGCCGGCCGTCACTTCCGCCTCGACTGGCACCCACCGGAAGCCGTCGGCCATCGCGCCCTGGCGCGCGGCTTGAGCGACCTGGCCGCGATGGGCGCTCGTCCCGTAGCCGCCTTTCTTTCGCTGGGTCTACCGCGCGAGCTCACCTTCGCTTCGGGCCGCCGGCGCTCCTGGGTTCAGCGCTTCCTTGACGGCCTCCTGGCCATGGCCGAGGCCTATAATACCCCCCTGGCCGGCGGTGACCTGGCCGAATCCCCTCTCGCCGTTGCCGACATCGTCCTCGTTGGCGCCGTTCCCCAAGGCCGCGCTCTGCTCCGCTCCGGCGCGCGCGTCGGCGATCTGCTCTACGTCACCGGCGCTCTCGGCGGAGCCGCCGCCGGACTCGCGCGCCTGTCGGAACTGGCCCAAGCTCAGCCCACCCGGCCCAACCCTCCGAGTATTCCCAAGCATTTAGCCGCGTTGCTCGTTCCGCACCTCTATCCACAACCGCGAATCCGTCAGGGCCGCTGGCTCCAGCGCCACGGCATGGCCTCCGCCGCCCTCGACCTGAGCGATGGCCTCTCTACCGACCTCGCTCATCTCTGCGAGGAGTCCGGCGTCATCGCCGAGGTCGATGCGGCCCTGCTACCCATCCATCCGGCAGCAACGCTCCCCCAGGCTCTTCATGGCGGCGAAGACTATGAATTGCTCTTTACCGCGCCTGTCAGCGCGCGCCTGCCCCGGTCCATCGCCGGCGTTCCGATAACCAGAATTGGCCGTATCGCAAAGCCGCACCCCGGCCAGCTCGCGGCCATCCTCCTCACGCCGCAAGGCCCCCAGCCGCTGAAACCGCAAGGCTGGGAGCATTTCTGCTAACTCCGTCAGCCCTGAGTTAGAAAATGGCGAGGATCACGCGCACCTTCCCTGCCCCGTCACTAGACCTTGACCGGATTCGCCCTCCCGTTCTATTGTCTATCAGCGATACATCATAGACAGAACGACGCTCGGCCACGGCGTATCAGCGTCCGCGACCCCGTAATCGGGTCGTGGGAGTCTAATTATTATGAGGGACATCTTCTGGATCGGCGGCAATCCGCCCGCGGCACTGGCCATCGTGCTCTGTCCGCCCGGCGGCCGTGGGCTGCGCGATGAGCTGCTCATCATGAAGATTCGAGGCATTGAATTTCTGGTTTCGCTTCTGGAACCTGAGGAAGCTCACCTGCTAGGACTCTCAGAAGAAGGCCGGTTTGCGGAGCAGATTGGGTTACATTTTCTCTCATATCCGATTCCCGACGCTCATCTACCACAGGACAGGGCTGCTTTCAGGGCATTTGCGGGAAGGCTGGCAGATCGTCTCCGCGCCGGTCATGCTGTTGGCGTCCATTGCCGGGGAAGTATCGGCCGATCCGCTGTTGCGGCAGCCTGCGCGCTGATTCATCTGGGCTGGACGCCCGAGGCGGCTCTGACTGCCATTACAGCGGCTCGCGGGATGGCCGTACCCGACACGCAGGAGCAGGAAGACTGGATTCTGCGCTACAAAGCGTAACCGAGAGGCACCTCTGAAGGGTCTTATCCTGCAGCCGCCGCCCGCAGCCGCGCCGGCAAGATAGTCTCATAGGCTGCATAGACGCCCTCGAAGACCGAGTCCCAACTCATCGTCAACGCATAAATCCGCGCCGCCAGCCGCATCTGGGCATGGCGCGCCGGGTCGGCTAATACCCCGGCGATTGCAGCGGCAAACTCTGTATCGCGGACAATACGCCCGGTCTCGCCGTCGCGCACGATCGTCGCCGGGCCGCCGTCGGGAGTCACGATGGCCGGCACGCCGCTGGCCAGAGCCTCCAGCACCACGTTGCCGAAGGTGTCGGTGTGCGAGGGAAAGACGAAGAGGTCCATGCGCGCATAAGCCTCGGCCAGCGACTCACCCTTCAGCACTCCGGTAAACTCGGCGCGCGGCAGGCGCTCGCGCAGCCAAGCCTCCTCGTTGCCATGGCCGACGATGAGGAAGCGGAAGTTGGTTTGCCCCATCCTTTCCAGCTCTTGCTGCACTGCGGCCATCAGGGCAATGTTCTTCTCCACCGACAGCCGCCCCACAAAGCCCAGAACGGCTTCGCGGTCATCGGGGTTGCGCCTGCGCTTCGCCGGATTGAAGAGTTCAGCGTCCACGCCGCGTGGCATCAGGTGGCAGGGCCGACCCGTTGTCCGCTCCAGCAGCGCGCACAGTTCCGGGTTGGGCGCAAAGAGAACGCGCGCCGCGGAGTAGAAGCGCGCCGCCACGGCCATCGACAGATCTTCGATCTTCTGCCCGGTCGCCGTCGAGTGGCGCTGGGGCAGCAGGCGCAGAAACCACTCTGAGCGCCGCGCCGCGTACTCGTGGACGTTGGTGTGCCAACTGGCAGCCAGCGGCAGCCGCAGGTGGTGCGCCAGCCACGCGCCCAGCATCCCCACCTCGCTGGGGCCAGTAATGTGAATCAGGTCGGGGTGGAAGCGCTGTAGCGTCTGGCTGACGAGCGGATAGTGGCGCAGGAACGCAGGATCGAAGCGCAGGTCTTTTTCCAGGGCAAAGGAGAGAAAGCCGCGCGGCAGCTCCAGCGTCCAAACGCTGCCGTCCTCGGTAATGGCCTGTGCACGGTCGCCGGCGCGAACGCAGAGAAAAGGCAGCCCCCGCCGCCGCGCAAAGGCTTCAAAATGGCGGCTGGTGTGCGCCACCCCGTTCACCTCATGAAAGGAGTCGGGGAAGTAGGCTACTCGGGGCGGAGTTAGCGGAGTTAGCGATGCTGGCGGAGTTAGCACGCTTTTATTCCGCTGTCCTGATTCTGGAGGCATTCATTCCCTCAAAGGTAAAGCCCCGCTAACTCCGCTTCACCCATCCTACTCGCCCAGCGCCAGCCGTAACTGGCGCGACTCGCTCCACGCCAGCCGCAGCCCGCCGGAGAGCGGCGCCGCGCCCATCAACTGCACCATGCCCAGCAGCCAGCTCATCGCCCGCGGCGGCCTCTCGTTGGGCCACAACTCGCTCAGCGGCCGGATGACGCCGTTCAAGTCCGGATGATAGACGCGCTCATCCCAGGTGCGCGAACCTTGCGGAAACTCCGGGTAATGGCGGATGGCGTCGATAGTCGATTGCAGGAGGCGATGCTTCCACGGCTCGGCGTACTGCGGCATGAAGAGCATATCGCTTTTCTTCTCCCGCCGTATTTCATGCACGAATTCGGTAAAGCTGGCGGCGTTCGTCAGGTTGAGGTTAGCGTTTGGCTCCACGCCATGCCGGTCGCCGCCGCTGATGAGCAGCATATTCCACTGCTCGGCCAGCCGCCGCACCGCGCGATTCTCGTCCCAGTTGCGCAGCCCATTCAGTTCCAGCGCGTGCAGATAGTTGCCGTTGACGAGCAGGAACTCGTTGACCAGAAACTCGTGCCGCTCCTTGCCGATCAGGTACAGATCCCACAAGGGATGGTTGAAGACCACCAGTACATTCGGCTCCTCGTCGAGAGCGCGCAGAATCTCCGTTAGCCGCATGTCACTGGGGTTTGCGGTGTAATCGGCAAGAGTCGCCATCCACTCGTTCGCCCGTGCGCTGGGCAGGTTATGCACGCCCAGGTGGAAGGATTGCTCGCCATACGGAGCCGTCCACTCCACCGAAACCGGAATCTGCCGCGCGCTGGGAACAGTGCGCAGCAGCATCGGCGCGTTGATGGTGTCGTGATCGGTGAGGGAGACCATCGGCGCAAGATCCAGCTTTTCAATCTGCCGGGTTTCCAGGTCGAATGCCAGCTTGGGAGTCATTGGCGGCGTCCAGTAGCTGGCCGCGTAGTTGATGCGCACCCCGTGCATCCGCTCCGAGCGCTGCTCCAGCCGTGTGAGCAGCGGACGAATCATCGGGTACTGATTGCCCAGGTTCGCCAGAAAGTCCAGCGTCTCGTGCGATTGATTAGTGTGGCTGTGCAACGAAACGCCGGACCGAAATCCTTGCGGGACCTTCTTGTCGCGCCACAGGTACGAGATCGTAGAGCTGGCCATATCGGCTCCTTGACTGCGAAGACGCACATGAATTCCGAAGGGGAATCGGAATCTCTGCAACAAGTTTGCCGGTTTGATATAAACGCTGGATGAATGTGGCACTAATAACGGTTCAATTAGCGAAGGAATCAAGAAAGGCACGAGAGGGGCAAGAATGTGTCAGATATCCACCGAGAAAATCTCCAGGATATTGTGGTGGAGCAGTTTTCGATTTGCCGGTAACACAGCCAGAATGGCCGTGAAACATCGTCTCAGCTTGACCATTGGAACTTTGTCGACATTTGCGGTGTCTAATAGTATTGAGTTTCCCGATCGCGGCAATTGTTCTCGCACTGAATTTTTCGGGCAACATCGCGATGTCTCGGGCTGTCGATGTCCGTCAGCGCATCGATTGCGCAAAGGCTCTGGTATCTGGTAATGAGGTAGCTATGCTGCGTCCGAACGTCCTTTTGGCGAACTTGATTATTCTCCCTGCCAGCCTCTTGGCCTTCCAGGCGGGAACTTCTCAAGGTCCCGAGATGGCTCCTCAGCATTCGCCAATTGCGGCAGTAGAGCCAACCCGCGCGTCGCTCGTGCTGGAATTGGATCGAGCCATCCTGGTCCTGAAGCGAGGCCTAAAGGAACATTGGGCAACACGCGATCAATATCTCACGGCATTTGAGAAGACGCCGGGCACGGATCCAACCGGTCGACCGGTGACGGATGCGAAAAGTTATGTTGAGTGCGCAATTGGCGAACATCTTTCAACTCATGAGGTATGGGATGAAAAATGGGATGAGGGACCTCCTATCAACATTGAGGTGCAACGAACGATAGTCGAGTTGACAAAAAGTCGAGAAGATCAAGCCATTGTGTTGCAGCCTTCACCCTGCGCCGCCCCGTCGCCGAGGAGAATAGTAGTCTCAAGCGGCGTGGCCGTAAGTATGCTCAAGACCAAGATCGATCCCGTCTATCCAGCCGAGGCGATTAAGAACCATGTCTCTGGCACGGTCGTTCTTCATGCCACGATCAGTACCAAGGGCAACGTGGAGACACTCCGCGTCATTAGCGGACCTGCCTCGCTGCAGCAAGCTGCTCTGGACACCGTTCGGCGATGGACCTACCGGCCGTACCTGCTGAACAACATGCCGGTCGAAGTTGAGACCACCATCAACGTTGTCTTCGCGTCGGGTCGTTAGCCGTAGCTCAGGCCGGTGAGAGGTCCTGAAGTGCTTGAGTCGCGGCGCCCTCGCTGAAATCACTGTAGTGATTCTAAGTGGATGGTCGCCAGCTCTGAGACTGCACCACTGTCCCAGCGGGCATTACTCCAAAGTGTCGAGTGTGTCTACTTGCTCGTTTTGGCCATCTCCGGCCCGAGAAAATCCTCTACCGTCCAGCCGGCCATCAGATCCTCGCCTTGCTTCATCGTCTGACTTTCCGCAAGTGTGCCCGCGGCGGCCTCGGCGTTGAGGTAGTTCTCCGTCAGACCCTGGCGCAGCAGCTCGAAGGCCTGCTCCGGAGTGTCGGCAAACTGAAAAAGCTCGATGTCCTTGGGCGAGATGGCCCCGGTATCGACCAGCACGTCAAGATTGAAAACCTTCTTCCAGTACTCCGAGCCGTAGACGACCACGGTGATCTTCTTTGCCAGCTTCTGGGTCTGCGCCAGGGTGAGAATCTCGAACATCTCGTCCAGCGTGCCGAAGCCGCCGGGAAAGACCACCAGAGCCTTGGCCAGGTAGGCGAACCACAGCTTGCGCATGAAGAAGTAATGGAACTCAAAGTTGAGCGAGGGCGTGATGTAGGGGTTGGGATGCTGCTCGAAGGGCAGGCGGATGTTCATGCCGATGGTCTTGCCGCCGGCCTCGTGGGCGCCGCGGTTGGCCGCCTCCATGATGCCCGGCCCGCCGCCCGATGTGACCACAAATCGGTGCCGCCGCGAGGGAATTGTCTTCGCCCACTTGGTCAGCATTCCTGAAAGCCGCCGCGCGTCCTCGTAGTAGCGGGCCATCTCCACTGCCGCCGCGGCCCGCTTACGTTGCAACTCCGTCGCCTGGCCCGCGGCGATCTCGGGAATGCTGGCCGGCTGCTCATCGCTGGGGGCCGGCTCTCTGGAGCCGGTGTTTGCCAGCAGTTCCAACTCATGGCCGGCCTCCTCGCGCCCGCGAAAGCGCGCCGAGCCGAAGAAGACCACCGTGTCCTGAATCCGCTCGCGCCGGAAGCGCGCCAGCGGCTCCATGTATTCGGAGACGATGCGAATCAGCCGCCCGTCAGCGCTGTTCAGAAAGCCGGGGTTCTCATAGGCCAGCGGAGCAATTGTGAGCGGTGGCGGCGCTCCGTTGCCGGGAATCACGGCGGCCGGTACGGCGGTCCGAGCTGATCCCTGATCTCCAATCGCTGAACTCTGATCTTTATCGTTCATCTCATCCATCCCGATGGCGGAGCGCGTCCTGAAACGCGATCCACAGATTCAATAGCCCCAGCCCAGACACCAGGCCACGCACCGCCCCGTGGGCAGCAATAATCCCCAGTGCGGGATAGTGCATAAACAGAGGGTTTTGGTCCCAGAACATTCTTGACCACGGCGCATAGCAGATCGCCAGGCCGATGTACATTCTCAGCAGCACGCGCATGAACAGCTCAGCGCGCTCCAGCCAGTGCGGAATCCGCTGCGGCGCGTGCCCTGAGCCATTCGCCGCCGGCTGAACTACTGGCATGATACCGGATGCTGACCCAGGCGCGGGAGCCGGGTTCGGGGCAAGGGGAAGCGACGTCTGT
>Ga0326727_10006801_pt1 | contig 30928 bp, 29 predicted proteins | sample MB2enrmetagenome_FD_207643 | JGI IMG/M metagenome (GOLD analysis project Ga0326727, IMG submission 207643) | Lab enriched peat soil microbial communities from McLean, Ithaca, NY, United States - MB29MY | ecosystem: Environmental > Terrestrial > Soil > Wetlands > Peat | place: USA: New York... | reverse complement strand
ATATCAGAGTTGTCAAAGAGCAATTTTATTTAAATTATTTTAATCATACTGCGATTCGGGCATTTTTTGATCCCGAGATTATGTTTCCCCAAAAAATTGCAGCGTAACTTTTTACGAGACCATCAAAATTGCTAATCTTCAATAGAGGAATACAATTGTTTTTGACATTTAATTATTCCATGTATCGTGGTGCTAAAATGTATTTCTAAGTTCCCGTGTTACAATTACCGGGGGTTTGCCTAAAGGAAATTATGAGACAGCAGTGGTATGATTTCACAAAATTCACCTTGCAAAATATGACCCGCTGCGGAGATGACCTACAACAATTCGGGTCGAAAGCAATAAACATTGAAGAATTAGCCAATTTGATGGTTCATTATTTCTATGACCATTTTATTGACAAAAAAACAGGTGAAAAAGCATGCGCATTGGTGCGTTTTTTCATGACATATCCTTACACAAGCCTTGATGAAGAACTGCGCCAATTGGCCAATAAAATCATCAATGGGCAACCAGTGCCACAAGAAGCAAAATGCGTGGTTCTTTTAGCGACGGCAGGATTGCAACCGGAGTGGAATTCAACTAGGCTTTCAAAAGGACACCGGGTACTTCCCTTGCTGAATGAAGTTATGGTGAAACAAACTCCCATGTTGTATGAGTTAATTTACCAGTTGGGAATAGACGCATCAAGTGTGTTAAATCCCGACCCAACTATTGCGCTTGAACTGGAAAAGAAGATTATCAAAGTATATTACATACCCGATGCGTCTGTAAGCCCCTATATTCCGCAGAATGATTTTGCGATTCCCTTTGGAATTAAGTCTGTATTAGGATTTGGGGGTATGTTACCTACGGGAAATATGTTTGCCATGGTTATTTTTTCCAGAGTAAAGATACCCAGTAAAACTGCTGATATGTTCAAAAATATCGATCTCAATGTAAGAATGACAGTAATGCCTTTTGTATCAGAAAAGATCTTTGTGATCGATAAAAATGAAATTACGGAGTGTGAAAGATTGAGATACCTGATGGCAACGCAAGTAAATCTCCTGGAAATGTACAAACAAACGGCCATTGACCAATCCAGACGCTTGGAATACTTATCGTTAAATGCAGTAAATTTATTAAGAAAATTAACCAGGGAATGGTGGTTATACATCTCATTAGTGTTGGCTTCCGGAATCTTTTTATTTGTTAATCAGCAAACTCATATAGAATTTACCTTACACCTGGCAGCCATACCTCTTGAAATTTTGCTTGGCGTTTTTGTAATTGGAAAATTACTGGAAAGAAGAGATCGGACAGAAAAATTAATGAAGTTACAACATCTGAAAAGTTATCTGTTCCGGTCGAAGATGCGTAACCTCTTTCTCACCGATTTAAACGCTCTCAGATTCCCCCCAATAACGGTATCGAAGATCAAGAACTCAAGCCTGGAAGAATTAAAACAAATGCGCAGCGACGCCGATCATATAGAATATGCGTCACCGGAAGCGATGGAGGCTGTGATTATGGAATATGTCTCAGCCTATCATGTGTTTCAAGAATTCATGGAGAAGGCGTTTACCCAGGATATAGAGTCAAATTTCGAGAATATGCTTTACATTTTGCATTTTATCGAAGACGTTAAATTATTTAAACAAACGCATCCTGATAAGCTTTTCATTTATGAGGCACAAAACCAGCGTTCTTTGATGAAAAAAGTCAAGAAAATCATGGGCGATGGCATCCTGAAATTCCTGGATTACGTGATTGAATTAAAAGAAAAAGACCCGGATATGTTCTACGACCTTCTGACTGATTACGAATTGTCGAGCATAGAAGAAAACAAAAGGGTCAACTCTCCATATTCCATTTAACCGGGAACACTTGCGGCTGCATAGCTTCATCCGCCGAAATTGTCACGGGGTCCGCTTCCCATGATACACAGCTTGTGCTGATCCCTCCTGGAAGCTCTGCGGACTCTATGCGGAAAGCAAGGCCGGTGCTATCGTTGCCGATGTTATTCTTTACCGGCAAGAATAGCCGACGCTTTGGGTCCTCAGGGTCTTTGACTACCAGAAATGCGGCCCTTGCTGCCGCGACAAAGGCAAGGCTACCAGTCACGCGCAAGAGGGCCTCGCCACCACCGCACTTATTGAGGTGCGAAACGCCAATAATAGCTGCATCATGTTTAGCTGCCATTTCCGCCAGAGGAGAGAGAAGGGCACGAATATCCGCATTCTTGTGAGAGTCGGTCCCTCCCAAATAGGCAGAGATAGAGTCAATTATTATTAATGCCGCTCCGCCGATTTCTTCTATCATTTGGCCTAAGCGCCCCAAGTCAGCCGCAAGGTTAAATGATCTTCGGCCCCCACTGATGTCAATTACCGCATCCAGAATAAAAGCCCGGTTGAGGTCTGCCCCCGACGCTTCCAGTCGTGGCCTGATCGTGTCTGCCGCGTCATCTTCAGCGGAAAGGATGATGACATTGCCCTGTTCACAATATACCCGGTCAACCGGCCACAACCCGCCAGTGGTGGCTATCGCTGCGATGTTTAAGGTAGCCTGACTTTTGCCGAGTCCAGGATGACCGGCCAGCATAGAGACCTTCCCCTTTGCGATTCTGCCTAACCATAGCCATTTGATAGGCTTAGCGGTGATGTCAGATAGCCGCCGGTATTCGACCTCGGGAAGAGTTCCCACCCCTTTGCCAACTGGATACGCTCCTCGAGGTCCTTCTTCTCCTGGTCGAGAAGGTAAAGCCGATCCTTAAGAGGGATAATCTCTTCGTCATACTCTCCTGAGGCCTCTTTTGCCTTCATCGCAATTAAGAGCTCCGCTGCCTCAAACACCAGTTCCTCTTCGGTCTTTGACCTTAGTTCTTGTGCGGTGATCATGGCCGAGCCCCGCCCTTCAGCGCAATCCAGGCGATTATGTCTTCAACTTTCCATGCTACAACCCTTGGGGAAAGCTTGCAGGGCGCGGGAAAGCTGCCGTCTTTCACCTTCTGGTAAATTGTGCTGCGCTTAAAGGGGACGTATTTCATGACAACGGGAAGCCGAAGGAAGCCGGTTTCGGGAAGGGGGAGAGTGCGGGTTTTTCCATAGTAAGTCACCTCGTCATGTAAGATTATGAGGTAGCTTACTACGGCTTATTTAAGGAAATCTGTAGTTTTATTCGGCGGGAATGGTACTACAAACCCCAATGGAGAGTATTTCTTTGAAATTCAACTTGCGCCTAGACCTGTTAAATGCTCGCTCCCAAGCAGGGAAACTCGAATTATGTTTGTAATACAAGTCTTTGAGTGACTGATAATCCATTGCGTAACACTCAGTAACTTTATTAATTGCAGCCATAACAGATAGCCCGCCCATTTTGTGAAGAAAGTGGACTTTCAAGGCAAGTTCTTCATGACGTTTCTTTATTTCATTTTGGGTATATAGAGTGTGACGCGTCTTTAACCTGAGACCTAACTGTCGTTCGAGTTCGCCTGTTTTCCCTTGGATGTATGATATGCAAGTAATCCCTGATAAAGCCATCTGCAACGAATGACAGTTGTGGTTTTCCCGCTTCATGACAGCAAAGATAAAGCTCCAAAAGCACTAACGGGTTAATACGTTTGTCATCTCTTGAACAACCCTTTACAGTTATTAGTAAGTCAAAAATACTGCTTTCTTGGGGAGTGAAATCATTATCAGACTTGCCAATAGGGAGTAGGTGGGTATCGATGAATTCTTGTATCTCGATAAATTCCGGTGGTTGGCCTTTAAATATTAGGTGACAAATGGCAGGACATCGTTCACGCAGATGTGTCAGGACATCGGTAACCCGATCTACCAAAATGTTTATTTTTAATGAGTAAATTTCTCATAGTACGATTTTATCTCATTGTTGTTCCAGCAGCGGGCCGTAACCAAGGTTTTAAACAGGGCGGTTCGCTTCGCTGTGCGCACCACTTTGGCGCGCTCATCTCGCGCCCTGTTTAAAACCTACGACCCTTTACCCTCTATACATATGAAGCGTCGCAGCCCGGATGTTTAATGAAGGTTACCGATGTCCTGACATTTTTTACCTTTAAACCTGCGTGAACGATGTCCTGACATTTGAGAATTAGGCTTTCATATTTCATCTTGAGCCTCTCCTTTGCGCTCTCCAAATGGATCGCGGGAAGCCGGCGGAGATTTCCGGCTTGTCGGGTGCCCCCTCTCGCCTGGAATGGGGAAACCTCTCAACGCAATTGCTAGACACATTGGACGGATAGCGTCTTGCGGTTATGACACTCTTGATATACTCTTTCGCCGCTGAAACAGTGATATCAACACCGCATCCATTATGCACCATGTTAGCGAAGTGCGATGAACACGCGGCAGACCGCGAGAACCGTTTCCCGTGATAATTGACATATTTATACCCGGTTTTCCCCGCTAAAACTTCAGCGGCTTTTTGCAATGTAGTGACGGTCGTTTCTTCCATTATCTTCCTCTTTTTCGTTAGATTATACGGCTCAAGGATAGGCCGGATGCAATTCCGGCCGGCTTCTAAATTTGCCATGTAACTGGACTTTACCGCCTTACTCTGACTCCGCCTTTTTAAACGGTATCACCTTTGCCCCGTTTTTCAACCCGTCAAGGAAGTCGGCCCAAAGCTGCATCATCTTCCGGCGCTCATCAAGGTGCGAAGTCCGGTTGTAGGCGCGCCCGTTCGGATCGCGCACGGCATGGCTTAATTGATGCTCTATGAAGTCGGGCCGGATCTGCAACACTTCGTCAAGGATCGTCCGCGCCATAGCCCGGAAGCCATGTATAGTCGTTTCATCACTGATCGCCATATACCTTAGAGCCGTACACATGGCGTTTTCTGACATACAGCGGAGAGAAGAGGACCGGCAGGGGAAAACATACTTGCAATTGCCGGTAAGCGGCTGCAGTTCTTTTAGAATCTCCACGGCTTGGCGTGAAAGGGGCACAAGGTGGGCAACCTTCATTTTCATCTTTTCCGCTGGTATGTTCCATTCTCCGGCATCAAGATCAACCTCCGTCCATTCCGCTTTCCGTAACTCCCCGGGACGGACAAAGACAAGCGGCGCAAGCTGTAAGGCGCACTTCACGACAAAGCTGCCCTGGTAGCCGTCTATAGCCCTCAGAAGTGGTGCAATGACTTTCGGGTCGGTCAATGAGGCGTAATGGTTATGCTTCACCGGTGGTTGCGCTCCCCGAAGGTCCGCAGCCGGATCTCGTTCGGCGCGTCCGGTGGCGACCGCATAGCGGAAAACATTGCTGCAATGATTCCGTATCCGGTGAGCTCTGTCAAGCGCCCCGCGTGATTCTATACGGCGCAATACCGCCAGGAGTTCAGGAGGGGTGATCTTGTCAATAGGTCGGTTCCCTATCCAAGGAAAAATATCTTTTTCAAGCCGTTCGATGACTGTTTCCGCATGACCGGCAGACCATGTACCGGAAAACTTGATGTGCCATTCCCGCGCAACTACTTCAAAACTGTTTGCTGTTTGTTCGCCTTTTGCCGCCTTCTGAGCTTTGCGGGCCTCGCCAGGGTCAATGCCATTGGCAAGGAGCTTGCGTGCCGCGTCCCTTTTCTCCCTTGCGTCGTATAGGGACACTTCGGGGTAAGTGCCGAAAGAAAGCAGTTTTTCCTTACCTCCAAAACGAAATTTGAAGCGCCACCACTTACCGCCGGTAGGAGTGACGAGAAGATACAGCCCGTCGCCATCAGTCAGTTTGAATTGCTTTGCGGCTGCTTTCACATTCCTCACCTTGGTATCAGACAGTGACATGGTTTCTCTTTTCTGGGGGTAACTGTTATCGTAGTTGGGGTAACTTAAGAGATAAGTTACCCCAAGTTACCCCGGATATCAATAGATTTCTTTGCACTATGTTGGATAATCAGGAAAGGATAATCTGTTAAGAATGGCTATGTTGTGGATGGTAATAAATCTCACTGGATGTATGTTTGATGCCTACGGTAGCCTCGTCATCTACCACCGGGACTCTCCTTTCGGCATGGTGGTCATCTTCTGAGTCGAGTTCGAGTTGCGGGCCGGTGCGGAGAAGCTCCTGAAATTCCGCGCCCGGCACCGGCCGGCTGAAATAATAACCCTGCAGCTCATCGCAATCCAGGCTGCGTAGATATTTCAGTTGCCCTGCCGTCTCCACACCCTCAGCTATTACCTTTAGGCTCAGGCTGTGCGCCATTGCAACGACCGCTCTGGCAATCGCGGCACTGTTTGGGTTGCTGGTTATGTCCCTGACGAATGACTGGTCGAGCTTCAATGTGTCAAAGGGGAACCTTTTCAGGTAGTTCAAACTGGAATAGCCGGTGCCGAAATCATCCATTGTGAGATTGATCCCCATTCCCTTGAGTTCGTTCAGGATGTCCGTCACCCTGTCCACATCGTGCATGACCATGCTCTCGGTAATCTCAAGTTCCAGGCATCGCGGGTCAAGCCCGGTTTCTCGCAGGATACGGCTTATGAGACCGGGCAAGTCACGCGCCTTCATCTGACGGGCCGACAGGTTGACCGCCACTTTCATCGGGGGCAGACCGCCGTCCTGGCAGGCCCTACTTTGGGCGCAGGCGGTCCTGAGCACCCACTCTCCAATAGGCTCGATGAGACCGGTTTCCTCGGCAAGGGGAATGAACTTCGCGGGCGAAACCGGACCCAGTTCCGGGTTCGTCCAGCGCGCCAGGGCTTCCATCCCGGTAATAAGGCCGGAGTGCAGGCTTACCTTGGGCTGGTAGCAGACAGACAACTCGCTTCTCTCCAGAGCGCGCCGCAGGTGGTTCTCCATAGTCATGCGTCCCAGCGATCTGGAGTTCATCTCCTCTGCGTAAAACTGGAAGCAGTTGCGACCCAGGTCCTTGGCCCTGTACATGGCTGCATCGGCGTTTTTCATGAGAGTCTGCGCGTCTTCGCCATCCCTGGGGTAGATGCTGATGCCGATGCTGCATGTAATGACGAATTCATGCCCGCTTACGGTGAAAGGTCGGGAGACGGCCCGCTGAATCTTATCCGCAATCACTGCACTGTGTTCGGCCGCGGCGGGGTCCGTAATGATGATGACGAATTCATCCCCTCCATGGCGGGCCACGGTGTCGCCGGACCTGATACAGCCTGAAAGTCGCTCGGCGACTATTTTAACAAGCGAATCCCCGGTGTTGTGCCCCAGGCTGTCGTTAATGAACTTGAAATGGTCCAAGTCAACGAAAATTACCGCGACCTGGTAATGGTTGCGATGCGAAAAATGCAGGGCCTGTTGAATGCGGTCGTTAAGGAGGTTGCGGTTGGGAAGGCCAGTCAGTTCGTCGTGGTTGGCCTGGTACTCTAACTGTTTCTCATATAACTTGCGCTCGGTGATGTCTTCCAGGGTTTCGATAACCGCGAGAAGTTCTCCATCACTGTTGCGAACCGGCGCTGCGTTGAAGAATAAGTAGCGGCCTCTGCCGTTGAGGTTACTGTACCACCCTTCGGCCATCAGCCCTTCGGGGATGAAGCTCGATTTGCCGAAGGCGGCGTATTCCCGGATGGTGTGCTCCATGGTGCCGTCGATGACTATTTCGGCCAGGACGGGACGTTTACGGTCATAGAAAGCCCTCCATGATTCGTCCCCTCCGATCATGTCTTCGCCCTTTATGCCGGTAAGCTGTTCGCATGCCCTGTTCCATAACAGGACGCGGCGTTCCGGGCTGATGACAAAAGTCGGTACTGCGTTGTTTAGCACAAGATTTTCGGCGAATTCCTTCTGTTTCTTGATTAAATCTTTCATACTCTTCATTCCGGTGATGTCATGGATGATCGCGATGAAGCTCTTTCGTTCCTCAAGATCCAACGAGCTGACGAATATTCCAACCGGAAAGCATGTCCCCTCCATGCGGTACGCGGCGGTCTCTAGGCCTGTCCGGTAACTTCCACCTGAATCCCCGGGATATCCCTCAAACTGTGATGCAAGACCGTCCAACTCTATTGCTGGTATGAAACGGGTAATGTTTTGGCCGATCATTTCATGTGGTGCATACCCGAACATCTTTCCCGCCGCTGGATTTAGGGATTCGATGGTCCCCTCGGCATCGAAGTTGATCACCGCGTCCATGATACAGTCCAGCGCCGCCTTAGTCCTGGAGATTTCGGCCATAGCCGCCATCCGCAAGGGCCTTGCCACGAGGACCCAAATGAAGGGTGCAATCAATAACGTTAGGAAAAGCGCATCTACCAGGTCCCTGATAAAACCATAGGGCACAGGTAAAACCGGTGGCAGAAGCGGCGTTATAACTTTTTCAATCACAAAAATAATCAGCAGCAGGGGGACGAAAATAGTAAATGGCTTAGGAAGGTAACAATATGGAATACCAAAAGTTCTCATTACAGATCTCCATACTGGCGGTTAGGGTCGCGTTCCGTTCCGCTTGATTAACCTTTGGAGTTTGCACGCTTCTTTTTACGTATCGGCGTAAACGATCATTTATTGAATTAGAAAACATGCTATTTATCCCTCTCTGCGTTAGACGCTTACCACGCCTGCTCCTGTGGTACTCATGTCCGTTTCTTCCCACTGAACTATGGCGTTCCCGAAGGACCTAACCGGTCGGCGAAATGCAACATACATACTATGGCAATTTCGGTGTGCAACAGCTTTGTCCGGTCAGGTCCTTGCGTGGTTCCTTTTCTCTGCCTTTCTTGCGTACTGAGCGAGCGGGAAAGCGAGAGCCGGGAGGCTACGATGGATTCTGCCTTTAGAACCCCCTGGAGGTTTAGAAGCCCTTACGCCGGCGCAGAAACTCCTTTTGAAATCGTTGGCCAAGGAGCCCACTGGGAAAGTATTGGCGGCTCATTATGGTGCACGATCTAGAATTGCTTCAGCTGGTGGAATCCGGGATAGTTTGGAGGAATTGATAGAGTTTGATCACGTGTCTGTGATCTGACAGGGATGATAAGGGTTGTGGACCCATTGTTTGCCACGTGGTTGAGCACGCGACAACTTCGGATATAAGGATGAATGCTCCCCCAACCAAACTACGCATTGGTTGGGGGAGCATTCACTAATTCACGGTAAAGATTGCTGATGGAATTGTCAATTGACCGCTGACCGTCACGGTAATCTGCCCCGTGGTCGCACCCGTTTGGACCTCAGCAACAATCGCTGTACTTGTTGAACTTGTGTCAAGGGCTTTGGTCCCGTTAAACTGGACGGTGTTACCAGACGTCGTCGTAGCAAAACTGGTCCCGGTGATGGTATCGGATGTGCCAACGGGACCACTTGTTGGTGGAAAAGTTGTGATTACCGGAGGCACTGTAAAGTCTGACGATGATGTAACCGTCTGACCGTCAACCGTTACGCTGATAGGACCTGTAGTTGCTCCCAGTGGAACGGTGGTGGTGATCTCCGTACTTGTGAAGCTGCTGACTGTGGCCGCCGTCCCATTAAAAGTGACGGTATTATTTACTGCCGTTGGGTCGAAGTTATTCCCTTCAATTGTAACTGTCGTGCCAATCGGTCCGCTGGTCGGCGAAAAACTCGTAATGCTGGGACCTGAAATTCAGCGGCTCGGCAGAAAAAGCAGGGAGATCAAGGCAACCACAACCAAGGCAATATGTTGTCGGAATCCATTTGATGTAAACATGGTGTGTTTCCTTTCTCAGCCGGCAAGACTTTGTTGTTCCTCACGCAAAACTGTGCAAGAAAGTGGGCAAGGTAAGTCGCTCATGCAGTGAAAAGGGTCTGGATATATTCCTTTGCCTACCTAAAATCATACGTCCTGTTGCAAGTGCTTTTGGCCGTGTTGTGTCCTCCCACGACACAGTTTGAGATCGTCAGAAAGCGTATCCCGGTAATCACCGGCAGTGCGATACCCCCCCGCAGCGGGTGTAAAAGCCAGATCAGGAGCAATGGAAACAACCAGTTTAAAACCTCCCTGGTTTACGGATTCAAAGCGGAATCCTTGCATTTCCAGGTTCTCGCAGATAAGCTGTTCACCAAGTATAAGTTCCTACTCTAGATAGTATGATGGTTGGTGCTTCCATAACCACCTGCTGGGAAGCATGCCTATCAATTTTAATCGACTACTTAATGTGCATAATTGAATGTTATTAATAACGTGAGATCTTTTCAAAAGGTTGCATAAATAAGAAATTACCAGTTTTCCATATAGATAGGGGAAAAGCGGTTGCCGGGTCTCCGAAGCAAATCATATCACCCAGGAACCGGCTCCACGGACTGCGCAAGTGTCCCCACCCGGCGAAATTAAAGGATCAGGTCTTGTCCGGAAGGTCGGTCATGCGTAGCAACATGGACTCGAAATCCTCGATGAGGCTCACTAGCAGCTGCATCCCCCTGTCACGGGATCGCCAGGAGTTCCAAGTCCAGCCTTCGCTTCCATGGTTTTTGCCGGGATACCCAATCCCGCATATATATCCTTTCTCGGGCATACGATGCCGATCAGGCCGCCGGCGGCCGGCACATCAACAGCGTCGATCCTTAAAGGGGAGACAATGCTGCGATTGGACGCCATTTTACCTTTGCACCTCCAGTAATTAGGGCCTACCGGCCGACCCTCACCCCGTAACTTCCACGCCCGCGCCAACTTTAAAAAACACAAGAATCATCACCAAACCGGCACATCAAGGTCATTAACCGTCCTAATACCTGTCGAAATCCAGTCGATGATGGCGATAACAGCCCCATGGAGGCAGCCGTAGGCTCATTTTAACTACCTCGCTGTCGATGGGTGTTTCACTCAGACGGCCCCTGCAAGGAAGAGTACAACTCAGAAGGATGTCCTTCTCACATTCCCTTTACTGGAGATAAATGGCCGATTCCCCCTCAGTGTATACCTGGATGGAGATATTATCCTTCTGTACCAGCGCATCGCTGAATTGCAGGGTTTTGATATTGCCCTTCAGAAGAACGTGATCTGCCAGTTGGACCTGCGCAATAGCTTTTTGGGCCATCTCGCGGGATTGTTCCAGCCTCTTAGTCAGGTCCATATTGAGCTTCTCCTGAATCCTGCTCTTGATCATGCTATGGAGAAACCAGTCGGCCGACTGCAATAAGATGCTCTGGGTCTGCAAATCGAAGTCCACATCTTCCACGGAAAAGATATTGGTCTGAGGATCGAAGCGGGGTTTGCCTGTCAGGTAAAATACCCCGTCCAGAGCCCCTTTGGTCGCTACTTTAATTACGAACTTGTCTCCATTGCCATAAAGGTCAAGATCTTTTATGATTATGGTTTTCCCGTCAGAATCGAACGCCTTGTTGAGAAGCAAAGGAGACGCAATGCTGAGAATATCCTTGTAGAAAAGATCTGCATTCAGGGCGATGCGGAAACTCTTGTCGAAAGTGCTTACCAGCTTCAGATTGGGAAGAGGAAGCGGAGGCTGGGCTGCCGGTTCCGGACCTACAACCAGCTCGGCAAACGATTTGATGCCAACATTCAATTTGACCCTGTTGTTCTGGGCGTACAGTGGGGAAAGCATGACCTCCCGGGGAGTCAGTTTCAGCCAGGCGTTGTAATTCCTATCCAATGGAATTGGTTGCTAGGCGGCGTTCCAGACTTTCGCAATCTGACTCTTCAGAGGAAACATGTCATTGATCTTTTTGCTGATTAAATCAGAAAGCACCCGCTGCACCGGCTGGGTAATTCCCTCCACGATGCTGCGTGGTTTTATGGAAAGCGGGCCGATCCCTATTTCCTCGGCAAGCAGATCGCTCAGCCCCATGTAATAGATCTCCGTGCTCAGTTTCCAGCCTGGGGTGATCCTGGCGTTTGCCTTGAATTTCAATTTAAGGGGAATTGCCTGTGTTTCGAACATTCCGTAGCTTAGAGACATGGTAATCGGGAGAGTAAAATAGAGGTAATTATCGGTGGCGCTAACGGCAATCGGCCCGTTTCGCAATATATCCGCAGTCAGCCCCCTGGTCTTGGTCGAGCCATTGTAAAGCTCCTTGCGGATCGCCTGGTTCAAGGCTTTACTGAGTTCGTCTGACGAGGCCTCAATCGGCACGTTGAGACTGGACATCTCCTTTTTCAGCACCGTGCGGAAGGCTTAATCCTTCGGCCGCTCGGCTGTTAATGACGGTTTGATACCCGAGCAGCCTGACAGGGGTAATGCGAGCATAATAAGGACAAGCAGCGATGAGGCCAGTTTTCCCAATGACATAATAATCCTTTCTTATTTATTGAATGGTCTTAACTTATAAAAACGGGACAGCCGGAAGAGTTTTACGATTTTATCTGCCCGTTCGCCGGAAGCCTGCCAACCAGGTCGTCGATAAACTGCCGGGCCGCCCTGCCGCTGCGACGGCCACTATAGAGTGCCCAGAGAATGGCCTCCTTGCGAAGTTTTTCCCATTTCAGCGGCAAGTTCATCTGACTGGCGTAATTCTTCACTATGGCCAGATACGTTTCCTGGTCAAATGGGGAGAAACTAAGTGACAGCCCGAACCGGTCGGAGAGGGAGAGTTTTTCAGAAACCGCTTCTTCCGGGTGGATCTCCTCAGTGCCGGTATTGTCTGTCATTGGTTCGGGCATCAGGTGCCGGCGATTGGAAGTGGCGTAGATCAGCACATTTTCTGGCCTGGCTTCGATTCCCCCCTCCAGAAGGGTTTTCAGACCCCGGTAGTCAGCCTCCCCTTCGCTGAAGGAAAGGTCATCGCAGAAAAGTATGAAGCGGAATGGGACCCCACGCAACCGGTGAATAATCGCCGGAAGGCTCATTAGATCCCACCGCTGCACCTCTACCAGGCGCACTCCAAGTGGCGCGAACATCTTAAGGAGTCCCTTTATACAGGACGATTTGCCATTCCCCCGTTCTCCCCACAAAAGGACATTATTTGCCGGCCGACTAGCCGCGAACTGGCGCGTATTCCTGACCAATTCATCTTTGGCATGGTCAACTCCCAGCAGGTCATCCAGATCGATCAGATGTGGGTGTTCAACAGGTTGAATGCGGCCGGTATGTCCATATTTCTCCCAGCGGAATGCGATAAACCGGTCAAATATTGAATTATCCGTAGACAGTGGCAAAGCGAAAGCATCGAGCACACCATCCAGCCTGTTTACAAGCCGATCAAGCTTTACAATTATGTCACCCCAGCGTTCATCCATGATTCTCCCTTTCAGCCATCATAATGAAACCAGAGGGGGCAGCGATCGAAAATGAAATTTTTTCCTTAGCCCCTCCATCTTTTTCCTCAATCACTTATGCTCCGCCAATTCCTTGTAAATTTGTTTCATGTCGCTGGATGACCTCTTTTGCCATTCATAAGTAGATGCAGGCATTGTCTCTTTGTTTCCATTTAGTAGTGCGGTGGCAGCTCCTCTTCCTGTAGATCTATCACGTCGGAGGGATAGAGCTTCCGCAGATGCTGCATCATCTGCCTGAAATCGGCCTGCAGTTCCTCTATCGAGAGCTGCTGCCTGGTGACGACCTCATTCAACTGCTGAATGGTGTTTTCATGGTGCATCAACTGGATCTCAATATCGGTTATCCGCTCTTTCATGGCTACTCCTTGCCGGGTCGAGGCTGTTCGCACCTGCTATTGCAAACCCAGAAAATTTTCCCCTGCAAATAAATAAAGGTCCAGGTCAACATTCTTCATTTTCCTCTAGCTCCACTGCTATAATGGGGGCGCCCTTCTTCCTTCCACATTACTTTACACAACTCAATGCAAATATTTACTATTCCTAGCCTCCACATCATTTCGTCGAACCAGCGCATCAACAGGTTTCCCGGCTGAACCACGATCTCCTTCCGTAGAAAATTGTAATCAGCGATCATCCGAATGTTTTAACTTAACAAAACAGCAGAATATGTCAAGGAGATGAACAAGCGCCCGAATAAGGTTGACGAGACCTGAGAATATCTTTCCAGCGGAGAGTAACAGAAGTCAAAGATCAATCGCAACATTCATGATGCGGCACCGGCAGCGCTGTTGAAAATGCTCAGGATCAAAGCGGAAGAAGCTAGGTCCAGGTCTGCCCTTTCCGACACGAAGATCGTGAAGCCAACCCAGAGGTGCTGTAAATGCAACACTGGTAACGAAGGAACTGCACGAAAGATGGCATACCCGCCTGGTGTGTAATACCACTGTGGCCGGGATGAAGATGCTGCCCGCACTCACCTTCTTTGGCTGCTCGAAGTTTTTTCTGGCTTGGGGCCAGCCAGGCAGACACGCATCAGCCAGAAACTCCATCCATAGTTGCGTGAGAAGTTAGGGTGGAGTAGTCCATCAGACAGGATTCAGGGATATTTGCGGCAAGTCGCCTCGGTATATTTTTTCTCAGGACTTTCTCGATCGATAATAACCAGGAATCCGCCCTCTGGGTGGGCTACGACCAGCACGCCATAGTCATCAAGATTTTGCGCCTGGGCCTTTTCCCGCGCAACGCTCCAGACCTGATCCAGGCTCCCGATCCGGACAGGGGAGAGCTTGGCTAAACTCAGCCTGGCATCTTTCTTAAGGCGCACGATGTGTACATGAAGCTGGTCCTGGCTGCGGTATCGAGCGGAATTGACCGCAAGCGCGATGGCAAGGTCGTCACCGATGCGCTTTTGAGCGACTTCCCAGGCAAATCTCCAGATACCGGAGGGGCGCTTCGGATCCTCCACGCCGGTGACTGGCGCATGAGGAATAGCCAGTCCGTGCACGAATCCATCCGGGCAGCCACACATCTTGCGGTCACGCAGGGCGATGTAATTTTTGGACTCAGACCAGACCTCGAGTCTGTGCTCGCAGTCAGTTTGCCCGGGGCAGACGCTTTCCGTCCTCGGCATGCCGCACACCTTGCAGTAATCCAGAGCAGTAACATCAAGGCAGTTACTGATGGTATCCCAGAGTGCACCCCTGGAAGCGGCCAGAGCGTAACTTCCCGAAAGCGCAGGGGAAAGGAAGATTGAGAGGCTGGCGACAAGGATGCTGTAACGACGGGAAATGTTAGGTATGCCCATGTTCGATCCTTTGCCAGTTGAATCGGGGCGTCCTGCCGATAATTCCCATACCACTGTCTGCCTCCGCTACAAGGATATTTGATGGCTTATACTACGAACCTCCGGAAGAGGACCGTTTTTGAGTTCCCCATCCATTGCCTGAATCATAATCAAAATTCACAGCGAATGGTCACTGCGCATACATTTCAGAATGCCCCTTGTGATCTTCAAAATTCCTAAGATACAGGTCGACCAGCTTTTGATTACCCTTAATTACCAGTAAGTTCTCCGCGTTTTTCTCTTCAGCTGCCTTAGTAAAGTTAAAAGATCCAGTAATCAAGGTGCAGCGGTCTATAATGATAATCTTGTCGTGCGCTATTGCGTGTTTATCGTCAATGTAAACCAGGATTCCGGCATTTACAAGAAAAGTGGCCGCGCTATAACGCTCCATCCGCTGGCTTTTGTCTAGGACGGCAATGATGGAAATGCCGCGCTTTTTGGCGTCCAAGAGAGCTTTTGCAATCGGTTTGGATGTGAAACTGTATGCTTGGACTAGAATCTCCTGGCGGGCCTTACCGATTTCACGAACGATGGCTTCTGTGGCACCGCCGTTGGGAGAGAAGAATACCTCAGTAGTGCCGGTTGAGGGCATACCTTCAGCAATGACTGTTAAAGTCATTAGCTGGAAAGCTATAAATAATGAGAGAATTAGACGTTTCATCTCATTCCTTCCTATCTATCATTGATATTTCTTTCGCTCAGAAACCCCTGAGTTCAGTCGGGGTGGGAAAGCGCAGGTTGTATCCATATCCGCCGGCACATTGAATAATTCGACAACGCTTAAAGCTGAAACCCTGTACAACGCCAGATTCGGTCTGTATATCTTTCAAGGACCGTACCTCTCTCAAACAGGGTATTTAGGCTGTATACGATCTGATCGCACGAATACTGGTAGTGAAACCCTGACCGCTCTTGCCCCTCCGTATCCAGGGCGAAACATAGGCAGGTTGCATATGCCCAACGGTCACAGACCTTGGCCAACTGCCCTATAGCGTCTTTACGACACAAGGTATCTGCAATACGGTTCAAGGTCATGCAGTTGGAACACCGACTAAACAGTTACCCTCCTTCCCCGAGGAGGTAGTCTTTTACAGTTCTTACGTTCCACCCATTCGTGAGCGTTGAGCATTACCTGAATGCCAAACGGAGAATGAACGCTCATCTTGATGATGAGATGTCCCCACTCTTTGTCGATTATATGGAAGTGGTAGTGGTTCACATAGGGCCACGGCGCCTTGCGCTCCAGATGGGGAACGCCATTCTTGCCTGGCTTGACTTTCCCTACAAGCGCCGGAGACTTGGCAACCAGTATCAGAAAAAGACCCTGAAAGGAGGGGTCTTCCGGTAAATATTTTCCCGCCAGATCATGCTTGCGTGTACCGGCTTAAAAGTGGAAAAGCGGAATACCCTTTTGCTTTGCAAAGGCATGCAAACGCCGATTGAAGCTTCCCGCCATCCACTGCAGATGATCCTGATCAAGAGTGGCGTGGGAACCTGTCAAGTTACGCCACCAGTAGCGAAAACCCCCTCCTTGCTGGCCAAGGGGGAAATAGCCGTTTAGTACTATGCGGTCAACACGGTCATAACTACCGTCAAGCGGTTCCCAATGGTATTCCGTAAAACTGTCGCACGTGGCCATATACTTCCTCCTTGTAAGGTTTCAGAAATTCTGCAAGGAATTGAACTAAATGACAATACCTATTTCTCAGAGAACTGTTGATATAGGTTGCCCCGAAGGGGCCTCTTTTCCCGCGCACTTTCGTGGGAAAAGCGTAGTTCCTATTGATCTGACAGTATTTACCCAAGACAATAGGTCAGGATGAGCCACGTCCCTATGCAAACAATAAGAGCAGATATTTGAGTGATATAATTTCTTTTTATTTTCATCACAGTCGATTAACTCATGTCGCATAACGTCTCAGGAAGTGTGGGGCTTGACCGCACCACCCCGTGGTTCGCCATCTCACGGCGCAAACATTTCAGCAAGAATCGATAAAATCTCTCCTTGCGTCTGTTGATCAATTATTCCAAGCTGTTGCACAAGACGTGATTTGTCAACGGTTCTGAGCTGGTCAAGGACTACTTGTCCTTCTTTACCATTGAAGGCGCACTTCACCCGCGTGGGATAATCCCTGCCTTTGGTCGCCATTGGCGCAACGATTATAGTGGCAATATAACGATTCATTTCATCGGGGGAAATGATGAGACAGGGCCTCGCCTTACGAATCCCACTGCCAACCGTCGGATCCAGGTTGGCCAGATAAACATCAAAACGTTTGATTACCATTCCCGTTCATCCTTGTCCCTCTCTATGTTCCCGCTTAGATCCTCGTCAATCATCGTGTCGTCGCCACTCTTAGCCATGAGCTGGAATTTTTCCCCCCATCCTTCACGGGGACGAGACACCGAACGAATAAGAATCATATCGTCCTTCACCTCCAACTCAACTTCAGTTCCAAGACGGCTCTGCTCAAGAAGAATTTTTGGAATGCGTATCCCTTGAGAGTTACCAATGCGAATAATGTTTGTCCTCATCTATGATATCCTCCGAAAAAGATGCCAGTATCCACATTGTAATTACTGAGGTAGGGCGCGTCAAATATTTTTTTTAAGTCCGATAATATGGTGGTCGAACATTTGATTGCAAGGCAATTTGGAAGCCGTTTTCCCAAATTTTTCAATTTAAAAACAGAAATCTCAAGAGCACGTTTTTTTCCGCTAAATGAGCTGCTCCCACTGAGAGTATATTTTGGTGCGCTACCTGAGCGTTTTATGTTATGAAATTTACATGAGAATGCTGAATAAATTTATCGTGCCGGTTCGATTGACAAACTAGGTTTTAGTTGTAATATTTCATCCATGATACTCGCCTAAGGCGAAGAAAGGAGGGAACCATGAAGATCCGCAAGGTCAGAAGAGTCGCCAGAGGTCTGTGCAAGTGCAAGCAAACATGCTGATTCGTTCGGGTTCATTTTCCAGAGGGTCGATAGTTCATGCTATCGGCCCTGTTTTTTTCGGGGTGCAGAAAAAGAATGGCTAAAAATGACATCAAGGATTTCGTGTGCAAACCGTTTTGTTCTTTCTACCGGGAGGGGGCAAAAGAAGAACTGATCTGCAATGGGGCCCGTTTACTAGAAATTCTCATAAAAAGGGGGATAGTCTCCGCTGAAGCGATAAAGGAGGTGACATCGGGGCCACTTTCTGTCAGCAGGGAAAACCCCGCTATGGATGAGGGTGTATGCAGGGAATGCCCTTTCCGCGCCGATGACTGCGATTTCCGGTCGGAGCCCCCCCCACTGGATGCCAAGCCTTGCGGAGGGTATATCCTGATGGCTATGTTAGCTACAAAAGGTATCATTTCCTTGGAGAGGCTGAAGGAGGTCGTCGATGGGTAGGAGGGGATGGCGTGACGCATTCCTGAGGCTTCACCCGCAAGTGGCCCTGAAAAACCTGGAGCAGCCATATCTCTATCACATCAATAATGATGAACTCTACGAACTGAACGATGCAGGGAGGGATTTCCTGCTGCACTGTGATGGTTCGACAAGAGGGCGCGATCTAACCAATGACGAAAGTTTCGTGAAGTTCTGCCTTAAGGAAGGGCTCCTGGAGCGCCTGCCGCAGCCGGATAAGGTTGCAAACCGAGAGGGGAATGGCCCCATTCCCTCCTTGAGATACCTCGAACTTCAGCTTCTTAGGCGATGCAACCTTGCATGCCGCCATTGCTATCTGGGGCCACCACGCTCCGATGAGATAGCCCTGGAAGACGCCCTTTCCATTGCCCGGCAATTTGAGGAAATGGGGGGGTTAAGGCTCCTGATTTCAGGGGGGGAGCCTCTTCTCTATCCCCCTCTGCGGGAGTTTGTCGAGCAGACCAATAAGCTGAAGATCCGCCGCATTCTGCTTACGAACGGCACACTAATAACCGCCAAGAATGCGCCGTGGCTTCACTTCGATGAGATCCAGTTCAGCCTGGATGGCTGGCAGCGGGGGCATGACATGCTGCGGGGCCCCGGCGCCTTCGTAAGCGTCATGGCAGGGATACGCGCCGCCAAGGAAGAAGGGATTCCCGTTTCCATCGCCACCATGATCCATAGCGGCAATCTCGATGAATTTGACCATCTCAGGCGCTTCACCGAAGAGATCGACGCAGTGGAGTGGGGGATAGACATTCTCTGCATGGCCGGTTCACTCGAACAGAACCGTGATATGGCCGTACCATACGAAATAGCTGCACCGCTCATGGAGTTTGCCCATGGAGGAGGGTATCACGGTTCATCCGACGGCTTTGCCTGCGGACGGCACCTAATGACCGTGATGCCGACCGGAAAGGCCTTGAAATGCGGCTTCTACGAGGATGATCCTTTGGGCGACGCTCGGTTGGGCCTCCTATCGTGCTGGCAGAGCCTCAGGCACATTTCCCTTGCGGAGCTCGAATGCAAAGGCTGTCCGGTGGTGGAAGAGTGCGCGGGGGGGTGCCGTTTCAGAGCGGATCACCCGCTGGGGCCGGACAGGGCCATGTGCGCCTATTACGGGATAAATCCAGCGGAGATGAAAATGAAGCGGAACCAGAGGCAGATTATCCCATGACCGACACGGCATTGTACAGGGATTCGGGACTAAAAATTTACGAGAAGGTCCACTATTCCCATGGAGAGCAGATCTACGAGGTGGAAGCGATTCTTTCCTGGTACGGCAGGAAAGTGGGGCGGGTCTTGGATATCGGCTGCAGCGGAGGACTTCACGCCCTTGAGCTGGCAAAAAGAGGGTATTCCGTAACAGGGATTGACAAAGAGAACTCCGCTATCGGAGTGGCACGGAAAAGATTTGCCGAGTCGAACCTGCAGGCAGATTTTTTTGCCGCTGATCTGGAAAAGGACGATCTCACTTGGCTAGGCAGTTTCGATTTAATCTACAGCCTGGGCAATGTGATCTCCCACATCCCGAAAAAGTCATTACCCGATGTTTTGAGGAAGATAAAGGCATGCCTGAAGATTGACGGGATCTTTTTTTTTGACATCCTGGCGATTGGCGACACTTTCCCTGATGAGGTTCACGAAAAGGATCTCGGCATCATCTGGCGAAGAACTCTGGACAGGAGAACCGGTGAGATCCTCCTGAGAGCAATTTTTGAGAAATTCGACGTGATCCAGGACTTTCGGGTATGGGGCTATACCAGGGAAGAGATGGAGGGATTGCTGAAGGAAATGGGATTTACACGGATCGATATATCCCCATCGCTCGATTTTTCAACTTCAGATACGACTGCGAAAAATCCTGTCTGCCTCAGATACAAAGCACGGATAAAGGAGGGAGAGTGAAAAAATTCAAGGTGAGGGAAATGTTCAATGCGAAATACAGTGAATACATAGTCGGTTCTTCGGCAACCGGGAGGCATGGCGTTTACCTGGTGTACGGGGAGGCAGCGGCGAACGAGGAACGGGAAATGGACCCGGGAGGGCATGACGAGATTCTGTTTCTCCTGGAAGGGGATGCGCTCCTGGTGAATGGCAGGACGCGAATACCAATCGCGAAAGAAGAAGCCGTTTCATTCGATCCGGATGAATCATTCACCTTTGTCGCCCAGCGGGATTGCCGTTACGTGGTGGCAGGAACACATATAACCCCGCACGGGCATTAAACATCCGTCGTTCTTTGAAAGTCGACGAGCGGGAAATACCAGCACCATTTCCAACTTCCCGCGCGATAACGTCATTTTCTGAGAAGCATTGCATTTCTAGTAGCAGATTCCGCCTAACGATGGCGTTCAGGCGCATTGTGAAGCGCCGCCTGGAACGCCAGGTTCGATGTGCAGTCCGAAGTTCAGTGCTTCATTTGACCAGAGGTGGACACCGGTCAATTATTCAACCATTCACGCACCTGTCCTAATATTGGTTTGCCGTCCTCGTCTTTATCATAATTGATAAGGTAGTAAGCTGCCTTAAAAAGATCATTCTGGAGAGTGTCAGGCTTGATCGAGTTCCCTTTCTCATCTTCCCACGTCAATTTATAGCGAGTCGGTATCGAATTGACCTCCTTGGCCAGGTCGTCGATATCTTTTTTCGCGACCCCCGCCTGAATCACGAATTTTTGAAAATCAGACGATAGCAGGCGTTGCAGACTTATATGCCATACGCCGCAATTTACTTGGTGACCATTGTCCAGGTATATCAGCTCCTTATCCGGTTTGATATGAAACGGGTCGATCTGCATTCCATCGTCGCCTATATCCACGTTCACCTGGTCCAAAAGATCGCTGCGGCGAACTGTCAAGAGGGCGTCAGAAGCCGCCACTATATTGGAATCGACAAAATAATCGATAAATTTTCGCGTATCAGCCTTGTGGATAAATTGATCTTTTATGGGGAAGGGATATGCATCCACAACGAACAGAAAGCATTGTGAGGACCTATCACTTTTGTTCTGGAGCTGATCCACCATGTCGAGGAGGGTGATGACTCCGAGATTATCGAACGGTCCACCGTCTATCACATGCGCGTATTTTTTCTTCTGGGGCGGATTTTTTTGCTTGGTAAAATCAAAAAGGGTCTTGTCATGAAATGCGCCGGGGAAGGCGCTCGACGCCATGACGGCATCGGCGACCGGGTAGGTGTCGAGCCTAGAATTCAACTTATTGCCAAACATTTCTTCACTGAAAATGAAATGTTCCCCTCGCGCAAGGGTGGTAGAGTTAATGAGTATGCGGGGTCGGCCGCTGCTCATGTTGGCGAATGTGCCGCCATGAAACAGGTTGCTATCCACCACCTCTTTCATGATATCACTGCGGCTGAAATTGGTACTCCAGTACAACAGCGCATTTTGCGGTAGGAACCAGCGCCCGACCCAGCGTGCTTCAAAGTCCTTTTTTAACTGTTTGCGAACTTCGTCCAGTTTCCATAGGCTTTTGTCTCGACCGTACAGGCCATAGTAGGCCGCCGTCAGGGAACTTCCGGAAACCGATGAGATGGCGGTTGCCTTGTCCAGCACCTGGAGTTTGTCGTCCAATTCAAACATGACCGCGGCTGAAAAATTGGCGGCCCTGCTTCCGCCACCGGAGAGGGCGAAGCCAATGAATTTCCCTTGATAAAGCTCATCGGCCGCGACCTTTTCTGTGGCGCGAGTCTTCTGTGCTATGGCTGGCTCAAGGGGTTGATTATGCATGGTGTCGATAGTGAAGATCGCACAGCCGTTGGTCATAAGGGAAAGAAGAATAACCATGATGACACGAATCAGGCCTGTACGTGCAGAGAAGATTGGTGCATTGCTCCCAAGGAAATCCGCCATCTTGATAAACCTCCTTTGACCGTGAATCTGAAAAAGAAACTTGGGCAGAAACGTCAATTCTCAAAAACCATGAATAATGATGGAATACTTTTGGGTCAGACCAAGCCATCTCACACGAATCTAAAATAATAGTTAACAAAAATAACGCCCAATTCCCCGCTTCAAGTCCAATTTTGCATCCCAAAAAGGCCAAGGGCAGCTCACATTACAGAATGCATCGTACATTTAGCGTGAGTTGATGACCCTTCTTGACGAATCTTTATTATTTTTCCTCAACAACCCACAGGCAGATGATTAAAAGCGTCCGAGGGCGGGAACTAACAAACCACACGATGCAGTGTGTGTGCGCCAGCGAAGTGGATAACCCAGTTAAGATTATTGCATTGTAGGTTCTGACCTGAGATGTGGTAACTTGTTTAAAATAGTAATATTTATTTTACTTATCGTTATTTACCAAATCGTGAAGTGACCCCTTATAGCGTGCGGCGAAAGAGCAGAGTGGCAGCTGCCATGGCCAGGAGTGTGAAGATGCTCAGGAAAAAAAGGTCGCCACCGATGGCTGTCAGGCCAGTGTTTTTCAAAAGCAGTGATTTGAACCCGTGTACCGCATACGTGAATGGATCGATAAGGGTTATGACCTTCATCCAAGGCGGAAAGGCATTGATAGGATAAACAGCTCCACTGGGAAAGAACAGCACGGTGTTGAGCACCCCGAAAATGGCGCGGGGCACGAGGGGATCGCTCACTCTCACCATGATCAGGAACATCATGCTGATGAGCGCTAGTGAGGTAATCGCCACGAGGACCAGCATCCGTGCGAGACGCAGCAGGTTGAGCGGGTCCGGAATGCCGGCAATTATCGAGCCGATGGTGACCAGAACAAATCCGGACAGAACTGCTTTGATGGCTCCAGCGAGATTGAAGCCCAGGATGAGGTCGAATTTGGTGAGGGGCGTCGTCAGATACCCCTCGTGTAGGCCTCGCGCCTTGTCGTCAATGAAGATTATGCCGCCACCGATCATGGCGGACACGAAGATAGCCAGCACGATGGTGCCGGACAAAAGATACTGGATGTAGGGCACGTAGGGGTAGACTTCGACCACCGAAAGTGAGACAACGTCGGTTAACCGGGGGCTCAACGGTTTTCCGTTATAGGCGTCAAGAATTTCGGTGAGGCTTGCGGCGAGTGCGGAGGAACTGAACTGGTCGGTGTTGTCCTCAATGAGGGCAATGGTGGGGTTGGCGCCGGCCAGCAACTTGCGCGAGAATTCCGGGGGGATGTTCAGTAGAGCGTTGACGCGGCCATTGCGCAAGTCACGCATGGCCTGTCCCTCGTCGGTGTAGGAAGTGGTATCAAATGTTTGCGCATTGGCCGCCACCGCGTTGAACATCTCTTTCAGCCGCACGGCTGGCACCCGGTGATCCTGGTCGACTACGCCCACCTCCAGGTTTTTGATCTTACCTCCGAAGGCGTAACCGAGGACAACAAGTTGGACAAGCGGCATCAGCATTGAGACCACGATCAGTGTGGGGCTGCGGCGGAAGCGGCGCAAGTCGCGCTCGATGAGTGCGCTAATCCGATTCAGTGAATTTTTCATATTCTCATCCTCGCCGAAGTATGAATGGACTCTCCTTGGCAGCAGGCGCCTGCAATGTGTCACGTAACTGCCGGCCCGTATAGTGGACAAAGACATCATCAAGGGTCGTGCTCTGCACGGAAAGGGAGGCTATGGCCACATCGTACTGCCGAGCGGTATCCATCAGGGCTACCGTCGTTCGGGGCCCGTTGTGAGAGGCGATACGAAAGACTTGATCCTCAGCCTTGACCGCGGCGACGTCGGGAAGGGATTCGAGGATTTGCAGCCAGCCGGCAGGTATTTTTGTGAAGCTCACCTCGATCACATTCTTGCCGGGAATCGAGGCCTTGAGCTTTAGTGGCGAATCGAGAGCCACCAGTTTCCCGTGATCCACGATGGCAATGCGGTCGCAGAGGTTGTCTGCCTCGTCCATGTAATGAGTCGTGACAATGATCGTGAGATCACGCTCCTGTTTCAGGCGCGTAAGCATCTCCCACACTGAGACACGAGAGACAGGGTCCAGACCGGTGGTCGGTTCGTCTAGGAAAAAGATCTTCGGCTCATGCACCAACCCGCGCGCAATTTCCAGCCGGCGACGCATGCCGCCGGAGAACATCTTGACCGGTTTATCGGCCCATTGGGCGAGGCCCACTTCCTCCAGAAGCCGGTTGATCTCCTTGCGGCGCTTGTCGCGCGGGATGCCATAGAGCTTGGCGAAGATGGTCATGTTCTCCGTTGCGCTGAGGTCGAGGTCAGAGGTCATGGCCTGCGGGATCACTCCGATGGCCTGGCGGACCTCGTTGGCCGAGCGTACGACGTCATGGCCAATGATACGCGCCTGCCCGGAGGTCGGCGGGACAAGCGTGGTGAGCATGCGAATGAGAGTCGACTTGCCCGCACCGTTGGGGCCGAGGAGGCCAAAGACTTCGCCGTGTTTTACCGTGAAGCTGAGATGGTCGATGGCGCAGAAATCGCCGAAGAACTTAGTCAGATTGTCGACTTCGACGTCAAACCTGGGCTGTGGTGGGGATGTGAGCACGGCGGATGTCATGGTGTCGTCACCTCAAGGGGAGGGTTACATAGGCCGTCATCCCGAGGGCGAGGCTTCGGTCGCGGTTGTCACAGCGCAGGCGAATTTCGAAGGTCTTGATGTCACGCTTCGTGCGACTGACGTCGCGTTGAGTGGCATAGTCGGCATCCACTCCGCGGAAGAAGACCGTTCCCTCTCGGGTGGCACCAGAGGGAAGGCGGACTTTTAATTTTTCGCCGAGGTGAATACGGTCGATATAGCTTTCCTCGACATCGGCCCGGACCCAGAGGTCGTCCGGGTTGACCAGGGAAACAATGCCTTGACCTGCATTAACCACCTCCCCCTGAAGGGCAGCCCGCACATCAACGATGCCGCCAATCGGAGCAAGAATCTTCGTGTAGCCTAGAACTACTTTAGCTTTTTTGGTCTGGGCGCTGGCGGCGTCTAAATGTTGGATACTGGCGGTAAGGGCAGCCCTGCGGGCTGCCACCTGCTCAGCGTTGGCCCGCGCCAGCGCCAATGCTGCCACCGCCGCCTGCGCTTGTCTGCGCAGGGACTCGACATGCGCCTTGGATGCGTCGTACGTCGATCGCGCTTGCTCGTAGTCCTGCTCCGAATTGATGTTGCGGGAGCGCATGGCCTTGGATCGGTTTAAACTAAGCCGGGCGAATTCCAGATTTGCCTCCGCTTCGGTCACCTGGGCATTGTTCATAGCCAGATCGGCCGCCGCTTGGCGGATCTGTTCGCGCGTCTGGGCTTCTTGGAACTCCAGGTTGTCTTTTGCCTGCGTCACGTTCGCCGCCGACTCCTTCTCGCTTTTCTCATAGAAGACCTTGTCGGCCAATAATTCTTGTTGATGGATCACTGCCAGCAATTGGCCCTCTTTGACGGTGTCGCCTTGTTGAACCAGGAGTTTTTGCAAACGCCCCATGACCTGGGAACTCACCTGCACGTCATCGGTAGTCACGATGCCCGTAAGAACGAGGGACTGAGGTCGGTGCGTCATCCAATAATATACACCCATAGCGGCAACTGCGAGAATAATGACAATGGCAATCAATCTGCGTTTCATGTCAATGCTGATTCCTATAATGCGTAAAATTGTTTGTATTCAGATCATACTCTTGCATAAATTAATCTAGATGACACCACTCTGGCGTTTGAGGTGCAGTGGAACTGAAAACATACATAAGCTTACAGGCAATTTTTAATATTGCCAGAGAGTTTCCAATATTTCCATAAGATTTTGCAGCAATATTCTTCTTTTGTACGCACTCAATGCCGGGTGTGTTTAAACCAACGACACCAAAGTCCCATAGGATTCCGAACAATGGTGCTGCTTGGGTTCCTTGGTTTTGGTACTGAAGACCTACTATAAATGCTCTTCTCCGTGTGTCCGGGCCCGCAACCAGGTAGCATTCAAACGCGCATGGAGGATCCGATTTGTCGGTTGAGTGGATGGTCGATTCCATGGGTTTGCCACATTCCAGAAAGCCGGACATTTAATTGGTTTAAAATCGGAAAGTTGATAATGGTACAAAGCCTTACCTGCTGTGGATTTGTGCAAGATCTTACCTGAAGTTAGAATCTTCAGCTAATCATATTAAGATTAGGAGTTTGGCTGTCAAAATTACCCTGTAAAACGGTCCTGAACCGTTGTGAGTGCATGTTCTCAATGAACAAAACGAAGAGAGCCGCGCTTAAAAGCTTGTTTTCCCATGGCTGTGTATCATGACTTCAGGTAGTTCAATGGTTTCTATGCACGTTATCTTTTGGCAATAATTGAATATTCTTACGTTCCGCCGAAGAGGATATGTAGGCCAAGTGAGTACACGTTGTTCGCCAGGAAATCTTTCGTCTTATTATCTGCGTAGTTGGCATTAAAGAGATAATTCTGATGTTAGTCTGAACGGATTGCTACATTCTCGTTGAGAAACCACTTAAAGTAGCCGCATTCTTAACGTGGGCGAATGGTTATGAGGTTGTGAGATGAAATTGTTGATCGGCATCTCAAGTGTGGTTCCCCCGACGCCGATTGCCAGGTAAGTTACCACTATTCGGTAGGGCATGAAGTTATATATCCCACCCAGACAGAATTGAATACGTTCACGGTACCCGTGACAAGTTTGGTGAACCGGGTGGTGACATAGCCGAAGGTTCCCTCCATGCCAAAGTATTCATAAAGTCATAACCAAGCCGCAGGCCGATCACCGGCCAGGTTTCCAATTTTTCTGCGCCGTCAAATGAATACTCGCCCACGAAAGGGAAGAGCGTAACCGCCCCGGCCCTCTCTCAGGCATAGACCGTTCCCACCTTCACCACGAACAGTGTTACGAGCAGCAAAGCAATTAACCTGTACTTTGTTGGACTTTCGACACGCTGAAACAAGGAATAACCTTTTGTAATTGTAATATATTTCAGTAAGTTATGGTTTTATGTGCATTTGTTCTAGATGCTCGAATCCCGTTATCATGATTGTGCTGGTCATGGTCACATAGCTCGCAACGGCACTATCCTGATGGACGACCCCTTTGCAGCAGGTTAAAGGGCTGCATGTTCATCTCCCCAGTTCCCCACAAAAGTAAAGGTGAATCTGAGGGGGCAGACTGCATCGTCTTCATCCCGGCAAAGAAGAGGTGCGCGTCTATGACTACGTGGACGGGTCCGTTCCGATGCTTGCGAAGAGGCATGAGAAGAGGATAAAGCGGTTCCGAACTATTGGATATTTGCAGGCCACACCATTGGCCATCTGATACGTTACAATACTTCGTGGGTAGCGATGATATTGTAATACGCCGATTGACTTCCACTGTCTGATCTCACTTTCATCAACCTTCCCTCCATCGTTTCCATCTTTTTCCCACATAACCTGTTGTGACCAATTCCGGGATTCTGATTTCGGAGGTGGCCATTGTCCAAAAAGTGCGAATTCTGTGGTAGGTTCTTTGTCCCCGATCCCCGTGTCGGCAATAGGCAGCGGGCCTGTTTTCACCCGGAGTGTAAGAAGGCCCCCAAACGAGAATCACAGCGAAAATGGATAGCTGATAATCCTGGCTATTTCAATGGTCGCTAACCTTATGTGAAGGAGCTAAGACAGATGCGGAGTCGCGAGGTGGTACAAGACGAGATACCTCCCTCAAAGCCTTATCTCGTGCTGGTCCTTGTGGTGCCGGGCGGAAACTTATCCGTGATACAAGACAAGATAATCTTGCGGCGCATTGGCAAGTCAACGTTTGCGGCCCCTGGTGCCTCGCGGCGGATGATACAAGAGGCGATAGGCCGATCTCCCTGACTGGGCTATGCTGGCCTCCTATTGCAAGAGTCACTCAAACGTGGCAAAATCTTGAGGCTCGCCGGAGTTATTTCCGATCGGGCCTCGTCATTGGAGGCAGAATCATGCGCAGTACCTTTGATACTGAGGACCTTCAGGCTATCGCCGAGATGGTGGCCCGGAAACTGGCTCCCTTGCTTGCCAAGGTGCAGGAGGCAGTAGAGCGTCCTGTTCTCTCCGCGCAAAAAGCCGGTCCCATCGGGGGGAGCAGAAGTTGCGCGTTGCGCCAAGGCAGAGGGTGACGTGATCCGCAGCAAGCAGCTGCGGCAGTTTACGGGACTTAGCAGGTCCACAATTTGGCGACTGGAACGAGAGGGGGACTTCCCGGCCCGTATCCGTCTGGGTCATACAGGTGCCGGTTGGAGGCGCTCCGAAATCGAGACATGGCTGGTGACGAGGCCGGAAGTCTAGATGGATGTTTGGACACTCAACAATGGAGGTGAGTTTCATGCTTGTTCGCCCCTTTTCCGATATACACGCCGAGTTCTGGCCCCAACACAAAATTAACCGCATTCTCGGCATGGTCGTGCCCCCTCTTCCGGCTGACAGGGAGACGGTTGCACTGATAGCCGGCGATGTCGGGCTGGCGCACCGGCAGGAGACCTGGCTCAAAGCCTTGAGCGTCTTTTCCAAGCAGTTCCTGGCAGTTGTCTATGTCGAGGGGAATCACTTCTTTTACCATAATGACTTCTTCGGACGGATTCATGAACTGAAGAATAAGTTATCGCTTCCCAGAAACGTCCATTTTCTTGAAAACGAATCTGTTGAAATCGACAACGTCGTATTTGTAGGGGCCACGCTCTGGACTGATTTTCAGGGAAAAGATTTTTTCAAGATGCAGCAAGCCCGGAAGAACATGAACGATTTTGTTGTCATCAAAAAACCGACGGGCCAGCGGCTTCTCCCGGAAGACACGGTTGATCTGTTCAACGAATCTAGGAAATTTATTTTTGATGCAATAAGGGATGCCGGTAGTAGGAAAACGGTCGTTGTCACCCATCATGGCATCTCGACGCTCTCAATCCATGAACGGTTCCGAGGAGACAGTCTCAATTACGCCTTCATGACCGACCTCTCCAATGAGATCATTGAGCATGGCCCCGACCTATGGGTTCATGGCCATACGCACAATTCTTTCAGTTACAAGCTTGGGAAGACACGAGTGATTGTGAACCCTTATGGCTACAAAGAAGTCGAGGTAAACCCGCAGTACAACAAAAACCTCGTCATTGAGCTTTGATATTTTTGTCGCATAACCAAGATTTGCGACAAATCGCGACAGTTTGCGACACATAAATATTAAATTGTGCCAATCCTATTGGCGTATAAATAATTATTGCGCCATACGTTTGTCGCGAAAAACAGTCCTACGCTGTAAAATCAGAGGGGCGAATCGAGAAGGAGACATCTCGCGGTGGTCAATGACCATCGGCCACGGAAGCAAAAGCTGACCGTACGGCAATTTAAAGCGGCGCGAACACAGGCAGTTCAAGATGAACAACAGAAAGGGCGAATTCTCGGATATCCATAACGCCCTCGAAAGCCTCTTCATAAAGTAGGCTTTTAATTTTTGCAGGGATAAAAGCGTGCTGTTTTCACCTTACTTCTTTGAAAAAGTGGCAATTTCTGACAGCTTATCGGCTATGTTAAAACCAATGAGAGCTGCCTGGAATGGGTTTCCGGATGTATTGATCCATGCCGGCGAGTCGATTGTAAAAAAGCACTCCCGCTACCATGCCGCAAAATCAGGGGATGCGGATGCTGCCAAGGATCTCGTGCGTGACACGATCAATGAGGATCAGGTCGAGGTTTTGCGCCACTTCCTTGTCGGGAGAATCCCAATTCTTGTCAGCGTTCATGTCTACGAATCTGAAGGGGTCAACGCCATTCCGGAAGCATTCGCCGATGAGCTGTCGATCCGTCTCGGGTTGGAAACCGAAAGAAGTGTCGTGCAGACCAACGTGGTGTCGCACACCGGCGCAGATGGATTCGGTCGTCTCGCCCGACAACCGATTTTCGATGGAGAGGTTGTCCCTGGCGCTGAATATGTCCTGGTGGATGATTTTGTTGGCCAAGGGGGGACACTGGCAAACCTGCGTGGTTTTATCATGTCCAAGGTTGGAATAGTGGTGATAGCTGTCACCTTGTCTGGCAAACCCCATTCTGCTAAACTTACTTTAGAAAAAACACAACTTGAAGAGTTGAGGAAATAACATGGCAAAGAATTTGAAAAGTGGTGGCAAGAACGATTCGGTTACTCCTTCGACTGCCTTACTCAATCGGAAGCTCGGTACCTCACCCGCTCCCCGGATGTTGAAACCATCCGAAATCGCATTGCTGCGGCGGAGTAAGCAAGAAATCGCGGCAAAGCTTAAGAAGTCCGCATAAAAGGGCGATTAATTATACCGCCCTCTGTGCTGCTCCGCTATTCAATCACCTTGGGATAATGGAAACCTGAAATCCGTATCTCTCCCTGATATCCTCGAATGCCTCCCCATAAAGGAGGTTTTTCTTTTTTGGGTATTCGGATTTCGTGATTTATGGAGGGGAAAGACTTTTTGCGAGAGCATCAATATTCTGAATTGAGTTCCTATACAAGTTCATTCGCGTCCGGTTAGGTTTTTGCACGGCGTTTTTTGCGTTTTAATTTCCTGATTTTGTTTGATTTGCCTTGTTTTCTTGTTCTTTGACTTTGGAGTTCAGCTGCCTCATTTGCGATTTGGTTC
>Ga0326727_10006799_pt1 | contig 30940 bp, 27 predicted proteins | sample MB2enrmetagenome_FD_207643 | JGI IMG/M metagenome (GOLD analysis project Ga0326727, IMG submission 207643) | Lab enriched peat soil microbial communities from McLean, Ithaca, NY, United States - MB29MY | ecosystem: Environmental > Terrestrial > Soil > Wetlands > Peat | place: USA: New York... | reverse complement strand
GCCAAGGACCCCTCCCCCCAACCCCCTCCCCCACGGGGAGGGGGAGTCTTGCTCGATCTTGCTTCCCCCCACCTTGATCTTGCTTCCCCCACCTTGATCTTGCTCCCCCCGACCTTGATCTTGCTGCCCAGACTGGCGTCCAGCGTGGGTCGCGCCTTGACCCCGCGGCGCCGGCGGACAAGCTTCGTCGCCATGCGCGCCTGCCCTCTCCCCGCCGCGCCCGCCCGACGCGCATGAGCCGGCGCAAGCACCAGCTCGAGGCGATGTTCCAGCAGGCGGTCAGGCTGCACCAGGCCGGCCGCCTGGCGGAGGCCGAGCCGCTATATCGCCAGCTTCTCGCCGCCGCGCCGGATCATGCCGACGCGCTGCACATGCTCGGCGTGCTGGCGATGCAGGCCGGCCACCCGCGCCCCGCGCTCGACCTGCTCGACCAGGCGATCGCGCGCCGCGCCGATGCTGGCCCCGGGGTCGCGATCTACCACGTGAACCGCGCAGGCGCGCTGCTCGCCCTGGGCCAGCCCGAACTGGCGCTGGATGCGGCGCAGACCGCGATCCGCCTGCGCCGCGCCAGCGCCGAGGCGCACCAGACGCTGGGCCATAGCCTGAGCGACCTTGGCCGCCCGGATGAAGCGGTGCAGGCCTACCGGGAGGCACTGCGTCTCAATCCCAACCTGCCCGGCGTGCACGCCAACCTGGGTCTCGCGTTGCAGGAGGCCAGCGACCTAGACGGCGCCGAGGCCGCGTTGCGCGAGGCCGTGCGGCGCGCGCCGGGCGATGTGATCGAGCAGGCGAACCTTGCCAGCGTGGTCAAGAGCCTCGGCCGGCTGGAGGAGGCGGATGCGATCTACCAGGCCGCGTTGCGGCGGGCGCCGGGCAATCCGCTGCTGGTGTACAACAGGGCTGTGCTGGAGCTGCTTGCCGGCCGCTTCACCGAGGGCTGGGAGCATTGGGAGGCGCGCTGGCAGGCCCGAGGCATCCCGCGGCGGAAGCTGGCCGGAGCGCAATGGGGGGGTGAGCCGCTCGCCGGGCGGACGCTGCTGGTGCACGCCGAGCAGGGGCTGGGCGACACGCTGCAATTCTGCCGCTTCGTCCCAGAGATCGTCGCGCGGGACATCGTCGCGCGGGACATTGTCGCTGGGGACCCTGCGGCTCGGGGACTCGCCCAGGCTGGCCGCGTCATCCTGGAGGTCCAGCCGCCGCTGGCGCGCCTGCTGCAACAATTGCCCGACATTGAGGTGATCGCCGCTGGGGCGGCCCTGCCGGCCTACGATGTTTGGTGCCCGCTGCTCAGCCTGCCGCGCGCGCTCGGGATGGCGACGCTGGACGACATTCCCGGATCGGTGCCGTACCTGCGGGCCGACCCGGCCATGGCGGCGAAATGGCAGGCTCGGATGGCCGCGCTGGACGGGCTGAGGGTCGGCCTGGTGTGGGCCGGCAACGCGGAGGACATCAGGCTGGACAACCGCCGCTCGCTCCGCGTCGCGCAGTTGCTGGGCGCCGTGACCGCCCCGGGGCTGGTTCTGGTGTCGTTGCAGAAAGGCGAGGCTGCCGGGCAGCTCAAGGCCAGTGGTCTTGCCGCCGGCGTGCATGACTGGACCGCGGAGCTGAACGACTTCGCCGACACCGCGGCACTGGTCCAGGCGCTGGATCTGGTGATCAGCGTCGACACCTCGGTGGTGCATCTGGCCGGTGCGCTGGGCAAGCCGGTGTGGCTGCTGAACCGGCTGGATACGTGCTGGCGCTGGCTGCTCGGGCGCGACGACAGTCCATGGTATCCGACGCTGCGGCAGTTCCGCCAGCAGCGCGCCGGCGATTGGGACAGCGTACTGGCGCAGGTGCAAGCGGCGCTGGCAAGCAGGATCGCGCAGGCCGCACCGCATGCTATGGTGAGCTCATCACCTACCGCCGTGCCGCCGGGGAGCAGCCGCCATGGATGACGTTGCCACATCACCCTCCATCACGGCGGTGGTGGACAACCTGAACCGCGTGCGCGACCGCATCGCGACCGCCGCCGCCGCGGCAGGCCGGAACGCCGGGGACATCACGCTGGTGGCGGTTTCGAAGACCAAACCCGCCGATGCGGTGCGCGCCGCGCTTGCCGCCGGCCAACGTATCTTCGGCGAAAACCGCGTGCAGGAGGCGGCAGGGAAGTTCCCCGACCTGCGGGCCGACTACCCGGACCTGAAACTGCACCTCATCGGCGGCCTGCAGACCAACAAGGCGCGGGAGGCCGTGCGGCTGGCCGACGTCATCGAGAGCCTCGACCGCCCGCGGCTGGCCGATGCCATCGCGGCCGCGGCCGAGAAAGAAGGCCGCACGCCGAACCTGCTGATCGAGGTCAATGTCGGCGGCGAGGCGCAGAAATCCGGCGTCCTCCGCGCCGACGCCGACAGCTTCATCACTGATTGCAAAGCGCGCTTTGGCGCCAGCCTGGTTGGCCTGATGTGCGTGCCGCCATTCGATGCCGATCCGCGCCCGCACTTCAGTTGGCTCGCCGACCGGGCGGCCCGCCACGGCCTGCGTGTGGTCTCGATGGGCATGTCGGCGGACTTCGACCTCGCCATAAGCTGCGGCGCGACCTGGGTACGCGTCGGCAGCGCCATATTCGGCAGCCGTTGAGTGTCGGGTATCGTTGCGTCAATGGGGGGTGTGATGGCAGCTTGCGGGTGGCGTGAGGTGGGGGTTCCAGGATGGCGGTGAGCAAGATTTATTACGATGCCGAGGCCGCGCTGTCGGGGGTGCTGCGTGACGGCATGACGATCATGTCCGGCGGGTTCGGGCTGTGTGGCATTCCGTCGGTGTTGATCGAGGCGATCCGTGCCAGTGGCGTGAAGGATCTGACCGTTATTTCCAACAACGCGGGCATCGACGATGTTGGCCTGGGGGTGCTGCTGAAGACGCGGCAGATCCGCAAGATGATCAGCTCGTATGTGGGCGAGAACGCGACGTTCGCGCAACAATATCTCGCCGGCGAGCTGGAGATCGAGTTCAATCCGCAGGGCACGCTGGCGGAGCGTATTCGCGCCGGTGGGGCGGGCATTCCGGCGTTCTACACGGCGACGGGCGCGGGGACGCAGATCGCCGAGGGCAAGGAGACCAAGGTATTTGGCGGCCGGACGTATGTGATGGAGACGGGATTGCGCGCCGATCTGGCGGTCATTCATGCGTGGAAGGCCGATCCGGAGGGCAATCTGATTTATCGCAAGACCGCGCGGAATTTCAATCCGATCATGGCGACGGCGGCCGAGGTGACGGTGGCCGAGGTGGAGGACATTGTCGCCCCCGGTCAGATCGATCCGGACCACATCGTCACGCCCGGCATTTTCGTGCAGCGGATGGTGCGGTTGGAGACGGTTGAGAAACGAATTGAGCAGCGCACCGTGCGCAAGCGGTACTGAGGAGAGCTGAGATGCCCTGGACCCGCGATCAGATGGCGGCGCGTGCGGCGCAGGAATTGCGTGATGGGTTCTACGTCAATCTCGGGATAGGCATTCCGACCTTGGTGGCGAATCACATTCCGGATGGGTTATCGATTCAGTTGCACTCCGAGAACGGCATGTTGGGGATGGGGCCGTTTCCGTTCGAGGGGGAGGAGGATGCCGACCTGATCAATGCCGGCAAGCAGACGGTGACGGAGCTGCCGACGACGAGCTTCTTCGACAGTGCGGCGAGTTTCGCGATGGTGCGCGGCGGGCACATCGACATCTCGATCCTCGGGGCGTTGCAGGTGGCGGAGAACGGCGACCTGGCGAACTGGATGATCCCCGGGAAGATGGTGAAGGGGATGGGCGGGGCGATGGACCTGGTGGCCGGCGTGCGGCGCGTGGTGGTGCTGATGGAGCATACCGCGGGCGGCAAGCCGAAGCTGCTGAAGCACTGCACGTTGCCGTTGACGGGTGCGGGTGTGGTGAACCTGGTGATCACCGATCACGGCGTGTTCGAGGTTGCGGCGGATGGGCTGATCCTGGTGGACATGCCGATCGACGTGACGGTGGATGAGCTGCGTTCGAAGACCGAGGCCGGCTTCACGGTGTCGCCGACGCTGAGGCACGCGGCCTGATGCATCGCCGCCGACGCAGGCTATCGCTTCGCGCGCACGCCCCTTGATCCAGTTGAACCCCGGGGGCTATAAGCCGCCCTCCCGCGCGGCCGGGGCCGTAGCTCAGTTGGGAGAGCGCCTGAATGGCATTCAGGAGGTCAGGGGTTCGATTCCCCTCGGCTCCACCAGCAAACTATTGGAATCACTGCGTTTTTGAGCCGCTGATGTCCAGGTCGGACGCGTCGGTTTCCTTTCCACCAACGCCCCAATCGCACTTGCCGGCGCTGATTTTGGGCCCGCAGCCGCAATCGTAGCCTGCCAAACTGGCTGCAAGCGCGGCCGACAGATGCTAGAATTTCCAAGTGCGATTGCCCTGCGGCACATCGGGCGGATGCAAGGGCTGGTGCCGGTTAACGGGAACTTCATGGCTGATCGGCACAAACGAGAGCCGTGAGAACAGTGTGACGCCCCCATATTGTTGCAAGCCAGTGCTGACGGCCCATCAGCAGAACTTGACCCGGCTCGCCTGCTGTGGGTTAGACTCGGGCGTGGAGAGGAATGAATTGAATGGCTTCGAACCCCGGCCAGCTTCCCAGCTTCCATCGTCCACCAGTGGACGAGGTGGCTGTTGGGGTCCAATTCAACTTGGAGGGCTTCCTACCGACGCACTACGGGTCGTTTCACGATCGGGTGAAATCTGAGTTTCCGGGCGTGCAAGCTCTGCCGCCCCTTCCTCCGATTAACGATTCATTTTCAACACCAACCGGCGCCATCAACCTGTCCCTTTCGCCTCTCGCGCAACTTGCCTCCGGGTGGCCACCATGGCCTCGGGCGCTTTTCGTCTCGGCCGACGATTGTTCAATTATCCAGCTTCAACGTGACCGACTGTACTTCAATTGGCGCCAGCGACCGATACAGGAGGAAAAGGAATATCGGCGCTATTCACATCTGCGAAGCGGGTTTTCAGCCGCATACAGTGCCTTTGAAACCTGGGCCGCTGAACAGCGCCTCGGTCCAGTTGCACCAACTTATTGCGAAATTGTTTACGTCAATCCCCTGCCTTTTGCGGCGACCGGGGTTGGACCATCTGAACCTGACAGAGTATTCCGTGTCTGGAGCAAAGACGTCGGCGAGGAGTGGAAGGAGCCTCCTGAGGGTCTGGCATTTACTTCTCGTTACCAACTTCACGACGATGCGGGGGAGCCATGCGGGCGACTAACCGTTACCATGTCGACGGCGGTGGGGCACGACAGCGTATCGGAGATGCGCCTTGAGCTAGCAGCGCGAGGCACGCCGCGAGGCGCCGGTCTGGATGGTATCCTCGCGTTCCATGATATTGGTCACGCCGCGATCGTTCGCTGCTTCGCAGCGATCACGACTCCTGCCATGCACGCGCGATGGGATCGACATCAATGAGTGCTGCACTTACCACGCAATCGGACAATCAGGCTTGGGACCGAATACATAGTGACGGTTTCGGGCAAGTCAGAATCGCGGCGCGTCCGGTCGCAGTGGCCGAGTTTTTTGACATGGCCTTCCGGGATCTCGTTTTCGGCACCGCCGCTACTTCGGGCCGAGCCAGTGGGACTTTTGCAACCCACATCAACTCTCAACCGATGGAGAAGTTTGCTCAGTTTGTCCATTCCGACCCCACCCAAATCGGCTGGTTGAGCCTGCAATGCGACCCATGGTGGATGCGGGCGCCGCTCACCGGACTCTTAGGGAATGCGTGGCCGGCCGGGGCGCAGACCGCACAAAGACATGACCAGACAATCACCGTTGTCGTCGACGCGGGGTTCCGCTTCCTCGCGCCGACAGGCGGCCCGGACGATTATGACGAATGGCTTATGGCTCTAGGCCAACCCAACGCGCTCCTCGGGGACCGATGGCCTTCGATCGTTGGACAATTGGGACCATCCGGTGCGAAGGCAGCAGGCTCACTACGCTCTAGGGAGTGGGCGCTTGTTGTTCCGCAGAAAGGGGAATCTGACGAGCAAGGCCTCGCCGGCGCGTCGATAGTGGACGACACGACGGTCGACCAAACCGCGGCACTTCCGGCTTCGATAACGTTGCGCCCCGCGCAAGCGAATCATATGTTGATTGCCCAGTCACCACTCGCGCCGCTTGTTCAGAAGGTAAACGAAGCTCGATTAAGCCTATCCCAACCCATCGCTGAAAGGTTGTGGAATTTTGTTCAGCAACTCGCAGAAGACGAAAGTGATTTTACCGATGAAGGAGTGGTGCCAAGGGTAGCAGCCTTAGATGGACTGATCTCGTTTCTCGCAAACCACTCACAAGCACGTCTGCCTCGGCTGACTATGACGAGGGAAGGCGCCTTCGCAGCGATCTGGGACAAACAGCAGGAGGCCCGTATTCGACTCGATTTTCTCGATTCGACAAAGGTCCGGTGGGTGATCGTCAGCAATGACACTTCAGTTGCGACCGGCAGCGGAGAAGCGATTCAAACAGCGTTGGACGCGATCATCGAAGCCCACAGCGCGAACGAATGGATGACCACGTGAAGGGGGATCAGATCCCTGATAGTGACGACGTGGCGCGTCACTGTCGGAGGACCGATTGGTATCGTGGTGACAACGACGAGATCTCGGTACTTGGTGACGCATTCGTTCCGGATTCTGAAGGCGTCTCGGTGACGTGGGTGCAATTCTTCGACGTGCCGAAGGCCGAGCAACTGGTGGCCGCGTTCTCTATTATCAGGGGCACGCGCCGCGTGAGGTCCAGCCACAGGTTGGCCGTTATCAACGTCGGCACTGTCGTGTCATGTGGCCGAAGACACGGGATCGATCTCAACGTCGAGCATGATCCAATTGATGACCCTCCGCCGAATCTTGCGCACTGTCTGATCAAAGGTATTCCAGCAGATGCTCACGCGCTTAGAGAGTTGCTGGCTCTCAATGCGCGGGGGATGATGTTCTGAAATTTCCGTTTGGGTGCGGGCGTCTCGCCCGGCGTTGCTTAACCCATGGTCGGGAGATCGCGGCGGGGCGGGAAAGCCTCACGCCCGGCCGCTCACGCTGCGGACTGCATCGGCGCCCGGGCAGCGACCAGCGCGCGGGCCGCTTCAAGTTCCGACCCAGTAACGACCAGCGGGGCGCAGCCGAACGCCTCCCACATCCGGGTCGAGAAGTCCGGATACAACCTGACGGGCCCGGGCGCATTGGCATAATCCGAGCGATCCCTGACATCGAGGTAGCTCTCCGCCTCCAGCCCCTGCGCGAGCAACACGTCGTGCTGCGGCAGTTCGATGTGGTAGTAAGTGACGCGGTGCACCGGCACCTGCACGATGGTGTCGCCGTTGACCAGGCACCGCACCGGGATCAGCACGCCACCGACATGGATCGCGTGATCCGGCGACAGCGACAGATCGCTGTGTGGCCGTCCCGGGCCGAATGCGCCGGCGGCGATGCGCACCGGCCAGACCTTGCGCGGCGCCGGATGGTTTGCGCAATCGACCTCGCGCCGGCCGATCCAGACGATCGGCTCGGCACTGCCCCCGAGCACGGTCGGCACCAGGTCGCCGACGGTCAGATCCTCCACCGCGATCTCGCCGCGCACCGTGGCGATGCGCGTGCCGGCGGCGAAGCACGGCACCACTTCGGCCACGCCGCCGCTGGTCACCAGGGTGAAGTCCGGGGTCGTTCCGGCAAAGATCAGACTTTGCGACACGCTGCCGCTGCTGATCGTTGCGACGGTGTTGCCGCCGGATGTGGTTGTGCTGAGCGTTGCGCCAGCGCCGATCGAGGTGAACTCGATCACGTCGCCGGCGCCGAAGCCCGAGATGACCGCCTGGTCGCCGTAGCCCGCGCTGGTGATCGCGGTGACCGCCAGCGTGCCCGCGCCGGAGAACGTCAGCGAACCGGACAGCGTCGCCTTGGGCGATTGCAGTTCGAGTTCGCCGCCATCGAGTACGGTGTTGCTGGCGACCGCGTGGCCATTGATGGCGATGACGCCGCCGGCCTGCGCGGTCAGGCTGGTTGCGGTGACGCCGGCGAGGAACAGGTCGATGCTGCCGCCGTTGTAGACCGTTTCGCTGGTGACCTGCGCCGTGGCGGCACTGACCAACTGCGTGCCGTAGACCTGATCATCCAGCGCGGAGCCGAGAACCGTTTCGTTGCCGCCGGCCGATATGGTGGTCAGCACGTCGGTCCCACCCACCTGCACCGTCGCCGATCCGCCGGACAGGATCGTTTCGCTAAGGGCGGCGCCATTGATGGACAGCGATCCAGTAACCATATCCTGGCTCGCGGAGCCGAAGACCGTTTCGTTGCCGCCCGCGGAGATCATGGTCGCGGAGTCGACGCCGCCGGATTGCACCGTCGCGGAGCCGCCCGCCAGGATCGTCGCGTTGACGATCGTGCCGCCGGACAGCACGTCCAGCGAGGTCCCGCCGCTGACCACGAGATTGCTCTGCGTGCTTCCGCTGGTGACCGATGTGGCGGAGGACGACGAGGTCGAGGCTGAGCTTGTGTAGACGATCTCCTCGCCGCCGCTGCCGTCGCTGGTCAATTGCAGGTTCGACGTGACCGACCCAGCGAAGATGAACGTCTCGACGAAGCCGCCGCCGGAAACGGTCGCGACCGTGTTGCCGCCGGACGTGACCGTCGAGAGCGTTGCCGCCGACCCAGCCGCGCCGACCGAGGTGCCGGAGGTCATGTCGACCACGACCCCGCTGCCGAAGCCCGAGACCACCGCCAGGTCGCCATAGCCGGCGCTGGTGTTGGAGGTGACGGCCAGCGTGCCGGTGCTGTTGAATGTGATCGAGCCGGACAGAGTCGCCTTGGGGGATTGCAGCTCGACCTCGCCGCCGCTGACCACGGTGTTATTGGCCGTGGCATTGCCGCTGATGTTCAGACTGCCGCCGCTGTCCACCGTCAGGGTGTTGGCGATCGCCCCTTTCAGGAACAGATCGGCGCTGCCGCCGTTGAAAACCGTTTCGTTGCTGACGACCGCCGTGGCGGCACTGATGAGCTGCGTGCCGTAGACCTGGTCGAGGGTGGCCGATCCGGACACTGTCTCGAAGCCACCGGAGGATATGGTGGACGCCGAATCGGTGCCTCCCAGCTCCGCCGTTGCCGATCCACCGGACAGGATCGTCGCGCTGACCGCCGTGCCGCCGGACAGGATGTCGAGGAAACTCCCGCTGGCGATGACGAGATTGCTCAGCGTGGAACCGCTGGTGATCGTGCTGGTGGTGGGCGGCGGCGCGGAGAACGTCAGTTCCTCGCCGCCATGCCCGTCGGACATCAGGGCCAGGAAATTGGCCACTGTGGTTCCGGCCAGGGTGAACGCCTGCGAGACACCGCCACCCGAGACGGTGGCCACTGTGTTGCCGCTGACAGTCGCCGTGGTCAGAGTCGCCGCGGAACCCGCCGCTCCGATCGAGGTCACGGACGTGAAGTCGATCACGTCGCCGCTGCCAAAGCCCGAGATGATCGCGAGGCCGCCGTATCCCGCGCTGAGATTGGCGGCCACCTCGATCTCGCCCGCGCCGGAGAATGTCAGCGAGCCGGACAGCACGGCCTTGGACGATTCGAGCTCGATCAGGCCGCCGCTCAGGACGGCGTTGTTCGCGGTGGCATTGCCGCTGATGAGGATGCTGCCGCCGACTTCCACTGTCGGGCTGTTGGCGATCGCGCCCTTCAGGAACAGCTCGACACTGCCACCGTTGAACACCATGTCGTGGGTGACGACCGCGGTTGCGGCACTCACGAGTTGGATGCCGTCGACGAAATCCCCGGACGCGGTTCCCAGGACGGTCTCGTTGCCGCCCTGCGCGATGGTGGAGCCGAAGTCGATGCCGCCGCCTGAGATTGTTGCGGACGCGCCGGACAGGATCGTTGCGGCGACGGCGGTGCCGCCGGACAGCACGTCAAGCGAGCTGCCGCTGGTCACGATGATGCCGGTCGAGGTGGTGTTGCTGGTGACCGAGGTGACCGTCGGCGTCGACGTTGCTTGGGTCGGCGCGAAGGACACGCCGCGGATGTTGCTGTCCGGCGCCGCGGTCACCAGGGCGGTGAATGTTTCCCCGGTTCCAGACGTTGCGCTGATGGTGTCCGCGATGCCGTAGAGATAGGTCTGGTCGAGATCGCCGACCGTTTCGTTAGTGGCATAGAGATAGGCGGTCCCACCGACCACGGTGCCGGTCAGGCCGATCAGCCCCGTGGTGCCGGACGTTGCGGTGTCAGGGACAAGGTCAAGCCCGGCTGACAAGGTATAGTCGAGCGTCCAGGACGTGCCGTTGAAAACCCACTTTTGCAGGCCGCCGTCCCCCAGGCCGCCTTCCTTCGGGTTGCCGCCGTCGGCGACATAGAGGACGGTCGATGAGGCGAAGAAGTAGTTTTCCGGACTGAGATTGATGCTGGTGCCGATATCAGCGTTGTCGACCCCATTGGCCTGCGCCGCGGTCAGCGTGATGGAGCCATTGATGCCCGGCAGGACAGTCGCGGTGGTTTTCGTCGTTGGCAGGGTCGTGCCGTACGATGAAATCTGGCCGCCCACCCCCTGCGTGCTGTCGCGCGAGACATAAAGCTGGCCGCCGACGATCTCCACCGTGCGCGTGTCGGTGCTGTTGTCGATCGCGGTGGCGCCGCTGGCGCCATCATGTGCCAGGAAGACGCCCTGGGTCGTGTCGCCCTTCACGCCCTGGCCGGAGATATAGAATGTCGAGCCGTTGATCGTCGCGACGCTGCGGGGATTGTTCAGGTTGAACACGTTGTACAGCGCGGTACTCGTGTCGATGGTCGTGTTGTAGCTGATGTCGGCGATGACCCGTGGAACCACGGTGTACTTGCCGCCGGGCACGCTGGTGGATTGCGCGAGGGCAGCCGTTCCGTAGACCGACGCGCCTCCGGTGTTGAAGGTCACGTCGTTGACACCGTAGCCGGCGATGACCAGCGACTGTCCGTCAGCGGAGAGCTGCAGCGATCCCTCGGACGACGAACCATACTCGCCGGAGATCGCGTGTTCGGTGACGCCGTTTCTGACCGTGGTGGTTTCGGGCAAAACCAACTCACCGACGATCGTTCCGGTGACGGTGAGTTCATCGAGCGTGATGGGCGATGCCTGGTTGTCGCTGTACGTCCCGCTGCCGTCGCCGTCCCCTGAGATGCTGATGACAAGGTCGCCGGCCGTGAATTGCGTCAGAGTAGGTGGTTCGCCTGTCCCGGACATTTTGTCTCGCCTGTCGTGATTGTCCCCGCATTATTCCTAATTGACGCGATTGAAGGTTCCTAATGACAGGAGTGTTGCGGTTCGTTGACAGTGTGACGGGGCGCGTCGGGCTTCGGTTGCCTGCGGCCGAAAATTCTCGTTGTGATCACACCACGGCCATTGGACGGCCATTGGACGGCCATTGCACGGCCATCGAGCGCGCGGCGGCGATCACGCCACAGGTTGGCGCAAGGGCCGGGCGGTCACGTCGTTTTTTCTTTGTTGGCAGCAGGGAAATCGAGGGCTCACCGAATGCAAATTCGCCACCAGGTTGTGGAGCTTGATTTCAGGCAACCTTCGGCACGAACGGCCGGTTCGTGAAATGCTCGTCACCGCCGGCAAAGCGCATGCCCGCCGCCTTCACCGCGCTGTCCGGGACCTTGTCCAGAGGCACATAGTACCGATCATGCGCCTTGGTGACCGTATCGTTGTCGACGCGATTGTAGCAGCAGATCAACGTCCACCGCCGGTGCGGCGAGCGGTTCTGATCGGACCGGTGCAGCGTGTTGCTGTGGAAGAACACCGCGTCACCCGGTTCCAGCTCGCAATGCACGATCGGCAGCCGCGCGGTGATGTTGCGCATTCGCTCGGGATCGGCAACATTCTGGCCCTCCCCCGGAACCGGCACATGATCGATGCGGCCCAGCAGATGCGATCCCCGCACCATCTGCAAGCACCCATTCTCCCGCGCCGAGCGATCCAGCGCGATCTGGCAACTCGCAAGGTGCGGGAAAAGGCATCCGTTGTGATACCAATAGCCATAATCCTGGTGCCATTCCCAGGCGCCGCCGACGAACGGCTCCTTCGCCGTCAGCTTGGATTGGAAATGATAAACCGGGCCGCCGAGCAGCGCCTCCATCGTATCGACCATGCGCGCGCACCGCGCCGCCATGCCATAGACGCTGTCGCCGGCGCGGTTCCACAGCGCGATGCGTGTCGCTGCACCCTGCGCATCGAGGCGGTCCAACATGTGGCCGGCGACCTCGGGGTCTTCCTCCATCGCGCGGCGCAGCAGGTCGACCTCGACGGCGTCATACATGCCGCGGACGATGAAAAATCCGTCGGTGTTGAACGCGGCGACCTCCGCGGGCGACATCAGCGCCGGCGCCATAAGCGAAGTCATCGGTTTGCCTCCCGTCGGCCAGCGGTTCGCCAGCCTGCGGCAAAAACGCTAGCATGGCGGCAAGCAGCAAGGGGAGTGTGCAGCCATGGCAACCAATGGCGCCTATAACTGCCTGGAAGGGGTCCGCGTCCTTGACCTGACTCAGTTCGAGGCGGGACCGTCCTGCACCGAGGCGCTGGCTTTCCTCGGCGCCGACGTGGTGAAGGTGGAGAACCCGAAAGGCGACCCGGGCCGCTACTCCGGCGGCGCGCCGGGCGCGGACGCCTGGTATTTCATGCAGTACAACGCCAACAAGCGCGCCATCACGGTGAACCTGAAGGATCCGCGCGGCCTGACGCTGCTGAAGGAGATGGTGACCAAGGCCGATGTGTTCGTGGAGAATTACGCCCCCGGCGCGATTGAGCGGCTGGGCCTCGGCGCCGACGTCGTGCGCGCGATCAATCCGGCGATCATCTATGCGCAGGTCAAGGGCTTCGGCGCCGGCAGCCCATTCGAGAACAATCTGGCGTTCGACATGATCGCCCAGGCGTGTGGCGGCACCATGAGCATCACCGGCCCGAAGGACGGCCCGCCGATGAAGCCCGGCCCATCGCTGGGCGACACCGGCACCGGCATGCTGCTGGCAGTCTCCATCCTCGGCGCATTGTTCCGTCGCACCCGCACCGGGCAGGGCGAGCACCTCCAGGTGGCGATGCAGGACGCCATGCTGCACTACATCCGGGGCGCGTTCGCGGCGCATGCCCGCACCGGCAAGCCGGCGCCGCGGGCCGGCTCGGCCAGCATGGGCGCGTCCAACCCGCCGTGCGGGATCTTCCCGTGCAAGCCCGGCGGCGCGAACGACTATGTGTTTGTCTATACAAGCCGCGGCAATCCGGAACACTGGCCGCGGCTGCTGAAGGTGATTGGGCGCGAGGATCTGATCAACGATGAACGCTATGCCACGCGCGAGGCCCGCATCGCGCATGAGGCAGAGATCAACGTGATCATCGGTGACTGGACGCGCCGCCATACCAAGCAGGAGGCGATGCAGATCATCGGCGCCGTCGGCGTGCCGGCCGGTGCCGTGCTCGACACCGGCGAGCTGCTGGACGATCCCAGCTTCGAGCAACGCGGCATCATGCAGACGATCCAGCATCCGAAGGCGGGTCCTTACAAGATGCCGAGCTGGCCGGTGCGGTTCAGCGGCAGTCCGCCACCTGTCCGCCCCGCGCCGTTGCTCGGCGGCAACAACGAGGACGTGCTGCACGACTGGCTGGGCATGACCCGTGACGCGATCGGATCGTTGCAATCGGAGAAGGTGATGTGATGCGGCATTTGACGATGGCATTGGCTGGCTTTGCGTTCCTCGGTGCCGCGCAGGTCGATGCGGCACCGCCGGCCGCACCAGCCCCGGCGAATCGCGCCTCACCAGCCCCGCGCGCCGATGTGCCGCCATCCCGGCCGGCAGATCAGGTGATCCGCGCCACGCTCTCGGGATGGGCGGCGGATTTCAATGCCGGCCATGCCGATCGCATTTGTTTGGCCTTTGCAACAGATCTGCTTGCGACCTATCGTGGCTCTCCCAACCGCAACTATCAGGATACCTGCGATCTGTTGCGGCAGTCCCTGACGGACGAGGCCCGGGGCTATACTTACGACCTTGATATCCAGGAAATCCTGGTATCGGGCGATCTGGCCGTGGCGCGCCTGGTGTGGCACTTGACCACCACGCCGCATGATGGCGCCGCGACGACCACCTTGCAGGAACCAGGCATGGACGTGTTGCGCCGCCAAGCCGACGGGAGTTGGAAGATCATCCGCTACCTGGGGTTCGAGGCACCCTGACCTGCATCCCCAGGGCATCGGGTGAAGTCGGGGCGCGCGGCGTGAGCCACATCCCTGCCGCGACTGTGCGTCCCAATTGGCATCTTCGCAGCCGGCGATTCGGTCTGCTATGCCGCCCGCATGGTCAATTTCGCGCTTGAGCGGAAAGCATCGGGGCGCGTCGCAGGCGTCGACGAGGCGGGGCGTGGGCCATTGGCCGGACCGGTGGTCGCGGCAGCGGTGGTGTTTCCGACCGGCGTGCCCCGCTCCCTCGCGCGGCTGATTGACGATTCGAAGCGGCTGACGGCGGAGCAGCGCGAAGCGGCCTACCTTGCGCTGCACGCCATGGCCGGGATTGAGATTGGGGTCGGCGCCGCCTCGGTCAACGAGGTCACGCGGCTGAACATCCTGCGCGCCTCCCTGCTGGCCATGCGCCGCGCTGTCGCACGGCTCCCGGCGCCGCCGGACCTGGCGTTGATCGATGGCAACCAAATGCCGCCGCTTGATTGCCCGATGCGTTGCGTGATCGGTGGCGATGCGTTGTCGCTGTCCATCGCGGCGGCGTCGATCGTGGCCAAAGTCGTCCGCGACCGGCTGATGGCGCGACTTGCGGTGCGCTGTCCGGGCTATGGCTGGGAGCAGAATGCCGGCTACGCGACGATCGCGCATCGGGAGGCGTTGGTCCGTTTGGGGCCGACCCGCCACCATCGGGCGGACTTCGGCACGGTGCGCCAGCTTTCGCTCGCGCTGACGGTGGTGGAGATGACGGAGGTGGCGGTCGGCCCTTAGGCACCGGCGCGCCCGGCTTGGCCGGCGAGCAACCCGTCACCACGTTCCTCCGAGGTCATTCCGACCCCGAGGCAGCCTCGACGCGGCTCCCGATGCATTCGCGCAATTGACGTGACTTCCACCGACCCGTCACGATGGAAGCCGATCGCCTCGCCATTGCACCATTCCGCCGGAGCAAAGTGGAAATCGTTCGCGAACTGCCGCTGGATCAGATCCTGCTGGGCGACTGCGTCCGGCTGATGCAGATGCTGCCGACAGCGTCGGTGCACTGCGTGTTCGCTGACCCTCCCTACAACTTGCAGTTGCGGGGCGAACTGCGCCGGCCCGATGACAGCCTGGTGGATGGGGTCGATGACGACTGGGATCGTTTCACCGATTTCGCTGCCTACGACGCCTTTACCCGCGCGTGGCTGACCGAGTGCCGCCGCCTGCTGCGCAAGGACGGCACGCTGTGGGTGATTGGCGCCTACCACAACATCTTCCGCATCGGCGCCATTCTGCAGGATCTGGGCTTCTGGGTGCTGAACGATGTGATCTGGCGCAAGGCCAATCCGATGCCGAACTTTCGCGGCCGCCGGTTCACCAATGCGCATGAGACGCTGATCTGGGCGGCGCGCAGCCGCGATTCGCGGCATCGCTTCAACTACCGGGCGATGAAGGCGCTGAACGACGACCTGCAGATGCGCAGCGACTGGTTCATCCCGCTGTGCACCGGGGCCGAGCGGCTGCGCAACCAGCACGGGCTGAAGCTGCACCCCACGCAGAAGCCGGAGGCGCTGCTGCACCGCGTGCTGCTGGCCTCCACCTTGCCGAGCGACATCGTGCTCGACCCGTTCGCGGGTACCGGCACGACGGCGGCGGTGGCGAAGCGGCTGGGGCGCCACTACATCGGCATCGAGCGCCACCCGGCGTATGCCGAGGCGGCGATCGGTCGGGTGCGGCACACCAAGGCGACGGCGGCGGACGGCCTCGGCACCACGCAGTCGCGGCAGGAAAAGCCGCGGGTGCCGTTCGGCAGCCTGGTGGAGCGCGGACTGGTGCCGCCGGGGACGATGTTGCACGACCGGCAGCGTCGGGTGTCGGCGACGGTCGCGGTGGATGGCAGTGTGGTCGCGGGCGAGACCCGTGGTTCGATCCACAAGGTGGGGGCCGCGGTGCAGCATGCGCCGTCGTGCAACGGGTGGACGTTCTGGCACCTGGAACGCGATGGGCGGCTGGTGCCGCTGGACACGCTGCGGGACGTTATGGATTGAGGCGGCATGGATGGCGGCCGCGTCGCTCAGAGAGAAATTCACCGCAGAGCACGCAGAGCACGCCGAGGAAACCAGGTTGACGCCGACCAACGCGTGACCGTTATCGAAATGCCTGGTCCACAGCATGCTTGGTCCACAGCATGCTTGGTCTACAGACTGGGGCTGAGCTGCCGGGAGGCTTTTCTCGGCGTGCTCTGCGCGCTCTGCGGTGAAATTGTTCTGTTGCGGCAACCGCCCCCGGGCATTGGGTTGGGCCATGCTGCCCGACCGTGAGGCGGTCGGCCAGGACCTCCGCGATTGGATCGCCGCCGGCACCCCATATTCGGGGTATAGTCTAAGCCGTACCACCCGAGGTTTGCCCTGTGTACATCCCTCCGCTGTTCAAGGAAGACCGGATCGACGTCCTGCATGAGGCGATCCGCAACACCGGCCTGGCCACGCTGGTCACGCTCATGGCCGACGGGCTGATCGCCAGCCACGTGCCGATGCTGCTGGACGCCGGCCCGGGGCGGTACGGCACGCTGCTCGGCCATGTCGCGCGGCCCAATCCACAGGCCCGCGGCTCGTTGGCCGGAACCGAGGCGCTGGCCATCTTCCGGGGGCCGGACGCCTACATCACTCCCTCCTGGTATGAGACCAAGCGGCGCGACGCCAAGGTGGTGCCGACGTGGAACTATGTGACGGTCCACGCCTACGGCACGATTGCATTCTTCAATGACGCCGACCGGCTGCTGGACGTCGTCACGCGCCTGACCAACCGCGAGGAGGGGCGCCGCGCCGAGCCGTGGGCGGTCACCGACGCGCCGCCCGACTTCATCGACGGCATGCTGAAGGGCATCATCGGGTTCGCCATCCCGATCACCCGGATCGAGGGGAAATGGAAAATGAGCCAGAACCGGCCGGCCGAGGATCGCGCGGGGGTGGTGTCAGGTTTGACCGAGGACAGGCGTGAGGCGGTCGCGGCGCTGATCACGCCGCCCCGCACAGTCTAAGGTCCGGCTGCGAGAGGACTGGCGCTGCCGAGCGTCGGGATCACGGTCCCGCTGGCGGCGTTGCATGAGCGGGTGGTGCCGGAGGGCGATTGAAGCGCTGCCGGAACCGGCTTTCGGGACGACCTGGAGTCCGGCCACGCCGAGCCATGGGCGATCACTGACCCCCGCCCGAATTCGTCCTGGCCTGAGCCGGTCCATCCAGCCGGGACGCCCGCAATCGAGTTCATCACTCATTGCGGAAGCGACCAGGTGCGCCCTAACCCGCACGGTAGTCCGTAGCCCGTCAGTGCGGGGACCATTCAGCCATGAGCAGCAGCAACGAAGAAGAAGACGCCGCGCCAAGCGGCGTTCCTTACGACGACAAGCGGCAAGCCGACCTACATTGGCGGCAGATCGAGCAGCTGAAAGGCGCGGCGGTTTGCATCCGGCTGTATCGCAACCGACTCGCGCGTCAGGTCAAGGCCGTAGACTCCATCGAGGCCGTTGCCTCGAGCGGGGCAATCGCCGCATGGTTCGCCTTCGACGCCTACAAGCTCCTTTGGGGCTGCATCATCGCGGCGGCACAGCTTCTCGACGTGCTGAAAGACGTCTTTCCATTCGCCAAGCTGCACCGGCAGGCCGCCAGCCTCACGGTGGCCCTGGAGTTGTTGCTGATCGACGCCGAGGACGGAAGCTCCAGTTGGAAGCTGAGCAGAAACATTTCCCCGAGGGGTTCGAGCCAGACCGCAAGATTGTGGCCCTGGCAACCGAGGAGACCCGGACCTATTTTCTTGTCACCTACGACCTTGAGATGAAGCCATGACCAACCGCGACACGCCCCACAGGCCGGATCGCATCCCCGCCGGCAGCGATAAGGGCAAAAGCATCTTTCCTGTCTTCGACGTGAACGTGCCGATGCCGGAGGATACCGCCGTGCCTGGCTCCTACAACAAGCCCGTGCAACGATCCTCCTCCGGTGCGGGGGACTTCAAGCCAGGCAAGGCAGCCGAGTGATGGCCGAGTTGCCGAAGAAGGACCCCACACGCCCGCATATTGTCGGCGACGTCGTCCGCAACGACAGCGCGAACTTTCCGACCTTCAAGGTGAACGTTCCGGCCCCCAGCAGGTCGGTCGCCAGCCCACTGCCGAAGGCTCAGGGAGAGGCCCCGGCGGCAAAGCCGAAGGGCCAATAGGATCACACCCGCGGCTTCTGACCCCGAAGCCTGCATCCTACTGCCACCAGCATCTCGCGAGCCCGGCTCCATTTGGTGCCGGGCTCATGCATCAATACCCACCACCAGCGCGATCGCCGCCGCCGCGACCCCATCCGCCGCCGCACCGGTTATTACGCAAGCAGAAGTCCATGCAGAAACCAGCCCCGTGGAGGCCGCGCGCAACCGGGCGGCGCGATTGCAGCACCTGAGAAGGTGCTTGCACCGTACTCTGGCCTGGGTCGTCCATCGGGTGGCGGGGGTTGCAGACCGTGCCGAGGAAGCCCGCCTCGCCTCGCCCTGCCACTGTCCGCCCGCTCCCGCCGCCACCTTCCCCTTGACACCGGACCGCCGCGGCCGTTTTTACGCCCCCTGCGCAGTCGGCGCCCGAGCACAATGTCCTCCAGCGCGGCATCTGTGGCCGGGTGTCGGTCCGCCGCGCAGGGGTGTAGCTCAATTGGCTAGAGCGCCGGTCTCCAAAACCGGAGGTTGGGGGTTCGAGACCCTCCACCCCTGCCAGGCTATTCGTGCCAGACGGCGCGGGCGCGTGGTAAAGGTGGAGCCGGGTTTCGGCTGAGTGGATTTCGGCTGTGTCAATTTCAGGTAGGCAGTGTGGAGGTGCAAGGCGTGGCGGTTGATCCGGCGAAATTCATTCGCGAGGTAAGGGCCGAGGTGGGGCGCGTCACCTGGCCGACCCGCAAGGAGACGCTGGTGACCACCGGCCTGGTGTTCGCGATGGTGACCATCACGGCGCTGTTTTTCTTCTTTGTGGATCAGATCATCAGCCTCGGCGTTCGCGCGCTGTTCGGCGTCGGCGGCTGACGGGAGCGAGTGATGGCCAAGCGTTGGTATGTCGTGCATGTCTATTCGGGCTTCGAGAAGAAGATCGCCCAGCAGCTCAAGGAGCAGGCGGCCCAGAAGGGGCTCGCCGACCAGATCGACGAGGTCCTGGTGCCGTCCGAGAACGTGGTGGAGATGCGCCGCGGCCAGAAGGTGAACTCGGAGCACAAGTTCTTCCCCGGCTACGTGCTGGTGAAGATGGAGCTGACCGACGAGGCGTGGCACCTGGTGAAGGACACGCCCAAGGTCACCGGCTTCCTCGGCACGCGCAACAAGCCGTCGCCGATCAGCGAGGCCGAGGCCGAGCGGATCATGAAGCAGACCCAGGAAGGCACCGAGCGGCCGCGTCCGTCGGTGCTGTACGAGGTCGGCGAGCAGGTGCGCGTGGCCGATGGCCCGTTCACCAGTTTCAACGGGACCGTCGAGGAGGTCGACGAGGAAAAGGGCCGCGTGAAGGTCAGTGTTTCGATCTTCGGCCGGTCGACGCCGGTGGAGCTCGAGTACAGCCAGGTCGAGAAGGTCTAGGCAAAGTCCAGGCCTTTTCCATCGCAAGGGCCGTCCCGGACGCGATGCCGTTCGAATGTGCCCGGGATATCAACTGGCATGGCCAGAATCCCGAGATGGCATGAGAAGCCTTCGCGGCCGCTATGACATCAAGCGGGCGCCGTGGATTGGCGCCACTGCGGTGCCCTCTGTCGAGCGTCGATCGGTTAGTCTGTCCTAACGGATGGCACCCTTGCATTTTGCGATTTTTTGTTACCAGCCGGCATATCTGACATCGGTCTGAAACGAATTGCCGGTAAGGTTTGCTCCGAACTTCGCGGCAGGAACTTCAGGGTGGGTACATGTCTGCAACTCAGCACAAGCCTATAGCGCAACGACTGCGCGTCGCTGACAGCGTCTTGCGTTCGTTCGAGTATGCCTGCGTCATGCATGACCTGAAGACCGCGGCCATGCTTCTGGCCATTCTTGAGGATCTGCATACCCGTGGGGTGCGCCGGTTCGGCGGTGAGCGGCGCCGGCCAGGCAACGAGATAGATACGGCAAGGGAACGACTGACGCGCATGTGCGGCGATCAAAGCCCGCCCCCGCGCGGCTTTGCGGAATCGGCCACGTCTGTCGTCACGAACATTCGTGATGGCGTGAAACCTTTCGTGCGAAGCGAAAGCTAGAAAGGCTAACGTCCGTCTGACGGCCTGAGCCAGTCATTTACGTCTCCCTGCCAAGAGCGGGAGAGGCGAAGATGCACCGCGACATTGGCGGTAACGACAGCCGTTGCCGCCATTGCCGCACCCTTGACGCCAAAGCGATCCTACCGCCCAGTAGCGTTTCGATCAGCGGGGGAACGCGCCGATGAAATTTGGCATCTTCTACGAGCTGCAACTGCCGCGGCCGTGGGGCGTCGATGACGAGCGGCTGCTCTATCAGAACGCCCTCGACCAGGTGGAGCTCGCCGACCGCCTTGGGTACGACTATGCCTGGGAGGTCGAACACCACTTCCTGGAGGAATACTCGCACTCGCCGGCGCCCGAGGTGTTCCTCGGCGCCGCCAGCCAGCGCACCAAGCGCATCCGCCTCGGCCACGGCATCGTCCAGCTCACCACCAACCCGCCGCAGCGCGTCGCCGAGCGCATCGCGTGTCTTGACCTTGTCAGCAACGGCCGGGTGGAAATGGGGACAGGCGAGTCGGCCTCGATCACCGAGCTCGGCGGCTTCGATCGCGACATGGAGACCAAGCGCGAGGTCTGGGAAGACGCGATCCGCTGCATCATCCCGATGTTCCAGGACAAGGGCGTCGAGCTCGACACCAAGTGGCACAAGATGCCGATGCGCAACGTGCTGCCGAAGCCGGTGCAGAAGCCGCACCCGCCGCTGTGGGTGGCGTGCTCGCAGTTGGAAACGATCGAGATGGCAGGGCGGCGCGGCATGGGCGCGCTCGGGTTTCAGTTCCTGTCGGCCGACGCCGCGCATGCCTGGGTGCACGCCTATTACAATGCGTTCGTGAAGCGCCAGGAGAAACTGGCGGATTACCAGACCAACCCGAACATGGCGCTGGTGAGCTATTTCATGTGCGCCGAGACGGACGAGGAGGCACGGCGGCGCGCCGATGGCGCAACGTTCTTCCAGTTCGCGCTGCGTTATTACGGTGCCAGCTCGGGTCGCAAGCGGCCCGATCCGTATACCGTCAACATGTGGGACGAGTACAACAAGTGGAAGCGGGAGAATCCGGACCAGGCGGCGCGGGCATTGTCCGGCGGATTGATCGGCTCGCCCGAGACGCTGCGGCGCAAGCTGCGGCGGTTCCAGGCATCGAACATCGACCAGGTGATCCTGCTGAACCAGGCGGGGAAGAACGCGCACGCACATATCTGCGAGAGCCTGGAGCTGTTCGCCCGCGAGGTGATGCCGGAGTTCCATGCGGCCGAGGCCGAGCACCAGGCGTGGAAGCGCGGGGTGTTAAGCGGGGAGATTGCGTTGGAGGAGATCGACACCCAGCCGTTCCGTGACCGGTACGGGGCGAATTCGCCGGTGGTGCGGCCGGAGGCGGCGTAGCGGTTCATACCAAGTAGCGTAGAGATCGATTCGTGACCGTGATGGCCGGGCTTGTCCCGGCCATCTCCGCCCAACCGGTGCCGCAATAGATGGCCGGGACAAGCCCCATAGGCATCAGGATAAGGCGGCGGCGGGCTGGAAGATTCTCCCCCTCCCCTTGCGGGAGGGGGTCGGGGGAGGGGTTGGTGCCAGGATCGCTCCGTCGTTCCGTGCGCTTCGACCCCTCCCCCCAACCCCCTCCCTCAAGGGGAGGGGGAGAATCTTCCTCGGCCGCTCCGCTATCCTGATGCGTATGGGGACAAGCCCGGCCATGACGGAGGAGAGTCAACCTCTTCGCGACCGGGTATCAGGCAGCCGCCAGCCGCTTGATCGCTGCGTCCAACAGTCCCGGGTCGCCCACCGCCAACACCCGCCCGTCACCATCCGGCCGTAACGGCTGCCCCGACCAGTCAGTGATGCGGCCACCGGCGCCCTCGATGATCGGCACCAGCGCGGCCCAGTCCCAGAGATGCATCGAGGCCTCGGCGATCACGTCGATATGGCCGAGCGCCAGCAAGCCGTAGGCGTAACAATCGCCACCCCACGACACCCGGCGCACCGCGTCGGCAAGGCGCTGCCAGCGCGGCGTGTCCTCGCCCAGCACGGCCGGCGTGGTGCAGGACAATTCCGCCTCGGCAAGCATCGGACACGGGCGGCAACCGGCCGCGCCACCCATCGGCCCGCGGAATACCGTTTCGCGCCCAGCGGCGCCGATCCAGCGCTCGTTGGTCACCGGCTGGTCGATGACGCCGAGGATCGGCCGATCGCCCTCCAGCAGCGCGATCAAGGTGCCGAACTGCGGGCGGCCGGTGATGAAGGCGCGGGTGCCGTCGATCGGGTCGAGCACCCAGCAGCGCCGTGCCTGCGGCCGGTCGCGGCCAAATTCCTCGCCGGCCACGCCGTCGTCGGGGAAGCGCTCGGTCAGCACCGCGCGCATGGCCTGCTCGGCGCTGCGGTCGGCGATCGTCACCGGGCTTTGGTCGGCCTTCAGGTCGGCGCTCAACCGGGCGCGGAAAAACGGCCGGATGACCGCCCCAGCAACGTCCGCCGCAGCCTCGGCGCCGGCAATCAGCCGCGCGAGGTCCGCCGGCGCGCTCACCACGCGGCGCGGCTGATCATGACCACCACCGCGGGGCCCTCATGGCGCACGCCTTACGGCGTATCACGGCTTCGTCGGGGCCGCGGCGGCCGACGCACCGGCGGGTGGCGCCGCACCAGCGGCGGGTGGTGGCGCGGCGGCGGCCGGGGCAGGCGAGGCCGGGGCGGCGTTGCCTGGCGCGGCCGGTGCACCGGCGCCGGCGGCCGGAGCGCTCGGCGTTGCCGCCGCTCCGGCTCCTGACGCAGGCGCTGCCGGGGTAGCCGCCGCTGGGGTCGCGGCCGGTAGCGGCTGCGGATTGGGCGACAGCGTTCGCAGGTAGGCGATGACGTTGGCGCGCTCCTTGACACTCGGGATCCCGGCGAAGGTCATGCGGGTCCCTGGTGCATAGGCCGACGGCTTGTACAGCCACTCGTTCAGCGCCTCGTAGGTCCATGGCTGGTCCTTGAACTTCTCCAGCGCCGCCGAATAGTTGAAGCCGGGTTCGTGGTCGTGCGGGCCGCCGACCACGCCGTACAGATTGGGACCGACACCCGGATGGCCGCCCTGGTTGAAAGTGTGGCAGGCGACGCAAATCGTCTTGGTGTAGGCCTCGCCGGCCGCGGGATCCGCGCTGGCCAGCAGCGGCGACACCGCTGGCAGCGGCTCGGGCTTTGGTGCCTCGGCGGCGGGGGCGGCGCCGTGGGTTGCGATCGCCAGCGCCGGCCGACTCGGCTCGGTCTGATACACTAGGTGGTCGCCGATCAGGCCGGTGAGGAAGAATACGATACCCACCACAAGGAACGCGGCGATGCCCTTGTTGACCTCCATGCTGTCCATGCGACCTGTCTTCTCCGCCGTGCGTTCGACATAAACCAGCGCGCCCGCGCCACATTGCGCGCGGGCGAGCGCCTTCATAAGCTGCGACGCACCATAGGGAAACCATCCGGCCCCATCAACCCGTTGCGCGCCTGTGCGACCCGGCCGAAGCCACGTATTACGGCCAGAGCGCATACTGACATTGCTGCCAACCGAGACCCTGCCACATGATTCCTCCCCTATGAATCCAATTGTCGTCATCCCGTCGCGCATGGCGTCGACCCGCCTGCCGGGCAAGCCGCTGGCTGACATCCACGGCAAGCCGATGATCGTGCACGTGCTGGACCGCGCGCGAGAGGCGGATATCGGCCCAGCCGCGGTAGCCTGTGGCGATCCGGAAATCGCCGAGGCGGTGCGCGCCGCCGGGGGCATTGCTGTGATGACCGATCCGTCGCTGCCGCGCGGATCGGACCGGGTGCATGCGGCGCTGGCGGTGCTCGATCCGCAGGGCCGTTACGATGTGGTGGTGAATTTGCAGGGCGACCTGCCGACGATCCCGCCGGTCTATCTGCGCATGGTGCTGACGCCGCTGTCCGACCCGGCGTTCGACATCGCCACGCTGGTTGCGCCGATCACCAGTGCGGAGGAGGCGGCGGCGCCGTCGGTGGTGAAGGCGGCCTGCGCGTTCGATCGCGGCCGCGCGGTGTCGCCGGCGCTGTATTTCTCGCGCGTGCCGATCCCGTGGGGCGAAGGCCCGCTGTGGCACCATATCGGCATCTATGCGTTTCGCCGCGCCGCGCTGGCCCACTTCGTTTCGTTGCCGGAGGCCCCGCTGGAGCGCCGCGAGAGCCTGGAACAGTTGCGCGCGCTGGAGGCCGGCATGCGAGTTGCCTGTGCGCGGGTCGAGTTCCCACCTTTCGGCGTCGACACCGCGGCGGATCTGGAACGGGCGCGAGATGAACTGCGCCCGGATGGCAAAATAATGGGCGGCAGGATATGAACGGCAAACCAACGAACGGCAAGGTCCTGGGGGGAAGTGCGGCGTGACCGGCATGATCGCGTTTCAGGGCCAACCGGGTGCCTATTCCGACCTGGCATGCCGCGTCGCCTATCCCGGGATGCAGACGTTGCCGTGCGAGAGTTTCGAGTCGGCGATCGATGCGGTGCGCGACGGCCGTGCGACGCTGGGCATGTTGCCGTGCGAGAACAGTCTGGCCGGGCGGGTGCCGGATATCCACGCGTTGCTGCCGCAATCGGGATTGTTCGTGGTGGGCGAGCATTTTCATCGCGTCGAGCACTGCCTGCTGGGGGTGAAGGGCGCCACGATCGAGGGCCTGAAGCGGGTGCATTCGCATCCGGTGGCGCTCGGCCAGGTGCGGCACATCCTGCGCCAGCTTGGCGTTACCTCGGTGGTGCAGGCGGATACCGCGGGCGCGGCCGAGCTGGTAGCGAAATGGGGCAATAAGGAGGACGCCGCGATCGCGTCATCGCTTGCCGCCGAGATCCACGGGCTGGACATCCTGCGCCGCAACGTCGAGGACGCGGCACATAACACCACGCGCTTCTATGTGACGGCGACGAAGCCCGCCGTGCCCGATCCGGCAACGCCAGGATTGATGACGACGTTTGTGTTCCGTGTTAGAAACGTTCCGGCGGCGCTGTACAAGGCAATGGGCGGGTTTGCCACCAACGGTGTGAACCTGACCAAGCTGGAGAGCTACATGCTGGCGGGGCAATTCGTTGCGACACAGTTCCTGTGCGACGCGGACGGCCATCCGGAACAGCCACCGATGCGGCGGGCGCTGGAGGAGCTGACGTTCTTCTCGTCGGAGGTGCGGGTGCTGGGGGTTTACCCGGCCGCGCCGTTCCGCCTGACTCAGTGGGCAGCCGACTAGCACCGGCCAGCCGATGCGATACGGTCGCAGAACATTATCATTGTCTTGGTCCGGTTGAGGAGTAGGTCTCATGCATCGCCCAGTCTGGCATCGCCTGGTATGGCTGGCTATTCCGATATCGCTGGCCGCGTGCGGTGGCGGCAAGTCGGCCGGGACTCTGACGGTCACCTGCGATGGCGGCACGCAACTGTATGGTGCGGTGTCGGTCGATGTTCTGGGCGATGTTGCCGATGGGCGGCCGATATTGAATTTCCCCGACCCCACGAACGCCGGGAGGGTCGGCTCGATAGCGGTGCCCGCACGCGGGCGGTGCAAGATCGTTCCGCAGCCGTCGAGTTGAGCCCATCCTGATGCGATTGATCCGACGTCCGGCCTGCCGCGTGCCTTGCGCACCGACAACGCCCCATCGTTTGACCCCACCTCCGCGATGCCGGATAGGAGGCGCGGCGCAGCAATCGGAGGTGAAACCATGGCGTCTCGCGACGGCGCGATCGCGCGCGCGACAGCATTCTTCGACCAGGGCGGCTTCCGCGATCGCCTAGCCGAGCTGGTGGCAATCCCCAGCACCTCGCAGGACCCGGGCCACGAGGCCGACGTCGAGCGCTACCTGCGCGCCGCCATCCAGCCCTGGCTGGAATGGATGGGCTTCACCGTCGCCGTGCACGACAACCCGCGCGCCGGCTTCGGCCCCATCCTCACCGCCGAACGCATCGAGGACGCCGCCCTGCCGACCGTCCTCACCTACGGCCACGGCGACACCGTGCGCGGGCTGGAGGATCAGTGGCGCAAAGGCCTCGACCCCTGGGTGCTGACCGTCGAGGACGATCGCTGGTACGGCCGCGGCACCGCCGACAACAAAGGCCAGCACGCATTGAACCTGTCGGCGCTCGAGGCGGTGATCGCCGAACGTAACGGCAAGCTTGGATTCAACCTTCGGATGGTGCTGGAAACCAGCGAGGAACGCGGCTCGCTCGGCCTGCGCGAGTTCGTCGCCGCCCACGCCGACGCATTGCGTGCCGATGTGCTGATCGCCAGCGATGGCCCACGCGTGACGCCCGAGATGCCGACGATCGCCACCGGCACGCGCGGCACATATCATTTCGATCTCGCCGTGGATCTGCGCCCCGGCGGCGTGCACTCCGGCCATTGGGGCGGTCTCACCACCGACCCCGCGGTCGTGCTGACGCATGCGCTCGGTGCGATCATCGATCGGCGCGGCAAGATCCTGGTGCGCGACTGGCTGCCGGCGATCCCCGGGTCAAGCCCGGGGACAAGCGGTGTGCCGACCAGTGTGCGCGCGGTGCTCGATGGCTGCCCGGTGGGCGGCGGCGGGGAGGCCGCCTCGGTCGACCCCGACTGGGGCGAGCCCGGCCTGACGCCGGCCGAGAAAATCTACGGCTGGAATAGTTTCATCGTGCTGGCAATGGTATCGGGCCGGCCGGAGAATCCGGTCAACGCGGTGGCGCCGAACGCCCGCGCGCACTGCCAGATCCGCTACACGATGGACAGCGACCCCGCGACCTTCGCCGCATCGTTGCGCACCCATCTCGACGCCGCCGGCTTCTCCGAGGTCCGTATCGAGAACGCCGGTATCCGCATGCCCGCTAGCCGCACCGACCCGGCGCATCCCTGGGTCCGCTGGACCGTCACGAGCATGGAACGGTCTCTCGGCAGGCGCGTGCAGGTGATCCCGAACTCGTCCGGCGGCCTGCCAGGCGACGTGTTCGTCGATCACCTAGGCGTGCCGCTGGTGTGGATTCCGCACAGCTACAATGGCTGCAAGCAGCACGGCCCCGACGAGCACTTCCTCATCGCCCCCGCCCGCGAAGGCATCGCCGCCTTCGCCGGCATCTGGTGGGATCTGGGGGAAGGCGGCACGCCATAGACCATGTGAACCGGCTCGTCCGACCACCCGGCGCATGTGCGAAATGACGACATCCATAGCCTGATCGACGCATTCAGCAATCGCCCAACTGTCCGACCCAAAATGACTGTCATCGCCTTTTCAAACTATCGCGGATGCCGAGGAATCACGGCGGTGGCTTGCCGACTATGCTCGGCGAAGCTGACCCCGCGCCAATCTTCGCGCGTGATGTGCCCAAATGGATCGGTTTGGTATATTGGTTATAGATCGCAATGAGCGTCGCCATGGGCGAGAGCGTATCTGGATTTCCTTCCAGGCCACCGGTATTCGTGTTCACGACCGGGCAGGTCGTCAACGAACAGGTGCGGCCGCTCAATGCACCGACCATGAGGCCGAAATATTCTTCGTCATCCCAACCACCAGGAAACACTGAATTGAAGCCTGTTGGAACCGCACCATCCTTCTGCGTCGGATTGCCATTTTTCCACCATTCGTCAATCCACTCGAAGACATAGCCGCCTGATGTCCACTTCGTACTGGACGGAATACCAAGGGCACCATTGTCGGCGATGTTGGCGACCGTCGTCTGCCAGAACTGCTCGAGCCACCAAGCCGATTGCGCACTGGGCAGTGGCGTCGTTGGCGCATTGGGAAAGAGCTTGGTGAGGGCCGCGGGAACCGTATACGTGTGAACTGCGCGAGCGGCATCGGTATAGGTGGACGGGAGGCTCGTCGTATTGGGGGGAGTCCCGACCGCGGGCTGAGGGCCCGGCGATCCGGGCGGCGATGTGATGGGATTGTTCGTGCAAGGGGGCTTCGACACCCACACATTAACCCACCAACAACCCGGATAGGCGTCTGTTCCATCGTAGGTATGCGTGCTCGTCGGCACGCCCCATTCGGTGAACAGCAAAGGTTTCACGTAGCCGTCATTGGTGGGATCGAGCTTCACGATATCCGCATAGTATCGGGCAAGAATGCCGCCGCCGAGAGTCGGGTTGGTGTAAGGATTCAAGCCCCAGACGTCCTGCTGATAGATCTGGGGCGGCTTTTTGTTTTTGTAATACTTTTGGAAAAGTGTGACGTAGAATTTGTCATATGCGGGCGGCTGCGCTGTGCCTTCGCCCGTTGCATAAATGATTGGCGCCGTCCATACATTTGGATCGTCCGTGAAGACTGACATGGTCAGCTTGGTCGGCGCGACGGCCTTGATGATCGCGTTCAATACATTCATGTATCCCCAGAATTCGGCGGTTTGTGTCGTGCCGTTCGGCGGGGGGGAAGCCGCCGGGTTCTGGTTTTGCTCGTTGCCGATGACGAACCCAATCACAGCCGGATGGTTGCCGTATTTTGTGGCAGCCCAGAGAGCCGTCCATTTCATGAATTGCCGCGCCGCCTCTTCGTCTCCCGCGGGGTTCAGAAACTGGGCGCCAGCGTTGATCGAGAGACCGATCCAGACATAGGTCGGATTCACGCCGTTGTTCCAGCATAGATCCAGAAAAGTTTCATGGCTGTCGTGGGGGTAGGTCAAGATAGATGGGGTGTTGGGATCCGGGAAGCCGCCTTGCGTGTTGTTTAAGGTGAAATCAAGTTTCGCGTAGTTGGCGAAATTTCGGTCCCCATTCCAGAACGCCGGTTCCCATTTCCACCAGCCATAGGTCCGCAGACTGTTCACGCCTAGGGCCTGCATGATCGGATAATCCCGCTTCCATAGGCCATTCCACGTGCCGCCGTGCACGCCACTCACGCTGGTGTCGTAGAAGAAATCATTGAACGGCCCGTAGTCAGCAGACCCGCCGATCTGGGTGGGTTCATAATTGATGCCCTTGGCAACGAACTGCGTCGCGGTCGCGCCATTCACGGAGACCATGATCTGAACCTTGTTGGTGCTCCAAACCGTGCTCTGGGCCGGATTCGTATACGGCACAGCCGGCTGAAACGTGCCAGTCGGGTAGACACATACCGGGCTGCACGTTGGATCTGGAATTCGAGGGTTGGGCGGGGCGCAAATAGGGGTCGTCGGAGACGGCGTGCACGCAACGACCGCTTTCTGCGGTGGCACAGCGTTTTTGGTCGCCGGCAGGGCCTGCGCCAACGTCAGAGCGGACGCAACGGTGGCATGCCTCATGCCGGTGCCGAGGTCATGCTGCGCATCGGCGCTCAACGCCGCATCTGGTTGCGCGGCCTCGTGGCGAGCGCGCGTCACGTCGTCAGGTCCAGCGCCTCCAACCAGCATCATCATGCCTGCTAGCAAAATGACCCGGTAACGATGGAGACCGGATATGGCACAGATATTGTTATGGTTCTCGTTACTGACGTCCATGGGTGGCTCCTTATCCAATAGAATCTAGGCGTCAGGCTGTCGTGGTCCGAACTTGCCGGCGTGCTGTCAAATCCCGGGTAGGTAAGGCATCGCGAATATCATGAATCGAAAGCCAAACCACTCCATGTATACCGCGAGGAGACAAGTCAGGGTCACGGCATCTGCCGGAATCTTCGAGCGACTCGAACTAACATATGCGGGGAAAATCGGATTCATGCAAGCAACAAAATTCAACCCGCGCACATGCTCGCCATCGATGCCAGTCACCGGAGTTGGAATTTCGCGCAATCGGGTGAGCCGGACCGAATACTGGGCAGAGCGCGGATATCATGATCGCGAGATCTCCGACGATCAACACCTTCGCGCAAGTCGGACAAGATAGTATATAGACGATATGGATACATGATTGTCGCCCCCGCACGCCTGACGGAACAATCAGGGCCTCGCCCACGTCCCCCGCATCGGGCTAATCTGGACGCCGACGCTCATCCCCAGGAGGCGGCATGCCACACACCCTGAACGACGCCAGCGCCATCGCCGCCCAGGCAACCCCGCGCGAGGTCCGGCTGGCCGACTACGCCCCGCCAGCGTTTCTGGTCGACACCGTCGACCTGACCTTCGACCTGAACGAGCAAGCGACCAAGGTCACCATCCGGATGACCCTCCGCCGCAACCCCGCATCACCCGACCGCACCGCCCCCCTGCGTCTTGACGGCGAACGCGTCAGCCTGCTGCGCCTGACCTGCAACGACGAAACCCTCAGCGCCAATCAATACAATCTCGATGACCACGCACTAACCATCCCCGACTTCCCCGACGCCTGCACGCTCACCATCGAGGCCCGCATCGCGCCAAAAGACAACACCGAGCTCAGCGGCCTGTATGTCTCCAACCACAGCTATTTCACCCAATGCGAGGCCGAAGGCTTCCGCCGCATCACCTTCTTCCCCGACCGTCCCGACGTGATGGCGCGCTTCACCACCACCATCATCGCCGACCGCACCCAATGCCCCGTGATGCTGTCGAACGGCAACCCCGGCACCCCGGAGAACCTGCCGGACAACCGTCACAAGATCACCTGGACCGACCCGCATCCGAAACCAAGCTACCTGT
>Ga0326727_10006798_pt1 | contig 30940 bp, 25 predicted proteins | sample MB2enrmetagenome_FD_207643 | JGI IMG/M metagenome (GOLD analysis project Ga0326727, IMG submission 207643) | Lab enriched peat soil microbial communities from McLean, Ithaca, NY, United States - MB29MY | ecosystem: Environmental > Terrestrial > Soil > Wetlands > Peat | place: USA: New York... | reverse complement strand
CACGGCGCCCTACGGCTGCTTCGAGCGGCCGTTCAACCTGCCTTTCCTGGCGGAATCGTCGGGCGCCGTCTACGTGGCGCGCTGGACGTCTTTCCACGTCCGCTACATTGCGCACTCGATGGTGGAAGCTTTCCAGAAGAAAGGTTTTTCGTTCATTGAAATTCTGTCGCCCTGCCCCACGCTTTACCAGCGGCGCAACAAGATGGGCGACGGGCTGGACACCATGCGCTTCTACAAGCAGCGGAGTATTATCAAAAACGGCGCCCGCACGCAGGACGTGGACATCAACCTGCAAGGCGACATTATTGTGGGCAAGTTCGTGGACATTGAGCGGCCCACCTTGCAGCAAAGCATGGATCAACAACTCCGGCAGACACTCAAAGACCGCTACACCGGTTGGGGAGGGGCCTGATGGCGAGCGCAGGAATCCGCATCGCGGGATTTGGCGGACAGGGCGTGATCCTGGCGGGCATGGTGATCGGCAAAGCCGCAGCGATCCATGACGGGAAATTCGCGGTTTTGACCCAGAGCTTCGGCCCGGAAGCACGCGGCAGCGCCTGTAGCGCGCAGTTGATCGTCTCCGGCGAGCCCATCCTTTACCCTTACTTCGCTCAGCCCGACATCCTGGTGGTGATGTCGCAGGAGGCCCAGACGCGCTTCGAGTCTGACCTCAAGCCCGGGGGAATGCTGCTCTATGAGCAAGACCTCATTAAGCTGGATAATACGACTCAAGGCATGCGCCATTTTGGAATTCCGGCGACGCGCTTCGCGGAAGAGTTGGGCCGCAAGCTGGTGCTCAACATGGTGATGGTGGGCTTTGTTACCGCGCTTGCCGGTCTCGCTACGCCCTCCGCCGTCCGCAAGGCCATTGCCGATTCCGTACCCAAAGGAACCGAAAAACTCAACCTCGCCGCCTTCGAAAAAGGCCTGGAATTCGGCCAGGGCCTCCTCTCCACTCCTCACGCCGCGTAAACCCGGCGGCTTCACAACCGCGAGCCTGGGAATCGGACCATCGAACCATCGGCTCATCGGTTCATTGGTTCATTGAAAACCCTCCCGCGAGTCGTTTGGTTCGTCTTCTCACCGTGAGCTTTCGGCAACCGTGTGTAAGGGCTTTCGACGAACGCTGTTTCGGCGCACGGAGCGCTATTCACCGATGCCGGTTCATCGGAAAGTCCCGGAGGGTAACGACCTTTTCCGGTACTCATCAATGTAAATCGTCATAGGTTCAGCCATTGCGTTCCGGTATAGACCTATTTTGAAATAGAAGTAGCCTGGGATCCTATACTCAGTCGATGAGTTCTCGGCATTGGCGGTAGCTCCCGCATGATTTACGATATTTCGATCGCCAAGCCACGCCTTGATCCATCCGTCCCGGCCTGCGGAAAATCGCAGTTGGAACCTGAAATCGAGCCAGCGGCCTCGAAATTCGCCCTTCTCCTCATAAAGTACCGCCTGCCTTTTGTCGATATCCTGGGTGATTCTGAGCACGCCGGACATATAGCGAATAGCCAGGACCGGGCTGTCGTCGGAGCATCTGCGACCCTCGGGGCAATACTGTTTCCATTGCGCAACGACCAAGCGCGTGGGCACAATCGGGAAACTTACCGGGAAGAAGACACTGAAGGCATATTCGTAATCGGCATGTTCTTTCGAAACCACTTCTCTGGCTTCCAGCAATTCAGCCCGCTCGCTATCGCTGTTGCCGCTGATCCCTGCTTCAAACTTGTCGCGTGAACGAACCGTTATCTTGGCCGCGCCGTGGCCGGCGCGAACGACGTCCGTCTGCAGCTCCACTGCCCCGATAGCGAAGCAGCTTGTTTCCCAGACGTTGCTCAAAGTCGATCCCTCAAACCCGTCATAAACATCGACAGTGGCACCGACAGCATGTACGTCTTGTGCGGCGGAGACGTTGGTTATCAGAAGCGAGATGGCCAACAGATGTGTCGCTGGCCAAAAACCTCTTCCCAACCTCGTCTTGTCAGCAACCCGTTTTGCCGGCATAACCAGACGTTCGGTTCGCCTGGCCGAACAGTATCGTTTTCGGCCAGGCGGAAGGCATTCTACTCCAGGTAGGGCCTAAGCGGGATTCTGGCTCGTACCGGCCTGCGGAAGAATCTGGCGGTAATTCCACGGCATCCAGGCCGCGGGGTTCTTCGCCGTCTCATCGGCGTGCTTCTGGAGTTCGGTGAGGTAGTCGAAGGGATTGGCGCCGTTCAATTCGCAGGTCCAGTGGTCGGGCATCAAAACATAACCACAAAGCAGGAACCCCAGTCGTCGCCGCGAAGCCTCCAGCACGTTGATCATCAGCGCGTATTCAGCTTCGTTGAATCACCTGAATCGCGGACGAAGGTTCACACTGAGAAAGAAGATTCGGTCGGTGTGGCGCAGGCGATGGACGTTTGACACGCCAGCAGATTACCACTACGGACATATGCCTTCAAGAACGCCTTGTGATCGCCGTCGTGCCAGCCACAATTGAACCGGGGATTATGCGCTAAGGAAAAGCCCACGGACAGAAAGGCACTGTCCGTGGCTACCAACTTTCCTGGGACCTCGTAGCAATGCTTTGGGTTTTTCGTCCCAGGCATTGACCGGTTGCGAACAGGCCCCTCGCCCCTGGTATTTCCACTAAGTCAGTCTGCTGTGCGCTGAGCGCCCCGGACGCGGGCCTCACAATGGCGGCACGGACCACATCTACGGTTAGGCGACTAGCGGCAATGTGATTGCCTACTGAAGTGGCAGTCATGGTCAGCGATCTCCCGAGCGTCGGCTCCACTCATGCGCGACAAGGGATAAGCCCAGGGTCGAGAGAGCGCTCACTATTGCTACCCGCTGCCCAATGGCGTGAGATTCAGGCTTGCATCGCAGGGTAATAAGTTGTTTAATGCCGCTACCCTTTCGCCAGCACGGGAGGCGCAGGGACATTAGGCGTCATGAACTACTGATAACTTCAGTTGCCCCCGTTGAAAGCGACAGACCTAGATGGCAGATATGGATGACCCAATCCTTGGTTACTTTCCGGACGCCGAACTAGTCATTGCCCTGGTATACCCGCTTGGTACGGAACGAATCGGGCTCGAAGCCACCCTTAAGGACTACCTGGGTCAGTTTGGATACGAAACCAACCCGATACGCCTGACCAAAGTCTTCCCCGAACTCCTCACGAGGCTTGGTGAACAGTGGCAGCCTCCAGGCGGGCCCGCAGAGCTCGCCCATTACAAAATTGAAGCTGGCAACCGCATCCGCCGACTCACGGGGAGCAAAGACATCCTCGCGCGTGTTGCTGCAGGGCTAATACATACCGATCGCCCCGAGGAGGCAAGTAACAAAGAAAAGGAAGACGAGCGCGAGGAGTTGGGCCAACTACTGCCACGAACAGCCCATTTGATTCTCAGCCTGAAGAGACCAGAGGAGGTCGACACACTGAGGAGAATATACGGTAGCGGATTTTTCCTGGTGGGACTTTCATCATCGAAGGAACACCGTGATGAGTACTTCAAACAGAAAGGTATCCCGGAAGGCGAGCAATCAGCATTGATCGACCAAGATGCCGCGGAAGTCGAGGAATATGGTCAGCAGACTCGCCAAACGTTTCACCTTGCGGATGTTTTCTTCACAACCGAAAACTACCAAACAGAGGTTCCTCGGTTTCTGGATCTTGTTTTCGGGTGCCCCACAATTACACCTACTCACGAAGAGCAGGCCATGTTTATGGCCTATGCCGCGTCGCTTCGTTCGGGTGACCTGTCCCGACAGGTCGGGGCGGCTATCATCGACGCCGATGGGGACCTGCTATCGGTTGGCTACAACGACGTTCCGAAATATGGTGGGGGGTTGTATGGGCCCGAGAAGGACAGTAACAGGGACATTGAGAAAGGGTGCGACTCAAACGAGTTAGAAAAAAGCAGAATGATCGAAGAGATTTTGAAAAAGCTAGGTCGGACCGATCTGACTGTTGATCAGGCGAAATCAATTCTGAAACCGACAGGCTTGACTGACATTACAGAGTTTGGCCGCACAGTTCATGCTGAAATGGAGGCACTGCTCACCTGTGCAAGGACTGCGCGCAGCACGCGGAATGCGACTCTCTATACGACCACCTTTCCGTGCCATAACTGCTGTCGGCATATCATTGCCGCAGGCATCACAAAAGTCGTTTACGTGGAACCCTACCCCAAGAGCAAGGCCCCGACGCTCCATAGTGATGCTATTTCAGTGGACCAAACGACCGAAAAGAAGGTGCCGTTTCTCCCGTTTATCGGGATTGGGCCACGGAGGTACTTCGATCTATTTTCCTTAGAGTTGAGTACTGGTTATCCGATAGAACGGAAAGAGGGGGGTAAGTTGAAACCCTGGCGGAGGCGTGACGCTCCCCCACGGCTACAGATGCAACCGACCACGTACCTAACCCGAGAAAGCCTTGCATGGGAGAGTTTAAACGCGTTAATATCGAACAAGAAGGAGAATTGAGATGCCAAATACGCCTGAGGATGAATTGAAATACCAAGAGTTTTGGAGCCGCATGGGGAATAACTCTACTATCGTCCAACGAATGCCGGGTTGGATGAAAGGTTCTCCCGTCAATAAACGCACCGACAATTCTACTGAGGTGACAGATGAGAGGATGAGTGCGAAAGCTGCACCAACCACTAATCGTTGTTCCGGATGATGTACCTCTGCTCTTGCAAAGGCACTTCCCCCCACGCTCTTCTTATCAACTGGCCACCCAACCTAACTAGTCTGAGGCAAGAAAAAGGTTCCAGTCCAAGAAAAAGGTTCCACCGGGTACCGCGGAGGTTGGGTCGGGGTAGCGCTGAGGTGCGCGTATTGTGCCCTCCTCAGCGGCTCTTGGATTCGGCGCAGACGCGGTAAGTTGGAGAAAAGGTACCTGACACCTTTTCCAACGCCACCTTTTCCTCGACACCTTTTCCTCGCCCGACACCTTTTCCTCGCCCTGCACCTTTTCCTCGCGCTCTCGCTTGGCCCACAGGCGACAAAAGTCATCGACGATCCACGAAGCAGCCATTGACGCATGAGGGGATGGGGTTTAAAATGTGTACGCGGGTGAACACATATGGAGACACTCAAAGTCGGCATTCGCGAATTTCGAGAAAGGCTGGCGAATTACTTGTTGCAGACGGACAAGCCGGTGGCCATTACCCGTCATGGTGACACGGTGGGCTATTATCTTCCTGCCCGCCGCAAGCGTTCCGAAACTGAGCGAGCGGCATTGAAGGCGGCAGCGGCCCACCTTCACGAGATACTGGCCTCCCAAGGCCTTCACGAAGAAGAGATCATGGATGATTTCAAGCGCTGGCGTCGCGGCAGGCGTAAATGAACCCCCGAAAAGGGCTGGTGCTCGACGCCAATATCCTGATGCGTGCGACATGAGGGCGGCGTGTCCGCGAACTGCTCGAAATGTATGAAGATGTGGCAACCTTCTACAGCCCCGATGTCTGTTTTGAGGACGCCCGTCACTATGTCGCGCAGGTCCTCGAAAAGCGCGGCCTAAACCCCGAATCTGGACTCAACGTTCTCGCCGAGCTCAGCAACCTTGTGGAGACAGTGGACCTGAGCCTATATGCCGATTATGAACGGTTGGCACGGGAGCGAATCGAGATTCGCGATCCCGACGACTGGCCGGTGGTTGCCGTGGCCTTGCTGCTTGATCTACCGATATGGACCGAAGACCAAGACCTATTTGGAAGCGGCCTCCCCACGTGGACGACGGACCGAGTCGAGGTGTATTTGAAAGCAGGGCATTGACGCAGGCGGCTGGGAGAAAGGGTGTCAGGTGCCCTTTCCTCTTCACAAATTTTCCTCTTTCGTAGTACGGAGCAAAGGCAGGGGCCAGGGTGACAGGATTGAAGGTTTTTCAGAATGCTGTTAAATCCACGTTAGCCCGGAGCGGCGTGCGGATTCCCGTAACTTGGCATCGAGTGTCGCGAGGGGCAAGCGGCGGCGCAAGGCCAGTTCCAGATAAGCAGCGTCGTAAACGGCCAGTCGGGTTCGCCGCGCCGACTCCATCAGCACCGAGGCGCGCACCCTTATGGAATCGATCTCGACGACTTCGATGAAATCCTCGAGGTCGGCGGCGAGCGTCCCCACCTGTGGGAGAAAAGGTACCTGACACCTTTTCCAACGTGACACCTTTTCCAACGCCCTTGACACCTTTTCCAACGCCCCGCACCTTTTCCAACGCCCGGGAGCGGTAGCCACCTCTACTTCCGGCTTCCATGGTTCTCTCTCTGCCAAAAGAAGATTCGCACCTCGACTATCGTGCGCTCCGGCGGCAGTACTGGGCCCACTGCTCCCATTTATCTGGATCTAGGCTAAGCCCACGAATGTTTGCCGTGTGTAGGGCTTGTTCAACCAAGGAGCATTGGCGTTCCCAAGGCAGTCTAAATTCATGGATATGAACCAATCCAAATCTGCTAATCGTTATAAGTTTTGTGTTGTCATGACTGAAATCTATCACGGAGATTTCTGAGGAATTACCATAGCAAATAGCTACACGCTTTGCCGGCTCACTGGAAATGTGTTGGAGATCCCAGACTCTAGCCTCTTTCTCATCCGCCGCCGCCAATAGCTGGCTGTCGGGACTAAAGGTGATCCTCGTCGATAGCCATACAAGCGCAGGATCTTGGATTGACGGCAAATCGCTTTTGCTACTCATATTCCATAAGTGCACGCCGTTTCTGTCGACCGCCGCCAACAGGTTGCCATCTGGACTGAACTCCAGCACATCCGGAATCAACGATTGCGAATTCGCGGTAGGAAGGGGAATTTCTTTGCCGTCCTTAGTATCCCAGAGATGAAGACTCCTTTCCTCAGGCCCGTTGTTGATGATAGCGGCCAACCTGGCTCCGTCTGGACTGAACCTGATCGCGGGAACCCAACCCGCGGAAGCCAGAAGTTTCCAGGATGGTAAGGATTTTGGAAGCGGCTTCCTAAAGCTCAGGTCCCACTTGAAAATCGTGCCGTCATTCCTAGCGGCGAAAACCCATTTTCCCTCCTGGTCGACGAAGGCGGTGAGAGTCCCGGCGCTTGGATTCGCCGCCGTAATTAGGCCGGGGGCCGCCAGAGACCTAAAAATCCTTATGGCTTTGTCGTCTTGATCCTTTTTATTGCTTGTGCTCCACACGGTGAGGTTTCCGCTCACATCCCAGGTAACTGCGTAATCGCCATAGAGGCTCAAACTCGCGCCGGCGACATTGGGCCAAGGCAAGTGACAAGCCAGCTTGAGTTTGGATGATCCGCAGTCCGGTAGGGGCGGAGGCGGAAGGGAGGCGGGAAGCGGATGCAAAAAAGCGGAACTCATCGTGTAAGTACGCGCAGCGGCCTGGTCTTCTTGCCCGTTGGGGATCTTGGGGGCAAGCTGCTGACGAGGGTTCGGCTCACCATTTGCTGGCGCGGGTGGGACGGTGTTGGTGCCTTCCTTCAGAATTGCGGGGGGCCTAAGGTTGGTCGCTTCGTAAACGACCAGTTGTCGCCCACTATCGAACACCAGCGTGCGGCCATAATCATCCTCGCCCCAGCAGAATTCCTTCTGCATCTCTGGGGAGAGGGGAGCCTCGATATTGATCGGCGTCGCCAGGGGGACCCCATCCTGGCCTACGAGATTTACAGCTACCTCTACTTCCTCCCGAGCTTCCACGGCTTCCGGCGTTGGGGTGCCCAGATCCGGAGATTTCTTTACTTCCGGATCTGCCTCCTCTAGGGCCCTAACCGCGGCGAGGGCGCAAGGCAGGCAGGCGTCGGTTCGAACTAGCTCTCTAGCTCTGAGGGCAAGCTCACTGGCTTGAGATTCAAGGTCTTTTTTGGTCTCCTCGGTGGCCTTCCGGTTCGCCACCATGCTGCTCCTGTGCCAGTGAAGGGCCAGGACAACAAGTATAGCAATCGCGATCATGCCCAAGGAAAACATCGCAACATTCTTCCAATAGTCCGCGCGCTCTTTTTGACGGATCAGGTCATCTTGTGCTTTCTTTCGGGCGGTCTCTTCGTCCTCAACCTGTATCCTGCTTCGATGAATGAACTCCTTCTCCTCTTTCTCCAGGTCGTCCGGGTGCTTTTCGGCGAAATCCTCTGCCACGACAAGCTGCGAACCTCTCAGCAGGTCCACCGGTTTTTGTCCCTGCTTCTTCCAGATTTCAAACAGCCGGGTTAGAGAATCACGCTGGCGCATGGCGGCTTGTTCATCCTGAATCCAGTCTTCCAGCGTCTTCCAACTGCGGATTAAGGCCTCATGTGCAACCTCGATTTGGACGGGCTCTTCCTTGGTCTCTCGCACCAAGTAGGCGTCCCGCAATTTCTCGAGGACTTCTTCCACCACGTCCCGATTGCCCAAGCGGAGAAGCGAATCTCGAAGCACCCGGTTGCGGTCACCCTCCACCGTGGGGCGAACCAACCGCAAAATGACCTTCTTGGCCACGATCTGCTGAGCAGGCAGAAGGTTTTGGTAGAATTCATCCGCGCTATTCCCCAGGGCCTTACGAGCACCGCCCAGGGCGCGATAGGCGGTCCAGGTCACGCGATTTCGATCGCGTTTTTCCCATAGCTTGAGCAGAGCAAATTGCAGCAGAGGCAATCCCGAGGGTTCACCCAGAATCTCTTTAACCAACGCTTCGACAATGCCCTCCTGAAATCTCAGGCCCACCCGATTGGCAGGTTCCGTGATGGCCCGGCGGAGATCATTTTCATTTAGCTCTTCGATTTCAAACTTCGACTTCTGGAAGAGGTCCGGGAAAGGCGCAGGGAGTTTCAGAATTTGGCCTTTCTTGTCGCGGCGTACGGTAAGAATCACGGTATGCCGGGGGCCCGGGGCCTGAATCGAATGCCACAAATTGGCAGCGAAAGCCTCGCGCTCCTTCTGGCGCTCGTCTTCAACCAGGGTGAAAATTTCCTCAAACTGATCGATCACCAGGACCGCCGGGGAAACCGGGGATTCCCCCAGAAGCCTGGCCAATGTCGCCGGGTCGTTGCGCATACTCGACACTTGCTTCTCGATCCACTCGCCGTTGCTCTCTTTCTCCGGCTTCAAAGTGGAGGCGAGGGTGCGGAGCGGGTCAGATCCGGGGAATAGGGCTGGTAAATAGCGCCAACCCGCGCTGCCGGGAAGAGCGCCGGATTTGAGGATGGGCAGAAGACCCGCCAGCACGACCGAGGATTTCCCGCTGCCGGAGGGGCCCACCACAGCGAGAAAACGGTTTTCCCTCAGCCATTCGACCATATCCTTGATATCCTTTTCACGGCCGAAAAAGCGGTTGTAGTCGCCCTCTTGGAAGGCATCCATGCCTACATAGGGGCAATCCTTCTCGTCCAGCTTAGGGGAGAGCTCAGAGTCGAACTTGGCCAGGGTCGCATTCGGGGCATCGATTTCCGCGTCATAGAGGGTCGCCTTCCAATAGTTGAGGACACTCTGGCAAGCCGTACGCTCACTGTCCGTCTCCAGCCAGCCTCCGGTAGCCTGTCCACTCCGGATGAAGGCCATCACGGCGGCTATAAACACCTCGTCACGCTTTGCATCCAAGCGCCCGTTGTGCGCCTCGCGCAGCGCCGCCTCCCGGACCAAGAGTTTGTTGTGCTCCTCCATCAGCGCCGCCGCGGATTCAAAATGGGGGAGGGTAACCACGGCTTCTGCACTAGCAACGTCACTCACAGCATGACCTCTAAAACGGCGTCGAGCCGTTCGCCGGTCGGGCGCAACTCTTCACCACAGAGCTTTTTCAGCGCCTTGTCGACCCGCATAAACCGGTCACCCGACCCGTCCTGAACGGTTCGAAAAAGGCTTATTTTGTGATCCTGATCGGGGCTTTTAATGGAGTCTTGAAGTGATCCGACATCGCCGAGGATGGTTGTCGCCCAGTCTTCGTTTCTACCTTTGCACAATGCTTCGATTTTCTTTTTCAGGTTCGCGCAGGATTTTTCCAACTGATCAAGGCTGTATGCCAGGCTGCCGTCAATCAAACGAAGCATCCGGTCGATCTCCTGCCATTGGTTGTGTTCCGTTTTGAGAGCCAGAAGTCGTTGATTCAACCGGTCCAAATCGTCTACCCCCGCCTGGAGACGCTGCACGCTCTCGGGATCAATGCTGGGATCGATTCTGCTCAGCAAGGACTTCAAGGCCAAAACCAGTTCCGGCAGGCTTAAGTGGTCCACCGCATCAACCAGCCGGCGATTAATATCGGAAGGCTGGTCGCTGAGGAGGTTACGGAGGTCCCACTTTACTTCATCGAGGAGATTCTTATCCGACTGCTTAAGCGCTTCGTCGAGCTTCTGCCGAGTCAGGTCCAATTCATGGATCCACTCGTAGTCGCCTTCGGGCATGTTCTCGTGGGTGATTTCCCGCAGGTTTTCGACGATGGTCTGCAATTGCCTCTTGGAGGTGGCGAGCTGCGTCCGGCCAAGCTGGTCCTTGAGCAAAAGCTCTGAGGCGACGGCCGTCATCGGGCCATAGCAAAGTGTCTGGAGATTGTCGAGTTGGTCATGCAGATCCTTATACTTCTGCACGACCACGGACTGTTTGCGGACCATTTTGAAGAGGATTTTGAACTCCAAGGCCGCTTGAAAGACTTCCGGATTCCGCATCAACTGCCTCAAGGCGTCAAGACCCGTGGTGATGTTCTGTGTCACCCGGGGAGTTGGCGGCGCCGGCGCGCCTGGCGGAAAGAGCACGCCGTCTCCCTCCATGCGGAGATACAAAACCGGAACACCCCAGTCCCGCTCGTCCCGCTGAGTCTGGTTAAATATGGCCAAACGGCCGGCGCGCACCGCGTCATCGATCGAAGCACCGTTCGCCAAGTCGCGATAGAAACGGGCGCTGAAGGTATTGGCGTTGGTGTCCTGGATGGTGTACTGCATACCGAGCACCGCCGGGATACCCGCCTGGGAGAGCGCCGGCACGACCCCCGTCCAGGCATTAACCTCGTCCCGCCGCCCCGCTTCACACGCTCCCAGAAACGCGAGGCGGATTCCGCGATCGCTCAGGTTCACGGTCAGTTTCTCGGCCGAGAGCTGCACTTCCTGTCGATCTTCTCCCACAAAGGCCAGATATCCCATGGCTTCTGCTTTGTCGAATCTCCCATGACCTGCGAAGTGGAAGAGATCGGCTTTATCTCGGAGCTTATCCTGCATCTTTTCAAGGGTGGCCTCACAAGGCTCGACCCTAATGCGACTCCCCTGGAGCGCTCGTTGAATGTTGTCCTGCTCCATATCCAGCCTCAAGGGAGGCAAGTTCGCCGGGCTGGCCAGGAACATCACCATGCGCAGATCTCGATCGCCCGGCGGAGTCAAAGTGCCAGGCGGGATATTCATCACTTCATAACGGACAATGGAGATGTCATTATTGAGAACCAAGAAGCCGCGGGTATCCTTTTGCTCGTCCTGAGTGTCCGGCTTGGGGATGTACACATATTCCCAGGGCAAGTCAGAAAGCGGGGCAGAGTCCAGCTTGAGCCGGACGCGCAAACCTTCGTTATCCTTCAGGCGCCCGCGACTCACCTCCAGGAAACCGCGTACGGGAGCGGGAAAAAGCGATGCCGCCAGGCTCTCTCCCAGCCTGATCATCTCGTCTAATTGCAGGCTCCTCTTCTCGAGCCCTCGGACCAACCCGCGGAGGTCGGGCGCCAACCGGGTTTCCTCGCTCTTCTTTTGCTCGCCCACGGGCGAATTGAGAACCTGGACTTGAAAGCCCTCGCCCCGCTCGTCGCTGCGATAATCGAAGGCCCGAATGTCAAGATTCAGGTAATTCATAAGGTCTGAGCGCGGGTTTGCGCCTCCCGGAGGTTGTGGTCGACGGTCTCTCGAACCCCCGGGAAACGGCCAAAGAGCCTGAGATGGGGGGCGCTGACGAAGTCAGCTCCCGCGATTACCGCGTAGGAGCCAATCAACAAATAGAAGGCCGCCAGGACCAACTGGCCGTTGGGCAAGGTCGCCACGGGGACCAAGGCGATATACTTCAGCGCCTTGTTCAGCTTCCCCGCAAGGTCGGCCTGCCGTCCATAGGATTTGGAGAGGTCTTCCACCCCCCGGATGGCGACAACGAAGCTTCCCAGCTCGGCTTGACTCTTACTGACCAAGGGGGTCAGCTCCTGGCGAGTTTTCTGCGTCTGGTAGGCTTTCTCGAGCAATTCCTGAAAGTGCTTTCCCTCGCGAAATTCCTTGAACCACTCGAGCGCCTCACGGGCCGCCGTCTGCGCCAACTGTTGTCCGAACACCGCCAGTACCGACTGGTAAGAATTAATCACGAAGCTTCGGAAGAGTTGGTAGAGACGCGTGACCTGCGCTCCAACTCCGAGGGCCTGGGCGATGTCCATCCCCAGAAAAGCCGTGGCATGAGCCAACTCCGCCAAACTCAGTCCCAGGGTCCCGCTCAGAGCATCCTGTCCGGTCTTGCTGGCGCGCTCCGAGATGCGCGCCAAGGCATCCGTGATGCTGTCTGACAATTCGACGCGGGCCGTGGCGAGATCGGGCGGAATGGGCTCCCCTCCCTCTCGCGTTACCGAATGCCCATCTTCTCGGCCAAGCAGAATATCAAGGTATTCCTGCGTGGCTCCCAGCCCGGCGGAACTCCGCTCGCCTCTTCTCTCGCGTGAAGCCGCGCCACCGGCCAACTCGTCTTCATGGGCATCGAAAAGGTAGGCGCTGACCTGCAAGTCGACAATGCTCTTGGCAAGCAACTTGGCGGCCGCGTCAACGCGGACTTTCGGGTCAGCATCGGTGACCAGCGCCGCCGCGGATTGTGTAAGATCGGCGGACAATGCGCCGAGTCTCTCGGCTTGAGTCGCTACCTCTTCAGGCGCTGCGGGGCTGACGACGCCCCGCTCGCCGGTGGGGCCGCCGGCTGGCGCGAGCAAAGCGGTTACACCTTCGCAGTAGGCCTGGGCAACGATCCCGAAGGATCTCCCAGTATTGTCAGGGTCATTTGGTCTTGGCATGTGTGGTTTTCCCAAAGGGAAGCTAGCGTACTTTTACTAAATTTTTGCCGTATTGTCAATAGCACTCCTATACCCAAGAATCGCGGTTGAACGATTGAATGGGCCTGCAAGCGGTTGGAGGCGTCGACCGGCGCGACCGGAAACTACTCAGCCGGAGTTGCGACCCGGCTCGGCGCGGGTTTCAGCAATCCAAGGCCCGTCAAGGTGGCTTCGGGCACTTCGGCGTCGACACGGACACCCGCCGGGGCCGCTGGGGTTGTCTTTTCATCGGGCTCCTCCGTTTCAGGTCCGCAACCACGCGCACTGCAGGCGCGCTGCTTGCAACAGCAGCCATTTCTCCGCATCCACTTTGACTTGCAGAATCAGCCCGCGCGCGTACCGAACCAGTTTGCCCGCCAGCCGATACACTTTCCAGCGCAGCGTCGCCAGGGTGGCGGTGCGATACGATTCCGGCAGCACCTGACGCTTGAGCAGTTGCGCCAGGTTGTAAGCGAGCACCCCGATGGCAAAGTACATCGCATTGGCCTCGAGCTGCCCGCACGGCATCTGCTCCATCCCCACCCCCAGCTTCAATTCCTTGTGCCAGTTCTCGCTTTGCCCCCGCCCGTTGTGTTTCCAGATGACCTCCGCCGCACCTTCCTCCCGATTCGAGGCCACGGCGTGATAGCCGTAGCGCTCCGCTTCAAACAGGCTGGGCTGCGGGTTGAGCCAGCGCAGCACGATCAGCCGGAAGGCTTGCTTAGTTCCGTTCATGGTGTGCACGGTCTCGGCGATCTCCCGATCCGTCGCCAGGCCCTCCGCTGTCCGATAGGGTCGCCACACACTCGCCGGCAGGTTCTGGATTTCGCGTTTCACCGCCGCGTCCAGGTCCGCCGTGATGGTGAAAGTGCGCCCCGGCTGGCTGTAGTGGTTGATCACGTCCGCCTGGTACGCCGCGCTGTCGCTGCGAAAATAGACCCGCTTCCCCGCCGGCAACACCGCCTCACACTTCTTCGCGAAGGGTAAAATCCCCGCCCCCGGACTCACGTTGCCATCCCGAAATTCCTGCGCCACGCAGAGGCCCTTCACGTAACCCACCAGTGGCATGTAGCCCTGCACGTGGTGGTACGTCCACTGGGCGTCCTGCTTCTCCGCTTCGATCTCGGTGGCGTCGACGTCCAGAATCAGCTCTTCCCCTTCCTCCTCCAGAGCGCCCTGGATCAGTTGCCGGTTCACCCGCGCCAGGCCCGCCACGCCCCGCTCGCCTTGCCGCCGTAGCCAGTCCCCCACCGTCCCGGCATCCGGCACCGCACCCAGCCCCAGGTTCTCCAACACCTCCCGCTCGGCCCGCAGTTCCCGCAAGTCTTCCAGCCGCCGCCCGCCTGCGTGCAGCATCCACACCAGCGGCTGCACAAATTCACTGGGCCGATACCCCCGGCCCGAACCCGGACCCGCCAACTGCTCGTCCACCCGCCGCCAAACCTGCAGCGCTTGCGCCATCTCCTCCAATACCATCAGCCCGCCCAAACTCGTCAGCCGCTCTTCGCTTTTTTCCAGCTTGATGGGCAGGATCAATTGCGGTAGATTGGTCGGCATCGTTCACCCTCCCGGTGTGAGGCTAGAATTCTCGCAAAATCTCTATACCACACATCCGCCGAGGGTGAGCGTGTTTATCGCCCTTCTTTCACAAAATCAATCGCGATTGTTGGGACCCAGTGGAAGCCCTCCTGGCCGCGGCCTGGTTAGCGGGAATTGCACGCGTGAAACGTGGGCCGCGCCAGGCAGAGTTAGCACGATCGGGCAAATGCGTAGGCCAGTACTTTGGGACTCCCCCGTCAGAAGGTGACCCAAGTCAAACTTTGTCCGGGAATCATCAATCCCACTATTGATTTCATCGCCATGTTTGCCTAAGATGGTGATAATAGAGCTACGAATGAGACTTGAGAGAAAAAGATGGCACGTCCGGATCCTGTACGTCATCCTGTTGATCCTAATTAGCATCAGCGTGGTTCCGTTATGGTTTTACGGGTCCAAAATGATGTCGATGAACAAGGAGAAATTGGAGACGCAGGAAAGTGTTCTCCAGACCATCACCTCGCAGTCACTCGCGCAAGTCATTTCACTTTACATGGAGAACCTGGACCAGCAACTGAAAGAGTTCTTTGACACGGTTTTGCCGCTCGCCACGCACATTCCTCCTGCCAATTACCGCACCGATTCCAGCCTGAGCAGGGCGCTCGAAAGTTTTGTGGCCGACCACCCGATGGTGCTCGACGCCGCGGTACTCGATCTCGAGGCCCGGGGAGTGGAGGCGGGCAACTTCAAGGTCAGCGCGGACGCTTTCCTGAGCAGGGCCGTGGAAGCAGCCTGCATTGCCGCCCGGCAGGGACAGGAGTATCGCAGCAACCCCATCACCATATTGCGGTCCGGCCAGAACGAGCCGGTCATGGTGATGGCGGAACCGATTAAGCAGAAGGATCAGTTCCTGGGGATGGTGGCGGCGGTGGTGACCCTCGCGCCCATCACCCAACAGTTGCAGGACACGAACCGCCAATCCGGCCTGGAAACTTACGTGGTCGACAACGCCGGACGCTTGGTAACCTCGTACGACCCCGACAAGTTCGCCGGCTTGGATATGGCGGGCCTGCCCATCGTGCAGAGGCTTCTCGCTTACCGTGCGCCGGTCGCGGAGACTTTCCATTTCGACGTGCAAGAAGGCAACCAGAAGGTCACCATGCTGGGGACCAGCATCCCCACGCAGAAACTCGGTTGGGGCGTCATCGTGCAGCGCAAGCTGAGCGATGCCTTCTTCACGGTTTATGAAATGCGCCGGCAGACCTTTCGCTGGGGTCTGCTGCTGGTCGTCCTCAGCCTGGTGATCGGTTTCCTGGCGGCCAAGACCATTTCCCATCCCATCGACCTGCTGACCCAGACGGCCCGCTCTATCGCCGACCGCGACTTTTCTCAACGCGCCGAGATCAGCAGCCACACGGAGATTGGCGAGCTTGCCGAAACCTTCAACCAGATGGCCGAAGACATTCAACGCTACATCGGCGATCTGAAGATGGCCTCGGAAGAGAACCGCCATCTCTTCATGGACTCCATTGAGATGATCGCGGCCGCCGTCGACGCCAAGGACCCGTACACGAAAGGCCACTCCGGACGCGTCGCGCAATTTTCTTTGATTCTGGCAGGAGAGTTGGGGCTGCCGGACGAAGAGGTTGACAAGGTCCGAATTTCCGCTACCCTGCACGACGTCGGCAAGATCGGCATCGAAGACCGCGTGCTGAAGAAGCCCGGCGTGCTCACCAATGAAGAGTTTGAAATCATGAAGCGGCACACGGTGATGGGCTATGAGATTGTGCGCCAGGTAAAACAGCTCGCGGAGATGCTGCCGGGCATCCGCTGGCACCACGAAGCTTTGAACGGGCGGGGTTACCCCGATGGTATTAAAGGTGATGAGCTGCCCCTTATGGTGCGGATCATCGCCGTGGCCGATACCTTCGACGCCATCACCACCGACCGGCCTTACCAGGCGGGCCGGGAATTTCCCAAGGCGCTCGAAGTCCTGCACCAGCACGCGGGAAGCAAATATGACCCCATCGTCGTCGATGCCATGGATTCAGCATACGCCAAGGGTAGCCTGACCAAATTCGAGGCCCGGCGCAGAAATGTCGTCGCCGTCCCCATGGATCAGGTGACCCTCCCCCAGACTTGAGACCTCCAACCAGGTAATAGCGTTTGGACCGGCTGGGTGGCATGGTGTTCATTTCGGGTCCCTTGGTTGCCCTCGCAGCTTTGATCCTGCACCGTAAACTTCCTCCGCACGCGATTTCGTGCCCCGCATTTTTCCGGTTCAAGCTAGAATGAGCGTTGATGATTTCCCTGTTCGGTTCCGGCGAGAAGGAGAAGAAGCCCGGCTTGTTCGAGCGGCTGAAGCAGGCGGTCGCCTCGACCAAGGCCCAACTCGTGGAACGCATCGAGGAGATTGTCGAGGGCAAGACGACGCTGGACGAATCGGTCCTCGACGACCTTGAAGCCACCCTTATCACCGCCGATTTGGGAGTGAAAACAACGCAGGAAATCCTGGACCGGCTGAAGCAGCAAATGAGCCAACACAGGCTGACGGAAACGCAGCAACTGCGCCCCGCCGTCGAGCAGGAAATCCTGGCCATCCTTGAAAACCCCGGCTCCGGCCAAGGCTCTGCCCCCAAACCCCGGCAGCCTCCGGCGGGCATGCCGGAGGTCATCTTTGTGGTGGGCGTCAATGGCGTGGGCAAAACTACCAGCATAGCGAAGCTGGCGAATTTCTATCTCCAGCAAAACCGGCGGCCGCTGCTCTGCGCCGCCGACACATTCCGCGCCGCTGCCAATGAACAACTGGAGGTCTGGGCGGGGCGGCTGGGCATCGAAATGGTCAAGCTGAAGTCCGGAGCGGACCCGGCAGCGGTGCTGTATGATGCGCTGGCCGCCATCAAGCACCGCCATTATGATCTGGTGATCGTTGACACTGCCGGGCGGCTGCACACCAAGTTCAATCTGATGGCGGAGCTTGAAAAGATGTGCCGCATCGCCGCGCGTGAAGTTCCGAACGCGCCCCACGAAGTGTTGCTCGTGATCGACGCCACCACCGGCCAGAACGGCCTGGCGCAGGCGAGGCAGTTCGTCGAGCACGGCGGCGCTACGGGCATTATCTTGACCAAGCTTGACGGCACGGCCAAGGGAGGTGTGGTCATCGCCATCGCGCGCGAACTCGGCCTGCCGATTCAGTTTGTCGGCATCGGCGAGAAATTGGACGACCTGCTGCCCTTTGACCCACGCGAGTTTGTGCAGTCGCTGTTTGAGGCGTAACCCGTTTTTCTCCTTGGGCGGGGTGCAAAATCCTCTCTTAATGAGGGGTTATACAGTAGAAGGGGTTTTACCGATGTGGACAGGAACAGTGGTTTCCATATACATTGCGCCGTCGGCGACGGAATCGACGAAGTCGGTCGACAAAGTGCGCGCGGTTCCCGGCAAAGGGCTGGAGGGCGACCGGTACTTTCAAGGCCGTGGGACCTGGTCGACCCACCCGGGCTCCGGCCGCCAAGTCACGCTTATCGAAAGCGAAACGCTCGAAGCCCTGGAGCGCGAACCGGGCCCCCATTTTGCGCCTGGCGAGCATCGGCGCAATCTGGTCACGAGCGGTGTGCCGCTCAACCACCTGATCGACTGCAATTTCCGCATCGGGGAAGTGGTGTTCCGAGGTATGCGCCTCTGCGAGCCCTGCGAGCACCTGGAGAAACTGACCCAGCCCGGCGTGAAAATGGCGTTGCTGCACCGCGGCGGTCTGCGCGCTGATGTCATTCGGGAAGGCACTATCCGGGTTGGAGACACGGTTGAGGAAACAGCGGAGAACGGCAGCGTGTCAGACCTGCGCGTTAACCAGGATTAGGACTTTTCACCTTTGCCCTTTACCTTTTGATTTTCATTTGCGGCTCCGTCAAGCTGCCCACGCGGCTTTGAGTTTTGACTTGCTTTTTGCGGCGCCGCCGTGTGAGGCAATCCCGTGCTCTGGGCTGTTGTCCTCGTCATCGTTCTGCTCGTGGTCTGGCTGGTGGTGAGCTACAACCGCCTGGTCAAGCTGCGCGTGCAGGCCGACGCCGCCTGGGCGGATATCGACGTCCAACTCAAGCGGCGCCACGACCTGATTCCCAATCTGGTGGAGACCGTGAAAGGTTACGCCGCGCACGAGAGGACGACCTATGAGAAAGTAACGGAGGCGCGTGCGCGCGCCATGGCGGCGGGGGGAGTGATGCTACGAGCGCAAGCGGAAGGCGCGTTGACGGGAGCTTTGCGCTCGCTTGTGGCCGTGGCTGAGAATTACCCCCAGTTGCGGGCGGCAGAGAACTTTGCCGAGTTGCAGTCGGAAATCAGCCAAGTGGAGGACCAGATCCAGCTTGCCCGGCGCTACTACAACGCCGTGACGCGCGATTTGAACGTTCGGATCGCACAGTTCCCTTCCAACCTCGTGGCGAGCCTTTGTAATTTCCAGGTCCGCGAATATTTTGAAGCTGGCGCAGGTGACCGGGACTCCCCCGAGGTGAGTCTGGGAGCTTCGACCACCTGAGATACAACCCACGGCCGCGCCAGCGCCTCTCAAGAGGTTGTAGAATAGAGAGCTATGCGGAAACCCATCTCCTTGGGCCTTGCCCTACTAGGATTATTCGACTCGCTTTACCTGCTTTGGACCTACACCTCCCCGTCTCGTCCCATGCTCTGTCTGGGTACGGGCTGTGATGCTGTCCGCCTGAGCGTTTACTCCCACATGTGGGGCATGCCCATGCCGGTGTTCGGGGCTGCCGGGTATGCGACCTTGGCGATCCTGATTTTCGCGGAACCGCTCGTTTCCGGCAGCCTCGCCCAAAAAATCCGTTATGCCCTGGCAGGCCTGACAGCGCCCGGATTCCTCTTCTCGCTCTACCTCGAATACCTACAGGGCTTCGTGATTCATGCATTTTGCGCGTGGTGCGTGACTTCGGGCCTGGTGATGACGGCCCTCTGTGGGCTGGCCGTCTATGACTTGGTTCACGCGGGGGGGGAACCCACGCCGGAAGCGCGACTGGTGGTGGCGCGTAATCAAATGGTGGTGTGCGTGGGGGCGTTCCTGGTGGGTGTTCCCGCTTTCTACTTGCTTGCCCGGCACTCCGAACTGGCTCCGTCCGCCCCGCCCGCACCGACCGAGGCGCTGGCCACTCGACTGGTCCGGCCGCAGAATCACATGGCGGGCAATCCCCAGTCCCCTGTCACCGTGGTCGAGTTTGGAGACTTTGAATGCCCCGCTTGCGGCCGTGAAGAACCCATCGCTCGAGAAATCCGCGCCCGATATTCCAACCAAATCCGCTTCGTGTTCAGGCAATTCCCTCTGACCCACATCCACCCTTTTTCCGAGCGCATGGCGGAAGCTTCCGAATGCGCGGCTGATCAGGGAAAGTTCTGGGAAATGGTGGACAAGATTTATTCCCGGCAATCTGACCTGAGCGACGAAGGCTTGAAACGCGACGCCGCTGAGGTCGGCTTGGATCAGGCCCGGTTCACCCCGTGCCTGATGAGTGGTTCAATGGCGGCGCGGGTGGGCCAGGATCTTGCCGATGGCAAGGCTCTTGGGGTCAGTGGCACCCCCACGTTTTTCGTCGGGGAGAAGAGACTCGAAGACGTTCCCTCCCTTACCGAACTCACGCAGCTCATCGACCAGGACTTGGCCAGTCACGGGATGGCGGCAGGGACCAGCGTCGAGCCTTCGGGAACCGCGCTTCCGTCGGAACGGAAAAAGCCCGCAGCGACGGCTCCAGGCACAGAGGAAACCCCTTCAGGCAAAGCCCGCAGCCAGCCCACTCCGGCATCGGGAGGCTTGTTCGGCACTGCTCCTGGTGGAATCTTCTCCAGCTTTCAGGGCAAAGGCGTTGCATGTAGCGAAGCCGAAGCCGCCCAAAAACAACCCGCCTTGATCGGTAACAGCGAACTGCGTCAGATCTTAAACACCAACCCCAAACCTCTATTCGTGGATGTGAGGCCGGCGAAAGAATATGCGGCGGGGAAAATCCCCGGGGCCATCAATGTACCTGTGGACGACATGGAGCAGCGCTGGAGTTCCCTGCCGAAGGATCGCGTCATTGTTCTCTACGAAAGCGGGCGCTCGTCCAGGGACATTTGCGCCGCCAGTCGTGCCGCGGGCCGCATTCTGCTGGAGCATGGCCTTCCTTTCAACCAAGTTAAGGTCTATCAGGATGGCTTGGCAGGCTGGGAGAAATCCGAGTCGGATACAAACAAGTAAATAACCAATCTGGTGTTTATATACTGAGCTACAGGACCTGTAAGCTGGGTTCACTCCAGTAAGAGTGTGCGAAATGAGTCAACCAGGCTTGACCCGCGGCAGCTAGCCCCGAAAAATGCCCTTGATATCGGACAATGCGACCGATTACGGCAGAAAATATGATGAGATAACTCAGAAAATAAGTGTTGACATCGATTAGTCCTTAAAAGTAAACTCACCGCCCTCGCAACCCGCCTCCGCGGGTAGTCCTAGGTCCCCAATCACCGCGATGAGTTCAGTGTGCGCCAACACTCGACTCCCTGAGCACTCCTGTCGACCACAAGTCTGCCCATCACTGACCCTCTCGCCATTGGAAAGATGGAACCCCCATGTTCAAGACTGCCGACCCTTTAACCGAATTGGCCCTCACGACTCTCGTCTCAGTTTTGATTGGGACATTTCTACTGGTAGCGGTGGCGATTTTCCGCCGTTGGCAGCAGACCCGCTATTCTCACTACCTTGAATCCCTCCATACCCGGTACGGGCTCATTCTTGAGCAGTTGCTTTACGGAACGCGTACGCCCCAGGGGGTCGCTGCCCTGCGCAAATTGCCGCTGTCCGACCTGGAGCGACTATTTGACCCGTTGCTTTCCACACCGAGAGATTCAGATACTCACTTCGCTTTCCTGCTCGCCATTTGCACAGAATTGGGAATGGTTGAGCTTTGGCAGCGTCGCTTGGCAGCGGCCGATGACCCCCTGCCCACCAGGCCGGCCTCGCTGGGCAGTCACTCCAAGTTGCATGCACCCGCGGCGCCGCAGCGCTTGTTGCTGCGCGCGAAGAGCATCCGGAACCTGGGGATCCTGCGGCATCATCCGAGCTGGCCGCTTCTGGTCAAAGCCTTGGACGATCCGCATGCCGATATACAGACTGTAACCCTAAATGCATTGGCCGCCATCCGCGCGCCCGGGAGTTTTCGGGTTCTTATGGAACGGCTCCAGGCGGTAGCCTTAGGTCGACGAGCAACGCCTCCGTTGCCGTCCCTACAAGCCGCCTTGGCGTGCTTCGACGTCGCCTTCTGTTCAGATCTCCTTCCCGCCCTCCGCCACCCCCACCGGCGAATCCGTTTCTTGGCTATAGAGTTACTCCGGCTAATCGTCCGGCGAGAAACCGCACAGGACCCTCTGTTCCTGCTCACCAAAGAAAATCTCTCGCCGGAAATCACCGATTTGTTGTTAACAGATCTTTATCGAGATGCGATTGGAGAAGTGCGGGGCCGCGTGGCAGAGGTCATCGCTTTTCTCGCCGACCCTCGTGCGCCCACGGCGCTATTCGAATTGTGCTTTGATGAACAGTGGTATGTGCGGCTTCGCGCCGTGCGAGCGCTCGCCCACCCGCGTCACAACACCCCGCTTCTCCTTCTCGGAATCCGGGATTGTTTGCGCGACGCCCAATGGCGGGTCCGCGAGGCCGCCGTGCATACTCTCATCGCTCTCGGTCCGAGTGGAAAGCAACAACTCTATGAGCATTTCCTGACTTCCGACGACCAGGCGATGCGGGAGCAAATCGTGGAAGTATTCGAACGCACGGGATTGATGGCTTCGCTGATTGAAGCCTACAGCCAGGGCACCTGCGGTGTGGAAGCCCTCGTGGTCGAGCAAATCGCCAGCGGAGCTGCGCCCCTGGGACTTCCCGAAGTTCTTCGGACCGCCGTCCCTCACGTCCGCCTGAAGTTCACCGAACGATTCGTCCACTATTCACGTTTCAAGATGCGGCTTCAGATGGGCGCACCCCCGGAGGCAGCCGCCCTGGTCGCGCGACAGAAAATGTTGGAATTTCCCCCCGCCCTGGCGGCTTAGAGGAGATCTACAGTCATGATTCACTTGCGCGCTTTCCTCTCCGACGTCGTCATCTTCTCCAACGTGGTGATCCTCTCCTACTTCTTTTTGGCGAATGGAATCTATACCCTGCTCATGCTGCTGTCGTTACGCGCGACTTTGCTTCAGACGCGCAGATGGGCTTATCGGGGATTGGATTCTCTGCGCGAGTCTCCTCTCACCCCTCCCGTGACCATCATTATTCCTGCCTGGAATGAGGAGAATGTGATCGTGACTTCGGTCCGTTCGGCCCTCATGGTGGACTACCCGCGCGTCAATGTCATCGTGGTGGACGATGGCTCAACGGACCTGACCCTAGCGCGGCTCGTGGAAAGTTTTAAGCTTCTGGAAACGGACTGGACCTATCGCCCGAGTGTGCCAACAGCTCCTATTCGCGCCATCTACATGAATCCCGCAATCCCCAACCTTCGCGTGGCCAGCAAGGTTCGCGGTGGCAAGCCGGACGCACTCAACACCGGCATCAACCTCTGCCGTACATCCTACTTCTGTAACCTCGACGCCGACTGCCTGCTGGAGCGTGACGCCCTCCTGCGGCTGATGGACCCGATCGTTAATTCCACCGTGGACACCGTGGTGAGCGGCGGAACCGTGCGCATCCTGAATGGGTGCGAGTCCCAGGCCGGCCAGGTTCTGAAAGCCCGACTGCCCTCCACGCTCCTGGAACGTTTTCAGGTGGTCGAATACCTGCGCAGTTTCCTTTTCGGCCGGACGGGCTGGCATCTGCTGGGTGGGACCCTGATCGTATCCGGGGCGTTTGCCGTCTTCCATCGCGCCACCGTGCTCGAAGCAGGAGGCTTCCGTGACGATACGGTGACCGAAGACATGGATATGATCGTGCAGCTCCATCACTGGGCGGCGGAGCATGATCGCCAGATCCGCATGTCTTTCAGCTCCGATCCCGTTTGCTGGACCGAGTGCCCTTCGTCGCTCACCATGTTGGGCCGTCAGCGGCGCCGTTGGCAATTGGGCCTTTGCCAGACTCTCTGGAAGCATTCCGGAATCCTCTTCCACGGGAAATACGGAATCGTCGGTTTGCTCAGTTTCCCCTTCCACGCTTACGTTGAGGGACTGGGATCGGCGGTGGAATTTCTCGGTTATCTGCTGGTGCCCCTGGCTTTTATTCTGGGCTTCGTTCCTCCCTTCCTTCTGGTCGTGTTTATTTTGTTGGGCGTCGTCTACGGCGGATTTCTCTCGGTAGGAGCTGTCCTGCTGGAAGAACTTGCCTATCACCGCTACCCACGGTTTCGTGACCTGCTCACGCTGTTGATATTCGCCCTCTTCGAGAATGTCGGTTACCGTCAATTGATCCTGTATTATCGCTTTCAAGGTGTCCTCAAATTCCTGTTCGGCAGCCGCCGTTGGGAAAAGGTCGCACACGCCGGCGCCTGATCCGCCCACCCATTTCACGAAAGGTCCGGAAAGCTATGCTTAAGAATCCGGCCACGCAGATCTGGTTTCGCCATCCCGAGCGACAATCCCCCCTTCGGCAAAACCCCCAGCCCCACGATGGATCGCCCATCCCCAGCCACTCGCCGGGTGTGCGCTGGCGCTTTCTTGCCTCCCGGGACGCCAAGCTGGGGCGGGGACACGTGTTTTTACTGGTCGTCGTTTGGGCCGTGGTATCTCTCACCCCCTCCATCTTGTCCGCCGAAGATCGCACTCCGACTCCTCCTCAAGGAGCAGCGGTCAAGACGCCGGGGGAGGCTTCGGCGATCGAGGAACTCTATCGCGAGCGCTCCGCGAGGAATCCCCGTGATCTGGTGGCGCTGGAAGGATTGGCCATTCTACAGGCCCGGCGAGGCGACTATGCGGAGGCGATCGCCTCGTATCAGCGCGCTCTGAAGCTTGCCCCGGACGACCGCGACGCCAAGACCGGGCTGGCCCGCACGCTGGCCCTAAGTGGGCAATACGATTATGCCCTCGCGGCCTACCGGAGCATGCTTAAAGACCCCGCTGAGGATTCGGACGCCCTCGAAGGGATCGCGCGTGTTTACATGTGGTCCGGCCGCCCGTCCACCGCGCTGCCCATCTTCCGGGAACTGGCGGCGTGGTATCCTGCCAACCCTGAATATGCCATCGACCTGGCGCGGGTCGAAATGAACCTGAACCGCTTTCCGGAGGCGCACCAAATCCTGGACAAGCTCTTAACGGCCAATCCCCGCGATCGCGATGCGCAGTTGCAGCTCGCTTACCTGGAGCTTCGCGAGGGCCGGCAAGCGGATGCCCTCCAGCGTTTCAATCGTCTCATCGCTCAAGACCCCAGGGATCCAGACGCCCTGCGGGGCAACGCGCGCGTCGCCTTTTATCGGGGCGATTTGCAGTACGCGCACAATCTGGCCAGGAAACTGGTGGAAGATGATCCGCGCGACGCCTCCACCCTTCTTCTGCTCGCCTACCTCGAACGGGCGCTGCATAACACCAGGGAGGCCCAGGCCCTCCTGGCCCGCGCCCAAGCGCTTGACCCTCGGAACGAGGAAGCGCAGGAGCTCACCGGCAGGCTTCATGATGAGTCCCGACTCACTTTGCACACTTCTGCTTCGTTCGCGCGGGAAATAAGTTCCGGGAATTCTTTTGGGGATGAAGACCTGCGGGCCTTTGGGTATGAAACCACCTTGGGTTTCTCGGCGCTGCCCCGGTCGGATTCATATATCTCGTTATACTATCTTCCTTCCGATAGCCCCAGTGGTGGTGTGCAGGGCGCCGTAGGGGCGTCGGAGTTTCTCTATCGGCAGACTACCTACCTGACCCCCCAGCTCACGCTTCGCGGCGGAGTGGGCCTCACGCGGTTCGGACCGGGTGAACTCGAGGGAATCCCCACGCAGGCAGATCCCATTCGTTCAGCGGGATTCCGCCCGCTGGGATTCGGTAACCTGAGCTATGCCGTGCGGAAAAAGCTGACCTTGAATCTGACGGCGGCGCGTTCGGCGCTTACCTACACACCCACCGCGGTGCGTCTGGGGGTTATGGAGGATCGTGGCTCAGCGGGGCTGAACTATCGTTTCAATGCTCAGACGGAGCTGAATCTGGATTCCTTCTATGCGATCAGCTCGACCATCGCTTACGACCATGTGTTGACGGCCAACGGGCAAACGCTAGCGGTAAGTCAGGAAGCCGACCACAACCGCGCTCAAGGTGGCTCCATCACTTTCATCCGCAATCTTTTCCGTAAAGATCATGCCACCGTTGACCTGGGTTATTCCGGGCTTCTCTACGGCTTTGCCGGTGGCCCGCAAAAGTCTTATCTGGGCTTATTCAATCCCGACTTTTACCAACGCCACACCCTGATCCCCCATGTCTATGGCAAACTTCGCGGCCCTTGGGGATACGATTTCTCAGGTGGCTTCGGAGTCCAACAAGTGGAGCACGCCGCCGCGCTAACCCCCGCCCTGTTGCTCAGCCCTGCCTTGACACTGCGAACTGGCCCCCGGGAGATGCTCACCTTGGGTTATATCCATTACGACTGCTCCCCATCACTGGGCAGTTTGCGCGGCAATGCCGTGCGGCTTTCCACGGACTGGAAATTCTGAGCCTGCCAGCCCGGACTTCTCACTCGTGGGGGAAAGGACGGGGCTGAAGCTCCGCCCTTCCGACCGTATGATGAGATTACCTGGGCTTGGTGGGAAATTCCTGGTAAGCACTCCGGGGGCGCCTGTGTACATTAGCCGGCATGGGCCGTCGCTGTATCACCGCGCCGATAACCCACCCCCGATGCCTTGCACGAGAAAGCCCCCATCGACGGAAAGGACTTCTCCGGTCACAAAACTCGCGCTGTCCGAAGCAAGGAATATTGCGGCGCCCTGGACCTCCTCGACGCGGCCGAACCGCCGCATAGGCGTGCGGGTCATGATGGAAGCCTTGCGCACTGGATCCTTGAAGATGCCTTGGTTGAGGGGGGTTTCGAAGAATCCCGGCGCCAGAGCGTTGACCGCAATATGATACTTCGCCCATTCAACGGCCAGGGCGCGCGTCAGCATGAGGACTGCGCCCTTGCTCGCGCAATAAGCCATAGCCTCGTTCGAGCCTTGGAAGGAGGTGATGGAAGCCAGGTTGATAATGCGGCCATACTGCTGCTCCTTCATCACCCGGCCCACCAACTGACACGCGTTCCAGGTGCCGTTCAGATTGGTATCCAGAATCCGGTTCCAATCCTCAACGCTCATGTCCAGGGAGGGCACGCGCTTAGTCGTTCCCGCCGAGTTTACCAGGATATCAATCCGGGCAAATTCGTCGAGCATGAAATCCACGACGCGCTGGAGATCGGTACGGCTCGTCACGTCCGCGGTCACCCGGAGCGTACGCCGCCGCCGCGCGCGGATTTCCGCGGCCGTTTTCTCCACGGCTTCGGCGCGACGGCTGACGGCCACCACGTCTGCGCCCGCTTCTGCCAATCCCAAGGCAATGGACTTCCCCAGCCCGCTCGTCCCGCCCAACACCAGCGCGCGTTTCCCTTCCAGACCCAGCCCTGCGTATGTGTTCACAGCGATCAACCTCGGCAGGAAGATGCCCAGCGGAGAATCCTACCACCCAGGGAAAAAAAGAGGCAAGAAATGAATGCACCTCTTGCGCCGATCCCGGCAGGAGTGTTAGCCTACCTCTCCCGCAAGTCCTCGACGCGATGGCCCTCCTTGAGCGACACTCCCGGCGTTGGATCTAGTGGGAAAAATGCTGCGTAATGCCCAAACCCAATCGGGAGTCTTATCGCGGCATGCTGGGCATACCTATAGGGAGGTTATATCTCCATGGACTCATCGGAACTAGCCCGTCTTTATGATTTCAGCGGGCAAACGGTTGTCATCACCGGTGGCACGGGAATCCTGGGTGGCGAAATCGCCTGCGCCCTGGTGGGGTGCGGGGCCAACGTAGCGATTCTGGACCGCAACTTGGACCCCGTCCAGCACATCCTGGATCTCATGGAGCCACGCGCCAATCAGGCCGTGGCCGTTCGCGCCGACGTCCTCGACCCGGACAGCCTGCGGACGGCTGCCGAGACCATCAAAGCCAAGTTCGGGACAATTCATTGCCTGGTGAATGCGGCAGGGGGCAACAAGTCGCAGGCGACCACCAGTTCGGATCTGTCATTCTTCAATCTGCCCACGGACGCTCTCCGCTGGGTGTTTGAACTCAATATGCTGGGGACCATCCTTCCTTCCCAGGTGTTCGGGAAGCTCATGGCGGAAAAAGGCGAGGGGGTCATTCTCAATATCTCTTCCATGAATGCGCTGCGCCCCCTGACGCGCGTGCCGGCATACTCCGCCGCGAAGGCCGGGGTTAGTAACTTCACGCAGTGGCTCGCCGTCCATATGGCACAGGAGTACTCGCCACGCATTCGCGTGAATGCGGTGGCGCCCGGCTTCTTCCTGACACAGCAGAACAAGTTTCTGTTGACCGATGAAAAGACGGGTGGGCTGACCCCCCGTGGCAAGGCCATTATTGCCCACACACCCATGGCCCGTTTCGGCCAGCCAGAGGATCTGTTCGGAGCGGTCATTTGGCTGCTTTCGCCGGCTTCAGCTTTCGTGACCGGGGTCGTTCTTCCGGTTGACGGCGGCTTTTCGGTGTATAGTGGAGTTTGACGGATGTCATAAAATACGAAGTCGGAGCATCGGGAGGGAGGAAGGCGATGGTAGTAGGAAAGGGATTCGCGGATCGCTACTTGACCCGGGAGGAAATCAAGCAAGTCGTCCAGGAGGGTCTGGCCTCGCTGGCTGTGGATGGAAAGCGCGTCCTGGTCATCATCCCTGACGGCACGCGCACCATGCCCATGCCTCTGATGTTCGATTTCCTCGAAGCGAACCTGGCTCCGCGCGTGGCGGCCTTGGATTTCCTGGTGGCGTTGGGCACGCACCCGATCATGACCGACGAGCATCTCGGCAAGCTGGTGGGCCGCACCGTAACGAATGGGCAATGCGGCAGGAGCCACATCTTCAATCATCACTGGGAGGACCCTTCGACCTTCGTCACGCTGGGAGTGATCCCCGCCGCGGAGATCGGCGAACTCACCGGCGGGTTGCTCGCCCAGGAAGTCCCCGTTCGGCTCAACAAACTGATTTACGACTATGACCAGCTCATAATTTGCGGGCCGGTCTTCCCCCACGAAGTGGTGGGCTTCTCCGGCGGGACCAAGTACTTCTTTCCCGGCATCGCGGGATCGGAGATCATCAACCTGACGCACTGGTTCGGCGCCCTGATAACCAACTACAAGGTCATCGGTTCCGGTTACACACCGGTGCGCGCCATCATCGACCGTGCCGCCGGCTTCATCGACCGGCCTTCCGCCTGCCTGGCCTTGGTGGTGAAGCACGAGGGTACGTCAGGCATCTACTTCGGCTCGCCCCAGGAGGCTTGGAAAGCGGCTTCGGCGCTCTCCGCCGTGAAGCATATCGTTTACGTGAAGAAGCCCTTCAAGCGCGTGCTCTCCGTCATGCCCAGGCTCTACGACGATCTGTGGACCGGCTCCAAGGGCATGTACAAGATGGAACCGGCCGTGGCGGACGGCGGCGAGGTGGTGATTCTGGCGCCGCACATCAGCGAAATCAGTTACACGCACGGCCGGCTGATCGAGGAGATTGGGTACCACTGCCGTGACTACTTCCTGGCGCAGTGGGACAAGTTCAAAGCCTACCCGGGGGGCATCCTGGCGCATTCGACGCACCTCAAGGGCCTGGGGGAGTACAACGCCGCCACGGGTAAGGAGACGGACCGCGTGCAAGTGACGCTCGCGACGGGCATCTCCAAAGAGCGCACCGAGCACGTCAATCTGGGATACCTTGAACCTGCCTCCATCCGGCGGGAAGAGTGGGAAGGCCGCGAGGACGAAGGCATTCTCGTGGTGCCTCGAGCCGGTGAAATGCTCTACCGCATCCAGTAGACGCCTGTGAGCTGCGTGTGCTTGCCCGTCACCCTTGCTCGTCCGCCGATGGACCATAAAGCGCGGGGACGGGAATTTCATTGAGCCGCAGATAAACGCCCAGTTGGGCGCGGTGGTGGATCATGTGATTCATCACCATGCCGCGGAACACCGCAACTCGCGGCATCGAGAAAATCGTCTTCCCTCCCGCCAGCAAGCTCCAGGTTTCCATAAGTTGAGCATCACTTGCCCCTGCCAGACCTTGTCGCGCCTTCGCAAGATCACGGTCAAATATCTCCAGAAGCTCCTTACGCGAGTTCACGGCGGGTGGTTTATAGCCCTCGCCTCCCACCGGCGCGTAATCAAAGGATGGACTTTCGAGGGTCATCGTCAACCAGCTTGGAAACAACGCCAAGTGCAACGCCAATTGTCGGAAACTCGCCGATTTCGCGTGGGGCTTCCAATCAAACTTGTCATCGGGGACCCGCTCAAGACTCTTCCGCGTGCCGGCCATTTCCTTGTCGAATTCCGATAGCAATGCCTCATTCAGTGCCATGTTTTCCTCCGCAGAGTGAGATTTGTAACCCGCCCCTTGCTGTGGAATTGCCTGGGTTATCGAGGGAGAATAGTAGGCGAACAAAAAGCGAATGTCAAGTACTTTCCCAAAATGGCAAAGGTACAGATGGCTGTAGCGGCGATCTCTGATCGCCGTTGGCGAATTCGGCGGTCAGAGACCGTGGATCCCATAAACCAACCGACCCACTAAAAATCGCTCCACCCCGTAACGGCGGGAGGGATCCAAACTCACCCGCGCAGATGCTCGGCCAGCCAAACGATGTAGTGCGAATTTCGCCGGCGCACTTCCGCCATCAAGTCTTCCGGCAGTTCGTCGAGCTTCTCCTTGAAGAAGCGGCGGTCGCCATCGGGCGCTTGCGTGTCGCGGCTTCCCACCAGGTTGCCCAGCCAGAAAACCAGGAACAAGTTCCCGTCCACGCGCCCTTTGGAGGAATCGCCCAGGTAGAATTCCCGGCCCATTTTCGCGTACTGGTCGGCCAACTCGCTTTCCGAACCAAACGCGCCGGCAGCGGCAAACTGCCGGGCGCGGTTCACCATGCGCTCGAAAAGCTGCCGCCAGGGTGAGCCCGCCGGCTGCTCCGCAAGCACATCGAAGAGCTGGAGTTGGAGTTCGCCGGAGATCTTGTAATTCACGCGGCCGCGTGTAGAGTGCCCAATCGCTTCCAGCACTTCCGCCTGTTTCCCGCTGCCGGAATGAATGCTCAAGGTGCCATCGAAATGCCGCGCCACGTTGGCGAGGTTGTAAACGCGGTTGGCAAGCTCGGCGAGAGGTTGCGACGCGAAGCCTTGCACTACCCTCGGAACCAGTTCGGACCACATTTTGTGGTGGCAATAGTCTTCGAGTCCCTTGCCGTGCTCGACAGTGGTTTCCATCTTCTCCGGATAGGCTTGGCGCTTCTTGAATCCGAGGTTG
>Ga0326727_10006797_pt1 | contig 30941 bp, 34 predicted proteins | sample MB2enrmetagenome_FD_207643 | JGI IMG/M metagenome (GOLD analysis project Ga0326727, IMG submission 207643) | Lab enriched peat soil microbial communities from McLean, Ithaca, NY, United States - MB29MY | ecosystem: Environmental > Terrestrial > Soil > Wetlands > Peat | place: USA: New York... | reverse complement strand
ACTGGAAGGTGGAGAAAACCTTGGTGAAGGAAGGCGCTTCCATCGGGTCCGGCGCCACCATACTGGCCAATGTTGTGGTGGGTGAAGGCGCCATTGTAGGCGCTGGCAGCGTGGTGACGAAAAGCGTTCCGGCGGGCGCAACGGTAGCCGGCAATCCGGCGCGGGTACTGAAGATCAAACAGGAGTCAGAAAACGGAAAATGAGTACAGCAACAGGAATCCCATTTCTGGATTTGATTACGCCTCATGAGCATCTGCAGGAAGAATTGTGCGGCGTGTTTCGGGAAGCCCTTGGGTCCGCTGGTTTCATAGGCGGCCCCATGGTGGAGGACTTTGAACGTGATTTTGCCACCTACTGCGACGCCCGATATTGCGTTGGCGTTAGCAGTGGCACCGACGCGCTGACTCTCTCGCTGATTGCGTCCGGTGTTGAGCCGGGCGATGTTGTGGTGACCGTTCCCAATACCTTTATTGCGACCTGCGAAGCGATTTCCCAGGCTGGCGCACAGCCGGATTTCGTGGATGTGGATGAGCGCACGTCGAACATGGACACCGAAAAGCTTCGGGACTATCTGGAAACCGAGTGCTACTTTGACCCACGCCGGCGGAAGCTGATCAAGCGCCGGACCGGAATGCCCGTCTCGGCGATTGTTCCCGTTCATCTCTATGGGCAAATGGCGGATATGGATGTGATCCTGGAGTTGGCGGATCGCTACGGGCTGGTGGTCATTGAAGATGCCTGCCAGGCGCATGGTGCGGAGTACTTCTCGACGAAAGAGGGTTGCTGGAAGAAAGCCGGCTCCATGGGAACGGCGGGCGCGTTCAGTTTCTACCCTGGAAAGAATCTCGGCGCTTGCGGCGAAGCCGGAGCGATCACGACCAACGATGAAGACCTGGCGCGCAAAATGCGCATGCTGCGCGATCACGGCCAAAGCAAGAAATACCATCACGAGATCGAGGGTTACAACAGCCGTCTCGATGCAATTCAAGCCGGAATACTCCGTGTGAAGTTGAGGCACCTTCCGTTGTGGACGGAGCAACGCCGTGCGATCGCGGCCCGGTACAGGAAGGGGTTGGAATTCGTGGCGCACTCGGTGGGCCTTCCCGACGAGCCGCAATGGGCCAAGCCGGTTCACCACCTCTACGTAGTGCGCGTGGCCGACCGTTTGGAATTCATGAAACATCTGGCTTCCGAAAATATCGGGACAGGGATTCACTATCCGATTCCGCTGCATCTGCAGAAGGCTTACGCACACATGGGCTTCCGGAATGGTCAGTTCCCAGTCTCGGAGAGGCTGGCTCACGAAATCGTTTCCCTGCCGATGTATCCGCAGTTGGCGGTGGGGCGCCAGGAAGAAGTGGTGGAGCAGGTTTTGGCATTTGTCGCGGGTTGCGAGCCCATCTATAGCAGCGTGGCTCCACTGGCGATGGCCGCCGCGCAATAACCGGGCTGTAGCCTCCGCGGCGGAGCGCCCCGCGCCAATCCCAAGCCGACCGCACTAGAATAGGATTTGAATCACCCAGTTGCCTGAAGCCGAACCACAAACGAACTTAAACGAGACGATCGGGGGGATCGTCCGGCTGATCCTCCGGCGGCGGTGGTGGATCATATTCCCCGCCTGCATCGTGTCACTCGCGACGATAGCGGTTCTTTCGCGTTTGCCGAATCGCTACAACTCGGAAGCCACTCTTTTGGTGGTGCAACAGCAAGTGCCCGAAAGATATGTGGTTCCGACGAACTCCAGTGGCATTGCTGAGGAACTACAGGCGATGACCCAGGAGGTGCTTTCCCGAACCCGATTACTCGAGATCATCGAGGAATACCACCTCTACAAAAAAGAATCGAAGCGCCTCGCGCCCGAGCAAGTGATCGACCTGATGCGCAAGAATATCGATATCAAGCCCATCAATGAGATGCCGGAGCGCAAGGACTTCAATGCGTTCAAGATTTCATTTACTTCCGATAGCCCGCGGTTGGCCCAGGCGGTGACCAGTAAACTGACGAACTTGTTCATCGAAGAGAATCTCAGAACCCGGGAAGACCAAGCCGCGAACACCACCAGTTTCCTGGAAGCTCAACTGGAGACGGTAAGGGCCAAGCTCAATGAACAGGAACAGCGTCTCCGCGAATTCAAAATGCAACATTTGGGTGAGTTGCCGGAGCAGCAGGCCGGCAATCTCGCGATATTGACCGGGTTGCAAACCCAATTGCAAAACACCATGGCTGGGCTAAGCCGGGCGCAGCAGCAGAAGGTCTATCTGGAGTCACTGCTGAGCGGGTATCGCAGCCTGGCTGCGCGTGGTTCTTCGTTGCCTGGTGTTCCGGGCGCCCACTCGGCGACACCACTGGAGAACGCGCAAAAGGAACTGGATCGCCTCGAGTCCCAAAGGGATGTTCTGTTGGGGCGCTACACACCGGAGCATCCGGACGTGGTGGAGGTCGAAGGCGAGATCCGGAAACAGAAGGCGAACATTGAACACCTTAAATCCTTACCCGCAACCAAGTCCGACAGCGCGTTGGAGAACTCTACGGGAACGTCCGTGAACGCAAACTCCGAGGACGATGCTTCCATCGCACAGGTAAAGAGTCAACTGGAAGCGAACAAACTGGAGATGGAGAACCTCGCCGCCGATGAAAAGCGTTTGAAGGGGACGATTTCGGATTATCAGAACCGGCTGAACGCCACCCCCGTTCGAGAGCAGGAACTGGCCGAAGTCACTCGCAATTATGATTTGCTGAGACAGAACTACGCCGATCTTTTGGGGAAAGAGCAGCAGTCACAACTCGCGACCAGCCTCGAAAAGCAGCAGGGAGGGCAGCAGTTCCGCCTGGTTGATCCAGCCAGCTTGCCGACTCTTCCTACCAGCCCGAAGCGTCTCAAAATGAGTTTAGGCGGCATCGGAGCCGGGCTCGCTTTGGGGCTGGCTTTGGCGTTTCTGGTGGACCTTACGGACCGTTCATTCCACACCGAGAAAGATCTGACAAAAAGCTTTGCGCTACCCTTGGTATTGTGTGTTCCGCTGATTCGCACGAAACGCGAAGAACGGAGCCTCGCCGTTCGGCGAATGTGCGAGTGGGCGTTGGGATGCGTCCTGGCGGCCGCCGTATTCGTGGCAGAATTCTACGTCTACCGATTCGGCTAGGTTCGGGGTGGGAACGCTATGAGTCAGAGGGCTGGTCTTTTGCCATTGCGAGAACTTAATGAAACTTCAATCCCAGCGTCCGTGGGTTTTGAACCGGCCTTCGAAGACATTCAGGTCGACCATGTCGAGGTGCTGTCCGAGAGCAGGATTGTATTCCACAGCGACCCGCGCAGTCCTGGAGCAGATCGCTTCCGGTACGTCCGTATGCGTCTGCGTGAGCTGTGGGACGCCGGGAAATTAAGAAGTCTACTCATTACGAGTCCGCTCCCACAGGATGGAAAATCAACCATTGCATTGAACCTGGCCACGGCTTTGGCGGAGCACGGGAAGCGTACGGTCCTGTTGATCGAGGCGGACCTTCACCATCCCACGCTGACATCGCAGCTGCGTTTGGAGGTCAGAGGCGGATTGGCCGAGTGCCTTGAAGAGGGTTTAAGCCCACTGTCATTCGTGAGGCGTCTCGATCCTCTCGGTTGGTACCTCCTACCTGCCGGAAGGACGGAGAGGAACCCCACGGATCTACTGCATCCGGGAGCGATTGCTCAGGTCATGTCGAAGTTGTCCCCGCACTTTGACTGGATTCTCTTCGATGCCCCTCCGCTAGGTCCTCTGACCGACTCTATCGCGCTGTCGCGCTTCGCCGATGCGAGTTTGGTGGTCGTGCGGGCCGGGGCAACACCTCGTGAAGCCGTTGAGGAAGCCTTCCAGCAACTGGGGCCGAAGCATGTATTGGGAGTAGTTCTGAACGGGATGGAGGGGTTGGACAAGCTGTATTCGAAGTACCGCACCTACTATGGAAAATCGGCCAAGTAGGCGCACAAGGACCCTTTGGTTCTTGTCGATACTGGGCGCAATCGTCGTTCTCAGCTGGCAGACGATTCGTGCTGAGGTCAGGCTTTCGCTGAGCGACGACCGCTATTCCTACATCGTTCTTATCCCTGTCGTCAGCGCCGCTATCATCATCTGGAAGAGGGACATTGTTTTCCGCCACGCGGATGTTTGCTTGCGGTGGGGCGTTCCTGCTCTTCTACTGGGAGTCATCGGGTATTGTGCGACATCGCGATGGCCCCTTTTCGTGGATTCCAGCATTACTGTTGCCCTTGAAGGCCTTGGGATTGTTCTTATGCTGGTGGGTGGATTTGTGGCTTGTTATGGTGCGCAATGCACGAGGGCAGCTCTGTTTCCTCTGCTATTTCTTCTGTTGACGATTCCAGTCCCGGGGTTCATTCTGGCGAGCGCGGTTGCGGGTCTGCAAGAGGGTTCAGCACAGATCACCGCGGTGCTCTTTCATATGATGGGCGTTCCAGTAGTACGGCACGGGATGAAATTCTCGCTTCCCGGCGTGGATATTGAAATCGCCGAACAATGCAGCGGGATACGATCCAGTCTCTCTTTGTTCATCTCTGGTCTGGTGGCAAGCTACCTATTGCTTCACGCCGCGGGTAAAAGGGTCCTGTTCAGCCTGCTTACCGTTCCCGTGGCGATATTCAAGAATGCCGTGCGGATTGTCACTCTTTCCTGGCTTGGAGTGTATGTGAATCAGGGCTTTCTCCACGGCAGGCTGCACCGTTACAGCGGGTTGCCGGTCTCTCTTTTGGCGCTCGCGATTCTGGCCCCGGCTGTGCTTGCTCTCCGGCGGTTGGAGACTCCGCAAAGCCCAGGGTTTTCAAAGACTCCGGAAACCGCCGAAGTCTAAGTCCCTCACTGGTTCCAGACGGAACTGCCCTATGCCGATTCAGATTGGGCTCATCAATAACATGCCCGACGCAGTTCTTGAAGAGACTGAGTCACAGTTCCTTGATCTTTTGCGTGCGGCATCCGGCGGCATTCCCCTCAGCATTACCCTTTTCTCCCTACCCGATATCTCACGCTGCGAGCGCGCCCAAAAGCGGATCGCGAGCGTTTACCGCAGTTTGGACTGCCTTTGGGATGGTAAGTTTGACGCGGTGATCGTCACCGGAACGGAACCGCGCCACGCCGATTTGCGACAGGAGCCCTATTGGCGATCTCTGGTTGATGTACTGAGTTGGGCGGAAGAAAACACGACTTCGACAATTCTGTCCTGCCTTGCCGCTCACGCGGGCGTGCTCTCCAGCGACGGTATTGCGCGCGAACCACTGCCGGACAAACGCTTCGGCCTCTTTTCCTTCCAAAGAAAGAGTGACCATTGCCTGACGCGCGGCACAGGGGACGTTCTAGAGACTCCGCATTCTCGCTGGAATGAGGCGCCGCGATTGGCTTTGGCATCCAGCGGCTATACGATCCTTGCCGAATCGCCGACTGCGGGGGTTGATCTGTTTGTCAAGCAGAAACGAAAAAGCCTGTTCGTTCACTTCCAGGGACATCCCGAATATCGAAACGACACTTTGTTCAAAGAGTACCGGAGAGATATTAAGAGATTCCTGAAGGGCGCCAGGGACACTTATCCATCGAGGCCAAGAGGATACTTCGATCCGGCAACCGGGGAAATGTTGGAGGCGTTCCGTATCCACGCGATGAGTCATCGTTGCGAGGAGGTGATGTCCGAGTTTCCCGAGAGAGTAGATCGGCGCCTCGAAAATAGGTGGCACTCAACAGCCCGGGAGATTTATGGTAACTGGCTACAGTATCTTGCCACAAGAAGCGCCACCTCAAAGAGAAGCTCCGGCATTTCCCAACCGGCAGTGGGGCGAAGACGGGAGGTCGAGGTACCCTTATAGCCATAGGTTGATGTCATCCGCCCATAGCGCCGACTCAGATGCAATTCATTACGTTCAACCGCTGGAGGATGCAAGGTGGGGTGAACTACTGGAATCGCACCCGCGCGCCTCGATTTTTCATACGGCCGCCTGGCTAAATGCGCTGCGTCTGACCTACGGATACGAACCGCGGGTGCTCACAACGTCGCCGCCCGGCCAACCCTTGAAGAACGGAATTGTGCTGTGTCGGGTGGATAGCTGGCTAACAGGGCGCCGCTTGGTCTCGGTTCCTTCCTCGGACCACTGCGAGGTGCTTGTTGAGGATTCCGACGACAGGCTCTCCCTGTTTTCCGGCATCGAGCGCGCGCTGCGTAAGGAAGGTTTGAAGTACGTGGATTTCCACACTGATGTGGATTTCCCTACGTCGCTTTTTCGTTCCACGAATGCATTTTGTTTTCACGAGTTGGACCTGACGCCTAACCTCAGCACCCTTCTCAAGAACTGCCATAAGAATTCGATACAGCGAAAGATCCGTCGAGCCGCGCGCGAAGGTCTAACTTACGAGCGAGGACGTTCTGAGGAAATTCTGAATACGTTCCTGGGACTCTATGCGATTACGCGGCGCCGCCACCAACTTCCCCCGCAGCCGGAAAAGTGGTTCCGGAATCTGATCAAGTGCTTTGGCCCGAGCCTCACCATCCGCCTGGCATGTAAGAATAACCAGCCTGTTGCCGCGAATCTCACGATCGGTTATAAGGATTCGCTGGTGTACAAGTATGGCTGCTCCGACGCCCGGTACCACAATCTGGGTGGAACTCCACTGTTGTTCTGGAAGATGATCGAGGAGGGCAAGAACGAGGGAGCGCGGGCGCTTGATCTGGGGCGCTCCGATCTTCAAAACACGGGTCTGATCACCTTCAAAGATCGTTTAGGTGCGGCAAAGTCAACGCTGGTCCACTCCCGTTTCGCTGTTTCGCAGAATCCGATCGCCATCGATACGCTCACTTCGCGGCCTTGGACACGGGCGCTCGATCGGCACCTTCTAACGAGATTGCCGGACCAGGCGCTGTACTTTGTTGGGTATCTGTTGTATCCGCACGCCGGCTAAAGGAAGAGCTATTGAACCGTAATTTCTTGCTGTTCCGCTGGATGCCGGCGATTCTGCTCCTGGCCTCCTGTTCCGCCGATCCAGAGCACGCGAAGGTCAAGTATTTTGAGAGCGGCAAGCGTTATCTGAAATCGGAAAAGTTTCTGGAAGCGGCGATCCAATTTCAAAACGCCGTGGAACTGGACCCGCGCTATGCCGACGCTTATTACGGCCTGGCTCAAGCCGATCTGAAGACGGGGAGTGTTGACGCCGCATACACTGCGCTTGTGCAGGCGACCACATTGAATCCGAGCAATGTTGACGCGCAACTTCAGCTCGGGAGTTTGCAAATTGCGCGCCGCAAGTATGCAGATGCGGAAGCCTCCGCGCGGCATGTGATCTCCAATTCAGCGGCCAGTACGGCCGCTAATGCCGCGGCGCACTTGGTCATGGGCGAGGTGTACGCAGGCACGCAAAAGCTTGACCTGGCAGTGCAAGAGATGGAGAAAGCGGTTTCGTTAGATAGAGGGCGCGTTGAGAGCTACGCCGCTCTGGGCGCAGTGCAGATGCAAGCGGGCAGGATTCAGGATGCGGAAGCTGCCTATCGGAACGCGCTGGAGATCGACCCTAAGTCTCCCGCCGCCCACATCTCCCTGGGCGAATTCTACTTCTCTCAACAAAAACTTGCTGAAGCTGAGGTGGAGATCCGCGCGGCGTGCGAGTTGGAGCCCCGGGCGGTGGCGCCCCGATTGATGCTGGGGCGCATCTACACGCTCACCGGCAGGCTGGCCGACGCTGAACGATTGTATAGCGGACTCAAGGATCTGGCCCCGAACAACGCGGCTGCCTATGAAGCCTTGGGCTTGTTCTATTTGTCCGAGGGGCAAAAGGAGAAAGCCGAGGCGGAATTTGCAGCGACGTTAAAGTCTCACCCGAAAGATACGTTGGTGGAAGGGCGGCTGGTCGAGACTCTGATCGATCTGAATCGGCGCGCCGAGGCTCGGACCCTTAACAGCAAAATTCTATCGGCGGACCCCGGCGATCCTCATGCACTGGTTGCGGAGGGACGGCTGCTGATGGCGGAGGGGAAATACCAACAGGCTGGCGATTCACTGCAGAAAGCCGTAGTGCGCGAACCCAATTCCGCCGCGGCATTCTATTATCTTGGCGTTACTCAGAGAGCGCTTGGTAATCTGGCTCAAGCTCGCGGATCGTTTGATCGGGCGGTGAAGCTTGATCCTCATTTCCAGGATGCGGAGACGGCTTTGGCCTCGCTGGACGTGAAGTCCGGAGACTATGATCAAGCGCTGCTGCACGCCCGGAATTCGGTAGCTCAGAATCCACTGGCAGCTTCCGCGTATCTGGCCGGTGCGGAAGCCCTTCTTGGCAAGGGTGACGTAAGCCAGGCGGAAGCCCAGCTCAAGGAAGCATTGCGGTTCGACCCGGTATCTCTGCCTGCGCTGGCAGTCTTGGTGAAGCTCTACGCCAAACAGGGGCGTTCGGCGGAGGCGATTCAACGGCTCAGCGATTTAACAGCGCAGTTTCCGCAGAATCCAGGGCTTCATTTGCTGCTGGGGGTTGCGTACTTCAGCGCGAAGGATGGCGACAAGGCCGAGACGAGCGCGAAAAAAACTATTGCTCTGGACCCCAAGACAATGGACGCCTACACCCTGCTGGCGGACATCGACCTCATGCGCGGCGATTCAGAAAACGCCAGGAAACACCTGCAACAAGCCATCGATGCGAATCCGGAAGTTGTCTCGAACTACATGGCGCTGGTTACCGAGTTCGAAAAGGAAGGTAAGTGGGGCGAAGCGACAAAGCTTTGCGAACGCGCCCGCGTGGTGGACCGGACTTCCACCGCGGTGGCGAGCGAACTCGCCTATCTCTATATGGACCATGGTGGCGATGTGAATGCGGCGATGTCGCTCGCTCAAATGGTGAGGCGGCAGGCGCCGGATTCCCCGTTAGGCTCCGATGCGATGGGCTGGGCGTATTATAAGCTGGGCTCTTTCGGCCCCGCCATCGAGCAGTTGAAAGTATCCGTCGATAAAGTGCCCGCCAATCCCATGTTCCGCTACCATCTGGGGATGGCTTACATGGCGTCTGGGAACCTGGACTTAGCCCGGCAGCAGATGCGCAAAATTCTCCAGCAATACCCGGACTCAGCAGGCGTCAAACTGGCGCTGCAGCGGATGTCGAGCAAGAATTGAGCAAGTCACTCGGGCTGCACCCAGGCGCCTTCCAGCTGCACCGCGATGGAACGTTTCAAAAGCGTTACGGAAACCACGATGCGGTAGTCATCCTTGAAGCCGACTAAGATACCTTCCACACCGGATAAGGGGCCTTTGTGAATCCGGATTTTTTGTCCCACATGAAGAAAAGGCCAGGGCTGAACAGTTAACTTGGTTTCGACAATCGTTCGTATGGCGAGGATCTCGTCTTCCGGGATGGCCTCCGGACGTTTCGCCGATCCAACCAGACTTACTACGCCCGGAACCTTGAGCAGGGGCAGCCTGTAGTTGGGGTCGATCCTGCAGAATGTGTATCCCGGAAAAAGAGGAACCTCGGTTTCTTTAACACGGTCACTCCAGGCCCGTCGCTGCCGGTAGGTCGGCAGAAACGTTTCGTACCCCATTCCTGAGAGACTGGTACCCACCTTCTGCTCGAAGTTTGAACGCACCCGCACAGCGAACCAAGGAAGAGTATTGTTGCCGCCTGGATGCAAGACCTATCCTCCCGTTGCTCAATAAAAACAGAGTTCCTATGGCGCCTCAGCAAACAAGTATAACGAAAGTGAACACCGGAGGGGAGCCCATCCAAATCTGGACGGGCCACAAGGTACCGGCGTGCTGGCGACGTTTCTTCCCAGCAGCTTCGCAGCTCGACTGGGTCGCAGTGGTAGATCCAGCCGCCCTTCGGGCGTTCGGATATCAGTTGGTGACGAATGGTTACCGAATGGGCGTTGATGTCTGTTCCCATGCGCTACCGGATGGGACGTGGATGTTTCTGGGTCAACTCAGCCGCCCCACGAACGATGGATGAGCGGCGAGAAACGTTTGTAACACAGGACACCGATGTAGGTGCCTAGTGTGTTGGTGATCAGATCGGTCATGCCGGAATCCCGGGTCGGGAGGAAGGCCTGTAGAACTTCAATCGTTAGACTTACGAGGAAGCCCACGGCGAGAGTGGGCATGAGAGCTTTCTTGGCGGGCCTTGCCGCAATCAGAAACGCGTAGAAACAGAAGCCCGTCGGGATAAAGCCAACAATGTTCTTCAGGTTGCCTCTCCAGTAGGCGCCGGAGAAATCGAATTCTTCCCAAACGGGCCGAAGGAAGAATTCATCCACAACCTTGTATTTTCGCGGGATATAAAGATCGCCGCCGCCCGCGGCATGATCGCGGATGACATCCCCGGTCTTTTCGTCAAACAGATAAAGCGCGTTCGCACTGTTATCCGTTGCGCCACGCGCTTTCCAGGACTGGTAGTGTGACGATGCCTCCGCGGTACTGAGTTCCCGGTCATAGATCGCGAGGCCCAGAACATCCCCGCGGAAGCTGTTCGAACCCCCGACCGAATCCCCGATGACTAACCATCCCGCGAAGATGCCGTCCGGAACCGCGAACCCCGGCACGGCTTCCGCCAAAGCACCGTCCCGGTAAACGGCCACACCCCGATTACCGCAGGTTACGGTGACCAAGACTGGCTTCCCCTGACGCAGAGAAGGTCCGAAGGCATCCTCTATTAAGAAGTGGGACTCGGCTGCTTGGGCTTTAGAGGTCAGTTCGAAACTATCAATCGACTGGAGCAGCCCGAGTGTGGAACGCTTGTCAGGCCGATAGAACGTCAATAGTGCTGCGTAAGTCCACCGATTGGGCTGCACGAGGATCTCTACACTGCCGGTTGATCCCGAAGTTCTTAGGGGGCCTCTGCTGAGGACTGTTCCGTGTTTGCCAAACGCAACGCCGTTGCGGCCCTTCAACCAATTGACTTCGTTTTCAGGTGCGTGGAAAGGCCACAGACCCAACGTAAGTGTAATGCTCAGGACAGCGAAACACAGAAGGGAAAGTAGCTTCATGGTCATCCGGATGGGAACCCTATCATGTTAGCGTTGAATGAAACAACAGTGATACCTGACGAAGACTTAGTAAGTGCTGATCAGGAACACCTGATCCACCCTTTACACCATCCGAGCGACCATACCGAGCCGAGCATTTACGTGCGGGGATATGGCGCAACCATTGAAGATGTGGAAGGGCGCCGGTACATCGATGGCCTGTCCGGGCTTTGGAACGTGAACGTGGGGCACGGCCGCGGTGAACTGGCTGACGCCGCCGCCGCGCAAATGAAGGAACTGGCTTTCTTCTCTGCGTACATCGGCTCGTCGAACATCCCCGCGATTCATTTAGCGGACAGGCTGATCGAATTAACTAACGATGAAATGCAGGCGGTCTTCTTTGCTCCGAGCGGCGCGGAAGCTAACGAGGCGGCATTCAAGACGGCGCGATTTTACTGGAAGGCCGTGGGCAGGCCGGAGAAGGTGAAGGTAGTAGCGCGCCAGGAGGCGTATCACGGGGTGACTCTGCAGTCCATGAGCGCGACCAAGATGGGCGCTTATTGGAAGATGTTCGAGCCGCGGGTTCCGGGATTCGTGCATACCCAGACTTGCTACCCGTACCGGTTCCAGGGCGCGAGGGCCGGCGAAACGATCGGTCAGGCGGCGGCGCGGGAACTCGAGGAAACGATCATTCGCGAGGGGCCCGAAACAGTAGCTGCTTTCATCGGTGAACCCATTCATGGCACAGGCGGCGTGATCTATCCGACCGACGACTACTGGCCGCTGGTGCGCGAGGTGTGCTCGCGCCACCACGTTTTGCTGATCGCCGATGAAATCGTGTGTGGATTCGGCCGGACTGGAAAATGGTTTGGGCTGCATCACTGGAAGGTGAAGCCCGACATCGTCGCGTTCGCCAAGGGGGTCACCTCTGGGTATCTGCCGCTGGGCGGGATGATGGTGACGCGGCAGGTGAAGGAGGCGATGGATTCCGTCGCTCCAGCGGATCGCTGGATGCACGGAGGCACCTATTCGGCGCATCCCACCTGTTGTGCCGTGGCGTTGAAGAACCTAGAAATCATAGAGCGCGAGGGACTTTGCGAGAGAGCGGAGAACATGGGAGCACGGCTTTATGCCGGGCTGATGGCCGCATTTGCGGACCATCCAAATGCGGGTGATGTCCGGGGCGGCAAGGGACTGCTGGCTGCGGTTGAGTTGGTGGAAGATCGGTCAACGAAAAAGAACTTTGCGGGCGACGTGAAAGTGGGCCCCCGGTTGTATGCGGAGATGAAAAAACGGGGTGTTGTGACGAGGGTTCGGCCCACGTCGGGACCCCACCCGGCGACCGGCGATATCTTGTTTCTGGCGCCTCCGCTGGTGGTGAGCGAGGATGAGATCGATCGATTAGTGAGCGTGGCGAGTGACGCGGTACAAGCTGTTCTCGGGAAGGGTGGCACTTGAACGACGAGGCGGGATTCACTGGCGCTTGACCGTCTCTGACTGAGGCCACGATGTCGGCCCAAGCGCCAGCTAGGTCACCGGCGGCCTCCTGGGCCGCCACATCGGCCACGGGCATTTGTGTCCAGGTGACTTGGGCGAGGCAACTGGAAAGGTCCGCCGCGGTGAACTGCTGGGACGCGCCGGCGGTGAGCGAGGCCGTGGACGGCGTGACCAGCACGGTTTCCGCGTTCTCCGGATACAGGGTGTAGAAGGTGGCGGGCGAATTCTGGTTGTTGAATTCGGTGGCGATCCAATCCGGGGAGGGGACGGAATTGGAGATGCGCACTTCATCCAGCGAGCCCAGCATGTCGTAGGGGCCGGCGGCCACGGAAGTGGCGCCGTTGTTTAAGACGCCATCGATATAGAGGCTGATGGTTCCGGTAGGCGCGGGCGCGGCGGCCGCCAGCAGGTGCCAGTTGCCGTCGTTGATGATGCCGTTGGTTGCAATGGTGGGGGTGGATGTCGTCCAGCCCGTGGGTAGAATGCATCCATCGAATTCGCAGAGGAAAGCTATTTGCTTTTCGCGGGCGCTGCTTCCTTGATCGCTGCATCCACCAACCCCTTGAAGGTCGCGAAGTCGACCCCGCCGGAAATGGCATGTCCATTGATGAAAAAGAACGGCGTCCCGTCCACCCCGAGCCGATTTCCTTCCTGCCGGTCCGCGTCGATCTGCGCCCTGAAACGATGGCTGTCCAGATCCTTCGTGAAGCGCGGAATATCCAAATTCAGTTGCTGCGCTTTGGCGATCAGATCCACACGAGTGAGTTTGTCCTGCCCCGCGAACAGCAGATCGTGCATCTCCCAGAACTTACCCTGTTCGCCAGCGGCCAGCGCGGCTTCATGGGCCAGCGGCGATTCCTTATGCATCGGGAGCGGGTAGTTCTTGAATGCGAAGTGGACTTGCGTGGGATAAGCGGCGATCAGCTTGTGGATCGCTGGCGCGGTCTCGGCACAGTAAGGGCACTCGAAGTCGCTGAACTCGACCAGACTAACTGGAGCAGCGGCTGGTCCCCAAGCCGGCGCGTGTTCCAGACTCATCGCCTGTGCTGGACCGGATGCGACAATCTCCTCCTGCACGCGCTGGCTCTTCGGGATTCCGGCGAGCAGGGACTCGATGACCGCGCCGAGCGATGCGTAACCTTGCGGTCCGACGAGGCGGCGACCGTTGACGAAGAACGTGGGCGTAGTGGTGACGCCGAGTCCTTTCGCTTCGGCCAGATCGCGCTCAATGGTGGGGCGGTATGTGTGGTTGTCGAGCGCCTTCTGGAACGCGGGCATGTTGAGGTTGAGGGATCTCGCGTATGCGAGCAGATCGGCGCGGGAGAGCTTGGTCTGGTTGACGAAAAGGATGTCGTGCATCTCCCAGAACTTGCCCTGCGCGCCTGCGGCAAGGGCGGATTGATGGGCGAGCAGCGAGTTGGGATTCTTGGGGGCTGGTGCGTTCTTGAAGATCAGGCGGACGTCTCTGGATTGGGCGAGGAGGCCAGTCAGCACATCGGCTGATCGGGCGCATGGGAACGATTCGAAATCCGAGAAGTTGAGAATGGTGATATGGGCGTTATCGGGACCCCGAAACGTGGCGGCTGAAATAGCTTGGGCTGGCGCGATTTCGGAGGCGGTTACCGCCGTCAGCGCCACGATGCACCGTAAGTACCTCGTGAAGCCGAGCTGACAATGACGTTTGGCCGCCGGCGTGAGGACCAGAGTGTCGCTCGCCACGGCGGTGGCCTAGTTCCAGTCCGCGATACCCCTAGACATAGCAGCCCGGAGCACTTCCGCCTCGGACATCTCACTCACAACCCAGTTCCGAATGACAGTTGCGAAATCGCTCAAGAGGCTAGGCGATAGCTGTACGCAAGAGAGAGCGATGTACGGAATACCCAGTCCGTGATTGTACTCGCGATCTCCGTCCCCGAAGCGGCCCATCCAAATCACCTTGTCTGGGCTTGATTTTGCTCCAACGTCCGGGAGCTGCAGGGTTATCTTTAGCCCCCGAGTTCCGTCTGCGGCGACTGCGCTGTAGACCGACTGGCCGTCGCGCAATAGTGTGCCGTCGTTCCCAGCGACCGGCAGCCAGGGGCTTTTCCAGGCTCTCGGAGAATCCGCAAGGACGGCGCCAAAATACGATCCAAGGAACGCGACCATCGCGTCATAGATATCAGGATCAGAGAAACAGCCGCAATAAAGTTCGTCTTCCACGGTTCTGATTTATTAATGTAATGCAGTACAAGTTCTAATCTCAATGTCGATCCTGCTCTTATTCTCCTGGGGAGGCGAGTGCCAACTGGTCCCGGCGGGGCATCCCCCCGTGTCCCTGGGGCAGATCCGAAGACCGCTGCGACGGGGCTAACTTCGAAGCAGACGGCGCCAGACCCCCAGTCAAACCGGGCCCTATGTTGCCCGTTCTGGGGGTTTTGGTTTTTCAGGGTGATACTGCTTTGATGAAGTTTCCGAGCAGCGGTCTTCGGATACATCAGGCGCGAAGTTGGCCGGGCCGCTTTTGCCCGGCCTTCAATATGGGTTTTAGGCCGCTGGCCACGGAAGATTGGGGAATCGCCGACAACGCGGCTTTGTCCGGGCTGGTCAAGTGAAAGTTCTTCATCCATTGGCTTTTCGCGCGTGCTGCCACAGCTTTGCGGCGCGGACGTGCAGGCGTGACTTTGGGGCGCGGCTGACATTCGGTAACTTCGAGATAGTGCTCCCGGAAGCGCACCGCCAGAGATCCATCGAGTCGGGCCTCGACCCGCACCGCAGCATGGCGTAAGCCAGCTCGAATATCGGTACGCGCGATCTGATAAGTCTTGTTGTCGAACTGGATTGTGTAATCGCTGGCCACTTGCCGATCTTCCACGTAGCTCAACGATGCAGCCAGCGAATGCGTCTTCTGAAGCGGACGATGCGCATCGTCCGCACAATCCGGCGAGACGCACAAGTTGCGGTTCCACCACGGGATAAACTTCGTTTCCAGGTAGTCGTTGGCCTCCTCCAACGTGCGGGCCTTGACCACTCGCAGCCCTTTCACCAAACGGTCCTGCGCCGTCTGAAAGCTGCGTTCGATGCGTCCTTTGGCTTGCGGGGAGTGCGCTGGAATCCACACAATATCCAGTTCTCGAAGAGCCCGGCCGATCTGTGTCGGCGGCAGTGGCTCGCGCTCGTCGCGGGGCAAGGCCTTCTGGTCCCGAGCGATCTTGGGAGCAGATTGAAACAAACTCGCTTTGTCCGTGTAGAAGCTCAGTGGCCTTCCATAGCGCTCCAGGTAGCTCCACAGCAGGCGCATGTTCTGCTCGGTTGAGTCGTGCATGACGAAGCGCGCATGAAGCCGGCTGGTCGCATCGTCGATCATGCTGATCAAGTACAGCTTCGGGCCGCGCTCCTCCAGCCAGGCGTGCTCGCTGGTATCCCACTGCACCAACTCGCCCGCCCGATCCCGTCGCGCACGCCATTGGTGGACCTTCTCGACGCGCTGTTTCCTTGCGCGCCAGAGCTTGGCCTCGATCATCCAGGCTCGCACCGTTTCGCGGCTCACATCGATGCCATGTTCTTTGCGGAGATATTCGCTCGCCAGCGTCGGTCCAAAACCGTTGTAGACCTCCTGGCTGAGAACCTCCACTGCCGCTTGTTTGATCTTCGGTTCCACCTGGCGGTTCGATGGCCGGCTTCGCAGTTGGTGCATCACCGCGCGATCGCCGCCCCGTTTCAACTTCACTAGGAGCCGTCGGACGTTCCGCTCGCTCTGGCCAATCTCGACACTCGCCTGCCGCTGCGTGATCAGTCCCTTCTTCGCCTTCTTGAGTGCGACCAGCCGGTCGCGGTCCTGTTGGGTCATGAGAAGTGTTCCTGAATCCACCCCTCCACACTGACCCCGTCAATAGGACATTTCTACTTTGCACAATTAGGACATTCTCATTTTGCGCCGACATTTCTGCATTAGAGCTTGACATTGCAGACATGGCACCTTTACGCTTGAGGGACATCCGCGAAAGGTGGGGTAACCCATGGCAATCTGCTTTTGCGGCGTGATCGTTAGGGCTAAGAAGCTGCCGGAGCTCAGAGCCCTGATCATCGCCGCTCTCTGGTTAGGCCTGCTGTCCGCTTCTGCAAGCGCCCAATCGAATCCCGGCTACGTTTGGATAAATAATGCTTCCTACCCAGGCACCAACTTGGAGCCGGGCGATACAGCGGAAATCACGGTGTGGACCCAGGCGAACGCGACGATCACGATGTCCAACAATGGGGGCAAGCAGGTCGCTATCGGCAATTCCGGATCGACGGGGCTGGCGTATTTCAACTTCACTCAAACCGCGTCCACTGTCGGAAGTTACGTCGAGATTTGGTACGAGAACGGTCATGAAATGGACGAACTTTTGTATCTAAGGTAGTGTTTACCGTTTTCCGCAGCTTCCCGCCTTCGATGTGTATCCCAGGCGCACTGCGCCGAACTGCCTGGGAGCGAACGGCGACGTCTGGGCCTACACGCCAATGTCATACTCCTCCACCTCCGCCTACCCACAGTCAGAAATCACCGCCGGGGCTGGGGAATGGAACGGGGCTCTGGATGATCTGGGCTTCACGTACGAATCCCCAGGGTTCGTCGCGTTCTCGGACGGCAACCTCGGCGGTAGTACCCTTGGCCTGACCACCGCGAAAAACTTCTCTTCTTACCCAATCTGCGGCGATCGTCCCTCGTACTGCGGTAGCACTGGATATTACGGTGCCTGCCTCACATCCTCCATCTTCTACGAAGCAACGGTCGCGCTTAACGACTCGTTAATAAATGGCCAAACGTTCTTGTACCCGAATCTCGTCCAGTACACGGTGACGCACGAACTGGGCCATGTGCTTGGGCTCACCGAGGCTGACGCGACCAACTTCATCTGCTCCGAGGTCCAGAGCATTATGTATTCGGACGGTGAGACGGGCTACACGTGCGGCGGTCTTGCCCTTCACGGTTCTTGCGACGTTGACGGGCTGGAGATAATCTACGCGGAGGCCACAGTCCTAGATTGCCCCGCCGACGAAGAGGAGTGCGGCTCTGAGGTCTGCAACTGAGGAAAGAGAAACCACATGAAGAAAACTCCCGCGATCCGGTGCTTGACTGCGGCTTTGGCCGCAACGTGCGGTCTCTTGGGCCAACAATACACTCCCGTGCTCCCAACTCCTCCCAGCCCTGAGGTATTGTCTCCCGAGATCGATGTTTTCCAGTCCTTCACATCAGTAGATGTTATGACAAGGTTTTCCGACTTGATTGTGGAAGGTACCGTGATGGTCGCTGGCCCGACGGTTCGCCTCGACGCCAACCAACCTGTCCCGGTCCTCGAGACGGATTCCGTAATAGCGGTCTCGCGAACGTTCCGCGATGTCTTCTCAAGCACGCGGTCTCCGGCCTCTCAGATTATTCTCGTGCAAATAGGTGGGAAATTCGCTGGATGGGACGTTCAGCCGAAGGGCGTCCCCTTGGTTCAGCCGGACGAGAGGTACATCCTCTTTCTCCGCCAAGTTTGTGGTGCAGTGTCGTGGAACAAATCCGGCCTTCCGCGATATGAGGCCCTCGGCGTTTGGTCAGGTCTCGTGAAAGTCGTGAGCGGGAAGGTTCAGTTTCTCCCAAAGGCCGCTCTTCCCCTCCACGAGACCGACGGGCTTAGTGTCGAGGCGTTCAGTGCAGGCATGGAAGCAAGGATCGGGAAGCTCCCTGAGAACTCCCTCGTCATAGACCCTCCGCCCAACTTCCGGCCAACTGGCCCCCCCGACCCGTCCATCATTTCCACCATGGAGCGCAAGCCTTGCTCCGTAGAAGCGCCGCAGTAGCCCTCGGACTCGCGGTTTTGTTGGCGGTTCCCTCCCACGCAGACGACCGTGACGTGTCTGCGCAACTCGACGAGATATTGAAAGAACTACAGGGCATCCGAAAGGCTCTCGAGAGGTTGCCGGGGCCGCCCGTCCAGAGACCAAAACAAATGACGGTTGACGTGGATGGGGCTCCTTACCTCGGAGCAGCCGATTCGGAGTTCGCGGTTGTCGAGTTTACGGATTACCAGTGCCCATTCTGTAGGAAATTCTTCGACAGCACTTACCAAAGCCTCGTGCGCGCCTACGTCAATCGTTGAAAGCGTGGATATGCGCAAGGGCTTCGAAGGCCTGCACGGTTTGGTGCGGGACCACTTAGGGCATGATCCATTAAGCGGGCATTTGTTCCTATTCACGAACCGCACGAGGACGCGATTGAAAGCGCTGGTATGGGATGGCAGCGGGCTGTGGGTGTGCGCCAAGCGTCTGGAGAAAGGCCGATTTCGATGGCCCGCCGGACAGAACACACGCAGCGTAACGATGCGAGCAGAGGAACTGGCCATGCTCATCAATGGATTGGATCTCAAGCAGACCAAGCCACGCGATTGGTATCGACGTTCCGCATAAAAAAATCAGCACAAGATAAAGAAATCGGCACAAAAGGTCTAGAACATTTTCGTCATTTTCCGCGTAGGCGACTAAGCCATTCTTAGAGTGCGGGTCCAAAGTGACCGCCTCGTTCGTCAGGCGATAGATGCCATCGTAGGTCCAGTTCACTGTTCTACCGGTCGGCTCGTCCTCCTCTTGCTCGGGGCCAGCGCGAGCGCCACCGGAAAAACAAGGAGCGCGGCGACCAAGCCAACATGCCACGGGTTTCGTGCGGCTACCGCGAGGACCGCCTGTAGCAAGATGCCATAGGGCCTCGCACCGGGAATCAGTGCTGGGACCAACCACGGCGAAACCAGCGTCGGCCCGATCAAGACCGCCCAAGCCCGGGAGAGTCCCGCGTCCGACAAGCGTCCGGAGGTGATGGTACAAGCCCAAGCGGCACCGACACCCAGCAAGCACAGGCCGCTCGTGGAATCTACATGAGCCAGGCTTAACAAAATGAAAACCCACATGAGGCTGCTAACGTATTGGCCAGGTTGGTTACGTCGGGCGAGTTGCCACATAAGAGCGAAGAAGGGCCGAAGGGGTCTCATGGTAACAGGGCCACAATGCCGCAGATTGCGGTGATCTCTGGGCCAAGTAAGAATTCAGGCGGTACTTTTCCTTCTACTACCGCGGTCGCTAGCCTTGCCGTTTCGAGCAACGTGTCAACCTTGCACCATATGAGTGTCCCGGACCCGATATATCCGGCTGCCCACCCAAAGTGTTGAAAGAGAAGCGCGTTGGTCTCCTTGCCATAAAGGCCGTTGAAGATCTTCATTAAAAACGACTCCTCCTCGACGTCACCCCGCCCTGAGGGGGCAAGCCGGTTTGCTGGGTCAGCTCCGTCATACAGGTACTTATGCAGAGTGCTGGGAGCGCCCATCCGTCCTGTCTCGGGGTCTCTCGTCAGGAATCTGCCGGTCAAGGAGTCGTAATATCGTGCTCGCAGGTAGTAGAGGCATAGGTCTGGGTCGTACTGTTCGCCTCGGTAGAGGTACACGTTCGGCGTCGAACCAGTAACATTGATCGCATTACCCCAAGCGTCGTAGTCGTAAGTATCGGTAACCGTCCCGCTTGCGTTGCTCAACGATCGAACCGTACCAAATCCATCGTAACCATAGAAGCTCGCCGTCCAGGCGGCACCGATGGGCTGATTCTCGTTGATACGCTGGAGTCCGTAAGTGTACGTCCGCTGAACGGTGCCGTTTGCGACTTCATCTACCACCTGCGCATAACCGGTTGGGTTCAGGTCATCCACCAGATATCGAGTGCTCACAGAGCCTACAGTCTTCGCCACCCTGTTTCCATCGCCGTCGTACTGCACTGTGACAGCCCCGTTGTTCATCGACTTCAGCCGGTTCTCGAAATCGTATGTGAACGTGCTCCCACCGGTGGAGAGAGTATTCCCGTTGTTATCGTACGTTTCCGTCGAGAGCTGATCGTCGCTGCTGTATGCGAATGTGCCCGTCGAGATGCCCGGCAATGTTGCAGTTTGCGACAGCCGGTTGCCGACCGGGTCGAGACCGTAGGCAACTGAGCCGTTCTTCGAATGCGGGTCCAGGCTGACAGCCTCATTGGTCAAGCGGTAAATGCCATCGTAGCTCCAGTTCACCGTTCTGCCGTTCGACTCCACGCCAGCTAAACGGTTTCCCGTTGGGCCGAGCGTGTAGTTGTAACTGGCAGTCGTCGCATTCATCGCGTTTAACCGGTTCAGGGCATCGTAGGTGAACGTGGATTGCAGGCCATTGGGATAAGTCGCCGTTGCCAGATTACTCACAGGGTCATAGGCGTAAGTTGTGGTGTTAGAACCCGCCGGCAACCGCCCGTCTATTACATTACTCAAGCGATTCAACTGATCGTGGGTATAGACCACCGACCCGCCGTTCGCATTCGAAGAGGCGTTGATCCGGCGGGGTAATGGGGGCGTCGGCCGCATTGCCGGTATAGAGCGGCCTGGCAGTGAATGGCGCGGAAGAATTGGCGGAGAAGAGCTTGAATCTCTTGGCATTTTCGTCAAGCGCGCACCCAGTTTCTTAGTCTTGCCTCGCAACAACCGCCGCAGTCATCTGACTGCAACCCCTTCCGCGAGGAGAACGACCGCCAGCAGTCCAGCAGCGATGGCCAGAAGGCCGCGAACCAATCGGTTCGATGGGGAGGGTACGATTGTCGCTCTTTCGTCGGGCGAGGAATAAGCCAGCGCAGCCACTCGCGAGCCCTCACCGTACCCTAAATTGCGTCGACGTCTCAACTGGAACCAGCAAAAGGCGAAGGCGATCGCAGCCGACTCGATAGCTTCGGCGGAGAGTTGTCTCAAAATCGCGGATCCTGGCCAAAAAGCCGCCAATCCGAACGAGAGGAGAGCAAGGAGCAGTAGCCCCAGCCCGGCCGACAAAGTTGCCGGGGAAGTCGGAGCGTCCCGCCGCTTCGATGGACCTGGGGTCGTCAACCAATTCATTAAGATGATTAGTAAAGCCGCAGGCCCAATCGTGCTAACGTGCCATGTCCCAGATATCCCTTGAGTCAGGGCACTCGTCAGCAGTGTTCCGTAGAGGGCGCCACCTACAAGAGTCCGAACAGGAAACTCGGAAAAGGAAACCGCAAGGAGCAGCAGCATCGGGGTAGCCGCGGCCTTTGGGCCCACGTCTCCTGCCCCGGCCTTGCCGGGGCGAGGTGTCACCTGCCGGGCGTTTAGCCGCTCGGAGGTCCATGCCCATGCTGCCGCTGAGCCTTGCAAAACGCCCGCGACGGCGATCAGCCACCACATCCGGAACGTCATTGCGATCCAGGTGAGGGATAGCGCCAAAAGCGTCGCTGGCAGAATCCAACTTCGGAAGAAATGCGCAGGACCGGGCGCTACCAAGACGCCCCGGGGGGCGAGCGCCCCGAAGTGCAGGTCATCATCTGGAGTTTTGGGCTCGAAAGAAAGAACGAGTCCGCAACCCACTATGGTCTCAAGCAGCGCTAATGTTGTAGGATTCATCAATTAAATTCCTGCAAGCAGGAGCAGCGTTTCACGTAAAGCGCAGAAAATATCGACCTCCGGGACATGAGGTAGGTCGTCCCAGATTCCGGCAGTCACCCCCCCCGCGACGTACACAGCGGCTACTACCGCGCCGTAAGTAACGCAGGCGACGTGTGAAACTATCCTTCCAGCAGCTATGAGTTGTCTCACTGTCCCGCCGTTTTCTAGCGACACGAGAAGAGATTTCTCGGCGAAATCGCGACCAGACGGATCCGCAAAATCGACTGGATCGGCCTTAGAATAAAGAAACCGATGCAGGCTGGCTGGCACCCTGATCTGTCCAGCCTCAGGATCTCGGTTTAGGAATCTACCGGTTTGCGGATTGAAGTATCGCGCGCGGAGATAGTACAGCCCGAGGTCCTGATCGTGTTGCTCGCCCCGGTAAAAATAGAGGTTCGGCGTCGAACCAGTAACATTGATCGCATTACCCCAAGCGTCGTAGTCGTAAGTATCGGTAACCGTCCCGCTTGCGTTGCTCAACGATCGAACCGTGCCAAATCCATCGTAACCATAAAAGCTCGCTGTCCAAGCAGCCCCTACCGGTTGATTCTCGTTGATACGCTGGAGTCCGTAAGTGTACGTGCGCTGAACTACGCCGTTTGCGACTTCGTCGACCACCTGTGCGAGGCCGGTCGGGTTCAGGTCATCCACAAGATATCGAGTACTCACAGAGCCTACAGTCTTTGCCACCCGGTTTCCATCGCCATCGTACTCCACTGTGACAGCCCCGTTGTTCATCGACTTAAGCCGGTTCTCGAAATCGTATGTGAACGTGCTCCCACCAGTGGAGAGAGTATTCCCGTTGTTATCGTACGTTTCCGTCGAGAGCTGATCGTCGCTATTGTACGCGAATGTGCCGGTCGAGATGCCCGGCAATGTTGCAGTTTGCGACAGCCGGTGCCGACCCGGCAGATCTTTCTTCTCTAGGTATCCCAATTCGGGGGTTTGAGCGACGGGTGCTGTTTATATAAGGGTTCGAGCACTAGGAGGAACATCTCGAAGTAAATTGTTCCGACGGCTTTCTTGTAGGCTCTCCACTCTGCTTCCGGGCAGGTCCGATTCACCACGTCCGCAGAATACTCCAGCTTCTTCGTAAAATCCTGCATCAGATCGCTTATTTCTCGCGCGGCGGAAAAGTCCGAGATGGAGTGTTCCCACGTCAGCGAGCAAGATTTTTCGTTCTTATCGTCCTCTATTGATGACATCTTAACCCCGTCTGTTCAAAATTTGTCGTGACAGCCGTTTCCGAGCACGCGAAGACACTCCCTGGTGCATCTGCGAATATCGCCCACGTCGAAACGGCCGCCCTCTTCCGCGATGAGGTTTGTGCATTTGTCTCGGCACTGTCGGATCTGCTGAATGCAATCAACCACCTCTGTAGCCACGTACGCTCCAAAAATGGTCGCTGCACCGAATAGTGCAAGTCTTGCCGTAGCAATGCCCGCTGCCGCGATTTCGGACCACGCTGGCAGTGTCCCGCCAATCTGCCAAGTGGCAGCGAAGTGGCCGCCCGGGTCGGCCATATTGACCGGATCTCCTCGAAACGAAAGATACCTGTGCAGGGTCGCGGGGCTCTCGAGTTCACGAGCGCCGACGTCAATCGTCAGGAAGCGTCCGGTGGCGGGATTGTACCAACGCGCGTGCAGGTAATAGAGACCAAGATCAGGGTCATACTGCTCGCCTCGGTAGAGATACACGTTCGGCGTCGAACCTGTTGCGGTGACTGTATTGCCCCAAGAGTCGTAACCGTAAGTCTCTGTAACCGTGCCACTTGAATCAGCCAGCGCCCGAACGGATCCGAAGCCGTCGTAGGCGTAGAAGCTCGCCGTCCACGCGGCGCCGATGGGCTGATTCTCGTTGATACGCTGGAGTCCGTAAGTGTACGTGCGCTGAGCGGTGCCGTTTGCGACTTCATCTACCACCTGCGCATAACCGGTCGGGTTCAGGTCATCCACCAGATATCGAGTACTCACAGAGCCTACAGTCTTTGCCACCCGGTTTCCATCGCCGTCGTACTGCACTGTGACAGCCCCGTTGTTCATCGACTTCAGCCGGTTCTCGAAATCATACCGGGCATGATAAAGACGTAAGCCGCAACCCGGGCTTGCGCCGCCGCCCCGAATCGGGCACCCGGCGAATTCCGCTGCGCGGTTTATCATGGGCTCACCGGGCATGGGACGAGGTGTTGAAGTACCTTGACCAGCCGAGGAGAGCTGGGCTGATCATCTCGGGGCCGGCCGTGTTTAGGTATGGGTTTTGAACCCGCTGTCGTAAGTGGCCGCCCCTCCGGTCCACCCGGTTGAGCTGCGAGCTCGAATAAGTAGGTGCCGTTTCCGCCCTCGCTCTTCGCCGATTCCGCAAGAATCGGTTCCGGATTTTCCGGAGCACTGGTTTTGCGCCACAACCAGCCCAGTCCGCTCTCCTCGCACTTAGGAGTGACTTTATTATGCCATTCGCCGCTCTCGATCTCCACCGCAAAATGGTGGAATCGGTGATCCTTGACGACCAGGGCGCGGTCCTGTACCGCGACCGTTTCCCGGCGACCCGCGAAGCCCTCGAAGACTTCGCCCGCCCCCATCTTTCCCACCAGCACAAGGTGGCCCTCGAAGCCACCACCAACACCTGGGCTGTCGCCGATTTGCTGCGACCCTATGCCCAGGAGGTGGTCATCAGTAACCCACTGCGCACCCGCGCCATCGCCACCGCCAAGATCAAAACCGATCGCGTGGATGCCCTGGTGTTAGCTCAACTGCTGCGCAGCGATTACTTGCCCGGCGTGTGGCATCCCGACCAGGAAACCCGGATCCACGCCGTGCTCCACCAACCGCGCCGTCTTAGTCAGTGACCGCACGCGCGTCAAGAACCGGATCCACGCCGTGCTCCACCAGCGGCTGATCCCGGCCCCCTCCGGCGACCTGTTCAGCCAGCGCAATCTGGAATGGCTGGCGGCGCAGCCGCTCGATCCCGATGGGCGCGCCGCTCTCGATTGCAATCTCCGTTTGCTGGCCCACATCGAAGGCGAACTGGATATTTTCAATCGCGAACTGGCCGCGCATGCTTATCAAAGCGAGACAGTGAAGTTACTCATGACTCTGCCCGGCGTGGACGTTGCGGTGGCCGAAACATTGCTGGCCGCGCTCGGTGATGTCTCGCGTTTCCCGACCGCCGATCAAGCCGCGGCTTACCTGGGTCTGGCGCCTTCCACTTATCAATCCGGAGAACATTGTTATCACGGCCGGATTACTAAGCAAGGGCGCGGGCATGCGCGCTGGATGTTAGTGCAGGCGGCGCAGCACCTGGGCAATCATCCGGGTCCCCTGGGTGTGTTCTTCCGGCGCGTGGCCCAGCGCAAGACGCGCAATGTAGCCGTAGTGGCGGCGGCGCGTAAGTTAGTCACCATTGCCTGGCATATGTTGAAGAACAAGGAGCCTTACCGCTATGCGCAGCCGCACACCACCGAGGCTAAGTTCAGCCGCTTGCGCATCAACGCCGGCGGAGCGAAGAAGCGCAGCGGGTCACCCAAGGGAACCGCGCGTTCCGCCAACTATGGAACCGGACTCGGCACTCGCGCAATCCCGGCGCTGAATCAGGTCTATACGGGCGAGCAACTGCCGCCGTGCAAGGACCTCAAGCCCGGCGAACGGAAGGCCATTGCACAGAAGGGATTGACGGCATGGTTCGAGGACATTTCGCGTCCCAAGCGGGTGCCGCGATCAAAGGCGGCGGGTTAGAACAACCCGGCATGTCCGGTGCTGAGCGGCAGCGCCTGCCATTCCCCCAACCTTTCATCGTCTCGCACCGCTCCACCCCGTCAAGGCTTCCCTGCGGCTCGCTGCGCTCGGCCTTGACGGGGCCCCTCCGCGGTGCAAGCAACCCTTTCCTGTTAAGGGGGAATGGCAGGCTGGTCGTCGGCTTGAACTTTTTTCGGCTACCCAGTTGACTTCCTCATAAGTAGGTAAATGAGGATTGTAGTCCGTTGGGATAAGTAGCGGTGGCTAAATTGCTTACCGGATCGTAGAAATAGCTCGTTGTATTGAATCCAATCGGGAGTCTTCCGTCCACCACAGTGCTCAACCGACTCAACTGATCGTAGGTGTAAGAAACGGAAGCCCCATTTTCGTTGGACGATACCATCGACGTGACGTTGCCTGCCGGGTCAAATGAGTGATGGCCACGGGCTGGACCTGGGCGTTGCTGATGGTGTCCCAAAGCGGATCGCCATTTAACTGGGAGCCGCCCCCACACCCACCTGCGCGTGATTTTGCAGGTACAGCGTCTCAGCGCCTTCCATTTCAAACGCGGTGCTGGAAGTGGATTCGACGATGATCCCGCACGCCGTGTAAAACCGTGGCGCCGGCAATCTGGAACGAGCGGCTGGGGTAGGATCGAGTGCGTATAAGCAGCCTGCCGGGGGCGCGGTTGCCGCCAGAGCCTGCATAGAAAAGAAGGCCACTCCGAAAGTGGCGAAAGCCAGTCTACCTGTTTTTCGTACGCAAGCAGACAATTTGGGTGCCCAGGGGGACCGCATTGCTTTTTCATTGTTGGGTTAAGATCAGGGGTGGAGGAATGGCCGAGTGGTTTAAGGCGGCGGTCTTGAAAACCGTTGACGGGGAAACTTGTCCGGGGGTTCGAATCCCTCTTCCTCCGCCAAATAAATGGATTGTCACACCCAGCTGTTTATTAACGGCGAGTTAAGGGATAGCCTTTCCGGCGCAACCATCCCTGTAATCAACCCCGCCACCGGCCAGGGCATCGGAACCGTTTCCCACGCCGAACGCCCGGATCTGGATTTGGCGCTTCAGGCCGCGGAGAGGGGTTTCCATGTATGGCGGAAGATCTCCGCTTACGAGCGTTCTAAAATCATGCGCGGGGCGGCGGACAATTTGCGCGCTCGCGTGGAAGAGATTGCCCGCGCCATGACCACCGAGCAGGGCAAGCCGCTAGCGGAAGCAAGGCTCGAGATCCTTTTCGGGGCCGACGTGATCGACTGGTTTGCGGAGGAATCGCGCCGCACCTACGGGCGAGTGATTCCGGCGCGCGTCCAAGGTGTCTATCAACTGGTGGTCAAGGAGCCGGTGGGTCCCGTAGCGGCGTTCTCGCCCTGGAATTTCCCGATCAATCAGGCGGTCCGCAAAATCAGCGCGGCGTTGGCGACGGGGTGCTCGGTGATTCTCAAGGGCCCTGAAGAAGCCCCCGCCTCGGTCGCGGCGCTGGTACGGGCGTTTGCGGATGCCGGCGTGGCTCCGGGGGCGGTGAATCTGGTGTTCGGAGTGCCCTCCGTCATATCCGAATATCTGATTCCGCACCCGGTGATTCGCAAGGTTTCTTTCACGGGCTCGACGGCCGTTGGCAAGCGCCTGGCCGCCCTGGCCGGATTACATATGAAGCGCGTGACGATGGAACTGGGTGGGCACGCTCCCGCCATTATTTTCGACGACGCCGATATCGATGTGGCGGTCAAGATCCTTTCGGGCAGTAAATACCGCAATGCCGGCCAGGTCTGTGTGGCGCCCACCCGCTTTTTGGTGCAGAAGAAGGTCTACGACTCCTTCGTTGAGAAGTTTATTGTGGCGAGCAAGAACGTGAAAGTGGGAAATGGGCTGGATGCCGACACGACCATGGGACCGCTAGCGCATGACAGACGTGTTACGGCGATGAAAGCCTTCGTTTCAGACGCCGTGGACCAGGGCGCCCAGGTGGAGACGGGCGGCGATCGCATAGGGAAACAAGGGTTTTTCTGGGAACCCACGATTCTGACCCACGCGGCCACCAGCAGCCGCGTGATGAATGAGGAACCGTTCGGGCCGGTGGCGGTGATGGCGCCTTTTGATGATTTCGCCGACGCGGTGGCGGAGGCGAACCGTCTTCCGTACGGACTGGCGGCTTACGCGTATACAAGGTCCGCTCGGACGGCGAATCTGATTGGGGCTGCGGTGGAATCCGGCATGGTTTCCATTAACCATTATGGGCTGGCGCTGCCGGAGGTGCCTTTTGGAGGGGTGAAGGACTCGGGGTATGGGTCGGAGGGCGGGTCGGAGGCGATCGAGGCCTACATGAATAGTAAGTTTATTTCGCAGGCCGGGCTGTGAATCACAGATTAATTGCAAGTCTCATAAATTGGGAAACAGTCCTAAATCCGCCGTCGATATCCCAATCCACAGCTCATTTCCGTGATCAAGTTTATTCGTAACTCCATGAAAATAAGAAGCATTTGCTTACGGCCAACAATGGAGCGTCACTTGCAACACATAGGCAATCCTCACTCAGTGGCCCCGGCTTGAAACGAAAAGCATGGGACCCAAAGGGCGGTAGCACGCCGACGCTGCCCCCTCCTTCCGACGATGAATACTTCGATGAGTCCGGCCTACGTTCTCATTACCCCTGCCCGAAACGAGGCTAGGTTCATAGAACTAACCATCCAGTCGGTGGTCGCGCAAACCGTTCGACCGCTTCGATGGGTCATTGTGAGTGATGGTTCGACCGATGGCACGGACGAGATCGTGGGCCGATACCTGGCGGATCATGACTGGATCGAACTGGTCCGGATGCCCGCGCGATCTGAGCGGAATTTTGCCGGTAAAGTCTACGCCTTTAATGCCGGCCGCGCGAGGGTTGCGGACCTGGCTTACGAGGTGATTGGGAACCTGGATGCTGATGTCTCGTTTGAAGAGGATCACTTTCGGTATCTGGTGGAGAAGTTCTCCGAGGATTCCGGGTTGGGGGTCGTCGGTGCGCCATTCCGCGAGGGCGGCTTTCAATACGACTATCGCTTCACGAACATTGAAAACGTATGGGGCGGGTGTCAATTGTTTCGGAAGGAATGCTTCGAAGACATCGGCGGGTATTTAGCAGTGAGAGGCGGCTGCATTGATCATATTGCAGTGGTGTCGGCGCGGATGAAAGGTTGGCGCACCAGGACTTTTCCAGAGCGGATTTGCGTGCACCATCGGACGATGGGCACCGCGCAAAGCGGTGGATTAGCGGCGAAATTCCGTATGGGGGTGAAGGATTACTCCGTTGGAAATCATCTGGTTTGGGAATTATTTCGGTCGGTGTACCAGATGAAACAACGACCTTTTGGCGTGGGCGGGATCGCTCTTTTGTCTGGCTATCTCTGGTCGATGGTGAAGCGCGTCAAACGACCAGTTTCGAGGGAACTTGTGGTTTTTACAAGAGGCGAGCAGATGCGACGACTGAGGGCGGTTCTGGGTGGCAGGATTGCTCATCCGGTTGGCTAGACCGCTGAAGAACCAATCGGCGATCGGGGGTCGGGATTAGGTACCCGCTCGAGGCCCGCTTACGTTCTTGAGCGGGGACCGGCTCTGGAACGTAGTCCAATCCATCGCCCCTATCGACCCAACTTTTGGAGAGGTCGCCGTTGGCCAAGGCATCGGCTGGCTTGCCAGCCGAAGTGATTCGCGTCACTCGAGGGTTCGAATCCCTTCCCTCTCCGCCATCATTTCCAGACTTGTTTGTAATCCAAGGGCCGTTAGAAAGTATGTCGTTGATCAATCTTGGTGACCGAAACATAGTAGTCGAGAAAGGGCTGGTTCGAATCGCGTGCATCGACGGCGAGAAATTCAAGTTTCTCGACGACCCTCAGGAGTTGCTCACCCGAATTCGACACTGCGGACCGCGAATTGATCTATTTACTTTTATCCAAAGAGTCTCGGATACCACTCCACTGTATTCGTATCCAATGGAATTGGACAACCTGGCCGTTTTGCCAATCTCAACCTTCGAGCACTGGTGGGAGAAACAAATCGGTTTCAAAGCCCGCAATAAGGCGAAGCAAGCCCAGAAAAAGGGCGTGACGCTCCGCGAGGTGTCTTTCGATGAGTCTCTCGTGGAGGGCATCTGGCAGATCTACAATGAGTCCCCAATTCGGCAGGGAAGGCGTTTTCCCCATTACGGCAAAACCGTCGGAACCGTGCATCGGGAAGCCTCCACTTTTCCTGACAGCAGCGTCTTTATCGGGGCGTTTCTGGGCGACCGCATGATCGGGTTCACCAAATTGGTCATTGATGAAACCAAAACGCAAGCAGGGCTCATGCACATCGTCTCGCTGCTGAGCCAAAGAGATAAAGCCCCCACGAACGCTTTAGTAGCCGAGGCTGTTCGCGCCTGCGCCAAACGGAACATTTCTTATTTATCGTATTCGAACTTCGCTTATGGCAAAAAACAACATGACAGCCTCAGCGACTTTAAGGAACGCAACGGTTTCCAGCGAGTCGACCTGCCGCGATATTATGTCCCTCTGACACCAGTGGGCAGTCTTGCCCTCCGTCTTGGTTTGCATCATAAAATGGCGGATCGAATCCCCGAACCCTTGGCCGCCAGACTCCGCGAGTTTCGCAACAAATGGAACAACCGGAAACTTCCCGCCACCGCCGAAGTTTGCTAGGTGCGCCATGCCAGGAATTGTCGGGGTCATTACGAAAGGCACGCGGGAACGGGCGGAGCGGACCGTGCAGCGGATGATTGAGTCTGTCCGTCACGAATCGTTCTACACGTCTGGAATGCTCGCTGAAGAGACGTTAGGGGTCTACGTCGGATGGGTTGCCCAAGAAGACTCTTTCGCCGCCGCGATGCCCCTGCACAACGAAACAAATAACGTTACGCTCGTTTTCTCCGGGCAGGAATTTTCTCCCGCTTCGACCAGAAACGCACTGGAACAGCGAGGTCACAAAGTCGAACCGGATGGTCCCTCGTATCTGGTGCACACATATGAAGAAGACGAGTCCTTCCCCGCAACACTGAACGGCCAGTTCCACGGCCTTGTGATTGATCGGGCACGTCGTAAGTCGATGCTGTTTAACGATCGATTTGGAATGCATCGCATTTACTACCACCAATCGAGGGATGCGTTTTACTTCGCGGCTGAGGCCAAAGCCATCCTCGCGGTCTGCCCCGAGCTTCGCACGGCCGATAGGCAGGGACTGGGGGAACTGATTTCGTGTGGATGCGTCCTCGAAAACCGTACGATCTTCCAGGGGATTCAATTGCTGCCGGGGGGCTCCTC
>Ga0326727_10006796_pt1 | contig 30941 bp, 23 predicted proteins | sample MB2enrmetagenome_FD_207643 | JGI IMG/M metagenome (GOLD analysis project Ga0326727, IMG submission 207643) | Lab enriched peat soil microbial communities from McLean, Ithaca, NY, United States - MB29MY | ecosystem: Environmental > Terrestrial > Soil > Wetlands > Peat | place: USA: New York... | reverse complement strand
CGGACCACCCAGTTCTCATCGTCAAAATAAAAATCCTTTACATGGCCGACTTCGCCATCGGACGCCCCGAGTTTGGCCCCATACAACTGTTTAATGCTTCGTAACATAAATCTGCCTTTATTTTAGTCTTCTATTTTATCTTTCCAAGCAAGAATTTCCGGCTGCTTGCGAGGCACGGGCGGCGTTTCGCCGGCGGGCACGCCCACAATGATCGGCGCGATGGCCGTCATTTCAGCGGGGATTTTTAATTCAGCCTTCCACCCCGGCGTGTTCAGCGCCGAGACCGCAAGGCCGATGACGCACGGGAATGGAACGGCGTTAACTCTTCAGGCATTTATCGATTTTTACGGCGCGGCGCTCATTGCTGGCGCCCAGAGTCCCGATGAATCCCGGGTGGTTGGCGAGGCGCAACCGCACCTCGTTCATGTATTCCGGCGGGAGGCTCAAAACATCGCCGGGCTTCAACCCGGCCACTTGCCCGGCGGGAAGCTGGATTTCCGGCAATTCCGCCTTCACCTCGATCTGGAGTTCGTCAAATAAAGAATTCCATTTGGCGGGCGCGGCCTTGGCGGCCGCGTCCGGCTTCTCACTGCCGTTGGCCCCGGTGTTGAGCTTGAGAGTCAGAGGCTCGAGCATGAGGTGGGGAAAGGCGAATTGCATTTGTTCGACTATTTCCGCGATGCGCACTTCGATCCCTACCACGAGCATGGTGGTTTCCGGGGTGGAAGTTTCGAGGTAGCGGCTGTTGACCTCGTGCCCCAGCACCGCGGGCTGGATCTCCATGAGGTCGCTCCAGATGGCGCACCATTCGTTGACGATCAGGCCGATCACCGGGGAAAGCAGGCGTTCCTCGATCTTGCCGATTTGGCGCGTCTCCTCCGCCACCCGGCCCGGCCCGCCCAATTCCCTGTCCACCATGCACAGGCCCAGCCGCGGCGGGATGTCCAGGAGGCCAATCCCCGCCAGGGGATGCAGTCTAAGCATCGTGAGCCAAGTGGGGTAGGACAACCCCTCGGTAAATTTGTGGAACGGCAATGCCTCCAGTTTCGACATCTTCAGACTCACTTCCAGGCCCAGATGGATCGAAAGGCTGGTGGCCATCGCAATAATCAAATCCTCGTGCCGCACCCGCAGCGGGCGCAAGTCCGCCGCGGAAAGGTGGGAGAGTCTGGGGAAGTCATGCCGCCGTACAAGTTCGCGCCCGGCCAGGTTGATGGGAGCCTGCGGGTCGGCGCCTGGGGCTGGCGGGGCCACGCTCTCCACTTGCGTGAGGAGCCGCTCGATTTCCGATTGTGAAATGACTCCCTTGGACGGGGAACCGGAAGGGGCTGCGTCCAACTCGGATAAGGTGGGGGATGGGTTCATGGGAGTTTGGCAGTGGAATCAGGAAAGGCGCGATTTCTGACGGAGTGCCTCAAGGTCGACTTCGCCCTCCGCCTCCAGTCGCCGGACGGTTTCGATGATCTGCGATCTGGCGGCGTCAATCTCGCTGAGCCGGACAGGCCCCATAAAACTGATCTCTTCGAGAATATTCTCGGCCGCCCGTTTGGAGATGCAGGAGAGCAAAGTTTTCTTGAGTTTCTCGCTTGCGGTCTTGAGCGAGACGGCCAGCAGGCGCATATCAACGTCCTGCAGGATGATCTGAAGCGTGCGGGCGTCCAGCCGATCCAGATCCTCGAAAGTGAACATTTTTTTGAGGATGGCCTCCCCCAAATCAGCGTTCCGTTCGGAGAGGGACGTCAGAATCGATTTGCTCAAGTTTTGGGGCAGGCGGTTGAGCATTTTGGCGGCGACCAGCACTCCGCCCGTCTGGTTTAAAGCTCGGGCGCGGTTGTTGCCCAACTTGCGCAGTAGCGCCTGGGCCACATTTTCCACCACTTCCTTCGAGGTTGGCGCCATGGTGGCCAGACGTTCGACGATTTGGTCGCGAAGTTCCGGGCGAAACATCGCCAAAACCTGCGAGGCCTTTTCCTGGCTCAGGTAACTGGTCACCAGGACGATGGTTTGCAGTTGCTCACGCTGGATCAGGCTGAAAATGTAGCGGGTGTCCATCTCCACAATTTGCTGCATCGCTCCCACTACCTCGTGGTGCGGGGCGACACGGCTGATGATCTCGGAAGCGCGCAACGAGCCGACCGATTTTTCGAGCAGATCTTTGGCGCGGTCCATGCCGCCGCTAATGGACGTGGCGGCTTCCAGCGCAACGCCGGAAAACTCGCGCAAAATCTCATGCTGCAATTCCTGGCTCACTGCGCCCAGCTTGACCATTTCCGAGGAGACCTCATCCAATTCCTGTTCCTCGAGGGACTTCATGAGGTGCGCCGCATTTTCCGGCGACATGATCAGGAGAAAGGCCGCCAGCTTTTGTGTTTTCGTCAACTTGTCAAACTCGGCCGAAGCTTCGAGCTCAGCTCTGAAAGTGGATTCCATATTTATTTCAAAAGGTCCAAAGCCTGTTCAAAAGTGCCGGCAAACAACCAGGACTGGGTTTCCGCAAAACTGCGGCACTGGTTTTTGGTCGCTTCCGAACCCACGACCGCACAACGCAGCGACAACTTGGTGGCGGCCTGAATGGCGGAGAGCACCAGTTCAACGACGGGCAAACTGGCGGTTTCCACTGAATTGAGATCAATAATGAGCTTGTCCCCGCCCGCATCCACGGTGCCGACCAACTGGTCCTCCAGATGGGCCGAGACTTCCTGCGCCACGCCTACATGGAAATCCTTCGGCAGCAACAGTGCCAGGGTGCCGTCCCGTTGCTGGAAGTATTTGTACGACGTTTCCAAGGCGAGGGTCCGGCCTACTTTGGTCTTGAGCTCAACGGGGTCGATCGGTTTGTTGATCACGCCGGCAAAGCCGATCTGCTGGGCGCGCGTCTGCTCGGCGGCGGCGGTGCGCACGCACATCCCCAGCACCGGAATCGAGGCCGTGTGGGCGTAACTGCGCATATTTTGATAGAGCATAAAAGCTCCGTCATTGGGCAGCGACAAGCTGGCCAACACCAGATCCACTCCATTCTCCAGGCAATGGTCGAGCGCCTGCCCAGGTTGGTCGGCGCTGGTCACCTTCCACGGCGTATCGGCCAGTCCGGCGCTAACTTGGGCGGGGATGGCCGGTTTGTCATCCACCACCAGGATGCCGATCGGGTCGTCGAACCGTCTGCCCTTTTTCGCTGCGGCCGTCTTGGGCTTCAGGTTCACCACGCGGCTGACCCGCTCGACGAGCAGTTCGCCCTTAAATGGCTTGACCAGGTAATCGCGCACGCCGAGTTGTGCGACTTTGATGACGGTGCCGCGTCCCGCTTCCGCCGTCAGCATGATCACCGGCGTGGCTTTGAGGTCAGGGTCGGAACGCAGCCGCGTCAGGACCTCAAATCCGTCCATGACGGGCATCAGATAGTCCAGCAGGATGATGTCTGGTTTTTCGCGGCTGGCCACGGCTATGCCGGCGACACCATTTTCCGCCTCGAGCACAACGCAGTCGAATAGTTTAAAAGCCTTCGCAATAATGAGGCGAACAATCTCACTATCATCTATGGTAAGGATTTTAACGCTCATGATGTTGTCCGGATAAGCCCGCCGCATTGTTTCAAAGCGGTGTCTGTTTCGAGAATCAATGTGTCCATTTCCTTCGGGCTGATTTCCAGGATTCGCAGCGCCTCGGCCCGGGTCCGCGCCGCGAAAAATTCATACTTCCGGGCCTGTCCAAGGCAGTGGGCGATGACATCTCCCAGATGAACATAAGCGGCCAACGGCTCATGCGGCCGGGCCTGGGCCGGGTCGTGATGATGCCGGACGGCGCTCACCAAATTCTCCGGAAAATTCCATTCCTCCAGCACCCGTCCGCCGATTTCCGCGTGCTCCACACCAAGAACCGCCTTCTCGGCTTCGAGGAAGGAAAAGCCCGACGGCCCTCTTTGCCGGAACACTGTTTGCTCGCAACTCTCCAGAAAGGCGCTGAGCACCATTTTGCCGATGTCGTGCAGCAGCGCCGCCGTAAACGCCAGATTCTCCTCCCCGCCCAGTTTCCAGGCCATCACCCTGGCGGCCACGGCGGTCATGACCGAATGCTCCCACAATTCGCCCGCGGCGATCCCGTAGCCTTTCTGCTCCGAGCCAAGGAGAGCTTCGCCGGTGACCACTGCCACCAGCCGATAAATTGCGTTGAAACCCACTTGCGTGACGGCTTCGTTGAGATCGGAGACGGAGCCGCCCAGGCCGGCAGCGGCGTTGTTGCAACGTTGCAGCACCTTGGCCGTCAGGGCCGGATCAAAGGCAATCAGCTCGACGATTTGGCCGGCGTGGGCCTCCTCCTCGTTCAAAAGCACCAGCAATTGCGAGAGGACCCGCGGGGCGGGGGGCAATGTTTTTATCTCGTTGATGTAGTTATCCAACGCTTGCATAGCCTTCAAACACGATGCCTTCCTCGCTCTGGCTGGGACTCTTCACGCACGCCTCGCCGGTATCCGGGAAAGCCGCTCGCAATGTTATTTGCGAGTGCCACCTTCCTATCGCCAGCGATGGGGCAATACTTTAGAAAAACTTTCAGGAGGTTTGATTTCAATGGGACGGCGCGGACTCTAAAAAGCCCAGGCCTCAGGATTGGAGAGATGGTTGTCCGACATCCCTTTGAAAATTTCCTTAAAAACCCACTTGACGCCACAACCCTTTGTTGTTAACTAATCGTCTGCCACTTTAAGTAGTGGTTTGTTCGAATTTTATGCGCTGTCCAAAGTGCGGCAATCAGGATGACAAGGTCATCGATTCACGGGCTTCCCGCGAAGGCGCGACTATTCGCCGCCGCCGCCAGTGCTTGCAATGCAATCACCGCTTCACCACCTATGAAGAAATTGAAAATGAGGGCTTGATGGTCGTCAAGCGCGATGGCCGCCGCGAGGAGTTCTCCAGGGAAAAACTGCTCTCCGGCCTCAAGAAAGCCTGCCAAAAACGTCCCATCAGCCCCAAAGCCATCGAAAATTTGGTCGAAACAATCATGGACGAAATGATTGACAAATACGATCGCGAAGTCCCGGGAGTGGCCATTGGCGAACGCGTCATGGAAGCGTTGCGCCAGATTGACAAAGTGGCCTACGTCCGTTTTGCCAGCGTCTACCGGCGATTCGAGGAGGCCACCGAGTTTGTCAGTGAAGTCAAGAAACTGGAGTCCAATCATGATTCAACTCAAACCTGATTGCTTGATTTTTCAAACCAGCGACGGCGATCAAATCCCCTGTTCGGCCGAATGGGTCACCCTGGAACTGATGGGTGAAGGAGCCGCCTGGATCGATCCCGCGATTATCCACAACGCCTCCGCCGCCGTCCTGCATTATTTCAAACACGAGCTGTGCCGGGATTTTGTGTCCGTCGCTGATTTTGCCATTGCCCTGGAAAAGGCGCTGCGCGCATTCGGGTTGAGCGTCTATGCCGACAGCGAACCCGGCCGCGCCCCCGCCGTGGAAAAGTGCGTGCTGGACTTAAACCTGCAAGAACTGGCCAGCACCGCCGGCAAGGGGTTTGAACTGCTCTTTTTCCCCCACCTGCGCGAAGAACTGAGACTCAAAATGGGGCAATCGCCCCGCGTCTTGCGCTTTCACGGCTTGCGCGGCTGTGTCAAGCAATTGACTGGAACCGAGCGCTGGACCCGCCGTTGCCAGAACTTGGACGACCAGATCGTGGACTATTTGCGAAGCTGCTGGCAGACGGAGCGCGCCAGCCAATCCTGCGCCCTGGTTGTGTTATGAGCGACAATGTCTTCCAGAAAATCGTCGCGCGCGAAATTCCCGCCCAGATCGTGTGCGAAGACGATCGGGTCGTGGCCTTTCGGGATAACAACCCCAAGGCCCCGGTCCATCTCCTGATTGTTCCCAAGAAGAACATCCCGCGCCTGTCCGAGGCCGGGCCGGAGGATGCCGCAATTTTGGGCCATCTGCTCCTCAAAGCCGCCGAGGTCGCGGAAAAAGCCGGCTTGAAGAAAAGCGGCTATCGCCTTGTCATTAACAATGGCCCCGATGCGGGCGAATCCGTGCCGCATCTGCATTGCCATATTTTGGGCGGGCGCAAACTGGCCTGGCCGCCTGGTTAAGACCTTTGATTACTTTTCTGAATGGCAAATTGATTGAAGCGCTGCCCACCCTGGCCATTGTCGAGGTCAACGGCGTCGGCTACGAGGTGTTGATTCCCCTTTCTTCCTTCGATAAACTGCCCCTTCCCGGCCAGCCGGTAAAGCTCCTGACTCACCTTGTGGTGCGCGAAGACGCCCATGTGCTCTACGGCTTTGTCACCGCCGCCGAGCGCGAAATGTTCCGCCTGCTCGTCAACACCGTCAGCGGCATTGGCCCCAAGATCGCCCTCAATATCCTCAGCGGCATCAATGTCACTGCCTTCCGCGGCGCCGTCGCCAGCGGTGACGTCCAAATGCTGTCGCAAATTTCCGGTGTTGGCAAAAAGACCGCCGAACGCATTGTGATCGAACTGAAGGACAGAATCGGACGCGGAGGCGCTCTGGAAGCCAGCAGCGCGCAACGCGCCCTTTCGGCTGACGAACAAAAAATCAACGACGCCACGCTTGCCCTGATGGCTCTCGGCTACAAGGCGGCTGAGGCGCACGAATCGGTCCGCGCGGCCCAGGCTGTATTGGGTCCGGCCGCCGGCATTGAAGAGTTGGTCCGCGCCAGTTTGAAAAAAGGAGCATGATGTCCGCTCCCGCGCCCAAGAATTCAGGCGTTGTCATACCCCGGCCCCTTCCCTGGCATCGCCGGATGATGGCCTCTGCCGTCGCTCTGTTTTTTTGGCTTTCCATTAAAACCTGGCGCCGCATCTGGAAGGACACCGCGGACAATTCCCGGGCCCAGGCCCCGGTCATCTTTTGCATCTGGCATAATCATCTGGTGTTGGCCGTGGCGGCTTACGACGATCATGTCGCGGAGAAATGGCACGAAAAGGGCCTCGTCACCATGGTCAGCGCCAGCAACGACGGCGCATTCCTGGCGGCTGTGCTGGCCAAATTCGGCATGAAAGCGATCCGGGGCTCGACCAGCCGCCGGGGACCGCAAGCGCTCTTGGAAGCGACCCGCTGGCTGCGCAAGGGCTACAGCATCGCCATCACCCCGGATGGACCGCGCGGGCCGTCCCATCAAATCCAGGAAGGCATTATTTTTTTGGCGCAAGTCTCGGGCCGTCCCATTGTTCCCATCTCCAGCTTTGCCCGCTGGAAAATCCGCCTGCCCAGTTGGGACCGATTTCAAATTCCCCTCCCTTTTGCCAGATGCGAATTGTACGATAACGACCCTGTATGGGTCCCGCGCGACGCCACTGCCGCCGACCGCGAACAATTGCGCAGCCGACTCGAGCAGTCCATGCGCGCCATCACCCCGGATTGAGGCGGTCGCTTTTAGGCGCAAGCCAGTTTTGAAACCTTGCATTTTGAAGGCACAAGCAATTTTGCCTTTCAGCTTGAAAGGCAGTTTTGAATTTCTCAAGAGCAACTTGCGTTGAACTATATTGCCCCGAAAAAAAACCGTGAAAATTTCCGCATTTTGAAAAGTCATAACATATTGTCAGAATGGCACTTACATAAGTTGCCATTATTTACAGTTGACAATGGTCAGATTGCGGAACAGAGCAAAGGCCGAAGGCTGAAGTTGAAACCGGCGGCCAATAGGCAACACGAATCGTGCGCGAGAAACTTAGCTCGTGAGACTGGAACCGGACTTGCCAGCCTGGGGAAAAAGGCTCCATATATCTTTTGCATGAAAAACGACGGCGCTAAATCTGTGTCAATAGTGAGGACTGACACCTGCATTTGTGTCAATAGTGAGGACTGACACCTGCATGTGTCAATAGTGAGGACTGCCACCTGCACAAGGACTGACACCTGCACAGACACCTGCACATGCACTGCATGCACAAATAAGCGAGAAGGGAAGCGGGCTAATTTACATTTTCAGTGATTATATCCTCCGATTTTTCTTGCATTAGCCAGGAGAAACCTCGAACATTCAAGGCGCAATTGGCAGATGTGGCAGAATGATCGTCAAAATGGCGTGCATTTTTGACTTTTGTTGAGTTAATTGTGGTATAACTTTTAAAATGTTGTCCCTATGAAAACCGAATCTAAGTTTGCTTTTACTAAAACTCCCACCAAGCCCGTTCAATGGCCGCGCCTCACGGGTTTTGGAACAACGCGGTGGGCTATTTCATTCGTTGGCTGGGCCTTGTCTGGCTGTTCTCTGCTCTGGTCTCAAGCCGTCTTGCAGGCGCAAATGACAGACGTGCTCACTTTTCACAATGACGCCGCGCGCACAGGACAGACTCTGAACGAACAAGTCTTGACACTGAACAACGTCAATACAAATCACTTCGGCAAATTGTGGGTTTTGCCGACGGATGAAAAGGTCTTTGCGCAGCCGCTCTATGTCGGTGGCTTGACCATTCCTGGTGTGGGCATGCGCAACGTCATTTATGTCGCGACGGAGAATGACAGCGTTTATGCGTACGACGCCGACAGCACGAATCTCTTTTGGCATGTCTCGGTGGTCGGCGCGGGCGAGATACCGTTCCAGACCAATTTTTGCTCGATCATCCCGCAGATCGGCATCACGGCGACGCCAGTCATTGACCGCAACCGTGGGCCGAACGGCACGATTTTTGTCCAGGCGATGAGCCAGACCCCTTCGGGCACCGTTTACCAACGTCTTCACGCCCTTGATCTCGCCACGGGCCAGGACACTGTTCCACCCGTGGCCATAAACGCCACCTACCCGGGCAACGGGGAAGACAGCGCTGGCGGCTATGTTTTTTTCGACCCAATTCGCTACGTGGATCGGGCCTGCCTTTTACTGTTGAACGGCGTGCTGTATACGGCATGGTCAACGCATTGCGATACGCAACCCTCCACCTCTTGGGTCATTGGGTACAACGAGTCTGATTTGAGCCAGGCGAGCGTGATGAACCTGGAGCCCAATGGCTCTATAGGTTCCATCTGGGACTCCGGTGGCGGCCCCGCCGCCGATCCCCAGGGGAACATCTACGTGGACATGGGCAACGGCCCATCATCCCCCCCCCCGCCGAACCCGGTCCTCGATGCGAACGGCTTTCCAGTCAATCAAGACTACGATAACGCCGTTGTGAAACTGTCGGTCACTAACATGCTGTCGGTCACCAACAACATGAAAGTTGCTGATTATTTCATCTCCTACAATTTCCATTACAATGACCTCAATGACTTGGATATGGCCTCCGGCGCTCCGGTGGTGCTCCCGCCGCAGACCGACAGCTTGGGCATGACACACCAACTGGTCGTCACGGCATCCAAAGATCAAAATGTTTACCTCCTGGATTGCACGAATATGGGAAAATTCAACCCAAACCACAACAATGTTTACCAGGAGATTACAAACGTCTTTGATAGCACCAACAATGCTTCGCCCAATCCCAATGGGCAAGCGGGGGGTGTCTGGGGTCTGGCTGCCTACTTTAACAACACGGTTTACTTCGCTCCGGTTCACGGCCCTGTGACGGCCTTTCCAATGCAAAACGCGCGCCTCGGCCCCATATCCTCCGTTGGACCGAGCATTTATGAATACCCTGGGGCCACACCGAGCGTCTCCGCAAATGGTTCTTCCAACGGCATCGTCTGGACCGTCGAGAATATACTTATCGGCGCCCCTTATCCCCCGTTGAGCGGCCCAGCGGTATTTCATGCTTACGCCGCGACCAATCTCGCCGTCGAACTCTATAACAGCACGATGGCCGCAAACGGTCGGGACGCCCTCGGCATTGGCCAGAAGTTTAATCCCCCCACAGTGGCCAGCGGCCGCGTCTATGTCGGCACGGCCTCAAACGTCACGGTGTTCGGTCTGTTCGATACATCCGTTTTGACTCCCATTCAGCAATGGCGCAATGCAAACTTCGCTAATCCGTCCGATGTCGGTGCCGGCGCGAATTCGGCCTCGCCGGCTGGCGATGGGGTGCCCAACCTGGTCAAATATGCCCTCGGGTTGAATCCTTTCACGCCAGTGAACCCCAACCAATTAAGCGCCGCCGGCATTGAGCAGACAAATGGATGCAGCTATTTGACCTCAACCGTTTTCCCACTGGCTGCCCCAGTGGACGTGAGCCTGGTGGCCGAGACTTCCACAGATTTGATCAACTGGACACTGGGCAACGCCACGATCTCCAATGGCTACCCTGGTCCAGTGGTCGCGACGGATAATTCACCCGTAGGCACTGGCACAAACGGGTTCCTGCGTTTGGGCTTCGTGCTGAATCAATAACCCTGCCGTCTTTTGATTGACTTGACAGCCGCAGGGCCGGGTCACAGGTTAATGGAATGACCTCGCCGGAGAGCGCCATAAAGGGGTCAGTTCCTAGCAATGCTGCATTGGTGGTTGACAGAGCGGATGGGGCGCGGTATTTTCTCGACATGACGCGAACCAAAATTCTGGCATGCCAGGAAGTGACCCCTTCAAGAGAAGTCCGCCTTCATGCAATTTCGGCGAGACAAGGCAGCTTCGCTCCCAGATTCCCTCAGTCGCCAAAAGGGTGAAAATGCAAGACGCACAAATTCCGTCGGCGAGACGCCGACGGGTGCGACCGTGTCCGCCTCCGCGCTGCTGCGGCGCGATAAAACGGTCGCGCTCCTAAAAAGTCGCTCATGATGGGGCACTTCACCGGTAATGCTCGTAGCGCCTGAGGACGGACTGCACATAAGCTTTTGTGGCGGGAAATCCAATCTGGTCCATGAACGCCGCGCTGTTGGTCATCGCGCTGCCGGCGCGCCATTTGAGCACATTGCCCCGGCCGGCGTTATAGTCGGCCAAAGCGTAGGGCAACGGGTTGTCGGCCTGTTGATAGCGCAGCATTGTTTTCTTCAAATACCAAGTCCCGGCCAGCGTGTTGGTGGCCGGATCCAGGCAGGCCGCATGTTCGAACCCCGCGATATGTTCAGCCGAGGCCCATTCCAAGGCGGCGGCTTCGCGGACTTGCATCAGGCCCAACTCCCCGGCTCTGCCACGGTCGTTTGGATTGAACCAACTCTCCCGCCAGATGACGGCCTTGACCAGCGCCGGCTCCATTTGGTAGCGCCGGGCCGCCGCCGCGATCTCCGCATCGAAGCGGTGCTCGCGCCAATAAATATAGCCCCAATACGCGCCCAGCGCCAAAACCAGTAAAAACAGGAAGCGACGGAGATGCATCGCGGTTTCTTTTAACCGCAACGAGCGGGGAAAAAAAGGGCAAACTGACGGGGGAAATGCCTAACGACGAAGCCCTAATGACGAACGGGTTGGCTGGCGGGCCATTTTGTCATTAGTCATTTTGTCATTGACTGGTCATTCGGATTGCGTCATTAGACATTTCCAGTTCGAAGGGATTGAGATTAAGATTAGGAGCAAGATTAAGATTAGGATTGGCACTATGCAATTGGAAGATCATTTGGGCGACATCCTCCGCAAAGGGCGGCAGGCAAAAGGCATCTCAGCCGCCGCGGCCGCGCAGGCGGCGGGTTTGACCGAACCAGCCTACAGCGCCCTCGAAGAAACAGGCCGGTTTTCCGGGCAAATACATTTTCCGGCGCTGGGCGCGGCACTGGGCTTGAACGGCGTGAAGCTGGAGCGCATCGCCAAAGCCTGGCTGCCGGCGACGCCGGACCTATCCTTGTGGCGCGAACTCCGGCAAATCACAACCCGGGCCGGCGGCATGGAGGTGCATTGCTACCTGGTCTGGGATGAAGTATCGCGCGACGCGGCTTTGTTTGACACAGGATGGGACGCCGCCCCGATTCTTAAATTGATCGGGGAAAACGGGTTGTCGTTGCGCCATCTTTTCCTGACGCACCTGCACGAGGACCATGTGGCGGGGATGGAAGCGATCCGGGAGAAATTTCCCAAGCTGCATCTCCATTCCAATTCGCGCAATGCGCCGCCGCAGCATCGCAATCGCGCCAACGATTTTCTTCACCTGGGCAGCCTGCGCATCACCAATCGCGACACCCCGGGTCATGCCGAGGAAGGAGTGACTTACATCATTGGCAACTGGCCCGAAGACGCGCCACACGTCGCCATTGTGGGCGACGCGATTTTTGCCGGCTCCATCGGCAGGGGCAACCAATCATGGGACCTGGCCCGGCAAAAAGTCCGCGAGCAAATCTTTTCCCTGCCGGATGAAACCCTCCTCTGCCCGGGCCACGGCCCGCTGACCACGGTGGCGGAGGAAAAAGCGCACAACCCGTTCTTCTAATCGTGAATCGGGACAAGCTTCAAAAGAATGACATCGTTTTCCCGCAGCGTCAGGGTATCGGTGAATTCGCCGCTGGCATTGATCTCAATCCGGCGGCTTGATTCCGGTTCGCCCCGGCTGGCGTCGCGCAGAATCTTTTCCTGCGCACGGGTCAGTTGCGGCGGCGCGCCCATTTCGAGATACGCGGTGCAGGCGTCGTTGCGGTGGTAGCCGGCGCGCCATTGCTGTAACTCATATTTTCCGGGCGGCACTGCGGTCAGTTTGATTTCAGCCGCTCCTTTGTCCGCCGCCGGATGCGGCTGGGGGAAATAAACCTGGTCGGCCGTTTTTCCACCGGTCGGATGCGTCAAATCCCACAGGAGGATTTGCGCGCCGCCCTTTTCATCGCGGCAAACCCACGAGCGCGCGTCGGAGTTTTTCAATTCAGTCTTTCCGAGCTGGTTCAAAAATTGGAAGGCAAAGTAGGCGGGCTTTTTGATGCCGGAAACATTCAGCAAGCCGAAGCCGCCATGAAACGGCGTCATCGGCGGACCGTTCTCTTCAAAAATGTCAGTGAAAACCCAATAGGAAAAAGAGGCGACGCCGTGTTCGGTGTTTTTGAACTGTTCCAGAATGTAGGGCGCGGAAAAATACGCGTCATGCACCAGGTCGCGCGGCGAGTAGGACGTGCTCCATTCGGTGACATGAATCGGCAGGTTTGGTGTGGCGCTGGCGTCAATGACCGCGCGCTGGCTCAAAGCCGTGTGGGCGGGCGCAAGCAAATCGCCGCTCAAATACAAAAAGGATTGGCCATCGGCATCCAATCCGCTGGGGCCACCGCCGAGTCCGTAGCCATGGAAACTGACAAAGTCCACCGGCACATTGCTGGCCGCGCAGAATTCCAAAAACGATTTCACCCAATCCGGCCCCGCGCCGGCCGGGCCGCCGACGAGGTATTTTGCATTCACGCTTTTGACAGCGTTGGCGGTGTGGGCATAAAGCTCGAAGTATTCTTCACGGGCGCGCTGCGGATTCCGCGGCCCCCAGAAGCCGGGATAGTTCGGTTCGTTCCAGATTTCAAAATTCCATCTCGCCACCTCCTCCGCGCCGTAGCGTTCCGTCCAGTGTGCCACAAGGTCGTGGATGAGGCCGTCCCATTTTTCGTAGGATTTGGGCGGGGTGACGTTGGCGTGCCACCAAAAGATTTCCTTGGAACCGCTGGCCAGCGCGGAAGGCATGAAACTCAATTCGACAAACGGACGAATTTTCAGCGCGAGCAGCGCATCATAAAGCTGGTCAATGTATGGCCAACTGTGGCGCGGCCGGCCGTCGCGCCCTTCGCCATAAACCCCCATATCGTCCGAGAGCAGCCCATGAAAACGGATTTGCCGAAACCCAATTTCGTCCTGGCATAATTGCAACTGCCGCTGCCATTCAGCGCGCAACCCTTCGTTCGCGCGCCCGGCGCCGATGCATTCGTGAAACAGTTGCGTGGTTGGGCCTTTGATTTGATTCCAGTCGGCGGTGACGAGGCGATTCCCCGCCTGGCTGCAAACCGTGCCGGTCAACAAGAACAAGATCAGCATTTTGCCGGAGCGCATGGTGGTGTTCAAGGTCGCTTTCAAACCAGAATCGTAAAAGGGGACCTGGAGATGTCAACATTTCAGCATTAAAAGATCGTCATTTCAACTGGCATTTCCAGATGGGATATGGCGTTCTTGACCCCGTGAAAGAAACAACCGATGTCTAAAAAGCACGCAGGACCTGCCAAGTCTTTGCCGCGCAAGCATTTAAATGCTGTTTGGCCGGATTATGCAGCTTTCTTAAAAATTCTTTCAAAAATCAGTTGACGATATGATATGTTAACTGTATGGTTCGTTTAATGAATAATTGAAAATGGACAATGGAAAGTTGAAAAAAGGAAGAAATATGAATGAAAAAGGAAAGGGAAGCGCGTGCGTCCCGCGCGCGGTGCCTGGCGTCCCGCCAAACACTTCTTCGCCAGGCAGACATCGCGCGGGGCGGCACACTGCGCATCAATATATCGAAGCCAAAGGGCGGCGCGAGACGCCCCGCCCGGCAACCGGGTCCGCCTCCGTGTTGCTGCGGCGCGATGAAACGGTTGCCCTCCTCAATCCTCCTTCGCAGTCGGGTGCGTGGTGGTCAAATCGAGACAGCCGGTCAAACTGCGTCAATCAGCGTGGAACAGCGCAAAAATCAGTCAAACCAATCGCAAATCCGAGGAGTCCACGCAGTCCACCAGAAATGAATCATAAACCCCTTAAAATAAGCGACTTGCAACATAATCAATGTTCAGGCCAGTCAAGCCCGGTCAAAGTCGATCAAACCGATCGAGGCTTCCTGTCGCGCCCGGCTTGTGGCCATGCGCGGATTGTGGTAGGGTGCGAATGAGCATGAAGGATTTGTGAAATTTGCCCCCATCCCGCGCATTGTCGTTTTGTCGCTTCTTTTGACGGTGACGGCGCCCGCCCCGGGCGCAGCGGCAGGACAATTGATGCGCGGTCAAATGCCCCCCGGCGTGGGGGGGTTGCAGCCGGTGGGTCGTCTCGACGGTTCGAGCCGTTTGAATTTGGCGATTGGCCTTCCGTTGCGCAACCGGGGAACGTTGACCCATTTGCTGCACGATCTCTATGACCCGGCGAGTCCCCGGTTTCACCAGTATTTGACCGCGCGCCAGTTCGCGGAGCAGTTTGGCCCGACGGAGCAGGATTATCAGGCGATCACGCGGTTCGCGCAGGCGCACGGCTTGACTGTGACCGGCACGCATCCGAATCGGACGCTGCTGGATGTCAGCGGGGCGGTGGCGGATATTGAGCGGACGTTGCATTTGCGCATGCGCGTCTATCCACATCCCACGGAAGCGCGCACCTTCTATGCCCCGGACGCCGAACCGTCGCTTGACCTTGCTGTGCCGGTCCTGGGCATCAGCGGCTTGGACAATTTCATTTTGCCCCATCCCATGAATCTCAAAACCGCCGCCGCCTTTAACACAGACACAAACGCGGCGGCCTACCCGACCGGATCGGGGCCAGGCGGATATTTTATCGGGGGCGATTTCCGGGCGGCCTACGCGCCGGGGGTGGCGCTCAACGGCGCGGGGCAATCAGTCGGGCTTTTCGAGTTGGACGGCTATTATGCGAGTGACATTGCCGATTACGAAATTTTGGCCAGGCTGCCCAACGTGCCGCTGACCAATATTTTGTTGGACGGATTCAGCGGGACGCCAGGAAGGAACAATATCGAAGTGGCGCTGGACATTGACATGGCGATTTGCATGGCGCCGGGCCTCTTGCAAGTCATGGTCTATGAAGGCTCAATTCCGAATGATGTTTTGAACCGGATGGCGACGGACAACCAGGCCAAACAACTCAGTTCTTCCTGGGGCTTTGGACCGCAGACCGACCCGGTGCGCGACCAGATCTATGAACAGTTCGCGGCGCAGGGGCAGACGATGTTCCAAGCTTCCGGCGACAGCGGGGCCTATGCGGGGGCGGTCTATCCGCCGTCGGACGACCCGAACATTACCGTGGTGGGGGGCACATCGTTGACGACGAGCGGTCCGGGTGGAGCGTGGTCCGCGGAGACAACGTGGTCTGGCAGCGGCGGGGGGATCAGCACCACATTCCCGATTCCCGCCTGGCAACAGGGTGTGGGCATGTCCGCCAACCATGGTTCGACGACTATGCGCAACATTCCGGACGTGTCGTGCCTGGCGGATATTTTGATTTGGCTGATCGCGGACGATGGCGATCAAGGAGCCATCGGCGGGTCCAGCGCGTCCACGCCATTGTGGGCGGGATTTGCCGCTCTGGCCAATCAGCAGGCCGCCGCCAACGGACGACCCGGCATCGGTTTTCTCAACCCGGCCATTTATGCCATTGGCCAGGGCAGCGGGTACACCCTCGCCTTTCACGACATCACGACCGGCAACAACACCAATGCCGCCAGTCCGACAAACTTCTTTGCCGTGCCGGGCTATGATCTTTGCACGGGTTGGGGCAGTCCGGCGGGAAGCCATTTGATCAAGGCCCTCTCACCCGAGCCGCTGCAAATCACTCCGTTCGCGGGCTTTGTCTCCTCCGGCCCTTTGGGCGGGCCATTCAGCGTGGCCAGTCAGAATTTCATCTTGACAAACCTTGGCCCGGGTTCGCTCAGTTGGGCGCTGGGCGGCGGTTCGTCCTGGCTCAACGCCTCGCCCGGCGGCGGCACGCTGACCTCCGGCGCATCTGCCGCCACGGTGACCTTGAGCCTGAACGCCGCCGCCAGCAACTTGACGGCGGGAAGCTATGCCGCCACCGTGTGGTTCACCAATCTGAACGACCGCTTTGTCCAGAGCCGCCTGTTGACCCTGGACGTGGTTGTTCCGCCAATCATTAACCAGCAACCCGCCAGCCAGAGCGTGCCGCTGGGGGGAACGGCGACTTTCACGGTGGGGACGGCCAGCAACGCGTTGCTGTTTTTCCAATGGGAGGACAACGGAACCAACTTGACCGATGGCAGCAATATCTTCGGCTCCGCCAGCAGCACGCTGATTATCAGCAACGTGAACGCGGCTGATGTCGGAACCTATAGCGTGGTGGCAAGCAACGCCGCGAACGTGGCCATCAGCGATGGCGCTTCGCTCACCATCACATCGTCCGCGCCGCTGATCATCAGTCAACCCGCCAGCCAGGCAGCGCCGCAGGGAGCGACGGCGACTTTCACCGTGGCGGCGGCTGGAAACACGCCGTTGTTCTATCAATGGCAATGGAACACGACGAATTTGACCGATGGCGGCAATGTCTCCGGTTCCACCTCGAACGTGTTGACGCTTATGAATCTATTGCCGGCCAACGCCGGAACCTATTCCGTGATAGTGAGCAACACCCTTGGAGCGACGCCCAGCTCCAATGTTATCCTGACAGTTGTTTCTTTGACCGCGCCGGGAGTCACCTTGTCCACTCTCTACTCATTCACCGGGGGAATGGATGGCGGCAATCCGAACGGGTTGATGCAGGAAACCAATGGCAATTTTTATGGCACGACGCAGGATGGCGGAACCAATGACTCTGGAACGGTATTCCAAATGACGCCGGCGGGCACAGTAACAACGTTGGTTTTGTTCAATGACGTTGGCAACGGAGGTTACACTCCCACCGCCGCGCTGGTGCAAGGCCCGGACGGCGATTTATACGGCACAACAGCAAACGGCGGCGCGAATGGCTGGGGGACAGTTTTCCAGACAACAACCAACGGCGTCCTGACCAACTTGGTTAACTTCAGTTACCCCAGTGACGCGGCCGCAATGATTCAGGGTGCGGACGGCGCTTTATATGGCACGACAGAGTACGGCGGCATCAGCGGCGACGGCACGGTGTTCCGCATCACTACCAACGGAACCTTCACCACCCTGGCCGTGTTCAACTTCTCGGATGGCTCGGAGCCAAACGAACTGCTCCAGGCCGCGAACGGCAGCTTCTATGGCACAACATTCGACGGCGGCATCAACGGCGATGGCACCGTCTTTCAAGTCACCACCAATGGCACGTTAACCAGCCTGGCCTCGTTCAACTACACCAATGGCGGTTCTCTTCCTTATGCCGGCTTGGTGCAGACCTCCGACGGCAATTTCTTCGGAACGACATACGAAGGCGGGGCCTACGGTTACGGCGCGGTGTTTCAAATGTCGCCCGCCGGTGCGATGACCACGGTTTACTCGTTTACCGGCGGGGGCGATGGCGCTCATCCCGCCGCCGGACTGATTCAAGGCAGCGACGGCAATTTCTATGGCACGACGGCTTACGGCGGCACGGACAATTTTGGCACGGTCTTTAGAATGGCCCCCAACGGCACGCTGGTCTCTCTGGCGCAATTTGACGGCTACGATGGCGCCAATCCCGAAGCCGCGCTGGTGCTGGGGGCCGACGGCAACCTTTATGGCACGACAGAAAACGGCGGGGCGGACGACGCGGGTGTCATCTTCCAGCTCAACATCAATTCCCCCACCGTGCAAATCAGCACCCAACCCGCCGATCAAGACGCCTTTGTCGGTGCGGACGTGGTCTTCAGCGTCGCGGTCATCGGCAACCCGCCGCTGTTCTATCAGTGGAAGGAAGACGGAACGAATTTAACGGATGGCGCGGGCATTTCCGGTTCGACGACCCGCGTCCTGACCCTGCTGAACGTCACCACAGCCAACTCCGGGTTTTATTCCGTCATGGTCAGCAACGACGTGAATTCGGTGTTGAGCCGGGATGCGGCCCTTGGAGTGATTACGGTCCCGCCGCAAATCACCGTGCAACCCGCCAGCCAGACCCTGCTGGTGGGAGGAACGGCTGTGTTTTCTGTCACGGCCATTGGAGACCTTCCGCTGTTCTACCAATGGCAGGAGAATGGCACTAATCTGACCGATGGCGGCCAAATCTCCGGCTCGGCCACGAGCACCTTGAGCATTGGCAATCTGTTCGAAACCAATGCCGGAAGCTATTCAGTCATCGTCAGCAATGCCATTGCTCCAACCGCCAGTTCTGATGCTGTGCTGACCGTTTTTGCGGTCAGCGCAGCCGGCACCAGGGTGGTCAGTTTGTACTCGTTTACGGGCGGCAATGATGGCGGCGTGCCCAACGGCCTCGTCCAGGGTACCGACGGCCTTTTGTACGGCGCGACGCAAAACGGCGGCATGTATGGCGATGGCACGATCTTCAGCCTGTCCACCAATGGCACGCTCACAACCCTCGTCACGTTTGACGGGACCAATGGCGCCATGCCTTTTGCCAGCCTGGTTCAGGACACCAACGGCGTTTTCTATGGCACGACAAAACTGGGGGGAGGCAATTCCGCGGGAACTGTTTTTAGCATGACTCCCGATGGCACGCTCAACAGCCTTTACTCCTTTGCCAGCAATAACGACAGCATCGGTCCATTCACATCGCTGGCCCAGGACGGCGCTGGCAATTTCTACGGCGCGACACAGAATAATGCCGCGCCTGGCGACGGCAATATATTCAAGATGGCCCCGGGCGGCCTGCCGGCCACTCTTTACTCCTTTCCCGGCGGCCTCAATGGCACTTTGCCGGCGGGCGCGCTGGCCCTGGGGACGGACGGCAATTTCTATGGCATGACTGGAACCGGCAAGGAAGTTACAACTATCTATGGCAATGTCTTCAAAATGACTCCAGAGGGGATGCTGACCAATCTCTACTCCTTTACCGGCGGCGCGGACGGATATTCTCCTGTCGGACAGTTGGCGCAGGGCACGGATGGCAATTTCTACGGCGTGACAAAATTCAATCACATCCTGTTCCACGGCTACCCGGTGCAATTCTATGGCACGATATTCAAAATAACTCCCGGCGGCGCGCTGACCACCTTGTATTCGCTGAATGGCGCGGTGTCTCCTTATACCGATGGCGCCATCCCTGATGCCGGCCTGATTCAGGGCAGCGACGGCAATTTCTACGGCACGACCTTGCAGGGCCTCTACATCAACTTCAATGGCACCATCTACAACAGCTCCTATGGCACCGTATTCTGCGTAACACCCGCAGGCGCACTCACCACTCTGACCGATTTCAACGATTCCGACGACGGGGCCTATCCCGCAGCCGCGCTGGTGGAGGGTGCGGACGGCAGTCTCTATGGCACGACAACCAGCGGAGGTACGGGCGGACACGGCACCATTTTCCGGCTCACTTTCACATCCGCTCCGCAAATCACCACCCAGCCGGCCAGTCAGACCAACGTCGCGGGCGGGAACGCGTCATTTAACGTCACGGTCTTCGGCGCGCCGCAACTGTTCTATCAATGGCAGGAAAACGGGACCAATTTGGCCGATGGCGACAATGTCTCCGGCTCGGCGGCCCGCGTCTTGACTCTCAACAACATCACTTCTGCCAATGCTGCAACCTACTCCGTCATCGTGAGCAACGCTCTCGGATCGGTGACGAGCAGCGGCGCGCTTCTCACGGTCGAAGAGCCGCCGGATTTCCAAACAGCCGCACAAACCGGCGGCACGATTGTTTTCACCTGGAGCGCGACGCCGGGGCAATCCTATCAAGTGCAATCCACCACGAATTTGGGGTCCGCCGGCTGGACTAACTTGGGCGGCGCCGTCATCGCGACCAACACCACCATGGGCGCGTCCGACGGCATCGGGGCAAGCGGCCAGAGATTCTATCGGGTCATCATGTCGCCGTAGTTTGTTGACAAGTTTCGTGACCGGCCCTTTTTTGAGTTGCAGCAAGAAATTCCCAAGAACCCCGAAAGCTTTCGGGGCAAACCGCCCCCGGAAAAAACCGTGAAATTTTCCGCATTTTATCCGTCAAATAATCACAACCAGTTGTCCATGAGGCACTTGGGCAAAATCAGCACTTCGGCCTTTCCTTGGCCAGGGCGCCTGATGAATAATTTCAGCTAATTATATATAGTTGTAAAACAATCCGGTCTTATACTTTTGCAATTCCGGCCTTTTTGCTTGCAAGAGAACCGATGGTGTGTAAAAATTGCCCAATAGAATGGCTTATAAGTTTAAGAATCATTAATAATTATGAAATTAAAATTCCACAACATCATCGTCGTGCTGGCGTTGCTCGCCGGCATCAGTCAGGCCTGGGCGCAATCCCCTCTGGGCACGACGTTCACCTATCAAGGCCGCCTGGAGACCAATGGCGTGCCGGCCAACGGTTTCTACGACTTTGAGTTCGCCTTGTACACGAACGCGGCGGGCACGGGCACCCAAGTGGGCAGCACGATCACCCAGACGGGCCTCGGCGTGACCAACGGCCTGTTCACCACCAGCCTCAACTTTGGCGACGTCTTCACGGGCTACGCCACCTGGCTGTCCATTAGCGCGCGCAGCAACCTGACCGGCAGCTACACGGCCTTGACGCCGCTGCAGGAGCTGACCCCCGCGCCTTATGCCATTTTTGCCGACACCTCCAGCAATCTTTCCGGCACGCTGGACGCCGACCGATTGACCGGCACGCTGCCGGCGGGCGTGCTTTCCGGCACCTATGGCGACGCGCTCACTATCAGCAATGCCAGTGACACCTTCGCCGGCAACGGCGCGGGGTTGAACTCCCTCAATGCCTCCGCTTTGGCCACCGGCGTGGTGCCTGATGGCGTCTTGAACCCCGACGTGGCTTTGCTGGACCGGTCGCCGCAGACTTTCACGGGGGCCAACACTTTTACCAGCGGCGGGTCAACAATCGGGTTCATTGTGAACAGCCCTGGCACAAGCACAGTGGACACCAACTTGTTCACCGGGCTTTCACTGCAATACGCCCAATTCAGCGGCGAAGGCGCGATGATGGCGGCGTTTAACAGTGGTCCGGGGGGCGATGGCTTTCTGTCCTTCTACACGAAAGCATTGGGAGCACCCATAAGCAGGCAAGTGATGATTGACTACTATGGCGGGGTGGCGATTGATCAGCAAAACGCCAACAGCGGCGTGATCAATAACGGAACAACCAACGGCGTGGGCCTCACCTTTGGCATTAGCAGCGGCGAAGGCCTTGCCTCGCAGCGCACGGCAACCGGCGGTAATCAGTACGGACTGGATTTTTATACCGATTTCAACCAGAGGATGTCCATTACCCAACAGGGCTACGTGGGGATTGGCCGCAACACCCCGATAGTGGGAGACGATTGGCTCGATGTTCACGCGCCGGTCACCAATGGGTACGGCGGCATGTATGTTGAGACTGCCGGCACCGGCTATCCCTTTTATGGGTATGCCATGGATGATGGCGTTTATGCATATACCTGGGTCTGGGGAACTTATAACAACAGTTGGAATGTGTATGACGACGGCGCCGATTTGACGCTGACACCAAGCGGCCAACTGGGAGTCAACACCTACTACCCCTCGCAGGCGCTTGAAGTGAGCGGCAATTACGCGCTGATAGACGGGGCCAGCGCCTACAACGGGAACGGGCTGATAGAGGCCTACATCGGCGGCAATGGATCGGGCAGTGACGTGCAGATCGGGAGCATGAATAGCAGCATCGGCAACATCGGATTTTGGAACACTGGCAGTGGCACCTATATGCATATCTATTGCAGTGCCATTACCATTAACGGCGGTTCCGACCTGGCCGAGCCGTTTGCTGTTTCAAGCCCGTCCGGCGACATCCCGCAAGGTTCGGTGGTGGTGATTGATGAGGAGAACCCGGGGCATTTGAAAGTGAGCAGCCAGCCCTACGACACCCGCGTGGCCGGCGTGCTCAGCGGCGCCAACGGCATCAATCCCGGAATCCAGATGCAGCAGCAAGGATTGTTGGAAGGCGGCAAAAACGTCGCCCTCACCGGGCGGGTTTACGTGCTGGCCGACGCGTCTAACGGCGCCATCAATCCGGGCGATTTACTGACCACCTCCGCCGCCCCTGGACACGCCATGAAGGTCAGCGACCATGCTAGAGCCTCCGGCGCGATCCTGGGCAAAGCGATGAGCGGATTGAAGGAAGGCAAGGGCATGGTGCTGGTCCTGGTCACCTTGCAGTAGTTGGCCGTCAAAGCTTCGCGAACTGAATACACCATGAAATCAATTTCAAATGTGAAAGGCCGGCGATGAAAACAAAAAGAACTGCCTCGAGGCTGTTGGTGTGCGGGAGATGGATGGGAGCGGTGCTGGCGGCGTGTGGACTGCTGTTGCCCCCGCTGGCGACCGCCTCAGGATGGGTAAAGTTGGCAAATACGGCTCCGGACGGGGTCGGGACCATGCTGTTACTGTCCGATGGCACGGTGATGGCCCAAGATGGCGGCGGTTCCAATTGGTTTCGGCTGACACCCGACAGCACAGGCAGTTATGCCAATGGAACTTGGGACAGCACCAGCATTCAAACCATGCACTACAGCCGTCTCTACTACTCCTCGCAAGTCCTTCCAAACGGCCAGGTCTTTGTGGCCGGGGGCGAATATGGCACCGGCGCGGACTATGGGGAGGTTTATGATCCGGTGGCCAATACTTGGACGGTGGCTCCCACCCCGCCCGGAGGAGCGGTTAATTTCGCCGACTCCATCTCTGAAATGTTGCCCGACGGCAATGTGCTGGTGGCGCCGGTGCATCCAAGTTCCTTTGGCGGCACGTTGATCTGGAACACCTATTCCGGCAACTGGTCGGTTGGGCCGGATCTGTATGAGTATGGGGACCAGTCCGAATCCAGTTGGGTCCTGCTGCCGGACACCAGCATTTTGACGGTGAACGCGTTGGATAACGGCGGGCCTGGCACAGACTCACAGCGCTATATCCCCTCCCTCAACCAGTGGATTGCAGATGCGAATCTGCCGGTGCAGATATGGGCCGATATTTGTGGCAGCCAAGCCTGCTTCGTCGGGGAAGAAGGACCGGCCTTTCTGTTGCCGAACGGGAACGCGTTTTTCCTGGGCGGAGACGGGAACACGGCCATTTACACGCCGAGTGGCGACACCGATGACGGTTCATGGGTGACCGGCGCCACCATTCCTGCCGGCTTGGGGGCCGCCGATACGCCAGGGGCCATGATGGTCAATGGCAATATCCTCTGCGCGGTCGGCGCCATACCCTATGTTTCAGGGACCAATCTGATATGGAACACGCCGACCTACTTCTACCTCTATAGCTACAACTCAGGCTCCGGTGGCTCATTCTCACAAATCGATGCTCCGGCCGGAGGCCTCTCTGATAGCGGCGTGGAATACAATGACCGCATGCTCGACCTCCCCGACGGCACGGTGCTTTTCACGGACGGAGGCAGCCAGCTTTACGATTACGTGCCCGGCGGCACGCCCCTGGCAGCCGGCCGGCCCGCCATTTACAGTATTTCCTACAACGCCGACGGCAGTCTGCACCTCACCGGCACATTGTTCAACGGCATCTCCCAAGGCGCCGCCTATGGCGATGACGCCCAGATGAACAGTAACTACCCGCTGGTGCGATTCGACAGCGGCGGCGATATCTATTACGGGCGAACCTTCAATTGGAGCAGCACCGGCGTGATGACCGGGAGCGCGGTTGTTTCCACAGAATGCAGCATACCACTGGACCTGCCGCCGGGGCCTTGCGCGATCTCGGTGATCGCCAATGGCAACGCCTCCGGCGCCGTCGCCTTTAATGGTCCGGTCTGGGTTGATTTCGTCAACTACTACTCTTTCTTCGAAGATGGCTCTTTTGTTTTTCCTTACGGCACACTGGCCCAGGGAGTGAGCGCCGTGGGCAGCACCGGTGGAGCCATTTACATTGACGCCAGCTCCCAGCCCAGTCAGTCCTCTGAAACCCCGCAGATTACAACTGCCATGACCATCATTTCGGTCTATGGCCAGTCCACCATTGGTGAGTAGCCAAATCAACCCAATACCCATCCATGATCACCATGAAAAAATTAATCTTTCTCCTGGCTTTGCTGATGCCGGCTTTGAGCCAGGCGGAAACCTACTCCATTAATTGGTATAAAGTCGCCGGAGGCGGCGGCGCCAGCACCGGCACGAACGGCAGCCTCGTTTATTCCGTCAGTTCCACCGTTGGCCAGCAGGATGCCGGCGGCGCGATGGTCGGCGGCCCGTATGCGCTCACTGGCGGCTTCTGGAGTCTCATCGCCCTGGTGCAAACCACGGGCGCGCCGATGTTATACATCACCAAGTCGGGCGACAGCGCGATTATTTCCTGGCCATCGCCTTCGACGGGCTATTACCTGCAAACCAACAGCAATCTGGCCACGACCAACTGGTTAAACTTCATCGGCCCGATCGTCACCAACGGCGCGGGGACGACCAACAGCGTGACCATCACGCCGCCGGTTGGGAATTTGTTCTTCCGGCTGGGCCCGTAATGTCCGGGGCGTCAAAGTAAAGAATCCCGGCCGGAAATAAAGCGAGTGCGCTGTGCGGAAAACAAGCTTTTATGACCGTGCTGAGAAGGAGCCGCGCCGTGGCCGGAGTGGTTGGCGCATTGTTGTTTGCGGTGGTCGCCCGCGCCCAGTCTGGCGAGGCTGACGACGATGATGCCTTCGGCGCCAGCAACATCGGCGAACGGCTGTTTTTGGAGACGCGGTTCGCGGAATTCTTCTTCACCAATTCGGGCGGGAACGCCAACGCCGTCTTAACCAACGGTGATCCGGTGATGAACTTCACTGTTTCCCCCATTTACGGAAACCTGCCGGGGCCTTTCGCCGGGCAATCCATGAACTGCCGCGCCTGCCACATGGTCGAGGAGCAGGAAAGCACCGGCAATCGAACCTATTGTGATTTCGCCGCGCGCAGTCCGATTCCCGACATTGGCGATGGGCGCGCCACCACGACTCGCAATGCCATGCCGTTGGTGGACGCTTTGTTGCCGCGCCCGACCCCGTTTTTCCTTCACTTCGACGGACAATTCGCCACTGTGCAGGACTTGATCATCGCCACTTTGACGGGCCGGAACTATGGCTGGCAGCCAACCGAATACGCCACGGCCATACATCATATTGCCAATATCATCCGGAACGACGACGGCAGCGGCGGTCTGGCGCAACAATACGGCGGGTGGTCTTACGCGATCACCTTTGAAGGCCTTGGGGAGATCGAAATCCCCTATTTAATACCGCCTCACAACATGATGGACGTGACCATTACCAACACGAACAGTCCGAATTACGTAACGGACGAGCGAATTGTCCAAAACATTGCCTCTTTGATACAGGACTATCTGGAGACCCTGGTTTTCTCGCAGGACACCAACGGCGCGTTTAACGGCTCGCCTTTTGATGTTTTTTTAATCAAGAATGGACTGCCCCGACAACCGGCCCCAAATGAAACACCGCTCCAATACAGTCACCGCCTGCTTCGCCTCCTCGTCGCGCTGTCCAATCCTCAATGGGTGAGCGACCCGGCTGACGGCCACTTTATAACCAACGCCAAAGGCCAGCTTTTTCAATTTGGGTCGAATGAGCTGGCCGGGCTGGAGATTTTTTTGACGGACAGCGCGACTCTTGATGTGGCCACGAATCTGCAACAAGAGGGCATCACCACTGGCATTGAAGTTGGCAATTGTGTCGCGTGCCACACGCCGCCAAACTTCACCGATTTTCTTTTTCACAACACCGGGGCGGCGCAGGAGGAATACGACGCCATTTTTGGCGCGGGCGCCTTCATGGCCCTGTCCGTGCCGGGGTTGTGTGCGCGCCAGACCAACTACGACGCCTATTTGCCGCCGACCACCAATCATCCCTACGCTACAAGCGCTTTTGAGACGCCGCCAACGCCCGGCCAACCGGGGCAGGTTGACTTGGGATTATGGAATGTTTTTGCCAACCCTGACTTTTCCGCCCCGCAAGCCGGGCTGCAACAAATTTTGCCGCAACTGTTGTCGGTGCCGTCGCCGCAAATCCTCGGGGCGGGGATGAGGGGGAATAATTTTTTCCTCAGCGGCACAAACGGGTCACCGGGCTGGACGTATTATGTTCTGGCCTCGACGAATCCATCGCTCCCGCTGGCCGCCTGGACCGTTATTTCAACCAACAGCTTTGACTGTGACGGTCATTTGAATTTCACCCAGGCCGTCGATCCCAGCGTGCCGCAGGAATTTTATGCGCTGTCTCTGGGCGCCATATCATCTGCCGCCGCGCTGCCACGCACGATCGCCCTTTTCCTAACTCCCACGGTCCGTGATCTTGTAAGTTCCGAGCCTTACCTGCATACGGGCCGGATGAATGCCATCGAGGATGTCATTGCATTTTATCAGAACTTTTCAGCCCAAGCTCGTGGCGGGACTGTTAGAAATGCCGCTCCTGAGTTGAGCGGCATATTATTGGACAATTCCGCCGTGGCCCCGCTGGCTGCGTTTCTGCGCGCGCTGGATGAGGAGGATTACGCCGATATCCCATGCCCGTGCCAATAGCAGGATGGGACTTATCCGGAAAAACGAGGAGGGCTAAAAGGCAATCAAGATTTCCGGCGGCGTCAAAGAAACCATTGCGCGAAGGGGGCAAAACCGCATAAACTGCGGCCATGTTGCAGACTGTGGAAAGCCGGGAAAGAGCGGATGCCGTCTCTTCTTTCCGCGAGCAATATTTAAGGGCTTTTCGGCTCATGCTCCTTTCCCGGGTGCTGGATGAGAAGATGGCCAGCCTTTACCGCGGCGGGAAAATTCATGGCGGCGTGTTTCTGGGGCGCGGCCAGGAGGCCCTGAGTGTTTCCGTGGGTCTGGCGCTGCGGAAAGGGGATGTTTTTGCGCCGCTCATCCGCGACGGCGCGGGACGGCTGGCCTTCGGCCAACCGGTTTTGGACGCCGTGCGCACTTACCTCGGTTCCGCCTTGGGCCCGATGCGCGGACGCGACGGCAACGTCCACCATGGACGTCCCCGCGAGGGATTGTTTCCGATGATCAGCCATTTGGGCGCGATGATTTCGGTGGTCAACGGCGCCTTGCTGGCGCGGCGGTTCAAGAACGTCGAGGGCATTGTGGGCGCGACTTGCATAGGCGACGGCGGCACCTCGACGGGCGCGTTCCACGAGGCCTTAAATCAGGCGGCGATTGAAAAACTGCCGCTGGTTCTGGTGCTGGCCAATAATCAATTTGCCTATTCGACGCCGAACTCGCGCCAATTCGCCTGCCGCGATCTGACCGACAAGGCCATCGGCTACGGCGTGACCGCTCATAAAGTGGATGGCACCGATTTGGAAAAATGCCTGCACACCCTCCGTGAGGCGGTGGCGCAAGCCCGCGGGGGCGGCGGGCCGCAACTGGTTGTGGCCCAATTGTTGCGCCTCTGCGGGCATGGCGAACACGATGATGCCCAGTACATCACAGCCCGATTCAAACAATCGCATTTGGGGCGCGATTGCCTGAAGGTGGCCGAGGACCATTTGCTGCGCCGGGCCTGGGCCGACGCCGCCATGATTCGCAAATTTCGCAAGGAGGCCGCGCTCGAAGTCGAGCAAGCCGTGGCCCTGGTGCAACGCGAGCCTGGCCCGGACCCTTACAAGGAAAACTGGTGCGCCCTGGCCTCGCGCCATTTAAGCGAACGGTTCGAAACTCCCGACTCCGCCGCCAGCCCATGAGCCTGACCTACCTCGAAGCCATTCGCGAAGCCCAAGCCAAAGCGCTGGCCGACGATCCGCGGGTTTTTATCTACGGCCAGGACGTGGGGGCTTTCGGCGGCGCTTTCAAGGCGACCAAAAATCTCGCCGTGGAATTTCCCGGACGCGTGCTCGACGCCCCGATCAGCGAAGATGCCATGGTCGGCGCGGCCATCGGCGCGGCCATCGAAGGGTTCCGTCCGATTGTCGAAATGCAGTTCGCCGATTTTTCCACGCCGGGCTTTAATCAGATCGTCAATCACGCGGCCGCGCTCTATTGGCGAACGCATGTTCCCTGCCCGATCACCATCCGTTTGCCCTCGGGCGGCACTTCCGGGAGCGGCCCTTTCCACAGTCAGAGCATGGAAGCGGTTTACGCGCATTATCCGGGATTGATTGTCATGACGCCGGCCACGGTGGAGGACGCTTACAGCATGTTGCTGGAGGCGGTGGCCATTGATGATCCGGTCATCTTTTGCGAACACAAATACCTCTATTACCATCTCAAGGCCGCGCGCCTGCCGACCGAGGCGATGCCGGTGGGCAAAGCGCGCATTGCCCGGGCCGGACGGGACCTGACCATCGTGGCTTACAGCGCAATGCTGCACGAGGCCCTGGCCGCGGCGGAAGAGATGGCCGGCGAGGGCACGGAAATCGAAGTGGTGGATTTGCGCTCCATCAAGCCGCTGGACACGGACACCGTCGTGGCTTCGGTGGCGCGCACGGGCCGCTTGCTGTGCGTGGGCGAAGCCTGGCCGTGGGGCGGGGTCGCGGCGGAAGTCATCGCCCGGGTGGCCACGGAAGGGTTTGATTTGCTGGATGCGCCGCCCCAGCGTCTGAACGCCAAAGACACGCCGATTCCCTATCATCCAGACCTGTGGTCGGTGCATCGGCCAACCGCCCGCAGCATCGTGGCCGCGGCGCGCCATCTGTTGCGCATGTAAAGATGAAACAGATTCCCATCATCATGCCGCAATTGGGCGAATCCATCGCCGAAGCCACCGTCATCACCTTTCTGATCAAGCCGGGCGAGGAGGTGGCGGCCGATCAGGACCTCATCGAAGTGGAAACCAACAAGGCGACCATGAACGTCTCTTCGCCGTGTCGGGGCGTTGTCCGCCAACTCACGGCCAAATTGAAGGAAAGCTATCCCGTCGGCGCGGTGCTGGGGTATGTGGAAATACCGGCCGAGGAAGCCCGCCGTCTGGGGCTGGATCACCCGGCGCCAGGGGAGGCCCGGACACCCGCCGACGGCGGCAGCGGCGCCAAAACGGGCGACACGGAGAGGAAACGCAAGGTGGAACCGACGGTGCGGGGTTTGCCCGTTCCTGCTCATGCTGGCGGCGCCAGTTACATGTCGCCCCGGATGAAAGCGCGCATGAACGAGCTGGGCCTGCACGCGGCGGACTTGGCGGGCCTGCCCGGCAGCGGGGCCGCCGGACGGGTGACCATTCAGGACTTCGAGAGATTTCTGGCCAATCTGGAAAAGAACAAACTGACCAGCGCCTCGACCATGCGCGTGGCGGTGGCGGATGCGATGCGGCGGAGTTGGACCCGGCCGCTGGCCACAGTGGCGCTGCCCTGTTTATTTGACGCCATGCTGGCCCATCGGAAAGTCAGCCGCCCCAAACCCGGGCCCGCTCTTTATGCCTTGCGCGCCCTGGCCGTGGCCTTGGCCGAGAATAGCGCGGTCGCCGGACGGCTCATCGGAAATAAAATCGTTCATCCGCCCTCCATTGATCTGGGTTTCGCAGTTGAAGCGGAAGAGGGTGTGCTGGTGCCCGTGCTGCGCAACGCCGACGCCCGCCCGCTGGGCGAATTGGTCGGTCGCTACAATGAATTGGTCGAACTGGCCCGGCAGCGGCGGCTGCCCAATGAGGCGACCGGCGGTTCCATTGCCACGGTGACAAATTTTGGCACCTTCGGCCTGACTTGGGCCACTCCCATTCCGCTGCCCGAACAAACCCTGGTGCTCGGTTTGGGCGCGGGCAAAAAGGCGCCGCATTGGGACGAAAAGAAGGAGCAATTTGTTCCCGTGACCGAGGCGAATCTGACCCTGAGTTTTGATCATCGGGTGCTGGACGGCGGCGCGGCGGGGCGATTGCTGGCCAGAGTCGCGGCGCTCTTGCAAGAGCCCGAGAAATTATAGCATTTCCATCTTCGTTTTTATTTGCCGCCAGGGAACGCAAGGAACGCAAAAGAACAGGATATGATAGATAGGTCCAAAAAATCGGTAACGACATGGCGGCTTTTGGCGGCTCGTGCTTTCTAAATCGGTCATGTCGGCCATTCAGAAGCACCGGCGCCTGTTGGGTGAGGCAATTCGTGCCGCACGCAAAGAGGCTGCATTCAGCCAGGAGAAGTTGGCGGAGAAAGCCGACCTCTCCACCGTTTTTATCAGCCGAATCGAGCGGGGAGTCGAATCACCTTCGGTGGATAATTTGGTGAAGATCGCCCGCGCCTTGGAGGTTGGGGTGCGGGACTTGGTTGACGGATTTTGATGCGGGCCAATTGAACACAATGAATTAGCCGCGAAAAGGCGCAAGAAGCGCAGAAAATCTTGTGTTTTTGCAGTTGTGATCGGCAGAGTATGTGCTTGGAACAATTGTCAACCGAAAACGCTTGAGAATAGCCTGATATGGGTGGGAAAATGATAAAGATTTATCCAGGCGGTCCGATCTGGGCAAAGCTTCGCCT
>Ga0326727_10006795_pt1 | contig 30943 bp, 28 predicted proteins | sample MB2enrmetagenome_FD_207643 | JGI IMG/M metagenome (GOLD analysis project Ga0326727, IMG submission 207643) | Lab enriched peat soil microbial communities from McLean, Ithaca, NY, United States - MB29MY | ecosystem: Environmental > Terrestrial > Soil > Wetlands > Peat | place: USA: New York... | reverse complement strand
CACTACACCGCCATTCAGAAAACGCACCACTGACTGATAAGGGATTAGCCCGGATGACAGATCAACTTTCACGCAAAAAAGTGCGCACCTGCGAAGTTTGGGCTAACCACCTTTCTTTTCATAAATATAATCGTTTTCACACGGTTTTTGTTGGCGGTCTTCTGCGGCGGCGTTTTATCCTGAGGGAAGGCGCATCGTGGTCAGCAACCCGCGCTCTGCCTGCTGCCTGAGTCCTGTTGACGGAGGTGCGCGATTTCGCCCCGAGCCCACCTTCCAGTTAATAGGCTAGCACGTTGCCGGCCATTCTCCATACGGTAATTTCCCCATCAACTACCGGCACGAGAAAAGCCTGCGAAGTGTGGGCCGGTTCGCGGGCGCGGCGACGCCGTGGCCGCTAGGGAGCGCATTGGGGGTCCAGAGGCAGAACCGTACCACCCGCCATCAGGGACAACAGATACAAATACGTGTGGAGGATATGCTCACAGACAATGTCAAATTTCACCAGCACTTTGGGTGGTATGCCGAGTTGGACGGGGTTCAGCTCGAAGAGTCCCAAGACATGATCGTAAAGAGGCGGCAGGGGCAGCTTGGGCACAAGGTCCAGGCGATTCGCGATCCGGACGGTACTGGGAACCATATGGTTGTACGTGCTAACGAACTGTGGGTCTCCCGTCTTCGGGCTGGCGTAGGTGTAAACCGTGGGGTTGTTGAAGGGTGAAGCGCAATTCGCGGCGACATCAAGGGCGAGGAGCGTAGCCAGCGCGCCTCCCAAGCTATGTCCGCAAATCGTCAACGAAGTGACAGCATTTTTCCAAGGCAGTGCAGAAAGCCCTTTGACCACGGAAGGCGAGCCTGCGGCGGCGCCCATGGTCATGGATTTGTACATGGCCGTAAAGCCATCCTCAGTGTTCCCGGCGCCCGGAAGGAAAGGGCAGGGCACAGCAAGAAATTTGGCGTCCTGGACCCACTCCTTGATACCTTCGGTGCCACGAATGGCGATGACGGCATCTCCAGTGGCAGAGGCTTGCAGGACGAGGCCGATGGATACGAGATTATTGCCTCGTAACGGATTCAGGTCGGTGGCGAGATCGTTGGCATAAATCGACGTGACGACCTCATAGGCGATGCCTCCCCCCATCAGCCCCGCGTTTACGATCTTACCGGCCTGATTGGTCAGGTCGGCAGGGTCCACGGCGTATGCGGCATCTACGAGCTGCCCAAACTGTATGGCGATGTTCAGATCCATGTCAGGCTCCTTTGCGAAGACTCCGAATTCACTTCTTGCCAAAGCGATATTCAGACTATGGAGAACAGCGTTTGACCGTAACACCCCGAGGTTCGATTTTGATTTAGAATTACCCGTCTCTATTTCGCGCTGCAATGGGCGGATTCTAGCTGCCTGGTGGAATAAGTCAAGTGGAAAGGGCGCACATGACCACTGAGTTTACCATCGGCTGCGGGAGGGGGGTACACTTCGGAGCAGGCCACGCCGTGGTGCTCTGACCGTGCGTTTTCTCCTGCCCGGTACCCCCGCGAAGGCGACGGCTGAGCGCCTGAACCCCATTTCGCGGTATATTGGGCGTAGGGCGAATAGAGGGCGGAATCCGAGGACTCGTTCATTATGCATAAGAAGGCGGCTTGGGACGTAGCGATTGTCATTACGGGTATCTGGCTGCTGCCCGGCTTGGGTTCCGCGGCGTACGCCCAGACCCCATCGCCAATCCCAGGTACAGTCCAAAAGGAGGCAGTACGGATGATTCATGCCCAGGGAACGTTTGAAGTGAAGTTGGCTCCCCAGAAGCCGGACAACCCGCAAGCCGAAAGCGCCAATCTTGGCAGGATGTCGATCGACAAGAAATTTTCCGGCGATCTGGAAGCGACCAGCAAGGGCGAAATGCTCAGCGCCATGACCGACGTCAAGGGCTCGGCCGGCTACGTTGCCCTCGAACGGGTGAGCGGAAAACTGCATGGCCGCATTGGCACCTTCGTGCTTCAGCATACCGGGACGATGACGCGAGGCGCACCGGAACTGAGCGTCACCGTGGTGCCGGACTCCGGCACGGGTCAACTGGTGGGGCTTGCCGGTAAGATGACGATTAAGATTGACGCGGGGAAGCATTTCTACGAATTCGACTACGCACTTCCCGAAACTCACTGAAATCGGCGGGTGCAGAGCAAAGCCCTGCGGCGCAATAGGAGCGAAGGGCACATGGCGGAAGATCGCAGACAGTTTCTGAGGACATTGGCCACTGGGGCGGCGGGCGGAGCCCTTCTTGCCGCGGGTGAAGCGAGCAGCCGGGCCGCCGCGCATGGCGGAGGCGCGAGCAGAAAGGTTCCCGTGGCGTTGATTCAGTGCGATTCCGTGCCGGGGCAGGTGGAGCGAAATCTCGACACCATGGAACGCCTCGCGAAGCAGGCGGCGAAATCGGGGGCGCGATGGATTCTGTTTCATGAACTGACCGTGTGCGACTATCTGGACAAGCCGGGCGACCTCGCGGAGCTTGTGCCTCAGGGAAGTTCCACCGCGCGCATGGCCAAGGTGGCGGAGCGCTTGCGCGCCACCATCGGGTTCGGCCTGGTGGAAAAGGCTCCGGGCAGAATCTATGACACCTGCGTGTTTGTCGGGCCGCGGGGCTACTTCTATCACTATCGCAAAACCTGGTTGTGGCACGAGCGGCCGGACGTGAGCTATCGCGACGAGTGGGCGCGGTTCGACCCGGGCACGGGGCCGGAACTCTTCCACTTGGACGGCGCCCGCGCCACCTGCTTCATCTGCGCCGACAGCAATTCCCAGCGTTGTGTTGAACGGGCGGCAGCCCTGAAGCCGCAGGTGGTTTGGTTTCCCATCAACCGGGGGGCTCCATCTCCCGAGGAGTACAGCAAAATTGCCAAAAGGATCGGCGCGCCCATGCTGGTGGCAAATCGTGTGGGACGGTCTATCGTCAAGGACACGCTGGGCGGGTGCGTGGTCTACTCGGCGCAAGGGGATATCCTGGCGCGGGCCAACATGGAAGGCCGGGAAGAAATTCTGCATTACGATTTGGAGATGGCATGAGCTGGGCAGATGAGTTGGCGCAGGAACTTTCCGGCAGGGTTTTGGCGGATGACGCCACGCGCGACGCCGTGGCGACGGACTTTGGCCGCATCATCGTGCGCCGGCCGCAGGTGGTGGCGTGCCCCGCGTCGGCGGAAGACGTGGCCCGGGTGATGAAGTTCGCGGCCCGGAATTCACTCTCCGTGGCAACGCGCGGCGGCGGGCACTCGCAAACCGGGCAGTCGCTTTCCGACCAGATCGTACTGGCCTTGACCTCGCTCGACAAGGTTACGCGCGTGGCGGAAGATGCGGTCACGGTGCAGGCGGGGATCAAGTGGCGGGCGCTGGTGGAGCACCTCGCGCCGCAGCGCCTCTCGCCTCCGGTCTTAACCAATAATCTGGACGTTACCGTGGGCGGAACGCTTTCCATGGGCGGGCTGGGCGTGGCCTCGTGGCGGCACGGCACCCAGGCTGACAACTGCCTGGAACTCGAAGTGGTAACCGGCACGGGCGAAATCGTGCGCTGCTCCGAGGGCGAAAATCGCGACCTGTTTGACGCCGCCCGCTGTGGCGTGGGCCAATTCGGAGTCATTACCGAAGCGGTGCTCAAAGTGCGGCGCCACCCGCCGCGCTTTCGCAGTTTCTACCTGCTTTACGACGACCTCGCGGCCCTGCTCGCCGACCTGAAGACCGTGATGAACGACGCCCGCTTCAACTACCTGGAATCGTGGTGCGTACCGTGCCCGCAGGGTTTCAAGAAAGTGGCAGGGCAGCGCCAGCCCTTCGCGCAATGGTTCTTTCCGCTGCATGCAACGATGGAGACGGAAGAGGGCGAAGCGCCCGAAGCCGCGGCAAAACTTGCGGGCCTGAAGTTTTACAAACACGTTCACACCGAGGACGGCGAGATCGGGGAATTCTTCACCCGGCTTGACAACCTGTTTGCGCTTTGGAAACGCGGAGGCTTTTGGGACTACGCGCACCCTTGGATGGAATGCGTTCTGCCCTGGCAGACCACGGCGATGTACATCTCGCAGGTGCTCGCCAACCTGCCGCCGCAAGCCTTGGTGGGGGGGCACATCCTGCTCTGGCCCGCTCTGGGGACGGCGTCGCGCGCGCCGCTTTTCATGCGCCCCCAAAGTGAATTCCTGATGGGCTTCGGGATTCTTCCCGCTGTCCCGCTGCCGTTTGTGAATGAGGTTTTGCCCCGCCTCAACATGGCGAGCCAAGCCTCCAGCATGATGGGCGGCAAGCGCTATCTTTCCGGCTGGATCAACTTCGATCATACCGCGTGGAAAGCCCATTACGGCGAGCAGTGGGCCGCGGTCGTGGCGGCGAAGCGAAAATTCGATCCCCAGGGCATCCTTAACCCGGGGTTCGTGAAGTACGAATGAAGTTATCAGTCATCAGTTTTCAGTTATCAGTAAAAACGGTCTCGTCCTTAGGTCGTTACTGAGAACTGACGACTGACAACTGACAACTGACGACGGTTTTCTGGCGACTGTTTTCTGACGACTGTTTCCTTGACACCCGCAAAAGGCACGTGTTACATTGGCCACTCCTTGCGTGGTAGCCAATACTCACCTTTGAGGCCTATAGATTCCAAATGGGCGTGATCTTTAGCCAGCTCGGGCATCTGTTCCTGCAAGCCATTCCCACTGTCATCTTAGTGTTTCTCCTTTTTTTCATTCTCGACCGGCTTTTCTTCCGTCCCCTCATTGCGGTAATGAAACAGCGCGAGGAGTCGACCGTGGGGGCGCTGGCGCGGGCGCGCGAACAGGGTACGACGGCGGAGACGAAGGCGCGCGAGTATGAAGAGGCCTTTCAAGCGGCCCGGCAGGAGGTCTACCGCCAGCGCGAGGTGGACCGGCGCACCAACCTGGAGCAGCGTGACGTGGCCCTGCGGAAGGCGCGCGAACAGGCCGACGTGTTGATCCGCGGCGCCCAGGCAGCGCTGGCCGCAGAGGTAACTCGTGCCAAGGCGGAATTGGACGCCGCCTGCCAACCCTTGGCGGAAGAGATTTCCCAAAGCCTGGTGGGGCCTGATTCGACCCCCGGCGGGCAAGGGAGGTTGCGACTTTGATCCGCACGCTTCGCCAAGCCGCCTGGTTCGGCCTCTTGGGAATTTGCTTGGCAGGGTTTGCCTCCGTGCGGGTAGCGTGGTCGCAGGGGTCCGAGCCGGCAGGGAAAGAGGAAAAATCCGAGCCGCCCCACGAACTGCTCTACAAAACTATCAACTTCGTAATTCTCGTAGGCGGGCTCGGTTACCTTCTGCGCAAACCGCTGGCGGAGTTCTTCAGCTCGCGTTCCGCCTCCATTCAGAAAGCTCTGGACGAGGGCCGAAAGGCGCTGGAAGCTTCGCAAGCCCAACTCCGGGCAGTGGAAGAGAAGCTGGGGCGGCTGGAAGCGGAAATTGCCGCGTTCAAGGAATCCGCCGCGCGCGAAATGGAAGCGGACCGCCAGCGTTTGCAGCAGGCCAGCGCGGAGGAAGCGGCGCGAATTCTGGAATCCGCGCGAGCCCAAACGGACACCGCCGTGCGCGGCGCCAAGTTGGAACTGAAAAACTACGCTGCGCAGCGATCCGTTATTCTGGCTGAGGAATTGATTCGCGCCCGCCTGGATGACGCCGGCCGCAGGCGGCTGGTGGCGCAATTTGTGACCACGATTGAATCCAAAGAGCGGAAAAACTAGCTATGCCAACCGTTGTCGCCAATCGCTACGCGCGCGCCCTTGCGGATGTCGTTGCGTCCACCGGGAATTACCGCCAGGTGCTGAGCGAATTGGAGGATTTCAGCGCGGCTTACCACCAGAGCTTGGAACTGCGCGAGGTTTGCGAAACCCCGGCTGTCGCCATGGCACAGAAGTTAAGCGTGCTGGAAGCCCTCGCCGGTAGAATGGGCAGTGCGCACGTTACGCTGAATTTCCTGCGCGTGCTGATGAGCCATTACCGGATGCCGCTGCTGGGGGAAATCATTCAGGCCTTTCGCAACATTTCTTACGCGCGCCTGGGAATCGTGCGGGTGAAGATCTCTTCCGCCTCGGATCTGTCCAACGAGGAGCGGGTTCTTCTCCAGGCGCGATTCAACCAGCTGACCGCGAAGCAGTCGGAGTTGGAATTCCACCTGGACGGGGACTTGATTGGCGGCCTCGTGGCGCAAATCGGGAGCACGGTCTATGACGGCTCGATTCGCGGGAACTTGGACAGGATTCGGGAACAATTGCTGGAGCAATAGGGAAGCTTTCAGCTATCAGCCGCCAGCTAATCCCTTAGCTGATGGGTGAAGCTGCCAACCGGAAGGGTTGTAGCTGAAAGCTGAGAGCGGAAAACTGAGAGCTAATAAATGCCACAAATCAAAGCTGACGAAATCACCAAGATTATTCGCGAACAGATTGAGAACTTCGACCGCAGCGTGACGGTGGCGGAGGTGGGCTCGGTCATTTCCGTGGGAGACGGCGTCGCCCGCATTCACGGGCTTGACCGCGTCATGGCCGGCGAACTGCTCTCCCTGCCGCACGACGTGGCGGGGCTGGCGCTGAACCTGGAGGAAGACCAGGTGAGCGCCGTGTTGCTCGGCGATTACACCAAGATCCAGGAAGGCGACATCGTCAAGCGCACCAATCGCATCATGTCGGTGCCGGTGGGCGAGGCCCTGGTGGGCCGTGTCGTGGATGCGCTCGGCCGCCCCACCGATGGCAAGGGACCCATCATCACGGATCAATACAGCCCCATTGAACGCATCGCCCCGGGCGTGGTGGATCGCCAACCGGTGCGTGAGCCGCTGCAGACAGGAATCAAGGCGATTGACTCCATGATTCCCATCGGGCGCGGCCAGCGCGAACTAATCATCGGCGACCGCCAGACGGGGAAAACCGCGGTGGCGGTGGACACCATCTTGAACCAGCGCGGCGGCGACGTGATTTGCATCTATGTCGCCATCGGGCAGAAGCGTTCGACCATCGCCCAGGTCATCAAGACCCTGGAAGAGTACGACGCCATGAAGTTCAGCATCGTGATCGAGGCGAGCTCTTCCGACCCCGCTCCCATGCAGTACCTTTCTCCTTACGCGGGATGCTCGATGGGCGAGTACTTCCGCGATCACGGGCGCCACGCCTTGTGCATTTACGACGATCTTTCCAAGCACGCCGTGGCGTATCGCGAAATCTCGCTCCTGCTGCGGCGTCCGCCCGGGCGCGAGGCTTATCCCGGTGACGTCTTCTATCTCCACTCGCGCCTCTTGGAGCGCGCGGCGAAGGTGAGCAAGGAACTGGGCGCTGGGTCGCTCACGGCGTTGCCCATTATCGAAACGCAGGCCAGCGACGTGTCGGCGTACATTCCCACCAACGTCATCTCCATCACCGACGGCCAGATCTATCTGGAGACCGACCTTTTCAACAGCGGCGTCCGGCCGGCGGTGAACGCCGGCATCTCCGTATCGCGCGTGGGTGGCAACGCCCAGATCAAAGCCATGAAATCGATCGCCGGAATGCTGCGCCTGGAAATGGCCCAGTTCCGCGAGTTGGCGGCTTTCGCCCAGTTCGGCAGTGACCTTGACAAGGCCACCATGGCGCAACTGAACCGCGGGCGGCGGCTGGCGGAAATCCTCAAGCAGGATCAGTACAAACCTTTGGCGGTGGAAAAGCAGATCGCCATCATCTTTGCCGGCACGGGCGGCTACCTGGATGACTTGCCGATTGAACAATGCCTGCCCTTCGAACAAGGGCTCTACGATTTCATGGATACTTCGTATCCGGCGGTGGGAAAGCAGATCGCCGAGAAGAAAGAAATTACCGAGCCCCTGCGCGCGGAAATGCGCAAAATGCTCGACGAATTTAAAGCGAAGTTTGTGGCGGAAAATAAGGCCAAGGTGGAAGATAAGACCAAAGCAGAAGGTAAGGCCAAGACGGAAGACAAGGCGAAAGCTCAATGAAGGAGTCAGGAGCCAGAAGTCAGGAGATGGGTATTTCTATTCTGACTCCTGGCTCCTGACTCCCCAAGGTTCTCATGGCAGCCCTACTCGACATTCGACGCCGGATCCGCTCGGTAAAGAGCACGCAGCAAATTACCCGGGCGATGAAGATGGTGGCGGCGGCGCGTCTGCGGCGCGCGCAGGACCGCATCTTCAACGCGCGGCCCTATGCGAACCAGATGATGACGATGCTCTCGAGCGTTGTGGCGCGCATCACCGATCGTTCGCATCCGCTGCTTGTCGAGCGGCCCATCCAGCGCCAACTTCTGGTGCTGGTCACCGCTGACCGCGGATTGTGCGGCGGTTTCAACACCAACCTGATTCGCGCCGCGCAGAGTTATGTGGATGAACACCGCGATCGGGACGTTTCCATCATCATGGTGGGCCGCAAAGGCCGGGACTACTTCCTCCGGCGGCCCGTCAAGGTGGTCGGGGAGCACGTCAATATCTTTGGCCATCTGGAATTCAGCCAGGCACAGTCGATTGCCAAGCGTATCATCGAGCTCTACTCGGAAGAGAAAGTGGACGCGGTGGATTTCATTTACAACGAGTTCAAATCCATCATGACCCAGCGCGTGAAGATGGAGCGCTATCTCCCCATCCAGCCCATTGTGCCGATCCAGGGCGAGGTGCTGATCGATTACATCTACGAGCAGCCGGCGCAGGAAATCTACAACGTCCTGCTGCCACGCTACGTGGAGATTGAAGTTTACCGGGCGCTGCTGGAATCGCAGGCGGCGGAACTGGCGGCGCGCATGACGGCCATGGACGCTGCCACGAACAATGCCAAGGATATGATCGAATCCCTGACGCTGTACATGAACCGCGTCCGGCAGGCGGCCATCACCCGTGAGATCATTGAAGTGGTGAGCGGAGCCGCGGCAACTTAGGAAAGTCGTCAGTTATCAGTTGTCAGTTATCAGTTAAAGATCAACCCGCCGCGAAGATTGAATTGTTTGACTGAAGACTGAAAGCGGACGACTGACAACTGTTCTCCAGAAAGGATCAACGATGTCAGAGCAGCACGTTGGCAAAGTGGTGGAAGTCATCGGACCGGTGGTGGTGGTGGCGTTCGAAGGCGGCCATCTTCCCGCCATTTACAACGCCGTGCGAATCACTTCCCAAGGCTTCGAGACGCCGAGTCCCATCGACGTCATCGCGGAAGTCGAACAGCACTTGGGTGAAGGCCGCGCCAAGTGCGTGTCGATGCAGCCAACCGATGGGATGGTGCGCGGCATGAGGGTTGAGGACCAGGGCGGGCCGATCACTGTGCCGGTGGGAAAAGGCACGCTGGGACGCGTGATGAACGTCATCGGGCAGCCCGTCGATAAACTGGGTCCTATGGCGACCCAGGAACGCTGGCCCATCCATCGCCATGCGCCTTCTTTGGAGGAGCAGAACACCAACTTGGAGGCTTTTGAGACCGGGGTCAAGGTGATCGACCTGCTCGAGCCTTATCTGAAAGGCGGCAAGACGGGCCTGTTCGGCGGCGCGGGCGTGGGCAAGACGGTCATCGTCATGGAGATGATCCACAACGTGGCCATGAAACACGGCGGCGTTTCGGTATTCTCCGGCGTGGGTGAGCGCACGCGCGAAGGCAACGACCTGTGGCTGGAAATGCAGGAAGGCGGCGTGATGGTGGCGGGCGACCCCGACAAATCCAAAGTCGCCCTGATTTATGGCCAGATGACCGAACCCCCCGGCGCGCGCCTGCGCGTGGGCCTTACGGGCCTTACCGTGGCGGAGTACTTCCGCGACGTGGGCGGTCAGGACGTGCTGCTGTTCATCGATAACATTTTCCGATTTACGCAGGCCGGCGCGGAAGTTTCCGCGCTGCTGGGCCGCATGCCCTCCGCCGTTGGCTATCAGCCCAACCTTTCGACGGAAATGGGCGAACTCCAGGAGCGCATTACTTCCACTAAAACCGGCTCGATCACCTCCGTGCAGGCGATTTACGTGCCTGCCGACGACCTGACCGATCCGGCGCCCGCCACCGCCTTTTCGCACCTGGACGCCACCACCGTGCTCAGCCGCGCCCTCGTCGAAATCGGCATCTACCCCGCCGTCGATCCCCTGGCCTCTACTTCCCGAGTTTTGGATCCGCGCATCGTGGGGCATGAGCATTACGACGTGGCCCGCCGCGTGAAGGCCATTTTGCAAAAGTACAAGGACCTTCAGGACATTATCGCCATCCTGGGGATGGACGAGCTTTCGGAAGAAGACAAGGTCACGGTGGCGCGAGCCCGCAAGATTCAGCGCTTCCTTTCGCAACCTTTCTTTGTGACCAAGCAGTTCACGGGCATGGAAGGCCGCTACGTAAAACTGGAAGACACCATCAAGGGTTTCAAGGAACTGGTGGACGGCAAGCACGACGCCCTCACCGAGCAGGCCTTCTACATGGTGGGCACCATCGAGGAAGCCATGGAGAAGGCCGAGAAGCTGAAGGCGGCGGCGTAGGAATCGAGTCATTTTTTCATCGGGTCATCGAATCATTGGGTCAAATGAATCAATGACCCGATGATTAAATGATCCGATAAGACAGAGCTATGGCCGAAATTACTTTACCGACAGAGATTCGCCTCGACATCGTAACGCCGGACCGCTTGGTGGCGCATGATGCGGTGACCGCCGTGACGATTCACGGGAAGAATGGCTATTTGGGAATCCTACCTGGACACGCCCCCCTGCTGACGGAGCTCGCCCCCGGCGAGCTGGAGTACACGTCCGGCGGCGCCCAACACGTCTTGGCGGTCAACTGGGGATTTGCCGAAGTCTTGGGCGATCGCGTCATTGTGCTGGCGCAAACGGCTGAACGCGCCGAGGAAATCAATGTGGAGCGCGCGGAGAAAGCTAAAGTCCGCGCGGAGGAACGCTTAAAGCGGTTTGATGACCCGGAAGTGGACCTGGACCGCGCACGCGTAGCCCTTGCCCGCGCCATGGCCCGACTGGAAGCCGCACATAAGCTCCGACCGTAATCGCACCTTCCCCCCTGCCCATAAAGTGCTGTTCGTCCCCCGCCACGTTTATTGTAAAATCACCCTGATATTTGGTGTCGCCGCAAGGTCAACTGCGGGGTGGAAAGGTGCAGGGCGAGAGCCCCCGCCACCTTCTCCACGGACACTTCTTAACTCGAAAGGTGCAAGGCGCTTCCAATGGACGTCCCCATTCGCATGTATACCACCTCGTGGTGCCCCGATTGCCGCTACGCCCGGAAATTCCTGCAAGACCGACAGTTGCCTTTCGAGGAAATCGATATCGACGAGCATCCCGAAGCGGCGGAGTTCGTCCAGCACGTGAATAGTGGCAAGCGTAAAGTCCCCACATTCGAAATCGGCGGGCGCGTCTTTCACTGCTCGCCCTACGATGCCAAAAAACTGGCCCGCGAATTGGGGCTTTAGCGGCCGGAGGCGCGATGCACAGCGAAGCCATCGTGATTGTTGAGGGCGACATCACGGAGCAAAACGTGGACGCGATTGTGAACGCGGCAAACAATTCGCTATTGGGCGGCGGGGGTGTGGATGGAGCAATTCATCGCGCCGCGGGGCCGGAACTCCTGGCGGAATGCCGCACCTTGCACGGCTGCCCCACCGGCGAGGCCAGGATTACCCGCGGCTATCGCCTGCCGGCGCGATGGGTTATCCACACCGTCGGCCCCATTTGGGGCGGCGGCCATGAATCTGAGGATGAGCAACTGGCCAACTGTTACCAGCGGTCGCTGGAGCTCGCCGTCCAGAACGGTGCGCGCAGCGTGGCCTTTCCCGCCATCAGCACCGGCGCTTACGGATTCCCTATGGAACGCGCCACGCGCATTGCGGTGCGAGAAATACTCGCCTTTCTAGAAAAGAACCCCACACTCGAAAAAGTTCTCTTCGTTTGCTTTGATTCCCGCGCGCGCAACTGTTATCAACGGGTGCTGATGGAAACCTCGTAGGGCACTAAACCTGTGGCACGGGCAGCTTGGCCCGATGAATCGGGGCCCCGCCCGTGAGCAGTCATGGCCAAGATGGCCATGCCACCACTGCTTGACTTCCGGATACCCTTCGGTTAGTTTTGCTCGGAAGAACTTCGTCGGGTCCATTCTATGAAAAAGGCATGGGGGCGGTGGGTGTGGCTGGCCGTAGGGGCCATCATCATCGTCTTGATCTTCTACAACCTGAGGCGGAGTCCGGAGTGGCGCGATTTCCGCTGGGACCACCTTTGGTATTCGATCGTAGGGGCGAGCCCCGGCTACCTGCTGCTGGCGATCCTGGGCGTTTACCTCTCCTTTTTTATGCGGGCGGTTCGCTGGGAGTTCTTCATGCGACCCATCAAGGCGGCATCCTTATGGGTTTTGTTTGTCGGTCAGATTCTGGGATTCAGCTCGATTTTCCTGGTGGGCCGCCCCGGCGAACTCGTTCGTCCCGCCTATATCGCCAAGAAGGAAAACGTTCCCATGAGCGCCATGATCGCGGTCTGGCTGCTCGAGCGCGTGCTGGACACCATCGCCATGGTAATTCTCTTCGCCGCCGCCATTTATTTTGAACCGGTGAATCCGGACACGGCCAAAGGTGTGTCCGTGCTGCACTCCATGCACGAATGGGGGCACTTGCTCTTTGCGTTGACGGGCGTGCTGATTGTGGGTCTGGTGCTCTTCCGTTTGAAGGCGGCGAGCATGACCGCATTGGCCCTGAAGGTGTTTGCTTTCCTGCCGGAACGCGCCTTGGCCTCCTTTACTCGCTTCCTCCGTTCCTTCGGGGAGGGCTTAAGCGTGATTCGCGACTGGAAAGGGTTGGCGGGGAGTGTGGTGACGACCGGGGTCCTGTGGGCGATCAATACCACCATCTTCTGGCTGGTTTTCAAGAGTGTCCGTCACCGGATGGGCCACTTGCCCTGGTTGGCCGCCTGTTTGACCCTTTTCTGTGCAGCCTTGGGCCTGTTGGTGCAACTCCCGGGCGTCGGCGGGGGCTATCAGGTCGGCATCATTTTGTCCTTGACCGAAATCTTTAACGTCAAGGTGGAGCCCGCCACGGGAGCCAGCATCCTGGTGTGGATCATCCAGTTGGTTCCCACCCTGGCCCTGGGCTTGGTTCTGCTGATCCACGAAGGCCTGTCTATCCGTAAACTAGAAGCCATTACCGAAGAGGAAGAGAAGGCTGTAGATTTGTAAGAAACCTAGCGCGGATTTTACGAGGTGAACCACCAACGTGAGATGTCCATTCTGCGGGCACGTCGAAGACAAAGTTGTGGATTCCCGCGAGGCGAAGATCGGCGACACCATCCGCCGTCGCCGCCAATGCGAGAAATGCCGCCGGCGCTTCACCACCTACGAACGCATTGACGAAATCCCCTACATGGTCGTCAAGAAAGATGGTCGGCGCGAGAAGTTTGACCGGCAGAAGGTGCTGGCAGGCTTGCTGAAGGCTTGTGAGAAGCGCCCCGTGGCCATGGGCAAGCTGGAGGCCCTGGTTAACGAGATCGAATCGCACGTGGCGGAATCACCCGACCGCGAACGTCCGGCGACGGAGCTTGGCGAACTGGTGATGAACCGCCTCAAGAAACTCGACAAAGTTGCCTACGTGCGCTTCGCTTCCGTCTATTTGGACTTCAAGGACGTCCGCGAGTTCATGGACGAGTTAAAGGACTTGCTTAAAGCGAAGGGGAAGTGAGTTAGGGGTTAGGGATTGGGGGTTGGGGGGAATTGTGAATTCGGAACTATGAATTATGAATTGAGGCCCACACCCAGAATTCATAATTCGCAATTCATAATTTCGAATTCCCTTATCCCCTAATTCCTAACCCCGAATCCCTAACACCTATTCCAGGGTGTAGATGAACGCGCCAAAAGTCTTGAAGGTTTCAAATCCCAGCCGCTGGTAGAGCCGCACGGCGCCGGCGTTGGCGTCGGTCACGGTCAAGGTGACCTGCTCAAAGCTATCCTGCGCGAGGTCCTGAAACCCCGCCTCCATCAACGCCGTGCCCACGCCCAATCCCTGAAATGACGGGCCCACCCCCACCTGCGGAATATGCGCGGTGCGGGGGCGTACACTGGTCACCGTGAGGATTCCCGCCAAACGCTGCGTGGGGCGATGCAACGCCATGCGCGACACCCGCGTCAGGAATTCACCGCACCCCTGATTGTGGAAGATGTTGTCAATCAGCCGCGTTGCTCCCATAGTCGAAGCGTATTGATCGTTGATGAGCGCGTCGACGTGCTGCCGGTAGGATTGATAAAGCAACTCCGCGGCGTCGTCGTGGAAACGCTTATCCCAGGGAATCAGCTCGATATTCTCCCGCTCCCAGGCTTTCTCCGTCGCAGGCCCGGAACTCGGGGACGCTCCTGCCGACTGCCGGCGGCCTTCCAGGGAGAGGCTCATGAAGCGGCGCAGAAAGGTCTGGAATCGGCGGGGCAGGAAGCAGGACTGCAGTTCCTCGCGCTCGTAGTGCGGAAGCTGTGCTTCAATGCGGCGCAAGCCGGGCGTTCCCAGAAGGGTCTCCAGCGCGTGTTCCAGCAGTTCGCGCTCGTGGCCCAGGCCCGCCAGTTCCGGGTGCACAAAGAGGTCGCCGATGATTCCCTTCTCCCCATCGTAGAAGAAGAAGCAGTAGCCGCGAATCCCTCCTTCGCCCACCAGCGCGTAACCGGAAAGCCGCTTTTCGCGCAAGCAGGCATTGATGACACGGGTCGAGGCGGCGAAGTCCCACCGCAGCCTTTCCTCCCAGGCGAGCGATTCGGCTTCCAGCAGGTTTGCGAATTCCCTGGGCTCAAACCGGCGAATATCGATGATCTCGAATCCCAAGTGGGGGTCCTTTCCTGCATGGTGCTTTCAGGATGTGCCGAGACCCGCTCTCCAAAGTTCCAGAGGAGCCAGCCATCCGATGCTGAGGGGCGACACCAGCGCCAGTATAACCCAAATTCACAACCGCTATTGTGCACAGAGCCCCGCGCCGTCCGAGGGGGTTGTGGATAAAGGGCAAATAAGAGCTAAAGGCCAATTCTGCCCAGATCCTCCCGCTAGCAACAAGAGTTTACGGGCTGGCAATACAGACCAGCAATCCAGCAGGAAGAGTGACAAAATATCCGAATCTTGTGGGCCATGGGTCAAAAGCTTAAAGTTCAGACCGGTTCGCGGCAGACACGGCAGAATAATGTGGCCATAATGTCATATTTTGCCCCAGCGCGGAACTTTTCTGTCACTTCGCCATGTGAATTGCATTCATCTCCTTGAGGTGAGGGAATTGCCTGCGTGACGTGGCAGCGCCAGCCAGGACTTTTAGGGACCGCGCCGTCGGGCGGGCATTTTGTCATCGCGAAGAATTGTGGTGCGTCGAGCGCCGCCGAAAAATGAGGTGAGCCATGATCGAAGGTAAACTCTGTTTGACCACGGTGGAAGGCACGGGCCGCCAATTTGTAGCCCAGTCGGGCACCGGCCACGCGTTTGTGATGGACGATGCCGATGGCCACAGCGGGCCCAAGCCGATCGAATTTGCGCTGCTGGCGCTGGGCGGCTGCACGGCTTTCGATGTCATCAGCATTTTGCGCAAAAAGCGGCAGAAGGTGACCGGCTACGAAATCGAGGTGCGCGCCGAGCAGAACTCCGAGCCGCCCGCTTATTTTACGCGCGTGGAAATCAAACACCGGCTGCGCGGCCCAATCGATCCGGAGGCCGTGCGCGCCGCCATTCACCTCTCGGAAACCAAGTACTGCTCGGTGGGCGCCATGATTTCCAAGACCGCCAAACTCGAGACCACGTTTGAAATCCTCCCGGAAGAAACTCCGCAACCGCTCCCCAACGCCGCGTGATGGAACTCAGGGCAGGGATGGGAGCTTCCCAGCGCCTGCCCCGCGCCGCGGCGGTTGCAGGGCACTCCAGTTCCTGCCGCCCGGACGGCAGTGCGGGGTCACTCGCCGTCCCGGTGTTTTGTAATCCCCAAAATGATGAGTCGAGAGCCCGCTCCTTGACATCTAAAAAAGGGCGCTGGTTACTCACAAGCGGGCGCCAGTTTTTTCAATGGAGTTGCGGTTTTCCGCTCTTTAAGTGTCCCCGGGACAGTAGCCCATTTCCAAGGACACATCAGGAGGAATGTTTATGAGCACGGACTTTTTCAATATCGCGGCCATTTTCAAGACCAACACCGATCTCTTCAAGAAAACCATTCAGGAGGTCCCCCCGGACCGCTGGTTCGCGAGTCCCGGAAATGATTCGAACCACCTCATGTGGATTGCGGGGCACGTGGTGGTTCATCGGGCCAAGGTCCTCAGAATTCTGGGGCAGGAATGGTCGGCTCCCTGGGAAGGGCTCTTCGCGCGGGGCACCAAGGCGGTGGCTCCTGGGCAATACCCGGAAGTCGCAGAGATCGTGCGGGCCTGGGATGAAGTGTCCGGCAAGCTGGCCTCGTCTTTGGCCGGCGCGGCAGAAGTGACGCTGGCGCAACCGGTATCCAAAGGAATCACCCTGGATGGGAAGGTCAGCGGAAAAATCGCGTTCCTATCACTTCACGAAAGTTACCACGTGGGTCAAATGGCTTACCTGCGGAAGTGGCTCGGACACGGCCAGACCGTTGGGTAGAGGGCATCGGCTGGGCACTCAATACCCCACGCAGCTTTCCAGGAAATGATACTCGCCGTCGAGGACGCCGGAGGTTTTTCCGGCTTCGGCGGCGGCCGGGTTGCTGATGAAGGCTCGCGCCTTGCCGGGGTCGATCACCTCGAATAAAAAGAACACGTTATTGGGCTCTTCGACCCCGCGCCAGACGTCCTTGAGATGGAGCCCTGCGTCGCGGTGCGCTTGGGCGTGAGAATCAAACACGCCCTTCCACTTGGAAAAATCGGAAACACGGTTTCGGCATAGCATGACCATCATTGTGTATCACCCTCCCAGGTCAGCCGGACCTCCGCTTCAGGCTGAATTCGATAAAACCGGTCCTGGCCAGCCTAACACGATCAAGCAAAGTCGTCAGCAGGGGATGATGGCGCTGTATGTATCCTCGGCGGGACACTACTCTCCCGCGCCCATAATCTTGTCATTGAGTGTCGCCCGCCTGTCCTCGGTGGTGAAGTGGACTTTTCCGTCGCGGGAGGTTGCGAAGCTCATGAGTCCACAGCAGCAACGGGTCGGGAGGGCGGTGAGAATGTAGTCCTCAACGGGGAGACCCGGACGGGAGCGGACCGGGGTATAAGCGAACCGATACAGCCTCTGGACCCTAGGCGGAACCTTCATTACAGGGGCAGTCGTTGGGAATCCCCCGGCGGGATGTTCGTTCCTGTACACTGCAAGCACCTCGTTCGTTTCCAATAAAACCCGTTCTGTTAAAAATCCGGCATACATCTGTGGCGACAAGCGCAGGTCGGGGTGGGGGACGACCAACGGCACGAGTGCAGTCAGTATTAAGAGTATTGCCCGCCCAGGCCACCGAAGGGCAAGGAGGGTAAACAGCCAAAGCCAAACCAACGTTGCCAGAATGATTGCCGGGTTCCAGCCGTGAATGTAGACCCAACAAAAATGCGACCTGACCTGCACGAAGGCGGCGATAAACAAAGCGCCGGTTGTGGCGAGAATGCACGACCTCAGCCAGTGGCGCGAGCGCTTCGTTTGATTCTTGGGCTCATTTGACATATTCCACTCGGGTGGCGCACGCATTATGTTTCATTGGTGCGCCCCATGTACACACCACACTCTGCTACCCATCGGCGCGGTATTAGGCACCGTCATTTGACTCGCCTGACGATTTCGGGAACATGTTGAGTTAGCAATTGCTCAAACGCCTGCTGCTGCTCTGTGCTCTGAAACACCCTCTTCGGAATTACCGTGAAGTCCCGCGAGCCGTAATAGAGTATGTGGGAATAGGTGTCAACCAGCGCCCGGGAATACAAGCTCCACTCAAGCTTCGAGTCGATGTGCGCCGTGCGGAAATGGATGCCCTCCTGCGAAAAGGTTAGTGAGTAGTCTTCGCGGAATTTCGGATTGCTTCGGAAAACCAGCGGCGGGATGGCGAGGAAAGCCGCGACGAGAATGAGGGTGAGGGCCGTCGATACCCCCGCGCAGACTACGCCCAGCCAGTGGTTGCCCCGTGAAGACCAAAAGTAAATCCCGGCAACCGCCAGCACGAATGTGACAACGATGTCCAGTGGAAGACGCATGCGCGAAGCAAAGTGGGCACGCAACGCCCTGGCGTAATCACTCTGCGAGTAACGGAATGAAAGATCGACGGTGGAATTCACCGGATACGCTCCATGCTGCCTAATTCATATATACACAGGATCGGATAAACCGCGCGTGATCCGCCTAAGACGAAACCGCGGGCGCCCTGACATGATTGTGCTAGACACCATTTCAGGGCGATAGAAGCTACCTTGCCTAATGTTGACGTGTGTAGACCTGGTCCAACGATCCCAGGTCGGTGGTTATACCCAGGCTCGCACCTTCGACGCTCGAATGAATCGTCAGGGTCTGGGAGTCCCGAGATAACTGCCACTTATCTTTTATGTGCAGTACCGTGCCGCGCACCTGAACGACGGATTCAATCAGCAGAGCCTTTCCTTTGAGTCGCGCCATGTCTTTACTGGAACCCGCACCCTCCGTGGGATTTACCGACGGAGAGCCGTCCAGAAAGTACTTACGGGTTCTTGTTTGCCCGCCTTCAGTGAAGCTGGCTTCCAGGCCTCGTTCGCTTTGTGTCACCCGAAGATAGATGGGTGGCGACGCCTTCTGGTGTTTGCCGGGCTTTGTCGTATTCAGCAGGTAAAGGCCGGAAAAATCTGGTTTTTCCTGGGCCGACGCGGAGGATAAGAGCAGAAGGAGCAGCAGGGCGCTTGCCGTTGCCTTCATGGGTCACCTCGTACGGCAAACCATTGCATGAAGCAAATCATGCACCTTCACGCGTACACTCTAATCCCGAGGTTCACGACAGTCAACGGCGGGTAGAGAAGACCTGGTTTGGAGGTTTGCGGTTTGCCCCGATTGACAACAAAAAGCCACGAATCAAAATGAAAGGTCAACATTACTCTTGCGAATCCCGAGTTCCGTACCTCGATCCCCGAATTTGGAATACAATGCCCGCACCCTGGTAATTCCCAGGACCCGAATCGCGGGGTGGCGCAGAGGGTGATGGGGGACAACGGGGGGGGGCAATTTATTGTAGGGCCGAACGGCGTTCGGCCCGCAGGCGAGCGCCGCTCGCCCCTACATTTGAAACGAGGAGATTACAGTGGCCAACATCGATCGCAGGGACTTTCTTAAGGCCGGAACCATTGGGACGGTGGGGACTTATTTTGCCGGGTCGACGAAGACGCATTTGCTGGCGGCGCCGGAGGCCGAGCCGGCCAAGCCCATCGCCGCAAACGACCATATCCAGGTCGCCTTAATCGGAGCGGGTGGGCGAGGCCAGGGTGATGCGAGGAGGGCCGGGGAAGTTCCGGGCGTCAAGGTGGTGGCGGCCGCCGACTGTTACTACGGGTGTCTCGACCATGCCAAAGAGATGTGGGGGAAGGATATCCTGGCCACGCGCGACTACCAGGAAATTCTGGCGCGCAAGGACATTGACGCGGTCATCATCGGCACCCCGGACCATTGGCATATGCAGGTGTCAGTGGATGCTATGAACGCGGGCAAAGACGTTTATTGCGAGAAGCCCATGATCCACCTCTACTCCGACGGGCCCAAGATCATTGATACCTGCCGCCAGACGAGCCGGATTATGCAAATCGGCAGCCAGCGGGTGAGTTCCATCGTCTACCAGAAGGCCAGGGACCTGCTGGCCTCGGGCGCCATCGGCAAGCTCAACATGGTGTCGGCGTGGTGGGACCGCAATTCGGCGCAAGGCGCGTGGAATTACACGGTGCCCTCCGATGCTTCACCCGAAACCTGCGATTGGCCGCGCTGGCTCGGCACCGCGCCCAGGATTCCTTTCAACCCCGAACACTTTTTCCAGTGGCGCAAGTGGAAGGCTTACGGCAGCGGCGTGGCGGGCGATTTGTTTGTTCACCTGTTCAGTGGGGTACACTTCATCACGGCTTCGCATGGCCCCACGCGCGCCATGGGCACCGGCGGGCTGCGCTTCTGGAACGACGGCCGGGACGTGCCGGATGTGCTGGTGGCGCTGTTTGACTACCCGCAAGGCTTCAACCTCAACCTGCGCGTGAACTTCGTCGATGGCGGCGCGGAAGGTGAAGGGTTCATCTTTACCGGTTCGGAAGGCACCATGGTCATCGGGGGCGGCGGAGTCAGCCTTACCCGGGTGCCGCGCCAGTCGGCCCCCGGTTATCACCTTGGACAGTTTTCCGAGGCGATTCAGAAGCGCGAGCTGGAAATATATCACCAGAAATATCCCGTCACTCTACCGGCCGCGGAAGGCATGCACGGGGAAGAAAAATTCCTTCCTCCCCAAGGTTATAGTGACGACTACGACCACATGAATAACTGGATCAACGCCATTCGCACCCGCCAACCGGTGGTGGAGGACCCGGTCTTCGGCTTCCGCGCCGCCGGCGCCGCCCTCCTCAGCAACCTCAGCTACGACAAGGAGCAGGTGGTTCGCTGGGACCCGGAGGAAATGAAGCTGCTGTAATCTGTGATTTGCCTCGTAGCGCCGGGCTTCAGCCCGGCACTTCCTAATACACGGAACATTGCCAATCGCGGTTGCCGAATCCGGGAAGTGCCGCCCTAAAGGGCGGCGCTACGTCTCGCAATGTCCCGCCGTGCCCTCTTGTACCGTCCTCGTGGCGCTGAATTGCCGCACTCCAAGTTGCTTTCCACCACAGCAATGATAAGCTGTCGGAAATTTGGGCTGGAAGGAAAACAATCCCATGCGTCGACTGCTTATTGCCACCTTGTTATTTGCCGCCACCGCCAGCGCGGCGGTTACTCGCGTGGACATCACGGAGCGTGGCCCGTTGTCCAGTTACCCCGGCTACGAGCGAGTGGTCGGGAAGATTCACTTCGCCGTCGACCCCAAGCTTGCCGTCAATCGCATTATTGTGGACATCGATCTTGCCCCGCGCAACGCTCTGGGTCTGGTGGAATTCAGCGCCGACCTGTACATGCTGAAGCCGGTCGATCCGGCCAAAGGCAACGGCACGGCGCTGTTTGAGGTGTCCAACCGCGGGGGCAGGGCGATGCTCGGGATGTTCGATCTCGGCGGCAAGCCCGAGCCGCACACGGCCGAGGATCTGGCGGATCCGCTGCTTTTCCAGCAGGGCTTCACGCTGGTCTGGGTCGGCTGGGAGTGGGACGTGCCCAATCGTCCCGGCATGATGCGACTGGATGCGCCCCGAATTCCCGGTCTCACCGGCTTGGTGAGGGCGGAAATCATCCGCAACGAGCGTGCCCAACGCGCCTCACTGGGTGACCGCGCGCAAACCCCCTACGCCGTTGCCGACCCGGATCACGTGACGATGACCTGGCGGGATGATCCCCTCGGCCCGCCCAACGTGGTTCCACGCAGCGACTGGCGCTTCACTGAGGATGGGGGCACCGTTCAGTTCGATCCTGGTTTTGTGCCGGGCCGAATTTACGAGGTAATTTACAAAGCAAAGGACCCGGTCGTTTCCGGACTGGGTTCGGCAGCTATCCGCGACTACATCTCGTACTTGAAGCAGATCGGCGTTGTGAAGCGGGCCATCGGCTTCGGTTCCTCGCAGAGCGGCCGCTTCCTGCGCACTTTTCTATACGATGGCTTCAATGCGGACGAAAAGGGCGCGCAGGTCTTTGAGGGCGTGTGGCCGCACGTGGCCGGCGCGGGCCGCGGCAGCTTCAATATCCGCTTCGGCCAGCCTTCACGCGACGGCCATCCACGGCTCAACCTCTTTTACCCTACCGACCTCTTCCCCTTCACCGACCGGCCGCAGACCGATTCCGGACTCACGGATTCGCTTCTCGGGCGCGCCACCGCGCAGCAGGTGACGCCCAAGATTTTCTACACCAATGGATCATATGAATACTGGGGCCGCGGGGCATCGCTGATTCACATCAGCGTGGACGGCCAGCGTGATTTTGCGCAGGGGCCCGAATCGCGAATCTACTATATCGCCGGCACGCAGCACGGCCCCCATGCCAATCCGGTGCGCCACGATACCGAAAACCTGGCCAATCCGCAGGATTACCGGTACGCCATGCGGGCCCTGCTGCTGGCGATGAACGCCTGGATTACGAATGGCACGGCCCCGCCCGATTCGCGCCTGCCGCTGATTGCCCAACACCAGTTGGTGACGCGGTCGGCGCTGGCGTTTCCGAACATTCCGGGAGTGCATTTACCAAAGGAGACGTACACGGTCTATCGCCTGGATTTTGGCCCTAACTTTCGCAGCAAGGGCATCATCGATGTCGAGCCGCCCAAGATTGGGAAGCCTTTCCCTATTCTGGTGCCGCAGGTGGACGCGGATGGCAATGAGATTTCCGGTGTTCGCCTGCCGGAACAGGTCGTGCCGCTCGCCACCTACACGGGTTGGAACCTTCGCGACGCCAGGATTGGCGCACCCGAAGTGGGGTATGACATGGTGGGGTCGTTCCTTCCCTTCCCACGCACGCGTGCCGACCGCGAGAAAGCGGGCGATCCACGGCTGTCCATCGAGGAGCGCTACAAGAGCCGGCAGGAGTACGTGGAGAAAGTCGCCGCGGCGGCGGAATTGCTGGTCCGCTCGCGCCTTTTGATCCCGGCCGACGTTCCGAAGATCACCGATCAAGCGGCTGCGCGCTGGGATTCCCTGATGAACCCCGGGGCAGGGAAATAGCTGGCGCCGATAAGTAATTGAAAAACAAGCAACTTCGTTAAGCGAAATCTCCACCTTGCAAATCAGGAGTGGCGTGCCGTAATTGCATGGATGATCCCTCGCCTGCCGCTCCCGCTCTTGCCATGAATCATTCCCTGTCATACGATGTTGCGGGCATCACTAACTAAACTTCAGGAGACTGTCATGCATCGATCCATAGGCTGCGCCGCACTGTTGCTCTTTAGTTTCGCGGGCACCGGTTGGGGGCGCGTACACCTGTGCGGAACGGCCTTGACGGCCGCCGGGGCGCGCCGCTTTCAAGCGGCGGGCCAAGCCGCGCCGGCGCCGCCCAAGGCGCTGCCGGGCATCGCGCAGAAGACGGAGGGCTTCCAGAAGCTGGCCGGCTACTTCAACCTCTACTGGGACGAGCGCGAGGGCAAGCTCTGGCTGGAGATCGGGCAATGGAACACCGAATTTCTTTACCTCGATTCGCTTCCGCAAGGCGTGGGCTCGAATGACCTGGGGCTTGACCGCGGGCAACCGGGTCAATCGCGGGTGGTCAAGTTCGAGCGCGTGGGCCCCAAGGTATTGCTGGTTCAGCCCAACTATTCCTTTCGCGCCGTCTCCAGCAATCCGGACGAGCGGCAGACGGCCGAGGAGGCCTTTGCCCAATCGACGCTCTGGGGCTTCACGGTGGCGGCCGAAAGCGGTGACCACGTCCTGGTGGACGCCACCGCCTTCTTTCTGAACGACGCCCACAATGTGGCGGCCGTGCTGAGGCATGCTCACCAGGGCAATTACAGCGTGGACGCTTCACGTTCGGCGGTGTACCTGCCACGCACCAAGAGTTTCCCGCGCAATACCGAGGTGGAGTCCACGCTCACCTTCGCGGGCCAACCCGAAGGCTACTACGTGCGCGAAGTCGTGCCCTCACCGCAGGCCATTACGGTGCGGGAACACTACTCGTTGGTGCAATTGCCCGAGGAGGGCTATACGCCGCGCGTCTACGATCCGCGCGCCGGGTATTTCGGCCTTGACTACATGGACTTCGCCACGCCCCTCGACCAGCCCATCGTGACGCGCTTCATCGTGCGCCACCGCCTGAAGAAGCAGGACCCCGCCGCGGCCAGGAGCGCGCCCGTTGCGCCCCTGGTTTATTACGTGGATCGCGGCGCGCCGGAACCCATTCGCTCGGCGCTTGTCGAGGGAGCGAGCTGGTGGAACCAGGCGTTTGAGGCCGCCGGATACAAGGACGCCTTCCAGGTGAAAGTGCTTCCCGAAGGCGTTGATCCCATGGACGTGCGCTATAACGTCATCCAGTGGGTGGACCGCTCGACGCGCGGCTGGGCTTACGGCAGCGCCATCATCGATCCGCGCACAGGGGAGATCCTCAAAGGCCAGGTGACGCTGGACGCGCTGCGGGCGCGGCAGGATTTCATGATTGCGGAAGGCTTACTGGCGCCTTACGGAGAAGGAGGGGCAGGCGCGAAGACCGCCCTGGATATGGTTCTTGCCCGCATTCGCCAGCTCGCCGCGCACGAGACGGGACACACGCTCGGCCTCGCCCACAATTTCGCGGCCAGCGCGCACGACCGCGCCTCAGTGATGGATTATCCGGGACCGCTGGTGAAACTCCGCGCGGATGGCGGGCTGGACGTGTCTGACGCCTATGCCACCGGCATCGGTGAATGGGATAAGCTGGCCATCGCCTACGGTTACCAGGATTTCGCCCCGGGCACGGAGGAGAAGCCGGCGCTGGGCGGAATCCTGCGGCAGTCGATCGAGCGCGGCCTGTACTTCATTTCGGACGCCGACGCGCGGCCAGTGGGAGGAGCGCATCCCGCCGCGCACCTCTGGGACAACGGCCCCGATGCCGTCACGGAGCTCGACCGCGTGATGCAGATCCGCGCCCGGGCGCTCCGCCAATTCGGCGCGAACAATATTCCGAACGGGACACCGATGAGCACACTCGAAAACGTCCTGGTTCCCATCTATCTGTTTCACCGCTACCAAACGGAGGCGGCGGCCAAGGTTCTGGGTGGGCTCGATTATCGGTATGCCCTGCGTGGTGACGGCCAAAAGGCGCCGGAGATGCCGCCGCCAGCCGAGCAACGTCGGGCGCTAAGCGCACTGCTGAAGACCCTCAGCCCGCCGGTGCTCGAATTGCCGGAGCCTGTCCTGCGCCTGATCCCCCCTCCGGCCATGGGGTACCGGCGATCGAGTGAGGATTTTACCGGCCACACCGGGCTCGTTTTCGACGCCTTGGGGCCGCCGGAAGCCGCGGCCAGCCTGACGATCGGTCTTATTCTTGACTCTGAGCGTGATGCGCGCCTGGTGGAGAACCACGCCCGCGATCCTCAGGCTCCGTCGCTTGGCGAGGTGATGGACCAGTTGCTGGCATCCACTTGGAAGGCGCCGCCGGCCACCGGTTACCAGGCGGAGATCCAGCGCACGGTGGACGACGTGGTGCTCGATGATCTGCTGCGGCTGGCGGCGAATGACCAAGCCGCGCCCCAGGTGCGGGCGTTGGCAGCGTTGAAATTGGCCGACTTGAAGGATTGGCTCTCCGCGGGCCTTAAGCAAAAGCCCGAGGAAAACCGCCGCGCCCAGTTTGCTTACGCCGCCTCGGAGATCGAGCAATTTGAAAAAGACCCCAAGTCCGTCAAGATTCCCCCACCGGTCGAGCCGCCGCCCGGACAACCCATCGGCGAAGCTGACCAGGACTTGGGTTATGGGGTAATTAGGTGATCGAGGGATTTAACTTACTGTGGCAGGGGTGAGGTGCTTGCCACGGCGCCGTGTTTGGTGGCTTGCTTTTCCGCGTACATGCGGGCATCGGCTTCCGCGACATCCTTATCCGGGGTCTGGCCGGTTACGTGGAGGTACATGCCCAGGCTTACGGAGACCGGCAAGTCACCCACGCGGTTGCTGCGATCCCATTCAGCAACCTTGCGATGCACGCGCTGGCGCACAATCTCCGCCCCCTTCTCGTCGGTTTCAGGAAGCAGGAGGAGGAACTCATCCCCCCCGTACCGGACGACAAAATCCGAGCCACGTACACAAGATTTCAGAATGGTGGCAATCTGGGAGAGCACGTAGTCGCCCATCAGGTGGCCGTAACGATCGTTGACCTGCTTAAAGTTGTTCAGGTCGCACATGATGAGCGCCAGGGCTCGATTGGCGCGCTCGGCGCGGGAGATTTCCCCCGCCAGCAGATCATGCAGGAAGCCGCGCGTAAAGACGTTGGTTACCGCGTCGATCATGCTGGCGGCCTGCTCCTCCTGCGCGGACATGTACTGCTGGAGATTGGCCAGACGAAGCCCTCGGACCTCGAGGTCCCGGCGGACATAAACCAGGGAAGCCAGCACCGTAGCGACCATGATGACAAAAAGCACCTGTGGGGAGAGGCTGACATGCAAGCCGCCGCTGTACCAGAACTTGTTGGGGAAAAAGAAGGATAAAACTCCCAGGCAAAGGACCACACCGGCAAAGATGATAAGTATCCAGAATTCCCTCTTCTGGGATTCCAGCCGCACCAACTCTGTCTGAATGCGCGCCTGCGGGCCGACTTGTTCGATATTCGGAGGCTTACTCATGCTCTCCACTCAAAACTGACAAGGCGTTGAGAAATGGTGAATTGATTGGGCACCTTCCCCGGCCTTTTCATTATACGAAAATAGCACAAAAATGCAAGCAGGAAGGATAACGATACGATTATCGGTGACATATACATATAATTAGCAATACGACAACATGACAATCATACAACCCGTTCAAAACATCATCCTTTCGGCGACAATTTTGGCTTGGGTAAAGAGCAGGAGATAGTCATTCCCGCCCGCCTTGGAATCCGTCCCGGACATGTTGAAACCTCCGAAGGGATGGGCGCCCACCATCGCCCCCGTGCATTTCCGGTTTAGATAGAGGTTTCCCACGAAGAATTCTTCCGCGGCTTTTTCCAGTTTGTGCCGGTCCTTGGCATAAACGGCGCCGGTAAGTCCGTAATCGGTGTTATTGGCGATCGCCAGGGCCTCATCAAAACTCGCGGCCCGGATTACCGCCAGGACCGGACCGAAAATTTCCTCCTGAGCGATGCGCGCCGTGGGGGGAACATCGGCGATCACCGTCGGCTGGATAAAATGGCCCGCCCCGGCGACTTCGCCCCCGCCGGTAATCAAGCGGCCTTCCGCCTTCCCGACTTCGATGTATTGCAGGATCGACTTTCGGGCCTGGGCGTTGATGACGGGGCCCATATAATTTTCAGGACGCTCGGCGGGGCCCACGGTAATCTGCTCCACGCGCTGGCGGAGTTTTTCCAGGAAAAGTTCATATACCGGCTCCACCACAATAGCTCGCGAACAGGCAGAACACTTCTGGCCCTGATACCCGAAGGCCGAGGCCACCACGCCTTCCACCGCCTCGTCCAGGTTCGCATCGCTATCCACCACAATCGAATCCTTGCCGCCCATCTCCGCAATCACGCGTTTCACCCAAATCTGTCCGGGGGCAGTCTTGGCCGCCAACTCATTAATGTGCAAGCCGACTTCCTTTGATCCGGTAAACGCCACAAAGCGGGTGCGGGGGTGGCCCACCAGGGCATCGCCCACCACGCCGCCGGGACAGGGGAGGAAATTCACCACGCCCGCGGGCATGCCGGCCTCCTCCAAAGCCTCAAAGAATTTATAGGCGATGGCCGGGGCATCACTGGAGGGTTTCATCACCACTGTGTTGCCGGTCACGACAGAAGCCATGGTCATCCCCGCCAGAATCGCCAGGGGGAAGTTCCAAGGGGGAATCACAATCCCCACGCCGAGGGGAAGGTAACGCAAGTGGTTCTTCTCACCGGCCACCGGCGTGAGCGGCGGCGGGCTGGCCAGGCGCAGCATGGCGCGGGCGTAATACTCAATGAAATCGATGGCCTCCGCCACATCCGCGTCCGCTTCCGGCCAGGTCTTGCCCACTTCGTACACCAGCCGGGCTTCGTAGTAATACTTGCGCTCCAATAAAATCTTGGAGGTTTTCAGCAACAGGTCCACGCGCTTCTGCACGGGGGTGCGGCTCCAGGTCTTGAATGCCTCGTCGGCGGTGCGCACCGCGCGGTCCGCCAGTGCCGCGTCGGCTTTGGAAAACACTCCCACCACCTGGTCCGGGCGGCTGGGATTGTAGGAGTAAAGCTTGTCCCGAGTTTTGATGCGCTCGCCGCCGATCACCAGATCGTATTCGCGGCCCAACTCGTCGCGGATTTCATCCACCGCATACTCCATGCGGCGACGATGGGCAGGATTATTCTTGAAGTCGCTCAAAGGCTCATTTTTGAATTCGGGGAGCTGCATAAGCGTGCCTCCACGCAGACTATGGGTGTGGCCCATTATAGCCCTGGGCCAGGGAATTGCCAAAGAGGCCGGCGCAGGCCACTGGCCGGCCTACGGTCCGACGACGGGATTGGTGAGGGTTCCGATCCCTTCCACCGTCACGCTCACCGTGTCGCCGGCGTGCATGAACACCGGGGGCTTGCGAGCAAATCCCACACCGGGCGGCGTACCGGTGGAAATCAAATCCCCCACCTCCCAGGTGACCGATTGGGAGAGATAGCTGATCAGGAAGGGAACCTTAAAGATTAGGTTGCTCGTGTTGGAATCCTGCATCGTCTCGCCATTGAGCGTCAAGGAAATCCGCAAGTTGTGGGGATCAGGAATTTCATCGGGAGTGACAATCCACGGGCCGGTGGGTGCGAAGGTGTCGCAACTCTTGCCGCGGTACCACTGTTTATCGCTGAACTGCATGTCGCGCGCGCTCACGTCGTGAAGCATCGTGTAACCGGCGATGTACTTGTGGGCATCGCTTTCGGGGATGCGCCTTCCGCGCTTGCCGATCACCACAGCGAATTCCGCTTCGTAATCCACCTGGGTGGAGTTGGGAGGCAACTTAATGGGATCGCCGGGGCCGCAAATGGTGTTGTGTGATTTCAGGAAAAAAATCGGCGCCGGGGGTGGCTCCTGGCCTCCCTCGCGCGCGTGGTCGGCGTAATTGAGGCCGATGCAGGTAATCTTGTTGGGATGCGCGATGGGGGCGCGCAGCTTGGCGGTTCGCAAGGGGACGACCAGGCCCTCGGGACCCTTCTTGCCCAGCGCCTGAGCGCCCGCCACGATGGCTCCCAGCGCTTGTCGATATCTTTCTCCCAGCCCCAGAAGTTCAATCATGTCCTGCGGTGGCCTGCCCAGCTTGCGCAGCACCTTCGCCGCCGCGGCCGCCTTGGCGTCGGCGATTCGCCCCTTGGCAATCAAGCCATACGCCGCGGCCACATCCACCACCAATTCCCCTTGCACCACTCCCAAGCGGGATTGCTTCGCCGATTCGTAAGTTACCAGTTTCATGGTTGATTGATCTCCTCTCGTTTCTCGTTATCGTCGTTCACCGCGGAGGCGCTGAGACGCGAAGAATTAAATCATCAGACGGTTGGGCTATCAGGCCATATTTCAATGATCCGATGATCCGATGACTCAATGGCTCAATAGCTTTACTCCCCGGTCACCCGGAAAGCATAGTGGCCGGAGCCCACTTCGAAGACCACCCGCTTACCGTCGAGTCTCCCGGCAGTGACGCCGGGGGTGCCTTCCACAAAGTGGCCCTTTTCCCAAACTGTTTGGTCGCCTTCGTGGATGGTAATGTTCGTCATCGGGTCTTCCTTGGGGATGGAAATGCTCGCGGTGGAATTGACGGGCACATCCACCTGCAAGGTGATGACTCCCGGCTCGTGGCTCCAGGAGGAAGTCACATTGCCGCGCACGCTGCCCACCGTGGCGCTGACGGAAGTAAGATCGCGCACCACCTGTGGCTCGATGCGGATGTGGCGATAGCCCGGATGCTCAGAATCCACGTTGATTCCGCCCAAGGCCTCATAAAACCAGCCATCCACGCTTCCCATCATGTGGTGATTTTGGGAATTCATCGACGGCCCCACTTTTTGCTGCCAAAGTTCCCAAACCGTAGTGGCCCCATTCGCCAGCATATAACCCCAACTGGGATAAGTGGTCTGCGTCGCAAGGTCATAAGCCAGGTCCGCGTGGCCGGTTTGCGTCAGTGCCGGCATTAGGTAGCGGAGGCCCGCGAGTCCGGTGGTCAGGTGCGTGTTGTGTTCATAGAGGATGTTGTTGGCAAGGTTGCCCGCCACCGCCCCTCGGTACTCGCTGGGAACCATATCCAGGAAGAGCGGCAGGACGTTGGCTGTCTGTGTTCCCGTGGTATAGTTGCCCGTTTTCGGATCGAAGAATTCCTTGTTAAAAGCGTCTTTGATCTGCCCGGCCCGCTGTATATAACTCTCTGCATCGGCGGCATTGCCTAGCGCCGCAGCCATTTTGGAAACCACCAGGGTGTCGTAGTAATAGTAGAAATCGGAAACTTCCGCGCCCGGAGTCTTCTCCGTTGCCACCCAGTCGCCATAGTAGCTAAAGCGCAAAACGTTGTCGGGGGCGCGGCTGTGCAAGTACTCCACGTATTTCTTCAGCCCGTCGTAATTCTCCTGCAAGAGGCGGAGATCGCCGCTCTGTTGATACAGGTACCAGCAGATCAGGGGAAAGGCCGTGCCCCAGGCGGGGTCGGCCGGGCGCCGGCCGTGGGTCAGGTAAGGAACCGTATCGGTCATGGTGCCGTCGGCGCCCAAGTCATCGCGCATGTCGCGCAGAAAGTTGGAATAGAAGGCCGCCATGTCAAAGTTCAGCATCACGCCTTCCGAGCTGACTTGCGCATCGCCCATCCAGCCTTGGCGTTCGTCGCGCTGGTCGCAGTCGGTGGGCACGCTGTGCAGGTTCGTCAGGTCTGACCAGCGGATGATCTTGTGGATCTGATTCAGTAATTGGTTTGAGGCCACAAAGCTGCCGGTGGTTTTGACGGCCGTGTGCACCACGTGCCCGCGCAGCGAATCGAGACTCGGTGTGCCGGGGTATCCAGTGACCTCCACATAGCGGAAGCCGTGATAGGTAAATCGGGGGTGGTAGTGTTCCTCGCCATCGCCGCGCAGGATGTAAATGTCGCGCGCCTTGGCCCCGCGCAGGTTCTCTCGGTTGATCATGCCCGTGTCGTAAAGCAATTCGGCGAAGCGCAGTTGGACTTGCGCGCCGCGCGGCCCATTGACGTGCAGTTCCACCCAACCGCTGAAGTTCTGCCCCATGTCGTACACGTAAACGCCGGGACGCGGGTTGGTGAGGGCGATGGGGACCATGGAATCCACATCCTGGATGGGCGGCATCATCTGTGCGGAAAGCACGC